>Ga0181525_10004766_pt1 | contig 10279 bp, 10 predicted proteins | sample PEATcosm2014_Bin_48_FD_121100 | JGI IMG/M metagenome (GOLD analysis project Ga0181525, IMG submission 121100) | Peatland microbial communities from MTU Mesocosm Facility, Houghton, MI, USA - PEATcosm2014_Bin06_10_metaG | ecosystem: Environmental > Terrestrial > Soil > Wetlands > Peat | place...
CTCCCCGCCGCCCTGGCCGAAGCCGGTCTGCAAGCCCGCCTGATCCTGCAAGTGCATGACGAACTGCTTTTCGAGGCCCCTGACGCGCAGGCGCAATCCGTCGCCGCCCTGGCCCAGCGCGTCATGCAAAACGCCGTGCAAATCTCCGTGCCGCTCACCGTGGAAACCGGCATCGGCAAAAACTGGGGCGAGGCGCATTGAACCCAGAAGCGCTGCAACGCGTGCTGGACAACGCCGTCGCCTCCGGCCACGTGGCAGGCGTGGCGGCCGCAGTCACGGACGGGCGCGGCCCCCTGTTCGAGTCCGCTGCTGGCGTCACCCAGAAAGGCGGCCAGCAGGTCGACGCCGACACCATCTTCTGGATCGCCTCGATGACCAAACCCGTCACCTCCCTGGCGGCGATGCAACTGGTGGAACAAGGCAAACTCTCCCTCGACGCACCCCTCGGCGGCCTCCTGCCGGAACTGGCCCACCCACAGATCGTGGAGAGCGGCAAATTCCGCCCCGCCACGCGCCCCATCACGCTGCGCCACCTGCTCACCCACACTTCCGGCTTTTCCTACGCCTTCGCCAGCGCCGAATACACCGCCTTGCGCGCGGCAGACCCCAACCCACCCGCCCCCGGCACCCGCGCCGCCCTGAACGCCCCCTTGCTGTTCGAGCCCGGCGAGCGATGGGAATACGGCATCAGCACAGACTGGGTCGGCCTCGCGGTGGAAGCCGCCTCGGGCGAGTCGCTCGCCGCCTATTTCCAGAACCACATCTTCGCGCCGCTCGGCATGGCGGACACCAGCTTCACCCTCACCCCCGCGCAGCTGCCCCGCACCGCCGCCGTGCACCGCCGCCAGCCGGACGGCACGCTGGCCGCGCCGCCGCCAACCCTGCCGCCCGCCACGGAAATTTTCTCCGGCGGCGGCGGCCTGTACTCCACCCTCGCCGACTACCAAAAATTCCTCCGCGTCTTCCTCTCCGGCGGCGCCGGCATCCTCTCCGCCCACAGCCTCGCGGAAATGTCGCGCAACCAGATCGGCTCGTTACGCGCCGGCTTCATCCCCTCCAACAACCCCGCCTTTTTCCTAGGCGCGGACGCCGCACCGGGCATGGACAGCAAATGGGGCCTGGGCTTCCTCATCTACCCCGCCAAGGGCCGCTTTGGCCGCAACGCCGGCAGCCTCGGCTGGGCCGGGGCGGCGAACACTTATTTTTGGATCGATCCCGTAGTTAATCGGGCGGCAGTGATTTTGATGCAAATACTGCCGTCGGGCGATACTGGCGCCCTCAAAACCTTATGTGGATTTGAGGCTGCCGTATATGCTCGGCCAAAGGAGCACGCTATAAGCGGCGCCAGCAACAAACTGGGAAACTGAATACCATGAACGCCAGCACACAAACAGTCACCAAAACCAAGGTTACGGCCCTGCCCGGAGACGGCATCGGCCCGGAGGTGATGCAGGCGACCATGCGTATTCTGGAGGCCGCCAGCGCCCCCATCGAGTGGGAAACGGCGGAAGCCGGCGCGGAAGTGTTCAAAAAAGGCCTGATCACCGGCGTGCCGCGTGAGACGATGGACAGCATTGCCCGCAACGGCCTGGCGCTGAAAAGCCCGCTGGAAACCCCTGTCGGCTTCGGCGGCAAATCCGCCAACGTGACGCTGCGCAAGTATTTCGAGCTCTACGCCAACATCCGCCCGGTGCGCGCGCTGCCCGGCGTCATCACCCCGTTCAGCGGACGCGGCATCGACATGGTGATCGTGCGTGAAAACGTGGAAGACGTTTACGCCGGCATCGAGCACATGCAGACCCCGACCGTGGCGCAGTGCCTCAAGCTGATGACCGCCCCGGGCTGCGAGCGCATCATCCGCGCCGCCTACGGCCTGGCTCTGGCCGAAGAACGCAAAAAGGTGACGGTGGCGACCAAAGCCAACATCATGAAGCTCACCGAAGGGCTGATGAAGCGCGTCGGTGAAAAAGTCGCCCCGGAATTCCCCGAGATCACGCCCGACCACATCATCATCGACAACTGCGCCCACCAGCTGGTCATCAAGCCGGAAAAATTCGACGTCATCGTGACCTCGAACATGAACGGCGACATCATCTCCGACCTCGCCGCCGGCCTCGTCGGCGGCCTGGGCATCGCGCCGTCCTCCAACCTCGGCGACAACGCCGCGATCTTTGAAGCCGTGCACGGCTCCGCGCCGGACATTGCCGGCAAGGGCCTCGCCAACCCCACCGCGCTGCTCTCCGCCGCCATCATGCTGCTGCGCCATATCGGCGCATTTGCCGTGGCCGAGACGGTGGAACAGGCGCTGTTCATCACCTTGGCCGAGGGCAAGAACCTCACCGGCGACCTCTCGCCGCGCGGCCACGGCGTCGGCACGGAAGCCTTCACCAATCAGATCATCGCCAATTTCGGACGCAGCTCGAACCTGCCGTCGCGCACTTATAAAAAGCTGGAGCTGAAAGCCTGGCCGAAGCTGACCGCGCATATCGAGCCCAACACGCGCGAGCTGGTGGGGATCGACGTGTTCCTGGAGACCGATCTCGGCTCAGAGGAGCTGGGCAAAACCCTGGAAAACATCGCGCAGGACAGCCCGTTCAAACTGAACGGCATCTCCAACCGCGGCGTGCAGGTTTATCCGCCGACCGGCGGCCAGACCTTCCTGGTCGACCATTTCGCCTGCCGCTTCATGTTCAAAAACCCGATCCCGCTCACCGACTCGCTGGCCGCCGGCCAGCCCGAGATCAGCTATCTGGTGCAGCGCATCGGCGCCAAGTTCACCTGGATGCACATCGAAAAGCTCCAGCGTTTCGACGGCAAGGATGCCTTTGAGCGGCCGCAGGGCGAAGGCTAAATGTCGCTATGGGCGGAGTTCCTGAACCATAAGGGGCGGGTGATTCATAAGTGGAAGCATTACTTCCCCGCTTATGAGGCCCATTTCGCCCGGTTCGTGAACCGCCCGGTGACGCTGCTCGAAATCGGCTGCGGCCAAGGCGGCTCGCTGCAAATGTGGAAGCGCTATCTCGGTCCCCATGCGCAAATCGTGGGGATCGACAACCGCCCCGAATGTAGCGAGTTTGCCGAGGATCAGGTCGCCGTGCGCATCGGCGACCAGACTGACCAGAAATTCCTGGCCAAATTGCTGGAGGAATTCGGCCCGCCGGACATCGTCATCGACGACGGCAGCCATGTCATGACGCATGTCGTGTCGACCTTCGGTTATCTCTACCCCCGCACGGCGGTGGACGGCGTGTATGTGGTCGAAGACCTGCACACCGCCTACTGGCCCGAATTTGGCGGCGGCCTGCGCCGTCAGGGCACGTTCATCGAGGGCTGCAAACACCTCATTGACGAGCTGAACGCCGATTGGACCAAGGGCCAGCTGCCGCCCACGCAGTTTACCCGCACCACGCAGTCCATGCATTTTTACGACAGCCTCGCCGTCTTCGAGCGCGGGCGGACGCTGCCCAAGAGCGCTCCGAAGATGCCCGCCCCGTAAAATTGGACCGTCCCCCGGCCTTTATCCCGCCGCAACCTTCGGCTAAAGCCGTGGGATGAATAATATTCTCCCCAACACATTGCGGTCCGGCCCGGATGGGCGCGGGCGTTTCGGCGAATTCGGCGGCCGGTTCGTGGCCGAAACCTTGATGCCGCTGATCCTGGAGTTGGAGACCGCCTGGGAGGCGGCAAAAGCCGATCCCAGCTTCCAGTCCGAGCTGGATTATTACCTGAAACATTACGTCGGCCGCCCCAGCGCCATGTGGTTCGCCGAGCGCCTGACCCGCGAGCTGGGCGGCGCCAAAATCTACTTCAAGCGCGACGAGCTGAACCACACCGGCGCGCATAAAATCAACAACTGCATCGGCCAGATCCTGCTCGCCCGGCGCATGGGCAAAACCCGCATCATCGCGGAAACCGGCGCGGGCCAGCACGGCGTCGCCACCGCCACGGTCTGCGCCCTCTTCGGCCTGCCCTGCACCGTGTACATGGGCGCGGTGGACGTTGAACGCCAAAAACCCAACGTCTTCCGCATGAAGCTGCTCGGCGCGGAAGTCATCCCCGTCAGCTCCGGCGCTGCCACGCTGAAGGACGCCATGAACGACGCCATGCGCGACTGGGTCGCCAACGTGCGCGACACGTTCTACATCATCGGCACCGCCGCCGGCCCGCACCCATACCCCGCCATGGTGCGGGACTTCCAATGCGTCATCGGTAACGAGGCCAAGGCCCAAATGCTGGAGGCCGAAGGCCGCCTGCCGGACGTCGCCATCGCCGCCATCGGCGGCGGCTCCAACGCCATCGGCCTGTTCCACCCGTTCCTCGACGACGCCTCCGTCCGCCTCATCGGCGTCGAGGCCGCAGGCCACGGCCTCGACTCCGGCGAACACGCCGCCAGCTTAAGCCGTGGCCGCCCCGGCGTCCTGCACGGCAACCGCACCTACCTCCTGCAAAACGAAGACGGCCAGATCCAGGAAGCCCACTCCATCTCCGCCGGCCTGGACTACCCCGGCATCGGCCCCGAACATTCCTGGCTGCACGACATCGGCCGCGTCGAATACGTCGCCATCACCGACCGCGAGGCGCTGGCCGCCTTCCAACTCTGCACCCGCACGGAGGGCATCATCCCGGCCTTGGAACCCAGCCACGCCCTCGCGCATGTGGCCAAAATCGCAGGCGGCATGGACAAGGACAAAATCATCCTGATGAATCTCTGTGGCCGGGGCGACAAAGACATCTTCGCCGTCGCCAAACATCTGGGGTTCGACCTATGAGCCGCATCGCAGGCACCTTCGCCGCCCTCAAGCGCGATAACCGCGCCGCCCTCATCACCTTCGTCGAAGCCTTCGACCCGGACCGCGAAACCTCGCTCGCTTTGCTCACCGGCATGGCCGCCAACGGCGCGGACATCATCGAAATCGGCGTCCCCTTCACGGACCCCATGGCCGACGGCCCCACCATCCAGGCCGCAGGCCGCCGCGCCCTCCTGGCCGGCGCCAGCCTGTCCGGTGTACTCGGCCTGGTGCGCGAATTCCGCACCACCAACGCCCACACCCCCCTGGTCCTGATGGGCTACCTCAACCCCATCCTCTCCTACGGCGTGCAAAAATTCTGCGCCGACGCGCAGGCCTCCGGCGTTGACGGCCTCATCGTCGTGGATCTGCCCACCGAAGAAGCCGACCTCCTCCTCCCCACCGCCGCCGCCCACAGCCTGGACGTCATCCGCCTCGTCGCCCCCACCACCAGCGACGCGCGTCTCCCCCTCGTCCTCGAAGGCTCCTCCGGCTTCGTCTATTACGTGAGCATCACCGGCATCACCGGCACCCGCACCGCCTCCGCCGAAGACCTCGCCCGAGACATCCCCCGCATCCGCCGCGCCACCAACCTGCCGATTGCCGTAGGCTTCGGCGTCCGCACCCCCGCCCAGGCCGCCACGGTGGCGCAGTTCGCCGACGCCGCCATCGTCGCCTCAGTGCTGATCGAAAAACTGGTGACAACCGACGTGGCCACCGTGCTGCAAGACGTTGCCGCATTGGCCAAGGGGATTCACGAGGCTAAGAAGGTCGAAGCGTAAGGAAGAAGCGCTTTTTTGCAAAAAAGCGCGCAAAAAACTCTTATGAATCTGGGCCATGGGCTTTGGCCGCGCCAACGCCCATGTCCCAGATTATCAAAAGTTTTTTGGTTCTTTTTTTCAAAAAAGAACCGCTTCCTCTCTCTTCCAGGAATCTACTCCCGGCCCCCCCAAGCAAAAAAATCCGGATTCTCCCACCCCGCCTTCCCATACCGCAGCGCCGCGCCATCGCGCGTCAGCACCACGCCCCCCGCCGCCTCCAGCACCGCTTGCGGCGCGGCCGTATCCCACTCCATCGTCCGCCCCAGGCGCGGATAAAAATCCGCCACCCCCTCCGCCAGCCGCAAAAACTTCAGCGCCGACCCAATATTCGTCACCGACGCCACTTTTTGCGCCCCAATACACGCCGCCAACTCCGGCGCATCCGCATAATGGCGCGACGCCATCACCGTCAGCCCCTCGGGCGGCGGGCGGCGCACATGAATCGCCACATCCTCCCCCCCAGCCCGCTTCCAAGCCCCCACGCCCAGCAGCCCGTAATGAATTTCCCCAAACGCCGGCGACGCCACCGCCCCCAGCACCGGCACGCCGCCGCGGATCAGCCCGATATTCACCGCAAACTCCCGCCGCCCGGCGGCAAATTCGCGCGTCCCATCCAGCGGATCCACCAGCCAATATTCTGCTCCTGGCGCCGTCACCCGCCCCGCCGCCACTTCCTCCTCGGCAATCACCGGAATCCCCGGCACCGCCGCGCGCAGCCCCTGCGTAATAATCGCCTCGGCCAGCGTATCGGCCACGGTCACGGGCGTGGCGTCGGACTTCTCCGCCACCTCAAACCCCGCCTCCCGCACGGCCAGAATCTTCTCACTCGCCTCGGCAACCAGGCGCACAGCCAGCTCAAGCAATTCACGATCATTCATGCGCCAGATGTACCCCCCGCATCAGCGCTGGCCAAGCCGCGCTTCGGTGTTATGTTGCAAGTCAAATCAGTGACAGGATCCCGCACATGCTCGAAATCACCTTCGCCAAAGCCGCCTTGCCCAAATCCGGCGTGCTGGTTGTGCCCGTGGCCGAGGGCGCAGCCCTCACCGGCCTGGCCCTGGCGCTGGACAAGGCGCTGACCGGCGGCCTGAATCGCGCCCTGGAAGCCAGCGAATTCACCGGCAAAAAAGCCCAGCAGGCCAGCCTCCTGGCCCCCAAAGCGGGCATCAAATCCATCCTGCTCATCGGCACCGGCAAGCCCGACGCCTTCAACGCCAAAGCCGCCGAAGACCTCGGCGGCGCCATCGCCGCCGCGCTGTCCAAGGAGCCCGCAGCCACCCTCCTGGCCGAAGACCTCTCCCCCATCCTCGCCGCCCACCTCGCCCTCGGCGCCCGCCTGCGCGCCTACCGCTTCGACAAATACCGCACCACCCAAAAGCCCGACGAAAAACCCAAACTCGCCGCGCTGACCCTCCTCTCATCCGACCCCGCCCAAGCGAAAGCCGCCTACACCCCCCTGGCCGCCGTAGCGGACGGCGTTGAACTCACCCGAGACCTGGTGACCGAGCCCGCCAACGTCCTCTACCCCGCCGAATTCGCCGACCGCGCCGAAGCCCTGAAAAAACTCGGCCTGAAAGTCGAAGTCTTCGACAAAAAAGACCTGGAAAAACTCGGCTTCGGCTCCCTCCTCAGCGTCAGCTGGGGCAGCGCCCGCGAGCCGCGCATGGTCGTCTTGCAATGGCTCGGCGCATCCGGCGCCACAGACGCCGACGGCAAAAAAACCAAAAAACCCAAAGACCCCATCGCCTTCATCGGCAAAGGCGTCACCTTCGACAGCGGCGGCATCTCCATCAAACCCGCCGCCGGCATGGAAGACATGAAATGGGACATGGCCGGTGCCGGTGCCGTCGTCGGCCTCATGGCCGCCCTGGCCGGCCGCAAAGCCAAAGTTGACGCCGTCGGCCTCGTCGGCCTGGTGGAAAACATGCCGTCCGGCACCGCCGTGCGCCCCGGCGACGTAGTCAAAAGCTACTCCGGCCAAACCGTCGAAATCCTCAACACCGACGCCGAAGGCCGCCTCGTCCTGGCCGACGTCCTCTACTACGCTCAAGAGCGTTTCGCCCCGAAATACATGGTCGACCTCGCCACCCTGACCGGCGCCATCATCGTCGGCCTCGGCCACGAATACGCCGGCCTGTTCAGCAACGACGACACCCTCTCCGAAAAACTCCTCGCCGCCGGCAAGGCCACCGGCGAACAACTCTGGCGCATGCCCCTGGCCCCCGTCGGCGAAGCCTACGACAAAGAACTCAACTCCCCCATCGCCGACGTCAAAAACATCGGCAGCGGCAGGGCAGGGGGCTCCATCACCGCCGCCCAGTTCCTCCAGCGCTTCATCAACGCCAAACCCTGGGCCCATCTGGACATCGCCGGCATGGCCTGGTCCTCCAAAGACGCCCCCACCACCCCAAAGGGCGCCACTGCCTTCGGTGTGCGCCTGCTGGACCGCTGGGTTGCCGATAACTTCGAGAGTTAAGAGGAAGAAAGCAGCGCTTTTTAAAAAAAGCGCGCAAAAATTTTTATGAATCTGGGGCATGGGCGTTGGCCGCGCCAACGCCCATGTCCCAGATTATCAGAAGTTTTTTGGTTCGCCGCGTCCCGATGACCGAGCGTCAGCGAGGTCTGAATCCGGCCGCGCAAAATGGTTCAAAAAAGAACTGCTTCCTTCACCCCACCGGCGCCAGCGCAATCCGTTTCCCCGCCCCGGCGATGGTGGCGATTTTCCCCCCTTCGGCGCTGGTCAGCATCAGCATATCTCCGGGCGCCATCAGGTCGGCGGCATCGGCGAAGTAGCCTTCCCGTGTCGCCTGGGCGAGGGCGTCGGCGCCGGATTTATAGTGCCAGAGCGTAAACCCGTTGGCATAGGCAAGAACGGAGAGGTTGCGGAGGGTAAAAGCCATGGCGAGAATCCTTCAAGATGAATATTAAACTGCGCCAGTTACTTAAGGTTGCACCCGGCGGCGTGAATATATTCCTAACAGACAGAACAAAGCAAGAACAAAGTGCGTTTCACGTGATATTTTCGTAAGAAAATCGGATAAAATTCCTATCTGGCCTTTGCATCGGCAAAAACCCGTGTAAGGTTTTGAAATTACGGGATTGGCGATTTTGCATGCAACATAGTGATATTTGGCGCGCGATCGACACTTTAGCGGCAGAGCACGGGCTCTCGCCGTCCGGTCTGGCGCGCAAAGCGGGGCTGGACCCCACCAGCTTCAACCTCTCTAAGCGCCGCACGGAGGATGGCCGCTTCCGCTGGCCCTCCACGGAGAGTCTGGCCAAGGTTCTCACCGCCACCGGCGCCAAGCTCGACGATTTCACCGCCCTGGTCATGGGTGCCCGCGCCTTGCCCGACGCCCGCCCCAAGGGCCGCAGCAAAATCCCCCTCATCGGCATGGCCCAGGCGGGCGGGCAGGGCTTCTTCGACGACGGCGGCTACCCCGCAGGCGCGGGCTGGGACGAAGTGGAACTCCCCCAAACCGGCGACGCCAACGCCTACGCCCTTTCCATCTCCGGTGACTCCATGGAGCCGGTGTACCGTGCGGGCGACTCCATCATCGTCTCCCCCGCCGCCCCCGTGCGCGTGGGCGACCGTGTGGTGGCGCGTGCCGCGGACGGCGCGGTCATGGCCAAATTGCTTTCCCGCCGCACTGCGTCCCGCATTGAGCTGACCAGCTTAAACCCCGCCTACCCTGATTTACGTTTCGCCGCCCGCGAAATCATCTGGATGCACCGCATCATCTGGGCCAGCCAGTAATCCATCCCCCGGATTTGTCAGCATTTTTTGCACTGCGGCAGGCTTATGCGATAACTTCGTGAAAAAACAGGCAAGAACCGGAACCGAGAAGTTTCGTTTTGTAAATTACCAACACTTCATGTACGCATACCAAGCCGCAACAGGAACCCACCAACCCCCGGCACCGGAGCGATAACGATGTCCAAATTCATCATTGAGAGCAGCGAAGCGATCTGGGGGGCAGGCGATACTGAGGCTGCGGCATGGGCGGATTCGGAGAAGTGGCTCGACACTTCGAACCCCGACTGGAAAGCCGGCAAAACCTGTTACAGCGCCACGGAAGCCCTGGTCGCCGAGTTCCGCAGCCCCGGCGGCGTATTCGGCTGGGGCAAACTGGCGGACGGCACCCACTGCACCATCACCGAGGAAGACGCCGCCAAGGTCGCTGCGCGCAAAGCCGCAAGAGGGCTATAACACATTGAAACTGCTGGGAATAAGTGGTGGGCGCGACAGGGATTGAACCTGTGACCCCCACCATGTCAAGGTGGTGCTCTACCGCTGCGCTACGCGCCCATACCGGGGCGCTACATAGCTGCGTTACATTCCCGAGGCAAGAGCCCGCTCACCCTTTTGGTTGAAACCGCGCATCGCCGGTGCGCCACAGCATAAACGCCATGATATCCGCCGTCTCCGCATCCCGCTGCGCCCGGGTCGAGCCAATCCCATGCCCGGCATCCGCCTCCACCCGCAGCAGAATCGGATTATCCGACGCCGTGGCCGCCTGGAGTCGCGCCACCATCTTGGTCGGCTGCCACGGCGCCACGCGCGGATCATTCAGCCCGGTGGTGAGCAGCACGGCGGGATACTTCACCCCATCATGCACGTGCTGCACCGCATCCATCGCCAACAGCCCCTTAAACCCCCTCTCGGTGGTC
>Ga0181525_10004768_pt1 | contig 10277 bp, 10 predicted proteins | sample PEATcosm2014_Bin_48_FD_121100 | JGI IMG/M metagenome (GOLD analysis project Ga0181525, IMG submission 121100) | Peatland microbial communities from MTU Mesocosm Facility, Houghton, MI, USA - PEATcosm2014_Bin06_10_metaG | ecosystem: Environmental > Terrestrial > Soil > Wetlands > Peat | place...
GATTGGGTTGGCTGCTGCGTGAGACAGCGAAGTTCGACGCCAAGCGGACAGTTCCATATCTAATGAAGATTCGCGGACGTGCCCCGCGTCTCGTGCTGCGAACGGCCTGCGAGACCTTGCCGGGCGCGATCAAGAAGCGGATTCTGGCAGTTCAAAAGTAACTAAGCCAGGCATTCGCTACAAGGCTTCCTAACCGCTAAGCCCGATTCGCCCAAACTCCCCTCGGTTGTTTACAATAGGGGTTCGCCCATGGACGTTGCTGCCATCCAATCAGCGCTGCGCGAACGCAACATCGACGCGTGGCTCTTCTACGACCACCATCATCGCGATCCCATTGCCTATCGCGTTCTCGGCTTGCCGGCAAATTTGATGGTGACGCGGCGCTGGTTTTACCTGATCCCGGCGCAGGGCGAGCCTGTGAAGTTGGTTCACAAGATTGAAGCGGGCCATCTCGATTCTCTTCCCGGCGGAAAGCGCCAATATTCGGGATGGCAGGAACTGTTCGACAGCCTGAAGTCGATTCTTGCTCCTTACCGCGACATCGCCATGCAGTATTCGCCCAACAATATCGTGTTCACCATTTCTCTGGTCGATGCTGGAACCGTCGAGTTGCTGCGCGGCTTGGGCAAGAACGTCGTCAGTTCGGCTGATCTGGTCGCGCAATTCGAAGCCACGTGGAGCGAGGATCAAATCAAGAGCCACTTTGCCGCGCGCGACAGCGTGGATGCAATTGTGGCGGCCGCGTTCAAAGAAATCGGACGCCGGGCGCGCAACGGTGGAACCACGGAACATGAAATTCAGCAGTGGTTCATGGAGGCGTTTCGGCGCGAGAACTTGCTTACCGACGATCCGCCGATAGTGGCCGTCAACGCCAACGCAGGCAACCCGCACTACGAGCCGCGCTCCGATCGTCCTGTGCCGATTCGAGAAGGTGATTTCGTGCTGCTCGACGTATGGGGAAAAAAGAACACTCCCGGCGCAGTGTACTATGACATCACCTGGGTCGGCTTCCTGGGCTCGCATCCCTCCGGCCGTATGCACGAAGTGTTCGAGGTTGTGCGCGACGCCCGCGACGCCGGCGTAAAGACTGTGCTCGATGCCATCAGCGCAGGACGCAGCATCGCCGGATGGGAGGTCGATCGCGCGACACGGAGCCACATCACACAGAAAGGCTTCGGTGATTATTTCATTCACCGCACCGGACACTCCATCGGCACCGACGTTCATTCCAATGGCGCAAACATGGACGATCTGGAGATCCATGACGAGCGCCGGATTCTTCCCAACTCTTGCTTCTCCATCGAGCCCGGCATTTATCTGCCCGAGTTCGGCGTGCGCAGCGAAGTCAACGTGCTGGTCCGGCCCAAGTCGGCCGAAGTGACTGGCAGCATTCAACGTGAGATAGTAATTATCTGATGGCAAATTCAACCACAGCAAAAACCAAGCCGGTAGCCGAACCCGTGCAGCGCGACAGCATGATGGCCGTAATCGCGCCAGCAGTTGGCTGGCTGATTCCCGGCGCGGGGCACATCATTCAACGGCGCTGGATTCGAGGCTTGCTGCTGTTCATCTCCATCGGAGCGATGTTTGTGCTGGGGCTGATGATGCAAGGCCACATCTACAAGGCCAATGGCGGCGACATTCTTGACATTCTCGGGTTCATCGGCGATCTGGGCGCAGGCGGAATGTATATTGTGACCCTCGCCATGAATTGGGGCCAGGGCGCGATCGCTTTCGCGATTGCCGACTACGGAACCAAATTCATGATCGTTGCCGGCTTGCTGAATTTCATCGCGGTGGCGGACGCCTACCACATCGCGATCGGAAAGAAACAATGATCGTGAAATCATGACCGTCCAACTCACGCATTTCAGCGCGGCTCTCGTGTTCGCGCTTTTTGCCTCTGTTGTCTTCGGAATTACGCATCGCGAGACCACGCGCGATATGGTCCGCTACGGCCTCTATTGTTTTGTCCTGTTCCTCGGTGGCGTTCTCGTCGCGGGGTGGGCGATGTGGCTGGTGCGGCGCTAGTTGTTTTACCCTTCCCACACAAACGCATCGAACATTCGCTTCGATTCGAAATCCAAACGCCGGTAGAGAGCGACAGCCCCCACGTTGGCCTCGGTTACGGTCAATGAGAGCATGGAGAAGCCGCGCTTGCGGAGACTGACCGAGGTCGCGGCCAGCAGAGATTCTCCAATCCCACGCGAGCGGTATTCCGGAAGCACGCAAATTTGTGTCACGTGGCCGACGTCGCCCCGCACGCGAGAGCACAGGATGAGGCCGATGAGATTCTTTGCCTTGCGATCCACCGCGGCGAAGGACGATTCCGCGTCGAACAAGCCGCACCCCGGAAACCGCACAATGTTATTCAGGAAGCGCAGCGATCCCGCCAGAGTATGGTATTGGTCGTTGATCTCCGCGTCGACGTGGCCACGATAAGCCGCGGTAATTATGGCGGCCGCGGGCTGGTAATCCGCTTCGGTCCAGCGCCGGATTTCGATTTCCGGATGCACTGGCGGCATCTTCGTCGCCGCGTTTCCCAGCTGCAGCACCATGAACAGCCGTTGATGACGCTGGAATCCCTGATCCAGAAACGGCCGCGCCACACTCCCCGCTTCATGCGCCAGCAACTGAGCCTCGACCCGGTGAATACCGGGAGACTGCTGCAGCGTTTCGATCACGTGGGTCAGCAGCTTGACTTCGACTTCGTGCACATCTGGAAAGCGGCTGTCGTTGGCCACGAATAGATCGCCAACCACTCCTTTGCTGCCTTCGTAGACGAAGAAGCTGTAGCCGAAGATGCGGCCGCGCTCGATGGCGGCGTATCCGGGAAGAATTTTCGCGTCGACGTAGCGCAGGACCATTTCCGCCGAGCCGTTGTAGTCCCAGGAGAGCAGGCTCGCCCAGACCCGCGACTCGTCATCCAGCAGGGGGCGCAGATCGGCGGAAGAAAAATGTCTGAGGTCGAGAATCTCCACGGAGCTCCTGCAAAATCAGCCGAAGAAATCCGGGCTCACTTTGCGGCGGCAGAACTCCGAGTGTAGTGCGTTTCGAGGACGCGAGGCAAACGGAAGGTACACGTACAGGCAACAACGAACCTAACGTGAGCCCACGGAAGGAGCGCCAGCCGCGGCGACCCAGAAGTAATCCACATGCTGGGCGGCATCGTGGCCGAGGTACGAAACGCGGCGGCCCGCGACCAGCTTCGCGACCTCCACCTGCGAATTCTCGGGCGCTACGAGAAAATGTTCTTCGGCGGGAACGCTGCCCCAGTCATAGTTGAAGGTCAGCTGGTTGCGATAAAAAGTGAGACCGTATTCCAGTTCGCGTCGAACATGATAAACGGCCAGCGGCAGGTGGTGGGTTTCGATGCTGGCAATCTCCCGGGCAAGAGGACGCGCCGAAAGCGTCTCGTTGATTGCGCCAGAGCCGAGCTTCAGCACCGCCCCTACGGTCAGCACCACCGGAATCAGGGTGACGAACCGCAGCATGCGCAGCCCGTTCTGTCGAACGAGGGTTAGCGCAATTCCAACAGCCAACAAGAACGCGACCGCAAGCGCCACCAGCGTGGGCTGGCCTCCCGGAATTCGATGCTGCGTGATCAGATAAGCGATCAACAAGGCGGGAACGATCAGCGCCGAGGCCAGGAGCGCATGCAGTACAACCAGGCTCTTCGCCGCGGGCTTTTCTTGTTCCAGATGTTGCCGCAGGTATTGCGCCGGCAGCAGGCCGCCTGCCGGGATTGCCGGGAGAATGTAGCCCGGCAATTTCGATCGCGAAATCGAGAAGAACAGAACGGGTACGATCAGCCAGCAGCAAGCGAAAAGGCCGAATCGAGATTCGGAATCACTTTCGCCGGTGGCCGCCTTTCGTTTGGCCCACCAAAGTCTTATCGATTGAACAAAGCCAGCGCTCACGAACACCGTCCACGGAACCAAGGCTAGCGCAGTGACTGGCAGGTAATACCAGAACGGTTCGGTATGGTGATAAAGATTTTCCGAGAAGCGCCCGAGATTGTGCTCGACGATAAATTCGCGAAAGAATTGCGGGTGCCGCATCTCTATTGCGAAATACCAGGGCAGAGCGATCGCACAGAACAGGAGAATTCCGGGCAGCCAGAGCGTCTTGAGCGCGTGGCGCAATTCGCGAACCGCAACGGCGTACAGAACGATCACCGCCACCGCGAGAAACGGCGCGACCGGCCCCTTCGCGAGCGTCCCCAAAGCCATGAAGGCATAAAAGACAGCGAGGTAACTCTTCCTTCCAGTTTCCCGCCACACCCACCACGCGAGCATCGCAACGGTGAAAGCCGCCGCCAGCGCCATATCCATGGAGGCGGCGCGGGCATATCCGATCAATCCTGCGCAAGACGCCGAGATCAGTGCGCCATCCAGCTCAAAGCCTGGCTGGAAGCGGCGCAGAAAGAAATACACTGCCAGTACCAGAAACGTGGCATCGATCGCCGAAGGCAGGCGCGCAGCCCAGTCGCTCACGCCGAAGACTTTGTATGCCAGCATGGCCTGCCAGTAATAGAGCGGAGGCTTCTCCAGCCAGGGCTGGCCGCCAAGCACAGGAGTGACCCAGTCGTGTCGTTCCAGCATCTCGCGCGCCACCTGCGCGTAACGAGGCTCGTCTGCTCCGATAAGCCCGAACTGCGATAGTCCATACAGGAACAGAAAGGAACAAAAGCCTGCCAGCAGCAGCGCGTCGGTGCGGATGCGATTGGTCATGAAGTAATTTGGCGATTAATGAACTCGACAGTACGCAGGTTATTGTACGGAAGGACCGAGACGCAGCAACTCCAGAACCTGGCGCACGGCGTGGGGCTGAGGTCCGTCGACCGAGCAACCGCTGGCGCACTCATGACCGCCTCCGCCAAAACCTTCAGCCACGCGCGCTACATCGAGTTTGCCTTTGCTGCGCAAGCTCACTCGAAAACGGCCGTCGGGCAGTTCGCGGAAGAACGCTGCTGCTTCGATTTCGCCGATGGAAAGCACGTAATTCACCAGGCCTTCGCAGTCTTCTTCCTTGGCTCCGCAGCGCTCCATTTGCTCCTGCGTAACCCAAGTCCAGCCAACGTGACCTTCGATGTTGAGGTTGCGCAAGGCCTCGCCCAACAACCTCATCTTGGCCACCGAGTGGGCAAAGTAAATGCTGCGCGCGCAGTGTGAAGGATCAGCGCCCGCCAAGACCAACTCGCGCGCCAGTGCAAAAGTGCGCTCATTCGTTCCCTGAAACATGAACGAACCCGTGTCCGTCATCAGCGCGGTGTAAAGGCAGGTGGCAATGTCGGGCGAGAACGGCGTGCCCGCTTCGCGAGCCAGACGGAACACCATCTCTCCCGTAGCCACGGCATGAGGATCGATCCAGTTCACGTGCGCGAAAGGGCGCCCGCTGACATGATGATCGATGCTTATCAGGTAGCGGTCTTCCAAACCTTCCAGGCGCGTTCGATGAATGCTGTCACACTCGAGAATAATCGCCGCCTCGTAATTGCCAACCACCCGGTTTGCCTGCAACACCTGATCGGCGAACGGCAGTGCACGATAGATGCGTGGCACACCATCGTGCAGCACCACATCGGCTTGTTTCCCCATGGTACGAAGCACCTGGCAGCAAGCCAGTGCCGATCCGATGGCGTCGCCGTCGGGGCGAGCGTGCGATGTGAGCACAAAACGGTCGCGCCGCTCGATTTGATGGAGTACATCCTGCAACATCGCTACACCTTTTTCTCACCAGCCCCCGTACGAGATTTCATTCTCTTTTTCGCCCGCGCCAGCAACTCCTCCACCCGGGCTTTCTCGCGCTCCGAGCGGTCCAGCCGGAAATACAATTCCGGCGCGCGTCGCAGCCGCAAACGCTCCACTAGTTCGTGCCGAATATATTCTTTGGCGGCAATCAGGCCCTCAAGACTTCGATCCGCTTCCTGGTCGTCGCCATCCACATCCACCAAAACCTGCGCCGAACGGCCATCGTCAGCCACATGCACTGCGGTCACGCCCACCAGCCCAATACGCGGATCTGCCAACTCTCCTTCCACCAGCGTTTCGATCTCCTCGCGCAAGGCCTCGCCCAATCGTCCACGATGATATTTGACCCCACGCTTCTCCACCACTCACCTCGAAGTAAAACGCATGAGAATATCAGAAAACCGACCGCAGACGTTAGCTCTGAGTGCTATTGTCGCGCACAAAGGGGCGATCGGGGTAAGTACAGAGGTAACAATGCGATAGAGGCAGTGGTCAGTGACCAGTGGCCGGTGGCCAGCGAAAGCCGTGATCGCGTCTATAGAAATTCGACAAACGAGTCCGCGACATCCGCCCCGTGATTATTGGCGATGCGCGTTGCTTGCCGCTCCACGTTCTTCATCAATCCATCGAGATAATCGCGTGAGTCGGAGATGCTGACCACGCCAATGGTGGCGCGATTCCACACCGGGCTGGCCTCTAGCTCGGCGACGGACACATTGAAGCTGGCGCGCAGCCGGTCTTTCAGGCTGCGAACAACCTGCCTTTTGTCTTTAAGCGATTGCGCCGCTTCGATATGAAGTTCGAGGGTGAGGAAAGCAATCATGCAGTGGCCAGTGGCTAGTGCCAGTAACCACGGAACTGGTTCGACTGGCCACTAACCACTGGCCACTTCTATGCAATTACTTCCGCGGCAATTCTCTCCGTAACAAACGCCTCGATCACGTCGCCGACTTTGATGTCGCCGTAGTTGGAGATCGAGATGCCGCACTCCATGCCGTTCGTGACCTGGCTGGCGTCGTCCTTGAAGCGGCGCAACGATCCCACTTTTCCCTTGAACACCTGCACATTGTCGCGCAGCAGGCGCACTTCGGAATCGCGCTTGATCAAACCGTCGCTCACGCGGCAACCGGCCACGGTGCCAACTTTCGGAATTCGGAAAACATTGAGCACTTCGGCGCGGCCCTGGTAATTTTCTTTGAAGGTGGGCTCCAGCAAACCGCTCATGGCGCGCTTGATCTCATCCTGCAGTTCGTAAATGATCGAGTGCAGGCGGATGTCCACTTTCTCCTGCTCGGCCAGCTCTTGTGCCATGCGTTCCGGCCGAACGTTGAAGCCGATGATAATCGCATTCGATGCCGAGGCCAGCAGAACGTCAGTCTCGGTAATCGCGCCCACGCCCGACCGCAGCAGCTTCAGGCGCACCTTCTCGTTCGAGAGCTTGGTCAGCAGGTCAGTGATTACTTCCACCGATCCCTGCACGTCGCCCTTCAGAATCACGTTCAGTTCCTTGGTGCCTGCGGCCTTGATCTGCTCGGCCAGACCTTCGAGCGACACGCGCGAACTCTTCGCCAGTGCCGCCTCGCGCGCTTTCTGCTCGCGGTATTCCGAAATGCCGCGCGCCTTGTCGCGATCTGCGACCACTACGAACTGATCGCCGGCTTGCGGCAAAGCCTCCATACCGAGGATTTCGACAGGCGTCGAAGGCGGAGCTGTCTGCAACTGCGCGCCGCGATCATCAAACATCGCGCGCACTTTCCCGTAGACGTTGCCAACGACAAAATTATCGCCTGCGTTCAGCGTGCCGTTCTGCACCAACACCGTGGCCACGGGACCGCGCCCGCGGTCGAGCTTGGCTTCCAGCACCACGCCAGTCGCAGCGCGCTCCGGCGTCGCTTTCAATTCGCCGATATCCGCCACCAGGCAGATCATTTCCATCAGCAGATTCAGATTGGTTTTCTTCTTCGCCGAAACGTCCACGAACACCGTTTTGCCGCCCCATTCTTCGGGCACCAGGCCGCGGTCGGCAAGCTGCTTCTTCACGCGGTCCGGCAAAGCGTCCGGTTTGTCGATCTTGTTTACCGCAACAATGATGGGAACCTCGGCGGCGTGCGCGTGGTCGATGGCTTCCAGCGTCTGCGGCATCACGCCGTCGTCGGCCGCAACCACCAGCACGACGATGTCTGTGGCTTTCGCACCTCGCGAGCGCATGCGCGTAAACGCCTCGTGACCGGGTGTGTCGAGGAAAACGATCTCGCGACCGAACGCCGGCGATTCTTTGTCCGTAATTCGAACTTTGTACGCGCCGATGTGCTGCGTGATTCCTCCCGCTTCGCCGCCCGCCACATTCGTGATGCGGATGGAATCGAGCAGCGTGGTCTTGCCGTGGTCGACGTGGCCCATGATCGTAACCACGGGCGGACGGACTCCGGTCTCGGGAGCGGATTCTTCGCCCGCGGCAGCCGCGTCAATCTCCTTAGCCGTCTGTTCTTCGAACGTAATCACGTTCGTATCCGCGCCGAAGAAGCGGGCCATTTCGCTGGCCAATTCCGCGTCCAGAGTCTGGTTGATGGTGGCGAAGACGCCGCGGACCAGCAGGCGCGAGATGAGATCCTTGGCGCGAATGTCCAGCTTCTCCGCCAGATCCTTCACGCTGATCCCTTCCGTGATCGTGATGCTGCGGGTGATCGGCAAGGGCTCGTTCGAGACCACCATGCGCGGCGGCGGCGTGTAGCCCTTCATCGGGCCTTCCTTCACGCCGCGCGGAACATAGCGCTGGCCGGGTCGCCGTGCTGGCCCGCCCGGACGGCTTCCCGGACGCGTCGTTCCCGGAGGTGGAAGCGCCGGTCCTACTCCGAGCGGGCGCGCTCCTGCAGGCGCCGACCGCGTGGGATGCATCGGCCTTCGCTCGCCGGGACGCAGCGGCGGACGAGCTGCACCGGGAGCTCCGCCGGCCATCGGCGGACGCCGCTGAAAAATTGGTTGGCCAGGCACGGGACGTCCCGGCGCTGGACGCATTGCGCCGCCGATCGGAACTCCGGGTTGCACCGGCGGTGGGGTCGATCGGATCGGAGCTTTATATACCGGACGCGGCCCAGTTTGTGGAACGATCATGCGCGGCAAGGGAGGCGCAGGAGTAGACGGACGCGCCGCAACCGGAGGCGCTGGCGGAGCGCTCGCCGAAACCACCGGAGGCGCTCCAGCTGAGGAAGTCTGTGCCGCAGGCGCTGACACGGGGCGTGGCGGCGTGCTCACTGGCGGCGTCGCCGTAGGCGAAGATGCTGCCGGGGATGTGATCACAGGACGCGTGGGGACCGGCGGAGCAACCACGGGTGCTTGCGGGGGGGCAACGACCGGTTTCGTCGTTGGAGGCGCAACCACCGGGCGGATCACGTCAGCCGGAGGAGCCACCGTGGCTGTGGGTCTTTCGGCCGGAACCTGCGTCACGGCAGCAGGCGCCACTGGACGCGGCGCTACCGGAGGCGCCACAGCTTCTTTCCGCTGCGTAATCGCCTTCAACACATCTCCAGGACGGGAAATGTGCGACAAATCAATTTTGGTCTTGATTTCTTCTTCGCCGCGAACTCCGCGCGAACTTGACCTGCCAGCCGACGACGAACCCTCCGCCGAGGAGCGGATGTACACCCGTACCTTCTCCGCTTCGTGCTCTTCCAGAGAACTGGAGTGCGTCTTCTTCTCGGTCACTCCAACCAGCGGCAGCGTGTCGAGAATGGCTTTACTCTTGACTTCCAGTTCTCGGGCAAGATCGTTGATTCGAACCTTACTCATCCGGCCTTTCGTTTCTCCGTGCTGTAGTTAGGTCATCATTGCGACCTCACGGAGTCAATTTCTTCGGTCCCACGCCGTCGAACTTATGCCAGCGCGCCATGATTATTCTCTGGTCTCGGAAGCGGATTCCTCTTCCGCAGCGGGCTGCGCCTCGGAAGGCTCCGCCTGCCCTTTGTTCTCGTCCCCGGCCAGCGCATCCGCTTCGACCGTGCCTTCTTCGCTCGATGCAACTTCCGCACTCACTGCGGCCTCGTCAGCGGACGCCGCTTCCTCCGTGGCCACCGGAACTTCCGCGGTAATGTCTTCCGCACCCGGTTCAGAACTCGGTTCAGAAGGTTCCGCCGCGACGGCTTCGCCTTCTGCCGCGACTTCCACTTCGACCGCCGCGCCTTCCAGACTGGCGAAGTAATTATTCACCGCAAGACTGATTTTTTCCACCGTCTTCGGCCCGATGCCCTCGATCGCCTCAAGTTGCTCAGGCGTCATGTCGGCCAAGGCTTCCACCGTGGTCACGCCCGCAGCGCTCAACTTCTCCACCAATCCGTCGCCCAGGCCAGGCACGCTCTCGAGCGGAGTCGTCGTCTGCGTGACCATCGCCGACATCTGCTGCTCGACTTCTTGGCGCTTTTCTTCCTCACTCTTGATGTCGATCTTCCAGCCCAGCAGCTTCGCCGCCAGCCGTACATTCTGCCCTTTCTTGCCGATGGCAAGGGAGAGCTGGCTGTCATCGACCACCAC
>Ga0181525_10004769_pt1 | contig 10275 bp, 9 predicted proteins | sample PEATcosm2014_Bin_48_FD_121100 | JGI IMG/M metagenome (GOLD analysis project Ga0181525, IMG submission 121100) | Peatland microbial communities from MTU Mesocosm Facility, Houghton, MI, USA - PEATcosm2014_Bin06_10_metaG | ecosystem: Environmental > Terrestrial > Soil > Wetlands > Peat | place...
GGTGCGAAAAATCCGGCCCATAAAGTAATATCGAAATTCGCGATGCCGGTGGTTTCGGCGACTGTCGGTATGTCGGGCGCGACCGGCGAGCGCTTCTCCGACGACACCGCGAGCAGCTTGATCTTGCCGCCTTCCATGAGAGGCACGGCGGCGGGGAAGCCGGGAAAATAAAAATCGACATGTCCGCCGACGACATCGTTCAAGGCCGGCGCGGCGCCCTTATAAGGCACGTGAACCATCTTATTGGCGAGCTTGAGCTTTAACAGTTCGCCGGCAAGGTGGCCGGGCGTGCCGACGCCGGCCGAAGCGAAGCTGACCGGCTGATCGGTGGTGCGCAAAAATTTCACGAACTCGGCCATGGTCGAATACGGCGCATTGGTCGGCACGACGAGAGCTAGCGGCACGACGCCGCCGAGCGCGATCGGCTGTAAGTCTTTGAGCGGATCATAACCCGCGTCTTTCATAAAATAGGGATTGATGGCGATCTCGGGCGTTTGCGCCACGGTAAGCATGTAGCCGTCGGGTGGGGCATTGGCGACATCGCGGGCGCCAAGGGTGCCGCCGGCGCCGGGCCTATTCTCCACGATCACCGACTGGCCCAAATCGATCGCCAGCTTGTTGCCGATAAGGCGCGCGACGATGTCGCCGGTGCCGCCGGGTGCAAAGTTGACGATCAGGTGGATCGGGTGGTCTGGATAGGCCTGGGAAGACGCGGTCGCTGCCGCGGTCGCAAATCCCACCGCAAGCGTTGCGGTCGCGATGGCCGAAATGGCGGAGTTCATGCCCATCGCGGTTCCCCCCAGCTTGCCGGTTGCCAGTGGCGCTGCCTCCGGACAGAAAGCGTTCGCGCCACCTTTATCGCGTATGTTAGACCATGACCCCGAGAATGGGCGCTGTTTTCCGTAAAAGATCACGCGCAAGGCAACGGTTGGGGAAGCGGCCTAGGACCGCCGGTAGCGCATGCGGAAACGCGGGATAGCACTACGGCTTCGCTCGCAGGAGAAGGATGCGTGGTGAGTCGTCGCCAGATCGGCCGATGGCTAGTGGCCGCGCTGACGCTTGCGACGGCGTCGGCCGGCACGCCGGCCGCCCATGCACAGGAAAGCTATCCCAATAAGCCGATCCGGCTCTTGGTCGGCTTCGGCGCCGGCGGACCGACCGACATTCCGGCCCGCTTCGTCGCCGACAAGCTCAGCGATGCGCTCGGCCAGCGCGTCGTCGTCGAGAACAAACCGGCCGCGGCCGGCATCATGGCGACCCGTGATCTGATCGCGCAGCCCGCGGACGGCTACACGCTGCTGCTGTGCACGCATTTCGATCCGATCAACGTCGCGATGTATCGCAATGTCGGATTTAAGCTCAGCGATCTCGCGCCGGTTTCGCTGATTGCGGAATATTATTACGGTCTCGCGTTGTCGAATAATATTCCCGCGGACAACTTCGAATCATTTCTGGGCTATGCCAAAGCCCATCCCGGCGATGTCACCTATGCGACAATCGGCGCCGGGTCCGCCCAGGAAATCATGGCCAGGCAATTGCAAAAGCTCACCGGGATCACGATGAATCGCATTCCGTTTCGCGGCGGTCCGCAGGTGGTGCAGGAGCTCGTCGCCGGCCGTGTCGATTTTTATGTCTCGCCGACGCTTGCCGTGGTGCCGCAATATCAAGCCAAGCAAATTAAGCTTTTGGCCACGACCAGCCCCGAGCGACTGAAGAGCCTGCCCGAAATTCCGACCCTGCGCGAACAGGGCGTCGATTTCGTCCGCTTCGGCTGGCTCGGCATCTGCGTCGCCGCCGGCACGCCGGAGGCGATCATTAAAACACTGCACGACCGCATCGCGCCGATCGTTGAGACGGCGGACTATCGCGCCATCATCGAGAATGGCGGCTCGATCCCGATTTCGTCGTCGCCGCAACAACTCGGCGCGGTCATCAAAAAAAGCTCGGACGATGTCACGGCGAGCATCCTTGAATTCGGCATGCAGCAGGACCAATAATAAAATCGAAAAACGGCGGCCCGACGATCGCGTAGGGTTTAGATCATGAAAAGGGAGTATGTGGAATGCCGACGACCGACCAGAGCCCGCTGACCAAGAGCTATCAGCCGGTCACTTGGAACTTCAAGCTTCTCGCCCACGATATGTTGGGCGGCTTCGGCGGCATGGGCGAGGGCATGTCGGTGCAGATCGCGCCCGACGGCCGCCGCATCATCTGGCTGGCGCATGAGAGCGCGCCGAAAAATTTCACCGCCGTCGATGTCTCCGATCCGCGTAAGCCCAAAGTTGTGTGCCAGACCGACTTGCCGCACGCCAATATGCGCTCGAATTCGCTGGAGACCTGCGGCAACATGATGGCGGTCGCTTATCAGACCTCGAAGAAGGATTTGCAGCCCGCCGGCTTCGAACTGTTCGACATCGCCAAGCCCGAGCAGCCGAAGTCGATCGGCTTTTTCGATTGCTCGGGGCCGCATTCGCGCGGCGTGCATCAGCTATGGTTCTGCGACGGTGAATATGTTCATTGCGCGTCGGGCTCGCGCGATTTCACCCCGACCCATCCGTCCGACGACCAGTTTTACCGCTGTGTCGACGTGCGCAATCCGTCAAAACCAGTCGAGCTCGGCCGCTGGTGGATGCCCGGCACGCGCCAAGGCGATAACGTGATGCCGCCGACGCGCCACACCATCGACAAGGGCTTTCGCGCCCACAACACCAACGTCTATCCGCAACGGCCGGACCGCTGCTATCTCGCTTACATCGACGGCGGCATGTTCGTGCTCGATATTGCCGACAAGGCTAACCCGAAGAAGGTCTCGCAGTGGACCAATTCGCCGCCCTATACCGGCTTCATGCATACCGTGGTGCCGTTGTTCGATCGCGGTCTCATGCTGGTGACCGACGAATCCACCGAGAACAACGCCAAAGATTGGCCGAAACTGATCTGGGTGCTCGACGCCCGCGAAGAGACCAATCTGGTGTCGATTTCGACATGCCCATTGCCCGATCACACGATTTACGCCCAGGCCGGCCGCTTCGGCGCGCATAATATTCACGAGAATGTGCCGCTGCCGACGGCGTGGCAATCCGACCAGATCGTACTCGGCACGTTCTTCAACGGTGGGCTGCGGGCTTACGATATTTCCAATCCGTATCAGCCGAAGGAGGTCGGCATTTTCATGCCGCCGGCGCCTCCCGGCGCGCCGACCGGCACCATTCAGATCAACGACGTCTTCGTCGACGAGCGCGGCATCGTCTACGCCGTCGACCGCCATGTCGGCGGGCTGTATATTCTGGAAATGGATTTTTGATGTTGTTCCGTCATCCTGAGGTGCGAGCCAGAAGCGCGTTTACGCGCGTCTTCGACGCGCTATGGCGAGCCTCGAAGGATGCCGGCCCCGGCGTTTCGGACGTCGCCCTTCGAGGCTCGGCGCTCTGCGCCGAGCACCTCAGGGTGACGGTTTACGGTTGCTAGGCATGCTCGATCTCTTCCCCTCGCGTGAGGCAAGCCCGTTCGGGCGGCGACAGAAACGCGAGCGCGGGGCACGCCTACCGGTGACCGTCGTCACCGGATTTCTCGGCGCTGGTAAGACCACGCTGATCCGGCGCTTTCTCGCTGCGCCGGAAGGGGCGGGCACCGCCGTGGTCATCAACGAGTTCGGCGCCGTCGGCATCGACGACGTGTTGGTGCGCGACGCCGCCGAGGAAACCGTGCTGCTCGGCAACGGCTGCATCTGCTGCATCACCCGCACCGACTTGCAAGTCGCCTTGCGCCGGCTGGTATTCGACCGCGAGCGCGCTGCGGTGCCGCGGTTCGCCCGCGTCGTGATCGAGACTTCGGGGCTCGCCGATCCGGCGCCGATCCTGCAGACCTTTTCCACCGATCGCGCGCTTGGCGGCGAATTTCACATCGACGTCGTGCTCGCCGTGATTGACGCCGTTAACGGCGAAGCGGCGCTCGATGGGGCCGCCGAGGCGCGCAAGCAGGCGATCCTCGCCGACCGGCTGGTCATATCGAAGACCGATCTCGCGACGCCGGAGGCGGTCGCGCAATTGACGCGGCGGCTGCAAAACCTCAACCCGCGCGCGGCCATCGACATCGCCGTTGCCGGTGCGCTCGATCCCAACCGCATCGTCGCGTCGGCGACCGGCGAACGCTCAAGCTTCGTCGCGGAAGCCGAGCACGGCGACGGCATTTCGAGCTTCGTCATCGAACAAGAACGGCCGTTCGAATGGCCGGCTTTTTCACGCGCCATGGAGACACTGTTGGCATTGCGCGGTTCAGACCTGCTGCGCGCCAAGGGAATTCTCAACGTCGCCGGCTGCCGTGGGCCGGTCGTGGTGCAATATGTCCAGCACCTGGCGCATCCGCCGGTCGAGCTGCAAACCTGGCCGGATGCCGACCGATCGAGCCGCCTGGTCTTCATCACGCGCGACATTTCGGAGCGCCATGTGCGCGACCTGTTTACGACCGTACAGGCGCTTGGCAAGACCGAGAAAACTCCGGGCAACCAATAATGAGCATCATCGACGACAGCCGCCGCCGCATCCTCACCACCGGCGTCGGCAGCCTGCCGCGCCGCCATGCGCTGTCGGACCTGTTGCTCGCGCGGCTTCGCAAACTGCCGTACGATGCCGGGGTTCTCGCCCGTGAAACCGCGGCGGCAGTCGCCGAGGTCGTCGACAAGCAAATCGCGCTTGGGATCGATGTCGTCAGTGACGGCGAGCAATCGAAGACCAGCTTTCAGAACTACATCGCCGACCGGCTGACTGGTCTTGAGCCGCTCGAACCCGCGCCGGGAGAGCGTCGAACGCGCGAGAACACGGCATTTCCGACCTTTTATAAGGACGGCGCTCATTCCGGCTCGCAACGGCCGAAGCTCGCCTGCACCGGCCCGATCCGTTACGTCGGGCAAAAACAATTGGCCGAGGATCTCGCCAATTTCAGCGCCGCGCTCAAAGGCAGTCGTCCCGTCGGCGCTTTCATCCCCTCGGTATCGCCGTCGAGTTGCGCCGGCATGATGGAGAATAAGTTTTACAACAGCGAAGAAGAACACCTCCTCGCGGTCGCCGAGGCGTTGCGCGAGGAATACGAGGCCATCGTCAAAGCCGGCTTCACCGTGCAGATCGACGATCCGCGGCTGGCGATGCATTACATGTTGTCGCCGGAAGAAACCAGCGATGACGCGCGCAACTGGGCGCGCCGGCGCATCGAAATTCTCAATCACGCGCTGCGCAATATCGCGCCGGACCGGATCCGCCATCATACCTGCTACGGCATCAATATCGGACCGCGCTCAAGCGATTTCGAGCTCAAATATCTCGCCGACCTCATCGTGACGATCCGCGCCAACTATTATTCGTTCGAAATGGCGAACCCGCGTCACGAACACGAATGGGAAGTCTGGCAGACCGTGAAGCTGCCGGACGACAAGGTACTGTTGCCCGGCTGCATCACCCAAGCCTCCGTCGTCGTCGAACATCCGCAACTCGTGGCGCAACGGATCGCACGTCTAGCCAAAGTCGTCGGCCGCGAGCGGGTGATCGCCAGCGCCGATTGCGGCTTCGCGTCGACGCTTTACACCGACAAGCCGCCCGAGATCGAAACCGAAATCGTGTGGGCCAAATTTGCCAGTCTGGTCGAAGGCGCGCGCTTGGCGAGCCAGGCGCTGTGGGTCTGATCGGCTAATTCTTAATCGCGCCCGGCGATCTCGTCCTGCCATGGCGCGACGACGCGTTCGAACCAGCCGATCAACGAATTCAGCCCGACGGCGAGAACCATCAGCACGACGATCGGCACGAACATCGTCGCGGTGTCGAAATTATTCGCCGCGTTGATGATGATGGCGCCAAGCCCGGAAATCGAGGTGAAAAACTCCGCGATCACCATGCCGACGACGGCACGGCCGACCGCGAGCCGGACGCCGGCCATGATATAGGGCAGTGTCGCCGGCAGCACGATGCGGCGCAGAATAACTGCGTCGGACGCCACCAGCAAGCGGCCGACCTCGATCAGCGTCTTCGGCACCGATTTCACGCCGAGCCAGGTGTTGATGCAGACCGGAAACAACGACATCAAAAAGATCACGGCGGCTTTCACCGCGAAGCCGAGCCCGAACCACAACACCAACAGCGGCACCAGGGCGACCAGCGGCATGGCGTAGCCGCCGGTGACCAGCATGCCGAGCGCCGCCTCGGCGATCCAATAGCGCCCGATGACGAGACCCAGCGGGACGCCGATCGCAATGGCGAGGCCGAAGCCGACGACGAAGGGTTGCACACTTTGCAGGAGCGCGGTGCCGAGCTTGCCGTTGCGCAGCAGCGCGACGAAGGCTTCGACGATCGCGCTCGGATAGGAGCCGAAAATCGGATTGATGTCGCGGCCTAAATATTCCCAGATCAGCAACAGCACCGCCAGCGTCATCGCGGTGACGGCCCAGCGCGGCACGTGGCGTCTCGCCGGGGCATCGTCGGCTTCGGCTGTTTGGCGATCGGCGGCGTCGTTCATCACGGCCCTCAATGCACAATCGGGGCGCCGGCATGCAAGGCACGCCAGATCTGAAAACGTGTTTGCGCGAATTCCGCCGCGCCGCGGATCTCGGCCAGATCGCCGCGCGGGCGCGGCAACGGCACGGTGACGATTTCCTGTAGGCGGCCGTGCTGCATCACCACCACGCGGTCGGCCAAGAGCACCGCCTCGTCGAGATCGTGGGTCACGAATAGAATGGTCTTCTTCGTGCGGGCATGGATTTGCAAAAGTTCGCCTTGCAGGCTCTCGCGCGTCTGCGCGTCGAGCGCGCCGAACGGCTCGTCCATCAACAGCACCTTCGGATCGATCGCCAAGGCGCGGGCGATGCCGACGCGCTGCTGCATGCCGCCGGACAGCTGATACGGCCGCCGCTTGACGCTGTCGCCGAGCCCGACCAGCGTCAGGTAATTCATCGCGGTGTCGCGCAGCACTGCGCCGCGCAGGCCTTTCATTTCCAGACCGAATTCGACGTTGCGCTGGGCACTCAGCCAGGGCAGCAACGCGGCATGCTGAAACACCATGCCGCGGTCGTAACCGCAGCCGCGCACGGTCACGCCGTCGACCGTCACCACGCCGCTCGTCGCTGTTTCCAATCCCATGGCGATGCGCAAGGCCGTGGTCTTGCCGCAGCCGGACGGCCCGATCAGCGCGACGACTTCGCCGTCGCGCACCGAAAAGCTCAGCCGATCGAGCGCCCGCACGGTCTGCACGCCGCCATCGATGCGCAGCGAAAAGCGCTTGGAAACCTCGATCAGAGCGACTTCACCCATGCTATGCGCGCTCCGAACATGCGAGAACTGGGCCAGATTCAATACGCATTTCCCAGGCCGCGGGTTTGATGATCTTCTCCGGCGTACGCATTCGCCGGGAAATTGTAGGGTGGGCATCGCCCTGCTCGGCGCAGCCGCGTGGGAAAATCGTGTGATCGCGATGCCCACGCGGAAGCGCAGGCGCGGACGATTTTGCCCACCCTACGCGGCACGCACTGCGGTATAAACCACATCATGCCCATTCTCGCCCGCACCCTCGACGAAGCCCTCGCGGCGATCGACGATGGCTGCATGCTGGCGGTGCCGCGCGAAAGTTCGGGCGTGGCAATGGCGGCAACGCGGGCGCTGATCCGGCGCGGCGTCAAGAATCTGCACCTCGTCGCGCTGCCGACCTCGACTTTGCAGGCCGATCTTCTGATCGGCGCAGGCTGCGTCGCAACGCTGGAGACATCCGCCGTCAGCCTCGGCGAATTCGGTCCGGCACAGCGCTTTAACGCAGCGATCCTTGCCGGTTCGATCCGCATGCTGGACGCCACGTGCCCGGCGCTGCACGCGCAATTTCAGGCGGCCGAAAAGGGCGTGCCGTTCATGCCGCTGCGCGGTCTCATCGGCTCCGACGTTTTGGCGCACCGGCCGGATTGGAAAGTGCTCGACAATCCGTTCGGCAATAACGATCCGATCGTGCTGTTGCCGGCGCTCAAGCCCGATGTCGCGCTGTTCCATGCGCCGATGGCGGACCGCGACGGCAATGTCTTTATCGGCACCCAGCGCGAACTCATCGCCATGGCGCATGCCGCGGTCAGGACCGTCGTCACCGTGGAAAAACTGCACGACGGCGATTTGTTGCGCGACCCGGTGCTGGCGGCCGGCACGCTGCCGGGCTTTTATGTCGAGGCCGTTGCCGTCGAACCGCGCGGCGCCTGGCCGCTGCCGCTGCCGGACCGCTACGCCATCGACGCCGTTCATATGGCCGAATACGCACGCCTTGCCGTTACGGCCGAGGGCTTTGCCGATTATCTGCGGCGCTATGTGTATGAGAAGCTGGCAGCGTGAGCAGTCCCCTCGGTCGTCATGGCCGGACTAGTTCCGGCCATCCACGACTTTTTGCTTGAAAGAAGGACCTCTATGACGGCTTCGGCGCGTATTGCATTTCGCCATTGCCAAATGACCAATCCTCGCGCGCCGAATCGACCAGGCTGATCCAGACGTCCTGCTTGCGCACGCCTTGTTTCTCATGCAACTCGTCGGCGATTCTTTGGTAGAATTTCTTTTTCACCTCGGTCGATCGGCCGCCGACCCAGGTGACCTGGATCAGGATGATCCCCGGTGAATAATCCACGCCGAGATAGCCCTCCTTCGGATAGACGATTTCGTCGGCGGCATGACGCGTGACGACTTGAAATTTGTCGTTTGCGGGAACATTGGCGATGTCGACCATCGCGCCGTAGATCGCTTCGCTTACCGCCCGGATGAGTTCCGGCGAAGCGTTTCGGCTGACATCGATCCTGGCGAGCGGCATCGGCTTTCCCTCCATGTTGTTAAGTGGGACTTGAAGTTAATCGGATTTAGGCTCGACGTAACGCCGTTGCAAACGCAAAATGGCAGACATGGCCGACGCCGCCGATGCACCCTGCCGCGACGAGGAATTACTGGCGGATGTCATCTGCCGGCTGATTGGCGACGCCCGCCATATCGCCGTCGGCGCCGCTTCGCCGATCCCGGCCACGGCGGCGCTGTTGGCGCGCGAGCGCGCAAATCTGCATCATTTGCGAAAACCGTACGTCTCTTTGCTCGGCAGCCAGGCGCACAGCTTCTTCACCGACGGCGCCCGCGAATTGTTCGATTGCGCCGGACAGGGGCGCGTCGATGTGTTCTTCCTCTCCGGCGGTCAGATCGACGGCGAAGGCAACATCAATCTCGTCAGTGTCGGCAACTACGGCCATCCGGCGGCGCGCTTTCCTGGCTCGTTCGGCTCGTCCTATCTCTATTACGTCGTGCCCAAGGTGATCCTGTTCCGAGTCGAACACACATGCCGCACGCTGGTGCCGAAAGTCGATTTCATCAGCGCGCCGGGCGGCGGCGCCGACAATGTCTTCCGCCCCGGCGGCCCGATCGCGCTGGTCACCGGCCGCTGCCTGTTCGACTTCGACCGCGCACAGCGGCGGTTTCGCCTGGCCAGCGTTCATCCCGGCCACAGCGTTGCGGAGGTGATCGAGAATACCGGCTTCGATTTCGAGCGGCCAGCCGATGTGCCGGTGACACCGGCGCCGTCGGCGGACACGCTGCATCTGATGCGCTCGGCCGTCGCGCCGATGCTGGCCGAGGTCTATCCGCAATTCGCCGAGAAGGTGTTCGGAGTCGCGGCGCCGGTCCCGTCATCCTGAGGTACTTTGGGCTGGTTGCGCCGCCCGCGGCGTCATGTCTTTTATCCGCCGCCAAACAAGAGGAAACGCTCAGTGAAAACAGTCGAAGCGGCAGTAATCGGCGTCGGTTGGATCGGCGGCCTGCGCGCCGACACGCTGTCGCGCACGGCGCTGGTCGATAAATTGCACTTGTGCGACATCAAGCCGGATCGCCTCGCCGAGGTAAAAAAGCTCTACAAACCGGCCACGGCCACGCTCGATTACAACGATCTCATCAAAAACGACAATATCCGCGTCGTCTATGTTTCGACCACGCCGGAGGCCAACCATTATCCGATCGCGCGCGATTGTTTGAAAGCCGGCAAGAATGTCATGCTGGAAAAGCCGATCGCGCTCGAATTATGGGAAGCCGACGAGCTGATCCATTTGGCGAACCGCAACAATCTCAAATTTACCATCGGTTATTCGCAGCGCTTTAATCCGAAAGTGGCCTTCGCCAAAAAGAAAATCACCGACGGCACGCTCGGCAAGGTCGTTTCGGTCCTGGTCAGCCGGCACCTGTCGCGCGAGCTCGGCAAGAAAATCGCGAGCCGGGTTCGGCTGTCGCCGGTGGTCATGGA
>Ga0181525_10004771_pt1 | contig 10273 bp, 7 predicted proteins | sample PEATcosm2014_Bin_48_FD_121100 | JGI IMG/M metagenome (GOLD analysis project Ga0181525, IMG submission 121100) | Peatland microbial communities from MTU Mesocosm Facility, Houghton, MI, USA - PEATcosm2014_Bin06_10_metaG | ecosystem: Environmental > Terrestrial > Soil > Wetlands > Peat | place...
CCGATCTCAGCCGCGGCCATCGCGCTCTCCAGCTGCGCGCTGGCGCGTCCCAGGGCCGCTTCGGCCGCCTGACGCACCTTCACTTCCGCCTGCAGCGCGGCGTTGGATTGCTCGAGCGCCTGGGTGCGTACATGCACCTCATCCAGCATGCTGTTGAAGGCATCGACCACCAGGCCGATCTCATCGTCAGTGGTCTTCTGCACCCGCAGCGAATAGTCGCGCTGGTGGACAATCTGACGCGCCACATCGCTCATCGCATCAAGCGGCGCTGTGATCACCCGCTGCAGCGCGGTCGACAGGATCAGCGCGGCGAACAGGCTGAACGCGGTCACGATCGCGAGGATGCCAAGGTATGTGATCACCCGCCCGACCACATCGTAGCGCGCCTGCAGATAGATGGTCCCCAGCCACTCGCCATTGCGCACGATAGGCGCCGTCAGCTCCACGCGCTCCCCGGCGGTGTGCGGGCCGCCAGCGGCGGCACCGCCGGCACCTGGAAGCCGCGGCGGCGGCGCGGGCGACCCAGGGCGCACATAGTCGGCGTACAGGTCCCCGCCAGGCAGGTACAGTGCCGCCACCAGCAGCTGCGGGCGCGCCTGCAGGGCCACCAGGTTGCGCTCGGCCGCAGCCTGGTCGTCGAACGCGAGCGCCGGTGCCAGCGACATCGACAGGATGCTCGCTTCGGTCGCAAGTTCCGATGTCCACGACTTGCGGTAACTGGACAAGTCATGCCACAGCAACGCCGCGCCTGCGACCAGCAGCGCTATGACCGTGGTCGAGGACACCACACCCATCAGCTTGCCGCGTACCGACTGGCGGGTGCGGCGAACCGCGGTGAGCTCGCGCCAGGCCAGGGCCATGCTTCGCAACACTCGTCCCATCAGATCATTCTCCTGCTTGCCTGCCGCGTCGCTCATCGCTGCTGCGCTTCCCGGATGCACGGTACAGCGTTGGCGGAGAGTGCAGGTTCATCGCAGCCGGCCTCTGAAAACACCCGCCTGCCGCGCACCCGGAGTGCGACCGCGAGCAGCTCGGACGCCACTTTCAGGCCGACGCTCTGTGCGGCATCGACCGAGATCTCGAAGCGCACGCGCTGATCGATCAGCAGGAAGTTGACCGTGCTGCCGGCGTCGAGGCCGTCCTCCTCGCTGGTGACGATCAGCACCGGCCGGCCGGCCACCGCTCCGATCACGCGCCGCAGGTCCTCGCGGTGAGTGGCGCCGATATACAGCATCTGGGCGTTATTGAACTCCCTGATGCTCTTGATCGACCTGACCTGGGCACCCTGGTTCTGGACCTGGTGCGTCTGCAGCAGGCGCGCAAGTTCGGTGGCGACACCGTCGGCATCCAGCACCGCAATGGTGAATGGCGCACCGGCCAGTGCGCCAGGCGGCCACTCCACATAGCCGGTGAACCGATAAAGAAACGCCGCCTTCACCGCATCTTCCGAGTACGACTCAGCGGCGACGGCGCCCCCACCCAGTCCGAGCGGGCCGAGCGCGCCCAGCAGCGCGAGCAACGTCGCTGCGATCGGCACGCGCCGCCGGCAGCTAGAGCGCAGCATCGGCGCACGCCGGTGGATGTTGTTTCGCCACTAATGACTCCACACGCCCTGCACCAGCACGCCGCGCGTCAGTTGTTCACCGCCGAATGCCGCCGGCAACTCATAGTGGCGCGCGTGCAGCAGGTTGGTTCCCGCCAGCGACAGCTGCAGATTCCTGCGGGCCCGCCAGCCGATGCGCGCACTCATATCGTAATAACCCGGCAGCGCGGGATCCGGCAGCGCCGCCACATAGCGCAGCGATGCGTCCAGCGTCACGTCGCGGCCGAGATTCATCGACGAGTTGAGCAGCGCATGTCCGGACGGATCGTCGCCCGCCTGCGCAACACCCAGTATGCCGCTGGCGCCGGGCTCGAAGTGCAGCCGCTTGTGCACGCTACTGAAGCCAGGGGACAGGCGCCACCAGTCGGTCAGCTGGTAGTTGCCCCAGACCTCCAGTCCGTAGGTATCGCCGGCCATCAGGTTGCCCCAGTGCAGCGGAAAAAACGCACTGCCCGGGGCAGGCTCAATGGTACGCAGGTCACTATAGTCGTTGTAGAACGCGGACATCGACCATGACAGCTGCGGCAGCGGCTGCGCGCGGTAGCCGATCTCGTAGGCCCAGACTTTCTCCGGTCGAAACTGCCTGTCACCGGCCAGGCCCACCGGGCCGTCGGGCGCCAGCAGTTCCATGACATCGACGTCGAACGGGGTCGGGGAGCGAATCGCACGCGACGCCGCGGCCCACAGCTGGTTGCTGTCACTGACTCGCCAGGACAGCCGCGCATCGGGCAGCGCCGACCATCCGGAATAAGGATCGTCCTCCAGCTTGATGCCGGCTGTCGCACTGAGCGCTGCGCCCAGTGCCACCGTGTCCTGCAGGAACACATTGCCGAGCGTCAGTGCACGGCTTTCAGGAACGAACTGCAGCGTCGTGGTGCTGGTGATGGCGTAGTCGTTGACGCGCTCGCCCGCGCCCCAGATCAGCTTGTGCATCGACCCCACCGCCAGGCTCTGTTGCACTTCCAGGTCATAGGTGCGCAGCACGAAAGCACCGCCGCCGGCGGGCGCAAACTGCTGCGTCAGGTCGTAATAGGCCTGGATCTGCAGCTGCGATTGTTCGCTGAAGCGGTGCTGCCAGCGTCCCAGCACATTGGCGCCATCGAGCATCGAGTCGGCGCGCTGCAGCTGCTCCTGCGTGGCCCGATAGACATCGCCCTGCACCGTAGTGGTGTCGTTGGCAAGTACGCGGTCGACGCGAAAGCCCGCCTGGCCCTTGGACCAGTCGTCATCGGCGCTCGACCGGTCGGGCAATTGCATCGCCGCGCGATGAAAACCCATGCCATAGAATCGATACGCCATGTCGTCACCGACTGCGCCGCCGTAGCGCGCGCCGGCGTTCTGTTCGTTGTTGCCCGCGGCGCTGCGCAGCAGTGTTCCGTCGGTTTCCCCGGACGCGCGCGTAATGATGTTGATGACGCCATTCATCGCGTTGGCGCCCCACAACGTGGCGCCCGGGCCGCTGATGACCTCGATGCGGTCCACGTCCTCGAGCATCACGTCAATGGCGTCGAAATACACGCCCGAATACAGCGGCGTATAGACGCTGCGACCATCGATCAGCACCAGCAGCTTATCGGAAAAATTCTGTGCCGGCACATTGCCGCCGAAGCCGCGAGCACTGACGGTGTAGCTGCTGGCGCTCAGCTGCGCGACCTCCAGGTTCGGAGCCAGTCGCAGCGCCTCCGGAATGCTGGTGACGCCGGAACGCACGATGTCGTCGTGGGTAATGACATAGATCGCTGCCGACGCGGTACGCAGCGGTTCGACCGCCTTCGACACCGAGGTGACCTGCACGTTAGCCAGCTGCTCGAGGGACATGCCGCCCAGTTCATCGACCGGGCTGAGCGGCTGAGCCGAAACTGCAGGGCAGCGCATCGTTCCCGCGATGGCAGCGGCGAACACCACGGGCCACGGCTGGCGACGCGACGCGATGACTGCAGTCTCCCTCTGGCCGGCTTGAAGCGGCGTTAGGCGGCATTATTTCGAAAAATATTTCGGCCGAAAGTAGGACTATTCTGGCTTCGCTGTCGTGCGATCGGGACCACCCGTGTCGGAGTCAGGCCTACGAGCAGGAACGGCGCAGCCGGCAGTGCCACAGGCGGCCACGCAGGCGCGATACCGATCGGTATGCTAAGTTATTGATTCTTCTGGACAGAACCGCGCCAATGTCGGCGCACCGGTGCGCCTGTGTGCGTGCGCGATATTATTTTCGCGCCAGCAGGGCAACGCCGCTGCCGAAACGGCGCAGGCCCAGCAGCGAGCACAGCTGATCGTCCGCGCGCCCGATGCGCCACGCCCGCTCGAGCGGAGTGTGCAGGCCAAACTTCTGCAGCCCCAGCATCGGATAGCGCGTCAGCGTGCCGTGCAGCTCGCAGCGCGCCTCTGCAAAGGCGTCGAACAGCGGCGCTGCTCGCTGTGAGGTGATCGGACTGCAGAATGGATTGTCCTCGCGCTTGCCCAGCAATCGGGTACCGACGCGGTAGAACGGAGCCAGCCAGGGTTCGATCGCGGCGAAGCGGCCGCCGGGACGCAGGACGCGTGCGATCTCAGGAAAGGCGATCTCGGTTCGCATATGGTGGACGCAGCCGCCTGACCAGGCGACGTCAACCGAGGAATCGGCCAATGGGATCTCTTCGGCCACCGCGATCAGGCATCGAAAGCGATCGGCGACGCCGATCAGCTTCGCGGTCTCGGTCGCCGCCTGCGCCTCGCCTATCATCGGCGTCAGCAGCAGTGCCTCGGCCGCGCCGGCCAGCAGCAGCGCCTGGACCGCCTTGCCGGAGCCACCGAGCTGCAGCACCCGCTGCGCCTTCACCGGTGCGATGTGCCGGTAGCAATCCCATTCGCTCTGCAGGTCCATGCGCGCGTGCAGCCAGACTTTCGGCGGCTCGGGAAAGCTTACGCGTTCCTGCGCCGGACGCAGGCGCAGGCGCTCGAGGTGCTGCATGGTTTCGTCATTGTTATTGGCCACCAGCGAGCCGCTGCGCCGCAGCGTCTCGGCTTCCCTGAAGCCGATATCGTTGTAGAACGCCATCTCCAGGTACGCCTCGGCATACTGCGGAGCGGACAGGTCAAAGCTTTGCACATGCTGCGGGTGGACCAGCACCTCCGGAGCCAGCAGCACCGGAATTCCCGCAACGATCGGATAGGCCGCGCGCTCGTCCGCGCGCAGCAATACCGGGTCGGTTTCACCGGTGGGCGCTGCCGGCGCCGTTTGCGCGCGCGCCGCCAGCGGCGCTCCGCCGGCGATGCGCGCACGCGCCTGCTGCAGCGGCACAACGCTCAGCGGCTGGCGGGTGACCGGGCACACCAGATCGTCGGCAATTCCAGCATCCTGCATCGCGCGAATTCTACAGGCTTCGCATCCGTCGGGCTTCCATCCATTGCCAGGATATCAGCGGCGGCAGACCGCACAGCAGTTCGCGCATGCGCTTGGCCATGGAAACCGCCAGCGCCAGCTCGCCGCTGATGCCCAGCACCTGCCCGAACAGCACCAGTCCTGCCTCCTGCACGCCGATTCCGGCGGGCACGAAAAACGCCAGATGGCGTATCGCCTGCGTCATGCTCTCGAGTATCAGCGCAGCGCTGATGCCGACCGGGTGGCCACACAATCGCAGCACCCACCAGACCTCCAAGGCCCCCGCCATGACCGCGATCAATTGCAGGGCGCCGACGCTGAGCAAGGTCGATGTCCGACTTAAGGTAGCACGTAGCTCACGATCCAGTGCCGCGGCTCCTTGCGACATCGCCCGCTCACCCACCAGCGGCCGAACAAATCCCTGCAAGCGCGCAAACACCGAGCCGTAGCGCAGCAGCAGCGCGGCCGCCAGCGGCACCGGCAGGCTGCACAGGAATGCATACAGCAGTCGACGGTATTCCTGGCCGACGGCATGCAGATTGAACAGCAGGAACAGACCGAGCGCGGTGAACAGGTACAGAACGGCAAGGGTCAGCAGGATCTCCACGATCACGGTGGCACTGACCGCGGCTATGGGTAGTCCGCGCCAGCGCAGCAGGCGCACGCCAGCGACGCCGCCGCCGACACTGGCCACCGGCAGCAGGCGATCAATCGCCTCGCGCACGCTGGTGACCCACAGCAGATAGCCGAGCCCGGCGCGCCGCTCACGATCGTACGGCCGCAGCAGATTGAGCCAGCCGATCGCGTATAGCAGAAAGTACAGCCCGCGATAGGGCACCAACCACAGCAGCTGCCAGCCGGCGACTGCCAGCGTGTGCACCATCGCGCCCAGGTCGGCGCGAATGGCCAGAACGATCAGCAGCGCCAGACCCAGCAGGCCGCCGATATACGCTGTGAATCTCAAGCGCTGGCCAGGCCCGGCGTGGCTCAGGTCGATCGGCGCACGACGCCGTCGGCGTCCACATCCAGTTCGCTACCGCGCCAGCTGACCCGGGAGGCAAAGAAACTGCGGAACCAGACCCAGCAAAGCAACAGGTCGCGCACCGGCAGCAGCCAGATGTCGGAGAACACGGGCCGATCGCCGCGCACCCGGTGAACGAAATGCAACCCCAGCCGCGCGACCGCCACGGTCCAGAACAGCGCCGCGGCGCTCGCGGCAACCGCCGGCTCGGCGGCCGTCAGCACGACGCCCAGCATGGCCAGTGGCAAGCTGAAACTCAGGAACAGCATGCGAAAACTGCGCGGTCGCAGCACGCGAATGGTGTGCATCCATCGCATCTCGTGGCGAATCAGCGAGCCCAGCGCGGGTTCGTGATGCTCGGCCGTGACCATGGCGGGCGACAGCACCGTGCGCAGTCCCTGGGCGCGAATCAGCTCGTTCAGCCGATAATCGTCGGCAAGATGATCCGCGGTGGCCGCCAGCCCGCCGATCGCGTCGAGCGTGTCGCGGCGCAGGCACAGCGTCTGGCCGGAGGCATAGCCCTGGTAACCGAACAGCCACGTCATCAGCACCGACGGCATATACCACTCGTTGATGTACATCGCGCCCAGGCGCGACCAGACCAGCGGCGTTGGAACATCGTGGTAGGTGCTGGTGACCAGGCCCACGCGTTGATCGAGCAGCGGTGCGCTGACGGTGGCCAGATAATCGGGCCCCACCGACGTATCGCTATCGGCTATCGCCAGCACGGCATGGCGTGCGTGCGCCAGCATGTTGATCAGGTTACTGGTCTTGCCATTGGCGCCGTGTTGCTTCGGATCGACCACGATGTCGATCGACAGCTGCGGGAATTCCGCCACCAGCCGCCGCGCGACGTCGAGCGCCGGATCGGCCGCGTCGCGCACGCCGAAGACGATCTGGAACTGCGGATAGTCCTGCAGGCAGAACGAGCGCAGCTGCCGGTACAAGCCGGGCTCGGCGCCGCACAGCGGCTTCAGCACCGTGACCGGCGGCAGGCGTGGCGCGCGCGCGCCGGGCGCACGCGGCTTGCGCACCGCCGCCCCTCGTATGCGCCATGCCAGCACCGCCAGCAGCGCCAGCAACGCATGGAACGCGGTGACAACCAGAGCCGCGATGCCGATGATCGCCAGCAGCTGTCGAACCAGGGGCATCGGGCGTCAGCGACCGCGGGCGCTGGCGTTCAGGCCTCGTGCGCGCGCAGGAAGCGGAAAAACTCGACCCCTTCTCGCAGCCGCCGCTTCATCATGTCCCAGCTGGTGAGCATCTCCCTGACGATCTCCCAGATCTTGCCGGGTCGGAAATAGAAGCGCTTGTAGAAGGTTTCCATGCTGTGGAATATCTCCTCCTTCGACAGGTGCGGATAGCTGATCGCCGCCAGCTGTACGCCCTTGTCGTTGACCAGGTTGGCGGCGTCGTTCTCGCGCAGCCAGCCGTTGTCCAGCGCCTGCTGGTATAGCGTTGTGCCCGGATACGGCGCCGCCAGCGATACCTGGATGGTGTGCGGATTGATCTCCTTGGCGAAATTGATTGTCTTCTCGATAGTCTCGGTGGTCTCCCCGGGCAGGCCGAGGATGAAGGTCCCATGGATCAGGATGCCGAGCTTGCGGCAGTCACTGGTGAAGCGGCGCGCAATGTCGGTGCGCAGCCCCTTCTTGATGTTGTGCAGAATCTGATCGTCCCCCGATTCGTAGCCGACCAGCAGCAGCCGCAGGCCGTTGTCGCGCATCACCTTCAGTGTCTTGTAGGGCACATTGGCCTTGGCGTTGCAGCTCCAGGTCACACCCAGCTCGCCCATGCCGCGCGCGATCGCCTCGACCCGTGGCAGGTTTGAGGAATCGGTAAAGGTATCGTCATCGAACATGATCTCCTTTACCTCGGGCATGTTCTGCTGGATCCATTTCACCTCTTCGAGCACGTTCTCGGCCGAGCGCACGCGATAACGGTGACCGCCGACGGTCTGCGGCCACAGGCAAAACGTACACTTGGAGCGGCAACCGCGACCGGTGTAGAAGCTGATGTAAGGGTGCTTCAGGTAACCATTGAAGTAGTTCTCGATCGTAAGATCGCGCCGGTAGATTGGCGCGACAAATGGCAGATCGTCCATGTTCTCGATCATCGCGCGCGGCAGGTTGTGGACGATGCGGCCGTCGGCGCCGCGGTATGACAGTCCCCGGATGTCCGCCAGCGCTGCGCCTTCGGCGACCTCCTTGCAGGTGTAGTCGAATTCTTCGCGGCAGACAAAATCCACCGCGCTGGTAGCGTTCAGGGAGCCGTCCGGGTCAACCATGGTCTTGGCGCCGACCAGGCCGATCCTGATGTGCGGACTGTCGCGCTTGAGCAGCTCGGCGAACTTCGCGTCGGTCGGAAACGACGGGGTGCTGGTGTGCATGATCACCAGGTCGTAGCCGCGTGCAATCGCAAGACTTTGCTCGACCGTCAGGTCGTCGGCTGGAGCGTCCAGCAGGCGCGAGTCCGGTACCAGCGCCGCCGGCTGCGCCAGCCAGGTCGGGAACCAGAATGACTTGACCTCGCGCTTGGTCTGATAGCGCGAGCCCGCGCCGCCGTCGAATCCATCGAATGAGGGTGCTTGCAGGAACAGTGTTTTCAGCGCTTTACGATCGGCGGACGGATTGCTCATGGACGGGCCTCGCAGGGATTTTGTGGGGTCGCACAATGCCGCGTACTTTGCGCCGTAGAGCTTGCCGATGTCTACAGCGGCCCTGGGCCAGCGTGCGCCGCGGCTTGCAGCAATCGCCCGCTTCCCTTAAAAAGGAGCCCTGCGACTGCCTGCACTCATCACCGATGTCGAAATCATTCTCCAGGCCACCATCCAGGTCTCAAGCGTTGCGCAGCTGCTTCAACGCCGCAGCCGTCTGCGGCCGCGCCGCAGCGCTGCTGCTCCTCGCAACCGCCTTTTCGGTGTGCGCCGCGGCGTCAGCGCCGGCGGATTCGGGACCGCAGGCGGTGCCGCAGGCGCTGTGCGACCTTTTGGTGCGGGTGATGAAGCAGGGTCCGTCCCTGGGCTTTGCCGGCCGGGTCAAGACCCTGGAACCGGAGTTGAGCCGCGAGTTCGACCTGCCGCTCACCACCCGCCTGGTAGTGGGTCCGCCGTGGCGAAGCCTGAGCGCAGATCAGCAGCAGGCGCTGGTAGCGGCCTTCAGCGACTACAGCACCGCGGTCTACGCCAGCCGCTTCAAGGATTACTCGGGCGAGCGTTTCGTGGTGGATCCGGCCACCGATAAGCTCGCGACTGGCGATGTGATCGTGCACACGAAACTGCTGCCTCAATCCGGAGATCCGGTGCAGCTGGACTACCTGTTGCGTTCCGAAAACGACGGCTGGCGGATCATCGATGTGCTGTTGAATGGCACCATCAGTGAATTGGCACAGCGGCGCTCGGAATTTTCCTCCGCGCTGCGCGACGGAGGAGCGACCGCCCTGATTGACCTGCTGCGGCAGAAGACCAAGCAACTCGCCGGCTAGTCTTTCGTCGGCTCGGCGGTTGCCGGCTGGCCGGTTGCCGGCTGGCCGGTCGTCGGCTGGTCGCTGTCCGGGTCGCTGTACGGATCCACGCCCGTGGGCGCGGGCGGCAGCACGCCGTGTCGCAGTTCGGCAGCGCGATTCTGGCGATACAGGCTGCGCATCGATGCATAGAAGTCGACCGCCTCGCGCTGGATTTCGTCCAGCGTATCGATGTTGCGTGAGCGTTCATCGATGCCACCGACCGCCGCCTCGGACACGCTGAGGCTGGTCTTGTACTTGAAGCGCGGCGCCAGCCACAGGAACGGGTTGACGAAAAGATCGCCGACCATGCCGACCGTATCACGCGGGTTCGACGGTCCGACCACCGGTAGCACCAGGTACGGACCGTCATGCACGCCCCAGGCAAACAGCGTCTGCCCGAAGTCGCCGCTCTGACGCGCCAGACCGTGACGACCGGCGAAGTCCATGATGCCCACCACACCGACGGTACAGTTGATCACGAAGCGGCCCAGGGTCGTAACCGCGCGCTTGAACTCGCCCTGCAGCACGTTGTTGAACAGCACGATCGGCTCATGCAGATTGCGGATGAAATTGCGAATGCCGTCGCGCCCGCCTCCTGGGATCGCCCACACGTAGGCTTTGGCGAGCGGTTTCAGCAGCGCCCTGTCGACGTCCTGGTTGAACGCGAAGGTCTTGCGATTAAGCGGCTCCAGCGGATCGTTGGTGACCTTGAATGCGGCCAGCGCGACCGGATCGCGCGGCACCGTGGCGCAGCCGGCGGCGAGCAACAGCAGCGCGCAACCGGCAA
>Ga0181525_10004773_pt1 | contig 10273 bp, 12 predicted proteins | sample PEATcosm2014_Bin_48_FD_121100 | JGI IMG/M metagenome (GOLD analysis project Ga0181525, IMG submission 121100) | Peatland microbial communities from MTU Mesocosm Facility, Houghton, MI, USA - PEATcosm2014_Bin06_10_metaG | ecosystem: Environmental > Terrestrial > Soil > Wetlands > Peat | place...
CCGTGACAAGCCCATCGCCCCAGGTTCGCCTTGGCAGAACGGCTTCGCCGAAAGGCTGATCGGATCGATCCGTCGCGAGTGCACCGACTATGTCGTGGCCTTAAGCGAGGGGCACTTACGTCGGATCCTGCAGTCCTACGCGCGATACTATAATGAATCGAGGACTCATTGCTCTCTGAACAAGGACGCCCCAATTCATCGGGCTATTGAGAGCCTCGGTGCCATCATTACTCGGCCGGTTCTCGGTGGACTTCACCACCAATATTGCCGAATTTGATTTTCGGTACACACAGGTGTTCTCGACGCTCATCTATCATCTGCAAAATTTCGGCAAAGAGGTGGAGGGCATCGCCGGCGATAAGTGATAAACGAGATTTATTCCCTTATAGTCTCTCACGTTATCTTGACGATAAGCCTTGTCTGGAGGCGTTTTCCGACTAGTGCCACGGAATAATTCACGCGTTCTGCAATCTCCTCCGTATGGCCGCCAAGGACATCCACGCTACGAATTGACGGCCGACTATCCGTACTGTGAACCTGTCGGAGACGGGAGTTCGCCATGAGGAAGATGATGCTGAAGATGTCGAGCTTCTTCCGATTTTGTGGCGCGAAGCGGCTCTTCATCGGTGGACAACGCGTCGACTCTCCTGGTCTAAGGAATCTTAGCGATAGGTGCTTAGAGGATATTGGGTTGACTCCAAATAAGACGAATTTCGAAGCCGCTAAGCCTTTTTGGCTTGCTTAGTGCTCACGACTATTCTTCAAGGTGAGCCGTTCGATTCCTGAATGTGGCCTCTGTGAGGGATGCCAATAACGATGCCAACTATTCCTCAGTCCGTGATCATGAAAACGTTACTCGGCATAACACCTTGACCGTCGGCAGTTGGGAATAATGCAGGCACGAACGAAGTCCCTTGCTGTGTATGGTCGCAACGGCCGTACTCAACAAGGAGATATGACAATGTTTAGTAAGACGAAGATTGCACTTGCCGCTGTGATCGTTCTCAGCACCGCCTTCGCGGCGTCGGCGGCGACCAAAACTCAGGTCACCCAAGATCGTGGATCGGCGGTTTATACGATGATCCCCGGCTACGATCGGAGCGGGGGCGTCGTCGCGGTTCCGGACCCTGACCATTTCGGTCAACCCCAATTGGCTGGCGACCAGTCTCCCCGCAACCAATAACTGCAACAATCTTTAGAGCCTCCTCCAACGATAAGGCCGTCGTGTATGGCGGCCTTATTCGTTATTCTGTGACGGCGCCGTGCGCTCTCTCGATGCCCCGGTCGGATGATGAGTCCGGTGCGATGAGACTTGATACTTCGTGCAGCCGTAATCGTGCTTGTCAGCCTTTGGCTGTCGGTAGGCCGATCCGGTGCAAGAGATCCTGGAAACGAGCATCTGACCGCAACGGATCGAATACCGGGTGCAGTAGAATGGACGCCTTAAACCGCGCTTCGTAAGCTTTGTTCAGCCAGATCATCGCACCGTCATGATCACCAAGTCCAACATAAATCAGAGCGATATAGGCATCGGCAGAAGTGTCTTGATCATGCTGGGACTGTAAATCACTTATAATTTTTTTGCTTCTTCAATTCGCCCTGAAACGGCGTAAACATTGCCGAGATTCGCCGCGAAGAGTACGCTACGCTCTGAAAGCGCTATAGATCTCTGAAACTCTGCGATGGCTTCATCATACATGTGCTTTTGCACCAACGCTTGGCCCAGTTCATAATGGCCGACAGCAAAATTTCATCGACGTCTATGACGTCGGCAAGAAAACGGTAGCCGCGTCGAGCGACGGTTTCGACGAAGCGGGGATTTTCGGACGAATCCCCCAAAGCTTCCCGAATTTTGCTAATTGCTTTATTGAGACCGTGATCGAAGTTCACGATGGTCTGCGGCCAAAGCTTGCTGCGCAACTCCTCGCGCGTCACTACTTCGCCTGGCTTTTGCAGTAGCATGACCAACAGCTGAAATGGCTGCTCCTGCAGCCTTATCCGCTTACCCTGCTTCGTCAGCTCACCAGCCTGAACATCGGCGTTGAAGACCCCAAAGCGTAAACGCATTGATGTGGGTGGTTTATCGCGCATGGCAATCGCATGCTTCACGCCGCCCCGAGTCCATTCGGGTAGGGGAGGCGGGCCCGCTACTCATTGTTTTTATTGGGTTTACCAGAGGACCTCCATTCCAGCGAGAAGGGAGAAGCGGTCCATTGAGGCAATGTATTGATCTGACCATAAAAGGTGCAGCCATGCAACGCAGCATCGCTTTTTCGCGGGCGTCCTTCAATGCCTTACGCAGGTGTCCGATCAACCGGCAGCGGCTTCGATGATAACGCGCTCTTCGCCAGCGTAGTGATGCCCCACATCGACGCCGCCTATCGGCTGGCGCGATGGCTCACGGGCAGCCGTACTGACGCCGAAGATGTGGTGCAGGATGGGTCGCTACGGGCTTTCCGCGCCATCCGTGGATTTGCCGGCAACAATGCCCGCGCTTGGGTGCTCAGTATAGTACGCAACACCGCCTACGCCTGGCTCCGCAAGAACCGTGCAGGAGTGATCGTCACGGTCGAGGATCTCGAAGCTGTCGAGGCCGCGCAGCCTAATCTAGGTCAACCGGATGCCGCGACGCCGGAGGCGGTACTTATTGCAAAGACCGATACCGAGCGACTCCGCGCGGCAATCGCGGCCCTACCGATGCCGTTCCGCGAGATGCTGGTGCTGCGCGACATCGAGGGTCTTAGTTACCGCGAGATCGCCGCAGTGAGCGAGGTGCCGATTGGCACCGTGATGTCACGGCTCGCACGCGCTCGCTGCCGTTTGATTGCAACCATCGGAAGGGAAAATACCTGAGTGAATATGAATCAAATAAGGGCCCCACATCGCTTCAAACACGCGCGCGACCAACTCTTTGCATCGGCGTGAGCCATGGCGGCGCATGCACGATCGCGCTCGCATCATATCGTCTCCATAGCACCCATGCCCCCGAGTTTGCTCTCTGCATCGCGGTCATTGTTCGTTTTGGCGCTGCGGCGGAATTATTCCTGGCTCTTTCGAATGACAGGATAAACGGAAGTCTTTTCCGCAGTGAGTATTTTTCTGTCGGTTAGCGAGCTGCTTGAGCTCGCTAAGTGAAAACTCATCAACAGTGCTGGAAGCGGCAGTCATACCGAATTTTCCGGATTGGCCGCCGAATGTTTTTCTGGGATAGGCAAAATATTTTACTTCACGGGAATAATCGGCCGGGTCGGGCAGTCAAGTCAATGTGACGCAAATATAGGATGAAAGCCATGAACGACAGCAGCAAAATCGAACTGACTGACGAAATGAACCTCACCTACGACGTTTCCGACGAAGCGCTGGAGGCGGCGGCGGGTTCGGTAAGGGAGAAGGTGGGAGCCCTTACAGTGTCATTCTGCTCTGGCATGGACACTTGCCCGGCTTAAGTCGCTTCACCCGCTAACTAGAGTTAGGATTGATGAGGTCTCGGAGACAAGCCCAAAGGAGATATGAGCATGACCGCGAAGAAAATCATTCTGGCATTGGTGCTTCTCGCCAGTGCAACAGCCGCCACTTTGGCGAACGCACCGGGCGGTGCCTATATTCAATGTGACCCGCACAACCCTCGATCGCCCATCAGTTGTACGCCGGACGGTTGGTAGTTGGTCCCTGTCCGCTGCTGATGCAGTGGATGGTGCTTCAGGTTCATAAACTGCCCGCGGCAGCTTAATCCCGGTGAGTTCAACCGGTCGACGCAACACTTGTAGCAGCTGGCAATAAATAACGATGACGGCTTGCATAACTGCTCGCCCGACCACTTTCAGCCGAGTCTCATCGCAAACAGCTATCCCATAACGTGATTTGCTCCGCCGCCCTCGTACCACCACGAGATCTCTGACTTATCAGCCTATAATCGATCTTTGCCTTTTAAGGGAAAGTGTTGCGTCGACCGGTTGAACTCACCCCCCAAAAGCGGACATTGGGAATGTCGCAAACGCGCCACGACTTAGCTCGTCATAGGCATTCCGTTTGGACCAGAACGCGTGGTCCGCTTACCCCACCCCCGAAAGCGGACATTGATCTGCGGCTTTTCCGCTCGGGGGTTCAATAAGAGATTTCCGGCCCAACCAATGAATAACCAATAAAACACCGCAACCAAACGCGAACAAACGTCGTCGAGCCTGCACGAAAATGCCAATAATTATTGACTATTTCCGTTAAGGTACCGCGCTCATAACCGCTTGGTCGGAGGTCGTGAGTGCGGCTCGATAGAGCGCCACAGGTTCGCCACAGCTTCAGCGGTCTAAATCGCGAACATTCCTTGGCAAACGCGACAAAAAAGCGAGAACATTCAAGCCGGGATACGCTCGCGACCTCGTTCGGGACGAGGGGGTCGCAGGTTCAAATCCTGCCACTCCGACCAATCATTGCAATCGCTGATAAAGTGCGCGGCGCGGGCGATGGTCACATCGCCTGGCCCATGCCGCGGATGCGGCGGGCCATGGCGCCCATGATGTAGAGCGCGAAGTTCGGCACTTCGTCGACCATGAAACGGAATTTGCGCCGGTCGATGATCGACAGCTCACAGGCTTCTTTGACGCGGGCGGTCGACGAGCGCGGCGCGTCGTCGATCATCGACATGAAACCGATTGCTTGATTGGCGCCGCATAATTCGACAACGTGATCGCCGATCACCATCTCGATCTCGCCGGACTGGATCACATACATGCATTCGCCGGGATCGCCTTTGTGAAAGATGATACTGCCAGCCGCATAAGTGATGCTGGCGCCGGCTTTCTTGGCGAAGAGCCGCATATCGATATCGTTGCCGTTCATCCTGTCTGGTCTCGTTGAATCCGACCGATTGCGGTGCCTTCGCTTATAGCACGCGCGAGATTTTGTCGCGGATAGCCTTTGCCGCCGAATTATGCGATGGTCTTTGCTATTCTGGGGTGTTAGGCGGCGCAAACAAAAGCGGTCAAAAAGCCGGCGCCGCTGCTACCGCCATCGCCTTTCGAGGGGCGAACAGGGAGGACGACATGAAACGGATTTGCTTATTGGCCGCGGCTGCGACGCTGTTCGCCGCGCCGGCCTTGGCTCAGGATACCATCACCATCGGCATGACGGCTTCGCAGACCGGCCCGCTCAATGTCGATTCCTTGGGCCTGCAGCGTGGCGCCGAGATGTGGCGCGACGAGGTCAACGCCGCCGGCGGCATCAAGGCGGGCGGCAAGAGTTACCAAGTGAAGTTCGTGGTTTACGATGACCAGTCCGTGGGCGGCCGCGTCCAGCAGCTCTACACGCGGCTGATCAATGAGGATGGCGCGCAATTTCTGTTCAGTCCCTATTCGTCGGGGCTCACCGCGGCGGCGGCGGTCATTTCCGAGCAGTACGGCAAGATCATGATCGACGGCGGCGGCGCCGAGGCAAAGCCGTTCGAGCTTGGCAACAAATATCTGTTCATGGTGATCACGCAGGCCAATTATTACCTGTCGGGTGCGGTCGAGGCGCTGGCGCAAAAGGCTCCGCACGCCAAGATCGCGATGATCTATTCCGATGATCCGTTCTCGAAAGCGGTGCTGGCCGCGGCCAAGGACCAGGCGATCAAGGCCGGACTCGAAGTCGTGATGGATGAATCCTACGCGCCCTCGACCACCGACTTCGGGCCGATCGTCAACAAGGTCATTTCCTCGAATGCCGACGCGGTCTTGGGCGGCGGTCATTATTCGGATGGCGCGACGCTGGCGCGGCAAATGTACGACCAGAAGGCCAATATGAAATGGGTGTCGCTGCTGGTCGCGCCGGCCGACGATAAATTCGCCGACCTAGGACCGGCGGCTCTCGGCGTGACGGCGCCGTCGCAATGGGAAACCCAGGTGTCCTACAAGCCGCAGTTCGGGCCGACGGCGCAGCAATTCATCAAGGCATATCAGGACAAATACAACGCCAAGCCGGATTATCATGCCGCCGCCGGCTATAGCCAAGGCGCGATCTTGCAGCACGCCATCGAGCAGGCAGGCTCCGTTGATCTGGAACAGGTCACGGCGGCGCTCAACGCAATCGACGTCACCACCTTTTTCGGCCGGGTGAAATTTGCCACCGATCCCGGACATCACGGCCTGCAGGACGCCCACGAAATGGTTTTGGCGCAATGGCAGCAGATGACGGACGGCAAGCTCGGTCGGCAAGTCGTCTGGCCTGACGCCGCCAAGTCCGCCGATCTGATCTATCCGATCCCGCCGGCTACACACTAACCGCTGAAGGACCGGCGGCCTTGCCGCCGGTCCCCGCAGCAGCCTCACAGCCCCCAACCAACATGCTCGGCATCCTCGCTTCGATCATCGACGGCGTGCTGGTGGGGCTGGTCTATGGCCTCGCCGCCATGGGGCTTACGCTGATCTGGGGGGTCATGGATGTCATCAACCTGACCCACGGTGCCATGATCGTCGCCGGCATGTTCGCACTCTATCTGTTGGTGAGCGCGCTCGGCATCAATCCTTATGTTGCCTTGCCGCCGGTCCTGATCGGCGGTTTTTTTGTCGGCTTGGCGCTTTATTGGATCGCCATCCATCGCATGATCGGCCGGCCGCCGCTGATGAGCTTGTTATCGACCTTCGCCGTCAATCTTGTCCTGATCGGCATCGGCACCGGCATTTGGGGCACCGCTTTGTTCAACGTCGCGGTGTCGCTGCCGGGCGTAAGCTTCGGCCGCTACACTTTCCCCGGCGCCCACATTCTTGCCGCCGTGCTGGCGGCGGTGATCGCCGCCGCGCTCTACCTGTTCCTGCAAAAGACGCGGATCGGCAAGGCGTTGCGCGCCGTCGCCAATAATCGCGAGGCCGCCGAGCTGGTCGGCATTCCGACGACGCGATTGCTCGCGATCGCGGTCGGCTGCGGCGTCGCGCTGGCCGGCGTGTCTGGCGTGCTGATCGGCACGCTGTTTCCGTTCACGGTGCTGTCGGGCGACGGCTACCAGCTCAAGGGCTTCATCGTCACTGTGCTCGGCGGCTTCGGCAATCCGGTCGGCGCCCTGCTCGGCGGCGTTGCGCTCGGTCTGCTCGAAGGCATCGTCACGCCGTTCGTGCCGGTGAGCTGGACGCTGGTGATCGAATTCGTGCTGTTCGTCCTGGTGCTGATCGCGTTTCCCGGCGGCATATTCTCGACGCGGCGCGGAGCTTTGTGATGCTGCGCCGGCCGTTCTTCTGGATCATTGCGCTGGTGATTGTCGTTTTTGTAACCGTGCCGACTATCGGCAACAATGTCAGCTTGCGCGAGGGCCTGGCGCTTGCCGCGGTCTATATCGTGCTCGCCAGCAATCTCAATCTGATGCTCGGCTATGCCGGCTACGTCAATTTCGGCAGTATCGTGTTCTTCGGCCTTGGCGGCTATATCTGCGTGTGGCTCGTCAACTCGTATAGCTGGCCGCTTGGTTTCAGCCTGCTCGCAGCCGGTGTCGGCGTGAGCGGGCTGGCGCTCGTCTTCGGTTTCGGCATTTTGCGCCTGCGCGGTCCGTTCTTCGCGCTGGCGACCATCGGCGTGAACGAGGCAGTCCAGGCCTTTGTCGAGAATTTCAAACCGTGGGGCGGCTCCTCGGGCATCTATATCTCGCCGCAGGTTTTTCAGCCGCTCGGCGGTGCGGGGCGCGCGCTGTGGGTGATCTATTTCCTTCTCGTCGCCGCGATGGGGGCCTCGCTCTATCTGAGCTACGCGATCAAGACCTCGAAATTCGGTTTGGGCCTGCTTGCTATCGGCCAGAACGAGGACGCTGCGGCAATCCTCGGCGTGCCGACGCCGCGCTATAAGGCGCTGGTCTACAGCGCTTCGGCGTTCCTACCCGCGATTACCGGCGGGCTTTATTTTTTCAAGAGCGCCTTCATCCAGCCGTCCGATGCCTTCGACTTGTCGCTATCCACCGAAGCGATCGTCATCTGCATGCTGGGCGGGCAGGGCACCGTCACCGGCGTGGCGCTCGGCGCTTATCTCTACGAGGAGCTGCGCGGCTATCTTCTGACCTCGCCGCTGTTTTCGAATTTCCAGCTGGTCATCGCCGGCGTCCTGCTCCTGGTTATCGTGCTGTTCTTCCCCTCCGGGCTGATGGGCTGGGTCTATAGCCGCTTCCCGGGCACCCAGCGGGTGCTGGAATGACGGCGCTCCTCGAACTCGATCACGTCAGCCGGCGCTTCGGCGGCTTGCAAGCCGTGCGCGACCTCAGCTTCACCATGCGCGAGGGCGAAATCCTCGGGCTGATCGGGCCGAACGGCGCCGGCAAGTCGACGTTGTTCAATCTGATCAACGGCGTATTCGCGCCCAATGCCGGGCGCATCGTGTTTGACGGCATCGACATCACCGGCGAGGCGCCCTACCTGGTCGCGCGCCACGGCCTCGCCCGCACCCATCAGATCGTGCAGCCGCTCACCAACATGACGGTGCTGGAGAATTGCACTGTGGGTGCGTGCTTCGGCCGCGAGAACCTGCCGCTGCATCGGGCGCGCGCGGTGGCGCGCGAGGCGGCGATTGCGGTGGGCCTCGACGACCGCTTGGACATGCTGGCGTTGCACCTGACCATCGCCGGCAAGAAGCGTTTGGAGCTGGCGCGCGCTCTCGCCGCGCGGCCGAAGCTGTTGCTGCTCGACGAGGTGCTGGCCGGGCTTAACCCGACCGAGGTCGAGTACATGATCGGCGTCGTCCGTCGCATCCGCGACCGCGGCGTAACCATCCTTATCATCGAGCATTTGATGCAGGCGATCATGAGCTTGTCCGACCGCATCGTCGTACTCAATTACGGCGAGAAGCTCGCCGAGGGCTTGCCGGCCGAGGTGGCGCAGAACCCGCAAGTCATCGAAGCCTATCTCGGCGATCCGAAATTGGCCGCCGAGCTGCAAGGCGGCGGGCCGCAAGGCAGCACTTCGGACGGGAGCACGCCGCATGGCTGACGTGCTGCTCGAAGTCGAGTCCCTCGAAGCCGGTTACGGCGAGGTGCAGGTGCTGTGGGGCCTGTCGCTCAAAGCCCGCCGCGGCCAGCTCACCGCCATCGTCGGCACCAACGGCGCCGGCAAGACCACGACGCTGCGCGCGGTGGCCGGCACCATCAATCCGTGGCGCGGCCGGGTCATGTTCGAAAACGAAGACGTAACGCGACTGCCGACGCATCAGAAAGCCGAGCGCGGTTTCGCGCTGGTGCCCGAAGGCCGGCAATTGTTCAGCGCCATGAGCGTCGCCGAGAATCTCGAGCTCGGCGCGTTTTCCAAGCGCGCGGCGCGGTCCTATGCCAGCCGTCTCGAACAGGTCTTCAGCCTGTTCCCGCGGCTCAAGGAACGCCAGCGCCAGCGCGCCGGCACGCTGTCGGGCGGCGAGCAGCAAATGGTGGCGATCGCGCGCGGCTTGATGTCCGATCCCGATATTCTGATCATCGACGAATTGTCGCTCGGCCTGGCGCCGGTCGTCGTCTATCAGCTGTTGACGACATTGAAGCGGCTCAAGGAAGCCGGCCTCACCATTCTGCTGGTCGAGCAGAATGTGCACTTGGCTTTGGCGCTGAGCGATTACGCCTACGTCGTCGCTGAGGGCCGCATCTTCACCGAAGGTCTGCCGGCGGAGTTGGCGGCGAAGCCGGAGATCAGGCGGGCGTATTTGGGGCTGTAATTATTCACCAGGTATCGGATGCTGTCCGCAAAGGCGCGCCCGACAGCGTTGAAGCGGCGGACGAGGCAGGGGCGAACTACGCCATATTTGCTCCGGTCATATCCGCCGGCCGTTACTACGGGCGTCGATGAAATTCCGGCTTGATGCCGATGCTCTGCACGCGAGACCGAGCGCGTCTGGCGAGGCAGGCAAGCGCCGGATATTAAAGCGCGTTCTGCAGGAGCGTGAAGATAGCGGCAAGCTTGGAGCCGACGTCTTTGACGCCGGGAATGATCGCCACGGAAATGCCGGAAGTGATCAGCCCGTATTCGATCGCCGCCGCGCCGGACTGGTCTTTCAGAAACTTCTGAATCTGCTTCAACATTGTGTGCCTCATCCACCCTGCCCGAGGCGCGATCATGTAACAGAAACGATATGGTAAATAAATCGGGATCGCTGTTAACGATGAACCGGTAAACGCCGTCGCCGACGGCGATACTTCCCCTGGGCTGAATTGCATCGCGTCGAAGCAATCGTTCTCGCTTACAGCCTTTCGGCAAGGAAGCGCAACAGCCGCGGCGCCAGGAAACCGGTCAAGCTTCCCGGCTCCTCGATCGGGTCGCTCATCCAATAATGCGGCGCGCCGGGCACG
>Ga0181525_10004774_pt1 | contig 10272 bp, 7 predicted proteins | sample PEATcosm2014_Bin_48_FD_121100 | JGI IMG/M metagenome (GOLD analysis project Ga0181525, IMG submission 121100) | Peatland microbial communities from MTU Mesocosm Facility, Houghton, MI, USA - PEATcosm2014_Bin06_10_metaG | ecosystem: Environmental > Terrestrial > Soil > Wetlands > Peat | place...
CCGGACGCGATCCTGGTGGTCGCGTATGGGCGGATCATTCCGAAGTGGATGCTGGAACTCCCGCGGCTCGGGAACCTCAATCTGCACGCGTCCCTGCTGCCGAAGTATCGTGGAGCCGCGCCAGTGCAGTGGGCCATCGCCAACGGCGAGCCGGCGACAGGCGCGACCACCATGCGCCTTGATGAGGGCCTCGACACCGGCGACATTTTGCTGCAGCGCGAAATGGCGATTGCCCCCGGCATGACCGCGACAGATTTGTTCCCACTCCTGGCGGAGATGGGTGCGGACCTGATGATGGAGACGCTGCGGCAACTGGACGCAGGCACCATCGTGCCGCGCAAGCAGGACGAGTCCAAGGCGACGCTGGCGCCGATCCTCACCCGCGAGGACGGCAGGATGGATTTTTCCAGGCCCGCCATGACGCTCTACAACCGGTGGCGCGGATTTCAGCCGTGGCCGGGGGCATGGACGATGCTGGAAGGAAAAAAACTCTCCGCGCATCGCATGCTGCCGACCGAAGTCCGGGGCGCGCGGAATCGACCGCCTGGCGAATTGCTGATCGAACAGGGCACGATGTTCGCAGCTTGCGGCGATGGAACCTGGCTGGAGCTGGTCGAGGTACAGCCCGAAGGCAAGCGGCGGATGACCGCTGGGGAATTTCTGCACGGCCACGCCGTCGAGAGTGGCACTCGGCTGGGATGAGCATAACCCGGTGAGCATGACCAGATGAGCAGGATCGCTCCAGCGCGGCGGCTTTCGTATCAAATTCTGTTACAAATCGCCACCTCCGATGCGCACAGCGATGACCTGCTGCACTCGCCTGAAGTGGATGCGCTCTCGCCCCAGGACCGCAACCTGACCACGACCCTGGTGCTGGGAACTCTGCGCTGGCAGCTGGCCCTCGATGCGCAGATTCGCGGACTGCTGGCGCGTCCCGAGGCAAAGCTGAGTCCTGAGGCGGCGACCGCGCTGCGCATGGGCGCATACCAGCTCCTGCATCTGGACCGCGTGCCCGCCCACGCGGTCCTCCACGACAGCGTAGAGCTGGTGAAGCTGGGCCGGGAAAAGAGCGCCGCGGGCATGGTGAATGCCGTCCTGCGGAAGATCCAGGTTGCCGGCCACACAGCAGAGGGAGAAGCGGCACCGCGTCTGGCGCACCCGGAGTGGATGGTCGAGCGCTGGGTGCAACGCTATGGAGCGGAGCGCGCGCAGGCGATCTGCGCGTGGGACCAGGAACCAGCCGGGATCACCCTGCGGCTTCCCCAGGGAAGTACCGATGTTGACGGAATCGAGACAGAACCAGGGTTCCTCCTGAGTTGTGCGCGGCGCGCGGTGCGCGGAGATCCCGGGCGGAGCGTCGCTGTCCAGACCAGGCAAGTGAGGATTCAGGATGAGGCCTCACAGCTGGTGGCGGAAATTGCCGCTGCAGTAGCTTCGCAGCCAAAGCGAGTGCTGGACGCGTGCGCGGCGCCAGGCGGCAAAACCGCCATCCTGGCCGAACGGCTCCCACAGGCGAAGATCACGGCAGTGGATGTGAGCCCCAAGCGATTGCAGGCAATGCAGCGATTCCTGCCGGAAGCAATCTCAGTCCGGCTGCGCTTCGAGGTCGCGGATGCGGCGAAGCTGGAACTAAAGCCGGAATACGACCTCGTCCTGTGTGACGTGCCATGCACCGGAACGGGGACGATGGCGCGAAATCCGGAAATCCGCATCCGCGTAAGTGAGCCGGATTTGAAGCGCCAACATCAGCGCCAGGCCGCGATCCTGCGGGCGGGACTGAAGGGACTCAACCCAGGCGGCCGGCTGGTCTACTCAACCTGTTCGCTGGAGCCGGAGGAAAACGAAGACGTCGTCGCAGAGGTGCTGCGGGTCGCGCCCGATTTCACCATCGTTCCCGTAGCAGGAATTCTGGATCGGCTGGCGGAGAGTGGAGTTGTGACCGCGCAGGGGCGCGACCGGTTGCGTAGCGCGACAGTGGGAAATTTTCTGCGGACGCTCCCAGGGATCTATCCATGCGACGGATTCTTTGCCGCGGTGATCGAGAAGCAGAGTTCAGATCCGGCGGAAGCGGCGAAGACCGAAGGCGGCTGCTGCCGCGGCAAAGACCTTGAGGATGTCGCCGGGGACAAATGGGAAAACGGCGAGGGGAAGAACAGCTGCGACGGATTGGTGGGTGATGATGCAGAGCCAGGCTGCTCCGCCCACGAGGATGACGAGACTGCCGGTGCCTGCGGCGAGGAGGGACGTGGCGAATTCGGGCTGCGCAAAGCGGCGGCGCAGGGTCGCGGTGAGTGCGGCGGCGAATGGATAGGAGAGCAGATAGCCGCCCGTGGGTCCGATGAGATGGATAAATCCGGCGGGGCCGTGGGGGCTGAAGACAGGCAGGCCGACTGCGCCTTCGCCGAGATAGAGGACCAGGGCTGCTGCCGCGGCGGGGGGCGAGAGGAGCAGGCCGAGCAGAAGGACGGCGAAGGTCTGCAAGGTGAGCGGGACCGGTGTGAACCATAGCGGGATGGAGACGTGCGCGCAAACGGCCACGAGCAGGCTGCCGAGAACGACAGCCAGCGGGCGCCGCAGCAGCGCGGACTGGGTGCGGGGCAGAGCTGGAGATGCGGCGTAAGCGGAGTTCATCGTAACAGGCTACAGGGTCCAGGGTGCGGCGTACAGAGGGAGAAGAGCCAGGGCCGTCGCTCAGAGGGGCTCATCGTGGTGTTCCGTCTTTGCGGCCGCGGCTTCGCGCTGGTGGCGGATGTGCCGGACGACGGCTAGGGCCGCCCAGAGAAGCGCCATCGTACAGAGCATGAGGACGCCGTACAGAACTCGCACAGGAGTGAGGATAACAAAAGCAGGGGCCTCACCGCAGCCGGGGGATGAAAATGGAGCCATACCTCGCAGGTCATGCCGGCAGGGGGGCGGCTGGCCGATCCTCGATCGCAGCCTCCGTGAAGAAATACGCAGCGACTATGCAGATGGGGAGGAAAAAGAAGGCACTGGAGAAAGGCGGCATGAGAAACAGCATCGCCGCAGTGATGAGCCAATTCCATCTTTTGCGCACCAGGGGTCCCGCGAGCAGCAGAGCATAATGCATCCATGCCAGGGGAGAAGCCAGCATGGCCACGGACAGGGCGATCCCGGTGGTGTTTCGCAGGGAAGGGCGTTTCCAGATGACAAACACCAGAGTGAACAGAAGCAGGAGAACCGATGTTGCTTCGCCGACTCGCCTGTGGCCCAAACGCGCAGCGAAGCCACTGATGGAGATATCAACGGTGAAAGCCCAGTGCGGATCCACTTTGATCGCGTGGATCCATTCGAGGTAAATTCCGGGACCATAGAGAATCAATGGCACGCAGGCGAGGCCTGCACTCACCACAGCAGCGGTCGCGGCAGCGCGCTCTCGCCTGCAGAAAATCAACAGGACTGCCCAAAGGGCATAGTTCGGTTTGCAGGCGATCAGGATACCGATGCAGATACCGGCGGCAATCTGCCGGTTGTCCTCGATAAGAATCCAGGCAGCGACGGCGAGGGCAGTCATAAGTCCGTAAATCTGTCCGATGCGCAGGGTATTAAGGACCGGCCACGATAACAGCAGCCAAATCACCTGGCGGTGCTGGATTTGCGGCTCATATTTCCGGACCAGGAGAAAAGCGCTGCCGATGTAAAGCGCAACCGAGAGAAGCGTCCATATCTTTACGACATCGTCCGGACGAAACCAGGAGAGCGCCTCAAACAGTGGAAGCAGCGTTGGCGGATTCAGGTTGAGGTCCAGGACGGGCTTCGCATGCGGGGGAGTTCCCGGAGTGTACGTGAGGGGGTATGCAGCGTAAGGATTGAGCTGGTGCGCCGCGGCCCAACCCGAGGCCCAGAATGATCCGAAGATTCTGACGCCATCGGGAGCGCCGATGCGGAGGTTGGCCAGAACAGAAAAGGTGTAGAGGCACAGGACAGCGACGGCGACGCCAAAGACCAGCCAGATGGTTTCGCGGCGGGTCCGCGGAACAACGGCCGTCTCTGGAAGCTTCTCTGTCACTGTCTGCATGGCTACCTTAAACACTATCTGCGTCGATCCTGCCTGGCAGATGGATTGTCGACAGGTTCAACGGTGAAGCCGGCGTCAGCTTGAACAGGCGAGAGGATAACAAATGGACATGGGGTCAGCCATCCAACGAAAGAGGTTGAGCGAGGAGAACGGCGCGGTATCCCATAAAGTTGCATGGCGTGGTCGGCTATTGGCTGCTAGACTCCACCCCGATGATGCAGGCGACGCTGGAAACGGAAAGGGAAGCGGAAGTCCGCGCGACCCGCGTTCCCCCAGCGGTAGAGCGTCATCGGCTGGAACCAGCGATGATTGCGGCACTGTCCTATGTGGCGATCACGCTGATCCTGGCGATTGCGGCGTACCTGGCCTGCGAACGCCACTTTGTTTATCCAGTCGACGACACTTACATCGGCATGGCCATGGCGAAGAACCTGGCCCTGCATGGAGTGTGGGGGGTAAGTCCCAACGGGTTTAGCTCTTCGAGTTCGTCGATTCTCTATACGCTGCTGCTTGCCGGCGCTTATCGCATAACAGGCGTTCATGAATGCGTGCCGTTCGCCCTCTCCTGGATGTTCGGTCTTGGAACCATCTTTGTCGCGGGAAGGATCCTGAAGGACTTCAGCGATCGAAGGTGGCAGACCGCCGTTCTGATCGTCATGGTGGTCTTCACGCCTCTTTTTGTGGTGGGCATGCTGGGTATGGAGCACTCGCTGCATCTTCTGCTGACGCTGCTCTTCCTCGAATATTTCCTGCGTCAGGAGCCTGGAGAGAGGTTGCGGCGCTTGGCTGCGATCACGGCTTTGATGGTGGCAACCCGTTACGAGGGCTTGTTTCTTGCGGGGCCGGCAGTGTGCGTGCTCGCGGGACAACGGCGATGGCGGGCAGCGGCGACGACGGCAACAGCCGCCGCGTTGCCGGTGTTTGCCTATGCGCTATTCTCTCTGGCGCACGGCGGATATTGGCTCCCCAACTCAGTGGCGCTGAAGGGAGTGGGGGGAACGGTAGCGTCAGCGGGCTTCGTGCACGAGGCACTGGCCCGGCTGGCCATGAACTACCACGAAGGATTGCATCTGCTGTTGCTGTTGGCGGCGGAGGCCGCGGTGCTGATCGCCATGGCGCGGCAGTCTTCGCATCGCGCGTACGTTCCCCTGGCGCTGGTGTTCGGCGCGGGGTGCGTGCATTTCTGCACGGCGCGCGTGGGCTGGGTTTTCCGCTACGAGGACTATCTGATTGGCGCGGGCGTTGTTTTGTTGGCCTGCACTTTGCCGGCGTTGCGGTGGATGGCAAACCGGCCGGGAATCGTAGCTGCTCGGATCCTGGTGGTGTCAGCCGGCGTTTTGCTTCTGGTGCGGAGCGTGTTTCCCCTCGTTCTGCTGCCGTCGTACTCGCGCAATATCTACTGGCAGCAATGGCAAATGGCGCAGCTGGTGCGGAGCGAGTTTCCGAATTCGGTGATCGCCGCGAATGACATCGGCGCCATTGAATATTTCTCGGACGCTCGATGTGTCGATCTGACGGGACTCGCGAACCGCGAGGTTTTCCGGGCGCGGCGCGCGGGACACTACACGACTGAGTTTCTCCGGGAAGAAACAGAAGCGCAGCAGGTGAAGGTCGCGATGGTCTACGATGCCTGGTTTCAGCCGGGGAACAGAGACTCGCTGGGCCCATCATCGATCCCTGCGGGCTGGGTACGGGTTGCGCGTTGGTCGACGCCGGAGACGCTGCAACTGGGGGGCCGAACGGTCAGCTTCTACGCGATGGATGACGAGTCGGCGGGAGTGTTGCGTGACGCGCTGGAGCAGTACGACTCGCGGCTTCCCAAAGCTGTCGTCGTTTCCGAACCGTGAATCTGGAAGCCAGGACAGAGAAAGTTTTCGTGGAGTACGCGGCCGCGATTTGTCGTGCGGGGGAGTTCCCGGTAAACTGAAATTTCGGCGTGTGGGGCGCTCGGGCGCCTGCGCCTCGATCCGGCGGGGTCTGGACCAGGGTCCGGGAGCCCCGGAATTTCGACGACATCCTCGACCAGAATTCGCGGGAGCGGAACTCGTCTTTTTGGAGAAAGACATGGCACAGGTTTGCGATATTTGCGGCAAGGGTCCCCAGTTTGGGAACAACATTTCGCACGCGCACAACATCACGCGGCGGCGCTGGAATGTGAATCTGCACCCGGTGAAGGCCAAGGTGGGCGGCGGCGCGAAGCGGCTGCGCGTTTGCAGCAGCTGCCTGAAGGCCGGCAAGGTCGTCAAGGCCTGAACTGCCAGCCTGGTAATCGGCTATCCGCAAGTGGTCTTTCTGCGAATCGAAGCCTCCCCCTGGAGTCTATTTTCTGTCGACCGCGGCACTTCTGCTGACCGCTTAAACCTTTGGATTTGTTTGCGGAGTGCTTGCTGCCATTGTCGATCGCAGCGCCTGGCGACGATTCACCAAAAACCGAAAATGGACCCTCGGCGGGTTGGTCTCCACCACCGGGGTCCCCGGGGCGCGGTTTTTGGCGTCCTGGGGTGGAGCAGAGCCCGCTTCCGCTTCGCCAGCCGGGGCTGAGTCTGCAACCGCTCAGTCCAAATGACCACCGAAATGCAGCCAGCAGCGAACTGTCAAAACCCGAACTGTCTCACTCCAGGGGTTCACCCCAAAAAACTGTCAAGCTTTTGTGGAAAAAACCGAAGTAATGACCCATGATTCCAAATAACTTCCACGCCAAACTCACCCAAAATATTTGGCAGTTTTATTCTCTCCATCTGGTATTCTGATCTTATAGATAGAAAAAGAAAAAGGCCGCCTGCGCGCGGCCTTTTCCCTTGGGGAACAGCTTATTCTCAACGCCTGGCACGAAATGCTCACCAAAGCCTTTGGAATGAACGAGATGAAATCTAAGCCATGCAGAATCATACAAATGGGTCATCAAAGCTCCCAAACGGCGCCTAATTGCAGCCAGCTCAGCGACTTGAGATCTAAATCGCCTGCAATGAATCGATTACCCTCGCCCCCAAACCATCAACCCAAGCAGAATCAGACGCTTAGCCAAATAAATCCCGGGGGGTGGCAGCTTCGATTTGGCAGAGCGGCTTCGATCACAGAAAGAGGCCGTTTCCCGTTTTCCACGGATTATGGCGAAGGCGCGATGCGGCCAGTCGCCGGCGTTGCCGTGATCGCTCTGCGGATAGCGGAGTCAGGCGCAGAGTCCTCGAAACGGATGCCGGTTTCGGCTCGGACAATTCCTAACTTCTTCCAGATTGCATCGAGGTCGATGGTGACGGGAGCGTTGGCCATGCGCTTGTACTGATCTTCGAGGACGTGGGTGCCGGTGGCTGCGTCGCCTGCGGCGAAGGCCTTGTCAATAGGCCAATTCTGATCGATGGCGCCGCCGGCCTGGACGATGGCGCGGAGCGCGTCCTGTAATCCCTTCCTGTCGTGGGTTTGCTCGCGGATGGTGACGTCGGCGAGGAGACAGAACTGCGCGCCGCCCCAGTAGGTGCGACCCCAGGTGTGGGTTTGGTCGAGGCCCTGATCGCCCTGCTGGGGATTGCCTTTGGGCATGTCGCGCACCATGTCGGACCAGATTCTCTCGGGGCTGAGGAAGGCAGCCTGGACCCGGGCGACGGGCTCGACGTAGACCGCGATTCCTTCTTCGATCCAGTGGTGCTCGTCCTCCTGGGAGGGGAAGCCGGTGTGGGTGAGCTCGTGGGTCATCATCCAGTCTTCGGTGAGGCCGTCGACTGTGGTGTGTTGGCCGAGGCGGATGCGGGTGAAGGCGGGGAAGCCGCCGACATCGCCCCAGGTGGTGCCTTGCATGACGCCGCGGCGATCTTCGGTGGGCACGATGAGGATGCGATCGCGGGGAACGGGGAAGCGGCCGTAGTACGTGGCGACGGCGGTCGCGGCGTTTTCGACCCACTGCAGGACCTGAGGCGTGGAAAGGTCAAGGGAGCCGGGGGCGAAATCGACCTGAATGGCGGAACCGGCGATGTGGAAAGTTTGTGAAGAGGCGACTGGCGAGCGCCAGGGCGGCCCGTGGTGTTCGGGATTGGGCGAGCCGGCTTGAGCGGAGGCGCGCGCGAGGAGCAGGGGGGCGGGGCCGAGAAAGACGGGGCCGATGAGGACGGCGCCGAAGAGGGCGAGAAGGGTTCGGCGCTGAATCATCATGTGTATTAACGAGACGAGTTTCCTGGAACCGAGGTTGCGGGGGAGCGCGAGTTTGGGCTCAAAAACGGGAACGGCTATTTGGCCTTTTCGAAATTCAGGGCGGCGGAGTTGATGCAGTAACGGAGGCCGGTGGGGCGGGGTCCGTCGGGGAAGACATGGCCGAGGTGGGCACCGCAGCGGGCGCAGTCGACTTCAATGCGGCTCATACCGTGGCTGTTGTCTTCGTGGTCGACGACGGCGGTGGGGCTGACGGGGAGAAAGAAGCTGGGCCAGCCGCTGCCGGAGTCGAACTTGGTGCCGGAGGTGAAGAGCGGGGCATCGCAGGCGACGCAGTGGTAGATGCCGTCGTCGTGGTTGTAGGTGAGCTTGCCGGAGAAGGCAGGCTCGGTGCCTTTCTGGCGTGTTACGTAGTATTGCTCGGGGGTGAGCTGGGCACGCCACTCGGCGTCGGTCTTTTCGATGCGGTCAGGCTGGGTTTCGGTCTTCGTGTCGGACATTGGCGGGTCTCCAGGGGATTGGATTCGGAATGCGGGTGCTTCGACTCTGCTTCGCTTGCGTGGGGTGACGACCTCAATCCACGGTGGCGATGACTTCGATTTCGACGAGGGTGTTTCTGGGCAGGCCTGCGACGGCGACAGTGGAGCGGGCCGGGGGAACCACGCCCGCGGGCGCCAGATACTGTGCGTAGACGGCGTTCATGGCGGCGAAGTCGTTCATGTCCTTCAGGAAGACGACGGTTTTGAAGACGCGGCCGAGGTCAGTGCCGGCTGCGGTGAGGATGGCTTTGACGTTTTCGAGGACGCGCGTGGTTTGCTCAGTGATGCCGCCGGGGACGATCTGGCCAGAGGTGGGGTCGAGGGCGATCTGGCCGGAGGTGTAGATAAGGTTGCCGACGCGAACGCCCTGGGAGTAGGGCCCGATGGCGGCGGTTGCGTGCGGGGTAGAGACGGCGGTCTTCAGCGAATCGGCTTTATCGGTCATTGAACGATTGTGCCGGGGCGCAGGGGCAGGTGGCAAGGATGGTACGTTGGGCATCCCCTGGAGGGCGGGGATACCCCTTTTGGTGAGTGCGGGTCCAAAACGCGCAAGGTAAAATCAAGGAACGATTCGATGAAGATAGCAGTGATACGTCCCCTTCTGGTTTTGGTATGTGCATTGGGTGCGGCGGCCAGCCTGGCGGCGCAGACACCCTCAACTCCGCAGCCGGATACTGGGCAGGCTCCGGCGGCTCCGCCGCAGTTGCAGCAGAGACAGCCGGATGGGTCGGCGAGCCCGCAGCAGGACGGCGGCCAGGGCCAGCTCACGATTCCCGTGTACTCGAACGAGGTGTATCTGGAATTTGCGGTGACGGACAAACACGGGCACTTCATCAAGGACCTGCAGCAGAACCAGTTTGCGCTGCTGGACGACCACAAGGCGCCGGCGAAGGTGTTCAGCTTTACACAGCAGACGAATCTGCCGCTGCGGGTGGGAATCCTGATCGACACGAGCACGTCGATCCGGCAGAGGTTCCAGTTCGAGCAGCAGGCTGCTGACGCGTTTCTGCTGGAGGTTTTGCGGCCGCAGTCGGACAAGGCGTTTATCGAGGGTTTCGACGTGACGCCGGACTACAAGCAGGACTGGACCAACAACATCGACTCGCTGACGGCGGGGATTCAGGGGCTGCGTCCGGGTGGCGGCACGGCTCTCTATGACGCGGTGTACAGCGCGTGCCGGGACAAGCTGCTGACTACGCGCGGAGCAGAGCCGGTGCGCAAGGCGATTGTGCTGGTGAGCGATGGCGACGATAACCAGAGCCACGCTTATCTGGAAGACGCCATTAAGGAATGCCAGCGGGCGGAGACGATCATCTATGCGATCAGCACGAACGTGAGCCCGAGCCGCGACCGCGGCGACGACATTCTGGACAAGATGGCCATCGCAACGGGTGGGAAGGCGTTCTTCCCGACGCGGATCGAAGACATGCCGAACAGCTTTGGGGAGATTCAGGAGGAGCTGCGGAGCCAGTACGCGCTGGTGTACAGGCCTGCGGACTTTATGGCGAATGGGGCGTTTCGGCAGATTTATCTTTATTGTCTGGACCGGCGCTACAC
>Ga0181525_10004775_pt1 | contig 10270 bp, 8 predicted proteins | sample PEATcosm2014_Bin_48_FD_121100 | JGI IMG/M metagenome (GOLD analysis project Ga0181525, IMG submission 121100) | Peatland microbial communities from MTU Mesocosm Facility, Houghton, MI, USA - PEATcosm2014_Bin06_10_metaG | ecosystem: Environmental > Terrestrial > Soil > Wetlands > Peat | place...
GGCGGGGTCATCACCGCCTTCGTCACCGCGCTCTATATTTTCCGCGCCGTCTTCATCGTCTTCTTCGGGGAAGCCAAAACCCATGTCAGTGGCCATAGCGGGCTGAGAATCACCCTCCCCCTCGCCATCCTCTCCGCCCTGGCCCTCACCGGCGGCTTTGTCGAAACCCCACCCGCCCTAGGCGGCGTCACGCTGTTCTCAAACCTCCTGGCCAGCGTCTTTGGCCCGACGCCAACCCCAGCCGGAGGCGCTGAAACAACCCGCCTCATCTTCGCCTCGCTGATGTCCGTGGCCGGCATCGCCCTCGCCTACGCGCTTTACTGCCCCCCCTCGCAGCGCCTCGCCACCTGGGCATCCACGCCCACCCTCACCGCCTGGCGCAACTTCTTCCTCGGCGGCTGGGGCTTCGACACGCTCTACACCCGCCTCATCGTCTCGCCCTTCCTCACCCTCGCCCGCCTCAACCGCGACGACGTGATCGACAAACTCTACCAAGCCATCGCCCAGGCCGCCCGCTGGCTGCACCGCCTGCTGCAACAAACCCAAACCGGCCGCATCCGCTGGTACGCCGGATGGCTCGCCGCCGGGTCCATCGTCACCCTTGCCGTCGCGGTGCTGCGATGATGCTGCTCTGGCTCCTCGCCCTCCCCGCCCTGGGCGCGGTGCTCGCCTGGCCCGCCGCAAGGTGGCACGCTTCTGCGCCGCGCTGGATCGCACTCGCCACCCTCACGCTCGACCTCGGCGTTCTCTGGCAGCTCTGGCAAAGCGGTACCGCCCCCCTCGCCCTCACCGGCGGCGGCACCTGGATCGCCACAATCAACCTCCCTTGGATCCCCCAGCTCGGCATCTCCTTCGAACTCGGCCTCGACGGCCTGAGCCTCCTGCTGATCCTCCTCACAATCGGCCTCGGCATCATCTCCGTGATCATCTCCTGGAGTGAGATCCACGAGCGTGTCGGCTTCTTCCACTTCAACCTGCTCTGGGCGCTGGCCGGCACCATCGGCGTATTCCTGGCGCTGGACCTGTTCCTCTTCTTCTTCGCCTGGGAAATCATGCTGGTACCCATGTACTTCCTCATCGCCCTGTGGGGGCACGAGAACCGCACCTACGCCGCGATCAAATTCTTCCTCTTCACCCAAGGCAGCGGCCTGCTCATGCTGCTGGCCATCCTCGCCCTCGCCTTTGTCCACCAGCAAACCACCGGCATCTTCACCTTCGACTATTTCCAACTGCTCGGCACAAAAATGCAGCCCAGCACCGAGCTATGGATCATGCTCGGCTTCTTCATCGCCTTCATCGTCAAACTACCCGCCGTGCCGTTCCACACCTGGCTGCCCGACGCCCACACCCAAGCCCCCACCGCAGGCAGCGTCATCCTGGCGGGCGTCCTGCTCAAAACCGGCGCCTACGGCCTGCTGCGCTTCGTGGTGCCGTTATTCCCCCACGCCGCCCTCGCCTTCGCCCCGGTGGCCATGACGCTCGGTGTCATCGGCATCATCTACGGCGCCCTGCTGGCCTTCGGGCAGAACGACATCAAGCGTCTCGTCGCCTATAGCAGCATCAGCCATCTCGGCTTCGTCCTCCTCGGCATTTTCGCCTGGAACACTCTGGCATTGCAGGGCGCGGTCATGCAGATGCTGGCGCACGGCGTCAGCACCGGCGCCCTGTTCATCACCGCAGGCACGTTGCAGGAGCGGCTGCACACGCGCGACCTGCGCCAGCTTGGCGGCCTCTGGGCCGGTATGCCGCGCCTCTCCGCCACCGGCATGTTCTTCGCCATCGCCTCGCTCGGCCTGCCGGGGCTGGGTAATTTTGTTGGTGAGTTCTTAATCCTGCTCGGCACCTTCCAGGCGCATCCGGCCTTTGCCATCGCCGGCACGCTGGGCGTCATCACCGCCGCCGCCTACGCGCTGATCCTGGTGCAACGCGCCTTTCATGGGCCTGCTCCGGCGAACACCTCCACGCCCGATTTACAAGCCCGCCACATGGCGGTGATGACCGCGCTGATCGCCGCCATCCTCTGGCTCGGCCTCTACCCCCAACCGGTGCTCGACACCGCCGCCCCCGGCCTGGTCAATCTGCAAACCGCCGCGCTGGTGAACGGGCCATCACCATGAGCGCCGCCCTGCCCTTCCTCATCCTCTCCGCCACCCCCGTGGTGGTCATGCTCTTAATCGCCTGGCGCCGGGACCTGCGCCTCACCGCCCTCGCCACCGTCCTCGGGCTGGTGCTGGCCCTGGCGGCAACCCTCGCCACCGCCTCTTCACCCCCGGTTATGCTCACGCCCCTCTTCCTGGTGGACGGCTTTACCCGGTTCTTTCTGGCCCTCATCATCATTGTCACCCTCGCCGTGGCGCTGCTCTCCCACGCCTACCTCCAGCGCATGCAGGACAGTCCGCTCGAAGAATATTACCTGCTCCTCCTCCTCGCCACGCTCGGCGCGGCTGCCGCGCTGGCAAGCGTCCACTTCGCCTCGTTTTTCCTCGGGCTGGAGACGCTCAGCATCGCCCTGATCGGCCTCATCGCCTATCCGGTCCAACGCGAACGCGCCATCGAGGCCGGCCTCAAATACCTCGTGCTGGCGGGCGTCTCCTCCGCCTTCCTCCTCTTCGGCATCGCCCTGCTTTATTTTGATTTCGGCACAATGTCCTTCCTCGCGCTGGGGCAACTCTGGGCCTCCGGCCAGGCCCCGGAAGACCTCTACGCCCTCACCGGCATTGCCCTGCTGCTCACCGGCTTCGGCTTCAAACTCTCTCTCGTGCCCTTCCACATGTGGGCACCGGACGTTTACGAAGGCGCTCCCGCCCCGGTGACGGGCTTCGTCGCTGTGGTCTCGAAAATCGCGATTTTTGCCTTGCTCCTGCGCTTTTTTATCCTCGTCGACGGCTACCGTTTCCCGGCTTTGCTCTGGGTCATCTCCCTCGTCGCCATCCTCTCCATGCTGGCAGGCAACCTGCTCGCCCTGTTGCAAAACAACATCAAACGCATCTTCGCTTATTCGTCGATCGCCCATTTCGGCTATGTCCTGGTCGCCCTGCTCGCCGGCACCACGCTCGCCATCAACGCCGCGTGCTATTACCTCGCCGCTTATGCCGTCACCACCATCGGCGCGTTCGCCATCGTCACATTGCTCTCCAGCGCCAGCCATGAACACGACGCCGACCAGCTTGAAGCCTATCGCGGCCTGATGTGGTCGCATCCGTGGCTCGCAGGCGCATTGACGGCGCTGCTGCTCTCCCTCGCCGGACTGCCGCCGACCATGGGCTTCGTGGCGGAGGTTTATGTGATCGCCTCAGGTGTTGGCATGCAACTGGTGCTGCCTTTGGCGGCGTTGATCACCGGTAGCGTGATAGGGTTGTATTATTACCTGCGCATCGTCGTCGTTTTATTGTCGCCCGAGCCCGGCGGTGTTACCGCGCCACTCGGCCACGCATTTTCCCGCACGGGCAGCGTAACCGTTTGCACACTGGTTGCATTGCTCTTCGGACTTGGCATCTACCCGGCGCCGTTAATTTCCGCAATGCAGCAAGCAACCGCCGGGCTGGCATCCTACCGCGTCGATTTCCGCACAGACGATATCGCAACATTGCTGCAAAATCCTGTTGTTTTAAACAACTCACGATGAACGTTTTTGTGCGATGCAAAAATATGAAGTTCTATCCTACGGTAAAATTAAAGACAGACAGAAAAAAATCCACGTTAAACCCCTCCGCCACGGTTGAGAAACTCACAAGACTCCCCAAATGGAACCCACCGCTCAACATCTGGGTTGGCGGGCGATTGCCACCGGCCCGGATGCGCGGCCCGGCGGACCAATGGCGAGGAGGATCGCTCGTGCAAACTAAAGTTTTTTCAATTCTAAAACACAAAGGCAGCAACGTCGTCACGGCTGTGGCCGACCAGAACATCGCCTCGTTTGCGGCTCTGCTCTTCGCCCACAAGATCGGCGCGGCCCCTGTCCTCGACGCTGAAAACCACGTCGTCGGCATCATCTCAGAGCGTGACGTAATCCGCGGCATCGTCGAACATGGCACGGCAGTGCTGACCTTACCCGTAAGCGCCCTGATGACCCGGCTCGTCTCCACCTGTTCACTCAACGACAGGATCGGCGATGTGCTGGAGATGATCACGGTAAACCGGACCCGTCATGTACCCGTCGTCGACAACGGTAAGCTCGAAGGCATTATCTCGATCGGTGACGTGGTGAAGCAGTTGCTCGAAGAAGCGCAATTCGAGGTAGAGTCGCTGCAAACCTACATAACCCGGCCTTAAGCGCTCCAAGGCGCATAACAGCTCATCAGTTGCCCGGCGGAGCCAGCGCCGCGTAAACACCGATCAGTGCCCGGGACTCCAGTGCCTCCGCCCGCAATATATCCGGCGGCTGACTCACTTCCGTCACATTCGACCACTTATCTGGAAAAATAGCTGTTGCAACCACGGTATTATCGCTATCCTGCGCCAGGCAGACGGCATAAGACTGCACCTCATCCTTCGTCGCCTGCTCGCAATTGACCGAACTATTAAAAACATTACTGCCAGATTTGTCCGAGATCGTATCGGTCTCCGTCGCGCTGATCATCCCCGCCCCCTGTAGGCTCGCCAGATTTTTATCCACCTGCGCCTGCACCGCAGCAAAACTCCCCTGATTATTCAGCCCATACACAATCACATAAGCGGTCTTCCCAAACCGCGCATTATCACTAAACGTCTGGACACAGCGCAATGCAACGCCCCCAGCGCCACTGGCACAGGCCATCGCCCGCGCCAGCTGAAATTGATCATCCGGCGGCGTAATTTGTACTGCACTGAGTTGGGTGGCAAGATCAACCGGCGCCGCCACACTCACGTGCGGCACATCATGCGTGGCATGCACAACTACACCTCCAATCACCGCCAAGGCGGCGACCGCCGTCCCACCAAAGAACATCGCCTTGCCGTTCAAAGCGTCCTCCTATGACACCCCCTTTGTGATCGAAATGCGCTGACAATGCCAGCAATTTGCGCTATGAAACACGCCCGCCTTACGGGAGGTACACATGCGCGCGGCGTTGATCGCGGTTTTTTGTTCTGCCGTCCTGGCGCTGCAACCCGCCACCGCGCGCGCCGATGCGCCGGTCACGCTCTCCGTCTGCAACGGGTATAACGACACGATCTATTATGCCACCGGCTGGCGCGATGCCACCGGCTGGCACAGCCAAGGCTGGTGGACACTCGACCCGGACAAATGCATCACCCAGCCCATCACCGCCCCAGCACTTTATTATCACTGGGAAAGCGCCCAGCAAACCAACTGCATCTGCCCGCCGCCCATCGCCAACCCGCAGGACAGCGGCGGCGTCATGCTCGATGAAACTGGCGCCGCTTTTAACCTGAACAATGCCAATCAACCGCAGGGCAGCGCCAATCTTGCCTGGTTCAACCAGGTGCTCTTCACCTCCGATAACTTCCCGCCCAATATTTTCACCGGTGTCGAAAAATTAATCGTGCAAGGTGACGGCACGGACTCAGAGACTTTGTATCTCCACCAACAAACCGCCCTCATGCCGCTGCCCTGAAAGAGCCTCACGGACTGCGCTGCCAGGTGGAGGCGCCGATCTGGTCGTATAATGTCACCTGGTCCCGCCCGTTGAAAACGTAAGTGCCGCCATCGGTTAAATTCACCGGCGCACCGTTCACGGCGGGGATCGTGCGCGTCCAGTTGCCATTCGCCGCGTGAAACAGGCTTTTTTCCAGCAGCGAATATGTCAACGTATAATGCCCGCCGCGGGTCAGGGTGAGCGATCCCGAAACCGTATTATTCGCATCCGCCGCCGGCTGGCCAAACGCCTCGGGCGTCCAGGCGCCCGCAATCAAATCGAGCGTCCGCATATTCCCATTGGCATCCGGGCTGCCCTGATAATCCGGCTGCCCGGTGAACGGCCCGATATTGGCGTGCGCGGGAAACAAATCCAGCGTGTAAGGCGTCTGCCCATCCGGCGGCGGATCGGTCTGCGGCGAAAACGCCTGCCCGCCGCCATTGGGAACCACTTTAAACAGCAGCGCCCCCACGGAAAAACTCTGATGCGTCACGTCAGAAACAAAAGTCAGGATATTGGTATTGGTCATATTCTCCGGCTGCGCCGTCACCGTGCCCTCATCCTGGCCGCTGACGGAGAGCGTGAACTGCCCGCTCGGATCAATCGTCAAAACCCCTTTGGTGTCTGGACCTTTCAGCGTATTGCCGAGTAATTGCGCCGGCACTTCCGCGCCGATCACGGCGTTTTCCGTATTGAACTGGCGAATATCCAGCGCCGTCGCCGTCCATGTGCCGGCAAACCCAGGCGGCGGGCGCAGAAAACTGAACCACGCAACCGCCGCCAACAGCACCAGGCCGCAAGCCGCCACCGCCATGCCCAGCCTGCCGCGCCACCAAGGCGGTGGTGGTGGCGGCAGCGGCTCCGGTACCTCCTTGCCCTCCAAAATATGCACGAGAACATCAGCAAGATAGTTGAGGTGCCGCTCCATCGGCGGGCTGAACGCATCCAGCCAATGCGGCGTCGAGATGAAAAATTCCAACGACTTTTCTGGCTGCACATTTTCAATCCGCAGCGGAATAATCGGAATCCCCTTATTCACCGCCCGCTCCACCTCGCGCTTGATCTGCTGCGAGGCATTGGCATGCGCGGAAAACACCAGCACCAAGGCGCGCGCGCCGTTAATCGCATCGATGATCGAAGCGCTCCAGTCCACTCCCGGCAAAATATCGCGCGGCGCGATCCAGCATCGTATCCCCCGCGCCTCCAGCTTGGCGCAGGTGGCATCGGCGATGGGTTTGTCCTTGGACGAATAACTAACAAATACGTCATGAGCCATCGGGGGTTCGCTCCGAGATCCTCAGCCCTTGAAGTCAAATTCGCTTAACCACAGTTCACTCCTGCAATGTATTGCCGGAGTGCGTGAATGCAACCCGCCGAGCCTTTCATCCTTCGCCCGGCGCTGGCTTTGCGCGTCGGCGTTACTGGGGCGCGCACCCTGGAAGATTCCGCGATTGCGCCGCTGCGCAAAAAAATCGCCGCCGTGCTGATGCAGATCAAGGCCCAGGTGGAAGCGCTTAACGCCAGCCCCTACGCTCCGGCCCCGGCAAGGCTGCGCCTGCTCTCCCCGCTGGCCGAGGGCGCCGACCGCCTGGTGGCCGAAGAAGCCCTGGCCCTGGGCTATGAGCTGAACGTGCCCCTGCCCTTTGCCCAGGCCGAATACGAGCTGGATTTCCCTGAAACCGTCCCGGCCTTTCGCGCCCTCCTCGCGCAGGCGGGTCCCAGAGTGCTGGAACTCGACGGCGCCCACGGCGCCCATGAGACCCGCAGCTATGAGGCGGTGGGCCGTCTGGTCGTGCAAAACTGCGATCTCATGATCGCCATCTGGGATGGCGGCATTGCCAAAGGCCGTGGCGGCACAGCCGAAATCGTCGACTACGCGGCGCGCCGTGAGCAGCCCATCTGGTGGCTCAACGCCGACGGCCACGGCGCGGCGCATTGGATTGAAAACGCCCTGGACCTGCGCCTCCCGCAGGGCGAGGCGGCCACCCGCCTGCAAACCTACCTCACCCGGACGCTTCTCCCCGCGCCGGAACCCCGGGAATCCCCCGGCGGCATCATCGGCGTGCTCATGCACCGTCTCCAGCACCGCCACCCGCCGCCCAAGCCGCTGGCCGCCTTCCTCGCCGAAACCCCGCGCCCCGCGCGTGGGCTATGGACCGTCCACCAGCAGCTTATGCGCTGGGCCGCCGGCGCGCACCACGAGGCGCCAGCCAACCCGCCAGCGCCCCCTCCGGGCGATGTGTGGCCCTACTGGCAGCAGTTTTTCGTTCCGGCCGACCGCCTCGCCGTGGATTATGGCAACCGTTACCGCAGCGCCTACGTCCTGGTTTTCGCCCTGGCCGCCCTGGCGTTGAGTTGCGCGGTCTTCAGCGTCGGCGTCCACGCGGTGGCGCAGCTCATCGCGCCCTTCGAGTTCGCCTTCCTCGCGGCCATTTTTGTCATTGTCGGCCTCAACCAGTCCCGCCGCTGGCATGCCAGACTCATCGCCTACCGGCTCCTCGCCGAATTATTCCGTAAACAGCAAGCCCTGGCCTTGCTCGGCTGGAGCCTGCCCGCCGCCGCCGCGCTGCACATCTCGGGCGACACCACCCCCCCTTCCCCGCCCATCCCCCGGGACGCCATGGTCGGCTGGTATTTTAACGCCGCGCTGCGGGCCGCCCCCTTGCCGCAGGGGCGCCTCGCCGGACCGGCACTGGCGGCAGCCTACCGCGCCATCAAGGCCAGCCTGCTCTCCAGCCAGACCGCCTACCACGCCCACCGCCGGCGCGATGCCGAGGCCGCCGCGCATCGCTTCAGCCAACTCGGCGCCCAGTTTTTCCTCTTCACGGTGGCCGTCGTCCTCCTGGAATTTGGCCTGCTCGTGGCCCAGTCCTTCCGGCCCGCGCTGAACACGCCGCCGATGGACGCCACCGCCCTGGCACTGGGCTTCATCGCCATTCTGCTCCCCGTCCTCTCCGCCGCCTTCGTCGGCATCCGCAGCTACGCCGAACTGGAATTGCTCGCCGACCAATCCGCGCAAATGCAACGCGTGCTGGCCCGCGCCGAGCGCCGCCTGCATGGATTATCCCTGGACGCGCCGTTGGCCTCGCAGGATCTCGGCGCGGAAATCCTCCTTCTGGCTGAGGACATGCTGCTCGACATCAAAGGCTGGGCGCAGCTTTTCCGCGTCAAAATCGTCGAGGCGGGTTGAATGGACAGCTCCGAATCAGGCGGCATCTACCGGCTGAAAGACTGGTATTTCCTCACCCCCTTCGCGCTCGCCGGCTTTGCGCTGGGGGTCTGGGGGTTTCTCTCCTGCACCTCGACAAGCTGCGCCAACACCACCCTCAGCAACGCCATTTTCCGCACCCTGCTGCTGGTCATCCATGTCGGCGCCAACTTCAACCTCGGCACGGACCCGCTGCAACTCGTCATCGCCCAGTTTGTCCTCCCGTTCATCCTCGTGCTCGGCACCATTTCCGCCGGAGCCAGGCTGGTACTGCTGAATTTGCGTCACGACGTGCAGGTGGCGCTGATCCGCGCCATGCGCGGCCATGTCATCGTCTGCGGCCTGGGCGCCACCGGCATGGAAGCCGTGCGCGCCTTAAGCGCGAAAGCCGGCAAGATCGCCGCCATCTCGCTCGACCCCGCCAATGACGGCGTCCGAGAATGCGAGCAGCTCGGCGTTCCGGTCATGACCGGCGACGCCGCCTTGCCCAAGATGCTGACCGCCGCAGGTATTTCACGCGCGCACGCGGTCGTCATGGCGACCGGCTCGGACGCCCGCAACATGGAAATCTGCCTCACCATCGAAACCCTGCCCACCGCCCGCAATCTGCGCCTCTTCCCTGAAATCCGCGGGCCCTGGCTGCTGGAAACCCTGGCGGCGCAGCGCAAACCCATCCTCGGCAACAACCTCCAACTCCACCCCTTCCGCACCAACGAGATCACCGCCCGCGCCATGCTGCGCCACCCCGCCTTCCGCAACCCCACGCCCAGCCCCACGCTGCTGTTCATCGGCTTCGGCGATCTTGCCCGCACCATCCTGCGTCAATCGCTTCTTTCGGTTTACGCCGTCCCCGGCCTGCGCGTGCGCGCGGTGTGTTGCGATGCCGCCGCCGACGCGCAGGCCCACGCCCCCTGGCGGCAATTCGCCAGCGTGGAATTTCACCGGCAAAGTTTTGGCGCGTCCGCCGCCGACTGGTCCCTGCTCCGCGAGCCGCCGCCCGACATCGTCATCGTCACCCTGCCCGATCACGATGCCGCCTTCCAAACTGCCATCGCCATCCGCAACGAACTCGACGCGCTCCAGCGTTTCGACACGCCCATTTTCGTGCGCATCCGCAGCCAGCTCCGCCTCGGCGGCTTGCTGCATAAAATCATCACCCTGCCCTTCTGCCCTTATCGGCTCATCAGCTTTGGCGATCTCGGCCGCGTCGTCAGCCCGGATGCCTTGTTTGACGAACAGCTCGACACCCTGGCCCGCGCGCTGCACGACGCCTATCTCGCCACCTCCTCCGGTGATTCTCCCGCCCGCCTCCCCTGGGCCAACCTGCCGGAGCACTAACGCCGCTCCAACCGCGCCGCCGCCGACCATATCCCGGTCAAACTCAACCTTGCAGGCTACCGCATGGTCCAATCCGAGGAAGCACGCGCCACCTTCACCCCCGGCGCCACTATTTCCTCGTTCCAATACAAGGGCTTTGAGATGGCCA
>Ga0181525_10004777_pt1 | contig 10269 bp, 8 predicted proteins | sample PEATcosm2014_Bin_48_FD_121100 | JGI IMG/M metagenome (GOLD analysis project Ga0181525, IMG submission 121100) | Peatland microbial communities from MTU Mesocosm Facility, Houghton, MI, USA - PEATcosm2014_Bin06_10_metaG | ecosystem: Environmental > Terrestrial > Soil > Wetlands > Peat | place...
AAAGAACGAACCGAGTTTGTCGAGGAATCCCGCCGGTGCTTCGACGGTCGGAGCCGCGACGTCTTCGCCCGCGACGCGTGCGGCGATCGTGTGATACGCCTTCGCGGTCTCGGTGTCATGGCGGCGGGCGAGCGGCTCGCCTTTGTTGGTCGTGATGATGATTTCCGGCTCGTCGGCGATCACGCCGAGCAGCGGTAGGTGCAGGATGGCGTTCACATCCTCGACCGAGAGCATCTTCCCTTTCTTGACGAGCTGCGGCCGCAAACGGTTGATGATCAACTGCGGCTTGAAGCGGTTGCCAAGCAAGCCGACCACGCGATCGACGTCGCGCACGGCCGAAACCTCGGGCGTGCACACCACGATCGCCTCGTGCGCGCCGACGACGGCATTCTTGAATCCGAGCTCGATGCCGGCGGGACAATCGATGAGCACGTAGTCGAAGCGCGCGCGCAGCGTCTCGATCAGCGCGCGCATCTTTTCGGTATCGACCTCGTCCTTCTCACGCGTCTGCGCCGCGGCGAGCAGAAAGAGGTGCTCGCTGTGCTTATCGGCGACGAGCGCGTCGTCGAGCGACACCGTTTCCTCCAGAACGTCGAGGACGTGATACTTCACGCGACTCTCGAGACCCAAAACGATGTCCAGGTTCCGCAAGCCGACATCGGCATCGACGAGCGCGACGCGCGCACCGCGAGCGGCCAGCGCCGTACCCAAGTTCGCGGTCGTCGTCGTCTTGCCGACCCCGCCCTTACCCGACGTAACAACAATCGCCCGTCCCAACTTCGGTGCCGCTTCGTTCCCGGCCGTTGCGGATTGAGGGCTCTTGTCATCCTGAGCCTGTCGAAGGACGTGCATGCTATCCCGCTTTCAGCGCGCCGAAAAGGCGCCCAAAGAAGCCTTGTGAATCAAACGACGTAAACGGCACAACTTCGCCGCCGAGACGCCGGGCAATCTTATCGTAAATTGGACGCAGCTTGGCCGTCTCGTCGAGCACGACCGGCTCGCCGCGATTGGTCGTGTCGATGATCTCCTCGTCGTCGGGAACGATGCCGAGCAACTCGACCGATAGAATCTCGCAGACGTCGTCGACCGAGAGCATGTCGCCGGTGCGTACCATCTCGGGACGCAGACGATTGATTATCAAACGGGTCGGCAGCGACTTATCGGCGAGCTTGCCGACCACGCGGTCCGCATCGCGAATCGCGCTGACCTCGGGCGTCGTCACGACGATCGCCTCCTTCGCGCCGGCGATCGCATTGCGGAATCCGCCCTCGATTCCAGCCGGACAGTCGATCAGTACGTAATCGGCGAGCTCCGCCGCCTGTTCGACCAGGGCCGTGAACTGCGACTCGTCGATTGCGTCCTTGTCGCGGGTTTGCGCGGCCGGCAGAATCGAGAGCGAGTCGAAACGCTTATCCTTAATGAGGGCCTGGCGCAACTGGCAGCGCCCTTCCGCGACCTCCACCAGATCGAACACGATGCGCTTCTCCAGGCCGAGGACGAGATCGAGATTGCGCAATCCGATGTCGGCATCGATGAGGATCACGCGCGCGCCGCGCTTTGCCAGCGCCGCGCCGAGGTTTGCGGTCGTCGTCGTCTTGCCGACGCCGCCTTTGCCGGAGGTAATAACGATTTGGCGAGCGCTCACTGGGCGATTTCCTCCGCTGCTTTTGAAAACGGTACGATGACGATGCGGCCCTCTCGAACGAATGCTACTTCCGGTTCGGTGCTCGCGTTGCGCGTTTCCTCGTCGACCGCGATGCACGTTGCGATGCGAAGTTGCGTTGCGTGCAGCGCGAGCGCGTAGACTCGCGCGGCATCGTCGCCTTGCGCGCCGGCGTGTGCGACGCCAAGCAAGCGTCCGAAAACGACGATGTCGCCGCTCGCGACGAGTTCGGTTCCCGGATTCACGTCGCCGACGACCACGATGTTGCCGACGTGATGCAAGGCTTGGCCGCCGCGCAGCGTGCCGACGTGGTAGAGCGTGCCGGGCGGCGGCGGGGCGACTTGCGCGTCGGGCACGGTAACAACGGGCAGTTCGCGCTTTTCTTGCGGTTGCACGCGACGAACGCTCGTTTCGCCTCGCTTGCGCCGCTCGGCAATATCGGCGCGTGCGCCGGCAAAATCGGCCACCAGCGATTTCGCGTTTTCCGACAAGTGCGTCTCGCGTTTGGGGCGCAGCGCGCGGCGCCGCGCGAGCTCTTCGCCGGCCTGCTCCACGCCGCGAAACTCGATCCCCGACTCGGCGAGGAGGGCCTTGAGCTGCTCGACCTGAGCATCGCTTGGGCGCTGCGGTCCAAACACGGCCGTGGCAGGCGACCCCTGGTAGAACCCAGGCCGCTCGGCTAGCTTGGCCCGTAGCTCGGCCAAGGCTGCATCAAAATCCAGCCCAGCCATCATCAGCTCGAGGCCAAGACCACGTCCACGAATAAGCGCCATTGGGCCTCCGTTTTCAGAACGGCCCGGCGGCATGACCTTCAGCCATCCACAGAGACTCGCAACTTCTTCCGCCTATCCACATTCAATGCACAGAGAGCCCTTGTAACGTCGGGGCGTATCCGGACGTTGATATCCGAGGGCCCTGGCCGTAACATTAAGCCGTACCCCCCAGTAAAGGACAAAGACTCCTATGCTTCGCCGCATCGTTCCGATCGCTCTGATCCTCTCGCTTCTGTGTGCCATACGCCCGGCACCGGTATTTGCGACGTCGACCCAGACCGAAATCGAGATGGGCCGTCAAAGCGACGAAGAGATCGTCGAGACCAACGTGATCGAGACCGATCCGCTGCTCAACGCGTACGTTCAAGGCATCGCCAACAACCTTTGGAAGGAAGTTGCGCGAAAGGACGTCCCGTATAACCTCAAGATCATCAAAGACAGCGACGTCAACTCGTTTGCAACGCTGGGCGGATACGTCTATATCAACGAGGGCTTGATCGACTTCGTCAATTCCGACGACGAACTCGCGGGCGTCATCGGCCACGAGACCGGCCACATCGAGCGCCGCCACGTCCTCACGTCGCAATCCAAGGCGCAAGCGCTTCAGCTCCTCTTCGGCATCGCCTCGTTCTTCTCGCCGATTATCTACGAATTCGGCAACCTCATGGAAGCCGGCATTTTTGCCAAGGTCGAGCGCGCCGACGAACTCCAAGCCGACCGCACCGGCCTGCAGCTGATGTCGCGCGCGGGCTACGATCCCGAAGCGATGGAGACGATGCTCGAGCACCTCAACGTGCTCGAAGACGAGCATAGCGACCTCGTAACGAAGTATCTCGAGGATCACCCGGATCCCGACGCACGCGTCGCACACCTCAAAGGCTATCCAGAGCTCGATCCAAAGCTCGTCACCGAACAACAATTGACGGTCCAGGCCGCCAGCGACTCGGAACGGGCGCGCTACGAGTTCTCGATGTTGAAGTTCCAAGATATTCTCAAGACTGATCCCGACAACGCCGAAGCGCTTCTGGGTATCGGCCAAGATCAAATCGCGCTCGGATTCCCAAACAAGAGTCAGCAGACGCTCACCGAGGCGGCGCAAAAGGGCAACCCGGAGACGCGCGATCTTGCGAACGCGCGCATTCTCGCGCTGCGCCAACAAGAGGCGCAACACATCTCGCTGATCAAGCCGAACCTCGACCGGTTGCGCGCGCAGTTCGCCGCGGTGCAGTCGTCGCAGAGCGAGGCGAACAACGAGATCGCGGACCGGCGCGACGAAGCGAAGGATCAGCTCAAGCGGCTCAATTCGCGAATGGAAGCGCTGCAGTACGAGATTCCGGCTTGGCTCCAAAACGCCCAACCGCAGCACGGCTCGCGTCTCGAAGCGATTCTCAAAAATCTCAACGTGATGTCGCGTTCGGTCAATAGCACCCTCAGCGACGCCAACACGTCGATCAGCGGCGTGGGCTCGCTCGAACGCAACAAAGAATCGGGATTGCTTCGCGAGAGCAATCGGATCCTCAAAGAGATGGATGCGACGCTGAACGCCGATCCGATTCCGCCGGATTCGGTCGCTCTGCTGCCGTCGTATCCAAGCATGTTCAACGAGTTGCGGCACGCCGATTCCGATATGATTCGGACGGTCGACGCTGCGCGCGCGTCGCTCACGATCATGGATCAGTCAGTGGGAGATCTGGACGCGTTCTTCAAAGCGCTCAACTACGCGCCGCAAAATTTCCGCGGCGACATCTCGCAGAGCACCTACGATCAGGTGTGGCCGCTCGAGCAGAAGGCCATCAACGGATTTAACAGCGCCGCGACGGCCGCGTCGCAAGCGAATCAACTCTACAACATGGCGCGCGTGCGGCAACTCTCGACCCGCATCACCCTGCTCGGCCTCGGGACCTCGCCGCAACGATACAGTTCGCTGCAATACGCGTTAAACGCGCGCTTCAAGATGGACGGCGTCGACTACGACGAGATGCTCAAGCGCGGAATCACGCCCGGCGACGTGACGGTCGCGACGATTCTCGCCGCCGACATCAAGTCCACACCCGACGAGATCCTCGACGAAATGGCGAGTACGAATAAATCGCCGGTCGATCTTGCCGACTCGCACGGGATGCACGCGTGGCCGCTCGAAATTTTCACCGGTTTGGTGTATCTGGATTACACCGATAACCCGGCTACCGAAATGCATCCGGATTAGGAGTCCCCATGTCATCGGCCATCGGCGCGCGCGATCTTTTTAGGCTGGTACGCAACGGCATCGACGTCAAAGCGGTACACGCGCACACGCGCAAGCCGTTCCGGTTTCTGTTGTGCGGCGATCCCGCACTGATTGCCGAGTTCCGCGCGCTTCTGCTGAGCGGGCACGACGACGGCACGGTGCCGCTCGACGCCGCGGCCTGCCTGGAAACGATCGTTCCCAACGCGCCGCTCATCACCGAGCCGACCGAAGTGCGCGCGATCGTCTTCCTGGGTCGTCGCGGCGACCTCGACGGCGCGGCGCTCGAACCGCTCAAGACCCTCAACGTTCCCATTTTTGCGGTGACGGTCGATCCATCCGCGCACCCGAGCGGGCCCGCCTCGCCTCCCGCGCCCGCGGCCTTCGCCGAATACGTCGTTCCGGCGATTACCAAAGACGCTTTGCGGGGACGCGTCTTCGTGCACATCGTCGACGTCTCGAAAGGCGTCGAAATCGCGATCGGACGACGCTTGCCGCCGATGCGCGAAACCGTCGCCGCCAAGCTCACGCGCGACGCCGCAAACAACGCGCTCAAAGTCGCGCTCGCAAGTGCCGTCGTCGATCACATACCCGTGGTCGGCGTCGTGCTCGGGGCGTTTGCGTCGGCCGGCGACATGGTCGCAATCACCGGATTGCAGATGATGTTGCTGCTGCACATTCAGGCCGCTTACGGCAAGGACCCCGACGTCCAGGGGATGTGGCAGTTGCTGCCGGTCATCGGCGGCGGGTTCGGATGGCGCACGCTCGCGCGCGAACTCGTCGGCTTCGTGCCGGTGGCGGGCATCGCGATCAAAGGCGCGATCGCCTACGCGGGTACGATCGTCGTCGGCGAAGGCGTAACGTTCTTCCACGAGCACGGCCAGCCGATGAGCAAGGGCCAAGCGAAAGTGATTTACGAGCGCACGAAGGACGACGCGCTACGCTTCGCCCGCGAGATCACGGCTCGATTCAAGAAGAGCTAGACCTCCGGTTTGATGTAGAGCGTGCGATCGGCGTAATCGAAGAGCATCGCAAAATTTTGCCAGAAGTTGTAGCCCAGAAGCCCATCGCCGAAGTCGAAATCAGGATCGCCTGAGTCCATGGCATCCACGGGAATATCGGCGTAGCTGAGATCGCCGAGGTCCATGCGCGGTACGGTGTACGCCGTGTATTTCAAGGGCGTTCCGGAGACTCCGGACATCAGTCCCCGCAGGCGGCGATCTCCATGAAGCTTGAAGCGGCTGACGTAATGGGGAAAAAGAATCGTTTGAAATGCCCCAAGGTCCACGACGAACGAACCCTTCACGCCGTCCAGCGTCGCATCGGTTAGCGGAACGAGTTGACTCACGTCGATCGGAAGCTTCGTCCACCCCGCGCCGGGCAGCGGATTTGAAGGGGCCAGCATTTCGATCGTTCGTTTGCCGAAGTCGATCGCGATGCGCGAGCTCGCGAAGAAGTCCGCTCCGAGGAGGCCCACGACCCTTTGCTGACCGACCAGCTCGTTGAAGGGTACGGTATCCACAACAAAATTCGTGGCATGGACGTCGCCTATTCCAAAGTCGCCGATCATCGCTTGCGCCGTGGAGACCTTGACGAGGTCGTAAGAGACGCGCCGGTTGTACGTGCTTAGGCCGAGTTGTCGCGCCACGTCGGCATCCAAGATCGTAATCGACGATCCCGAGTCCAACTCGAAGTCCAGTCCGCGCCCCGCCACGTTCACCCGAACGATAACGCGGTCCAGCGTGAAATTCGCCGGAATGTCGACCGCCGTCCGCGTGCCGAGATCAAAAACGGAACGGCTCTGCGGGATTGCCAACTGAGGTGCGGCGGCAGGTTGCGTGAATGACGTCACATCAGACGTCCAGCCATCCTCCTGGTAGAAGCTGCGAAACTCCTCATGAAACGGTTCCATCTTGCCGAACACGCGACGGTAGTCGCCAAACATTAGCGACTGCGTTCCGGTCGAGCCGGTAACGTCGATTCTCTGAAGCAAAAACGATACCGGGTCGTAGTAACGTCGCTCGGTGAGTCCGCGCTTGGAGTGAAATTCCAGAACGATGCCGGTTGAATCTTGTTGCACGACGCTTGGGGTGCCGAACGAATCCTGCGCCGAATGCACGTCATCGGACGAATCGCTCGCGGTCGTGTTATCGCCAACGACGACTAGGCCGTTCGCGTTCTGAGTCCACGTCTTCCCGTGCAGCAAGCCTTCGGCGGTGGACACCGGCCCTTCGTGGTACGTTACCTCGTAATCGCTCCCGGCAATCAGCTCTTCCGAGCTTCCGTCGCCGTCAGCGAAGACGTACCGCGTGACGATGCGATAATTTCCGGAAGGGCTACTTCCGACGGCGGCACTCGCGCGAGATAGAACCTCGGCGGGCGTCAGTGTCGCGGCGAACGCGGCCGCGGCCAGCAGCGCAATCATCTACAGCCGTTCTAATAAATCTTCGTCATTCATGCGCGCCATGTCGGCTGGGAGCCTCGGCCGCACGCGCTCGGCCAGACGGTGCGCGATGTCGACCCGCCGGCCGGGTTCGAGTTCCTCGCGGCGCTCCAGAAAGCGCTTCACGATCGAACGCTCTTCGCCGCTGACGTAGGCGGTCGACGCGTAGACCGGCTCCTCGCGAACCTGACGCAAGAGCGCGGCGGGCGATTCCATACGCGAATCGCGAACCACGATCGTTCCGGCAGCAATGTCGCCCAGACGTTTGTTCTGTTCGCTCAGCACGGCTACGATGCCCGAGATCGCATAGAAGCCCACGGCGAGCTCTCCGACGCGAATCACGTTGCGTATCAGCGATGCCGTAAAATCAAGCGGATATCCGCCGTCGCGGACGACCCGAATGCCCAGCGCCCGCTTTCCCGGCGTCTGCCCCTTCCAAAAAGCCTCGAACAAAATGTAGTAGCCGAAGAAAATGACGAACACGATTCCGATGAGGATCGCAACGGCGATATTTTCCGCCACGCTTCCGGTCGTTTTTGCGTGCGATACGTGGCCGTGCACGGCCGCTTCATACAGCCCCCACCCAATGAGGAGAAAGATTCCGAATTGAATCGCCAGGTCGAGCGCGACCGCCAAGAAGCGGCTGCCGATGCCGGCGAGCTCGTATGAAAACGCGATCGATTCCGGCGTGCGGACGTCCAGGGTTCGTTCCATCTGCTCGTAAATTGGAACGTCGTGAGGCAAGCCACCTTCGTCGAGCGCCGCTCGCCGTCATGGGAAGAACTGGACCAGTTGCTTACCCGCGCCGGGGGTCGAGGATTTCGCGCGCTCGACCCTAGCGACGTGGAGCGCATTGGACGGCTCTACCGGGCGGCAACGAGCGACCTCGCCTACGCCGGGGGGCAGGGATACGACCCGCGCCTTCTGGCGTATCTGAATCGTCTGGTCGCACGGGCTCACGCGCACGTGTACGGCGGGGCCGCCACGACCGGTTGGAAACGCGTCACGACGTTCTACACGACGACGTTTCCGCGCGAGTTTCGTGCCTCGTTTGCGACGATCGCGCTGTGCGCGGCGATAACGATCGCGACGGCGGTGATCGCCTACGTCGTCGTTCGCAGCCATCCGGCCGACGCGTATGCGCTGCTGCCGAGCGGCTTAATTCCCGATCAAATCAAGAAGAGTCTGCACGACTCGAACTTTGCATTCGACCCGGCAACGTCACCGCTCGCATCGTCGGAAATTATCACCAATAACGTCAAGGTTGCAATCTTCGCTTTCGCCGGATGCGCCACGCTTGGGATTGCGACGCTCTATATCATCGGGCAAAACGGATTGATGCTGGGCGGGGTCGGCGCGCTCTTCGCCAACGCCGGCTTCGGAGCCGATTATTGGGCGACGGTGGCACCTCACGGGGTGATCGAGCTGACTGCGATCCAAATTGCGGGCGCCGCGGGACTGCTGGTTAGCGGCGGGATTCTCATGCCCGGACGCTTGAGCCGGCGCGACGCCATTCGCATCGCCGCGCAACGCGCCGCCGTACTTATCGCCGGCGTCGCTTCGATGCTCGTCGTCGCCGGCACGATCGAGGGCTTTTACTCCCCACTGCGCCTGCCGCCCGCAGCCCGTATCGCGGTCGGGATTGTTAGCGCACTTCTATTATTTTTTTACTTCGCGTTCGCCGGGCGCGAGGCTCACAATTCTTTGAGCAAGCCATGATGGCCGCGGCCGGCCAAACTGCCGTACCATTGGCCGATGAGAGCGCTCGCGCTGCTGCTGGTTTTACCGATGCTCGCGCTGAACGTGGGCCATTCCGTTATTACGCTCGACGGTCCGTGGCGCTTTAATACCGGCGATAACCCGCATTGGGCCGACCCGGATTTCGACGATCGCTCGTGGGGAATCGTCGATCTGACCGCGCCACCGGGCGCACACGATCCCGACGAGGGACTGAGCGGCTACGTACCGGGCTGGAACGCTCGCGGGTATCGGTACGGCGGATACGCCTGGTATCGCATGCGTATTTTGGTGCGCGCAGCTCCCAGTGATCGCTTGGCCATCGCCGGCCCGCTGCTCGTGGACCAAGCCTATCAACTCTTCGTTAACGGTACGTTGCTCGGCGGTTCGGGGACGTTTAACGGATCGACGCCGGCCGTGTATGCGACGCATCCGAGCATCTTTCCGCTGCACGCCGGCGCCGCTCTCATCGCCATCCGCGTGTGGATGAGTCCGCGACTCGCCGGCGCTGCGGATGCAGGCGGCATACACATCGCGCCCGCCATCGGCGAAGCAGACGGCATCGACTTGCTCTATCGCGTGCAGTGGCTCGAGCGGGTACGCGCGTTTGTCGTCGATATCGTCGAACCCGCGATCTTCGTGCTGCTCGCCGTCATGGCCGCGTGTTTGATTCGATTCGATCCAAAAAATCCAGCCTATCCGTGTCTCGTCGTCGCGTTGCTCTTAACGGCGATCGCCCGCGCCAACCTCGCGTTCTATTCGCTCGCGCATTACGAGACGGCTCGTGAATTCATCGTCATCGTCAACGGCATCGTCATCCCGCTGTGGTTCGGAGCGTGGACCGCCACCTGGATCACCTGGTTTCGTTTGCAGCACCATCGGTGGCTGCTCGGGGTTACGGCGTCACTAACCGCGCTGTCTATCGCAGGCCAACAGCTCGGGATTCCGGCGATCTCGACGAACGTACGCTATCTCTTCGCCGCGATGCTGGTAGCGATCGTCGCTCTCGCGGTTCTCGAGCGCGGCCGCGAGACGTGGTTCGCTCTTCCCGCGGTGGCGCTCGTCGCATGCGCGCTCTTCGCGGCCGAGCTCTCGAGCCTCGGCGTCCCGGGAATCTGGTTTCCATTCGATACGGGGCTATCGCGAACCCAAATCGCGTATGCCGCGCTCGATGCGTTTCTGTTCTTTCTCCTATTCGCGCGGCTCGATCGATTGGTTACAGCAACCCGCGCGCCTTGATTCTTAGATACTCATCGATTGCCGCGATCGAGAGTTTGGCGGCCGGCGCATCGACGACGTCGATTCCCTGACGCGCGAGCGTGCGCGCGGCCACCGTTCGCTCGTGCGCGAGTCCCACCGCCACGTCGAGACGGTAGCGATCGTCTTCGCTTCTCGGGGTCGTCGCGAGCACGTTCGCCACGGCCGCGTC
>Ga0181525_10004778_pt1 | contig 10266 bp, 10 predicted proteins | sample PEATcosm2014_Bin_48_FD_121100 | JGI IMG/M metagenome (GOLD analysis project Ga0181525, IMG submission 121100) | Peatland microbial communities from MTU Mesocosm Facility, Houghton, MI, USA - PEATcosm2014_Bin06_10_metaG | ecosystem: Environmental > Terrestrial > Soil > Wetlands > Peat | place...
AACACGATTATGAGCCGTGTGCTCTGACCACCTGAGCTACGCCGCCTGGCGAGCCCTCTGTCGGGATTGAACCGACGACCCCTTCCTTACCATGGAAGTGCTCTACCACTGAGCTAAGAGGGCGGTCGCGAAAAAGCCGCGAGCAGGAATTCTAGTCCCGGAACCCGCCAATCTTCCAACTGTCACGGCACTACCCTGGTCCCCTATGAGAACGCGGCCCGTCGAGATGGACGACGCCGAGGCCCTCATGAACATCTGGAACCCCGAGATCGTCGAGACGAGCGTCTCGTTCGACCTGCGACCCAAGTCCCTGGCCGAGCAGCGCGCGTGGATCACCGCGCACCAGTCCTCCTTCCTCTGTCTGGTCTGCGTGAACGAGGACGACGAGGCTGGCGAAGTCGGCGCTCGGGGCGAGCGGGTGCTCGGGTTCGCCTCGTTCTCCTCCTTCCGCGAGAAGCCCGCCTACGCGACGACGGTGGAGAACTCGGTCTACGTGGCGCGCGCCGCGAGGGGTCGCGGGGTGGGCGAACTGCTCATGACCGACCTGATCAGCGCGGCGAAGGGGTCGGGGTTCCACTCGATCATCGCGCGCATCGTGGGTGAGAACTCCGGCTCGATCCGCCTGCACGAAAAGGTCGGCTTCACGTTGGTGGGCACCGAGCTCGAGGTTGGCCGCAAGCACGGGCGCTGGCTCGACGTGGTCGAGTATCAGTACGTCCTGCCGCACTCCGGCGTGCTCTAGGTCAACGCGTCCAGGGCGTCGCTCGGCTCGTTGGTCCTCTCGGGCCAGGACCACTGGGTCCAGCGGCCCATGGGCACGAGCAACACGCCGCCGACGATCGCCACCGCCAAGGCGATCAGCAACGGGTTGGAGTGCACCAGGCCACTTAAGAGCTGCCGGCCGCCGGGCATCCCGACGAAGGGACCGACGATCGAGAGCAACAAGAGCCAGAAGTGCTCGCGGCCCTGGTAGCTCGCGGCCAGCACCACCAGGCCCCACGCGAGATACCACGGCTGGACCACTGGTCCCAACACGACAAAGAGCAGCAACGCCAACCCGAGCGAGCGCACCCAGCCACGACGCTCGGAGTGCCAGAGCAGCCACAGCGTGAAGCCGACCGCCGCGAGAAAGCCCACGAACCGGGTCACCGCGAGCACCGAGCGCAGCGTGATGGCGTGCCAGCCCAGGGCGTGGAAGGTATTGGTCAACGCCATGCCCGCACCGGTCGCGGGTGCCGCCCACGAGCGCACGGTGCCGTTGGCGAGCAGGTTGTCGACCCACCCGAAACCGAACCCCGCCAGCAGCGTCGTGGCGCCGAGCACGGCGGCGGCGATGAGCCCGCCCAACACGAAGGGCCGGAGCCGCTCGCGCCAGGCCCGCCACGTCACCCCGGGCGGGTGCCAGTTCCACGCGACGAAGGCCAAGCCGATGGCGGCGGGCGCCTTGATCGAGGTCGCCAGAGCGACGAAGAAGAGCGCCCAGAGGGGACGTCGCTGCACCGCGAGGGCGAGGCCGACCACCAAGAACCCCGTCATCAGCGCGTCGTTGTGCGCGCCCCCGATCAACGTGAGCAGCACCAGGGGGTTCATCGCCGCCAAGACGAAGGCCTCGCCCGGGTCGCGATGAAGACCGCGCGCCAGCACGGTGACGCCGTAGCCGATGAGCACGACCGCGGCGACTTCGAGGAGTCGCAGCCCCACCACCGTCCAGAGTTCGTGGTGGAAGGTGATGCGGTCGACGAAGCCGTCGATCGAGAGGAAGCCCGGACCGTAGGGCGCGGGCGTGTTGCCCCAGAGCGGGTCGACGGGGATGGTGTAACTGTTACTGCCCTGGCCCAGGGTGAAGGGGCCGTAGAGGTACGGGCTGATGTTGTGGGCGCTCATCTCGCCCTGGGCGGCGTAGCTGTAGACGTCGCGAGAGAACAGGGGCGGGGCCACGATCATCGGCACCGACCAGAGCGCGAAGATCCACCACAGTCGCTTCAGGGCGACCCCGGCGTGGAGCTTCATCACCTCGGCCAGTCGCAGCCACACCCGCATCAAGAGCAGGAGACCGCCGTAGACCAGCACCACCGAGACGATGTACTTGGTGATACTCGAGGTGCCCGTCGCGTTCGCCGAAGGCTCGCCGAAGAACCAGGTGTTGGTCAGGTTGAACTTGAAGGGTGAGTTCGTGAAGGACGCGCCCGCCACGATCGAGGTGAGGGCCGCGAACCCGAGCAGTGCGGGCTGCCAGAGGAACCCCCAGCCCTCGAAGGGTCCCGGGGTGAAGCGCCCGAGCGGGGTGTAGCGGTTCTCTAGAAGTTGGACCCCGGATTCGAAGCGAGTGGCGACGCGTTCGTAGGCGTGACGGACGGCCCTCGCCCCCGCGCTCACTCGGTCCACGCCACTCCTTCCGCCGACCAGTGACACCGTACTTCTCGGTCCCACTCTGGCGCCACGCGTTGGTCAATCCCGCGAGGGGATTGACCGTGGTGGGCCAGGAGGGATTTGAACCCCCGTAGGCTAAGCCGTCTGGTTTACAGCCAGATCCCATTGGCCACTCGGGCACTGACCCGTCGAGAATTCTACTCCGCGACCACGACGACACCAAACGAGACGAACCTCTACGATTTGCTCATGCCGAGTTTTGACGTGGTCTCCGAAGTCGACCTCCAAGAGGTCCGTAACGCCGTGGACCAAGCGAACCGCGAGGCGACGACGCGCTTTGACTTCAAGGGCACCGACGCCAAGGTCGAGTACAGCGAGAAGGAGCTGACCCTCTCGGCCACGACCGAGGACCGACTCCGCGCGCTCTACCAGGTCTTAGAGGAGAAGCTGGTCAAGCGATCGGTGTCTTTGAAGACGCTCGACCCGGGCAAGATCGAAGAGGCCAGTCACAACAGCGCCCGTCAAAAGGTCGGCCTCAAGGCGGGCATCACCCAAGACGTCGGCAAGCAGATCAACAAGTTGGTCAAGGAGATGGGCGTGAAGAACCTCTCCTCGTCCATCCAGGGTGACCACGTGCGCGTCACCGGCAAGCAGCGTGACGACCTCCAAGACGCGATCGCGGCCTTCAAGGCGGCCGACCTCGCGGTCCCGCTGCAGTTCACCAACTTCCGCGACTAAGTCGCCGCCTCTTCCTCGCTCAGGTGCTCGTCCATCATCGCCAGGGTCTCGACGTGGAAGATCCGATTGAACACGATGAGCTTGAGGACCCAGAAGACCGCGAAGCAGAGCAGGTTGGCGCCGGCGACGAGTCCGGTGTTGGTCAGGTGGCTCCAGTGGTGCGCGCGCACCTCGTGGCGCGCGTAGAGCGCGCCGAGCTGTGAGAAGGCGATGCCGAGAATCGACATCGCGAGAAAGGGCGCGACCTCGCGGCGCAGGCTGCTGCGACCCGCCTTGTGCCAGGTCCATCGACGATTGAGGTTGTAGGCGGGGATCATGCCCACGATGTTGCCGGCGAGGGTCGCCACGATCACGCTCGAGATGATCCGCAGGCCGTAGAACGCGGAGACCGCGGCCAGGGAGACGACCGTGGTGATCGCCGAGGCCGCGGTGTAACGAATGAGTTTTCGGCCCTCGTGCGTGCGCGACCACGCGAGCAGGCTGCGCGGGGAGAGGTCCATCGGGGCCAACCTACCGGGCGGCGGGAACGGCGTCGAAGGACACGGCGTTAGTCGTTGGTGGTGTGCGGGAAGGAGGGCTCGATCTCCCCGCGCTCCTCTAGGGTCAGGTGCTCCTCGAGGCGCTCGAGCTTGTTCACGTGGAAGATCCGGTTGAAGACCATCAACTTCAAGACGAAGAAGATCGCGAAGCACAACAGGTTGGTGCCCGTGACCAGGGCGGTGTCGGCGAGGTGGCTCCAGGAGTGCGAGTGCACCTCGTGACGGGCCCAGAACGCACCGATCTGGGAGAAGGCGATCGAGAGGAACGACATACTCCAGAACGGGATGATCTCGCGTCGGAGGTGACTCCTCCCGCGTTTACCCCACGTCCAGGTCCGATTGAGGTGGTAGGCGGGCAGCGTCGCGATCAAGTTGCCGGCCAACGTCGCCCACACGACACCGGGGATGATGCGAAAGCCGTAGAGGATCGCGATCGACGTGAAGGAGACGGCGGTGGTGACGACCGAGCCCAACACGTAGCGGGTCATCTTCTTGCCTTGGTGAGTGTGCGACCACGCGATCAGGGAGCGCAATCGTTCAATCACTTGGTCAAGCCTACTGGCTTGGCCCGGGTAGGCCCAGACGTCGGTGCCACAATGGACAGATGTCCGACGCCCTCGACTTTCTCATTCGATTACTCGACCTCGAGACGATCGAGGTCAACGTCTACCGGGGTATCCACCCCGTCGAAGAGCGCCAACGCACCTTCGGGGGCCAGGTCGCGGCCCAGGCGCTCATGGCCGCCGGTCGCACCGTCGAGCACGGTCGGGTCCACTCCCTGCACTCCTACTTCCTGCGGCCCGGCGACCCCACCACGCCCATCCTCTACGAGGTCGACCGCATTCGCGACGGCAAGAGCTTCACCACCCGACGCGTCGTGGCGATCCAGCACGGGCGCGCCATCTACAACATGCAGGCGAGCTTCCACTCCGACGAGGAGAGCATCGAGCACCAGATAATGATGCCCGAGGTTCCCGGACCCGAGACAATCAAACCGTTGGCGGAGCGCGTCGTTGATGAGTTCGGGGAACTCGACGAGTGGACCAAGCGTCCCCACCCCATCGACCAGCGCTTCGTGGGCGATCTCCCCTGGAGTCGAACTCGCTCCAAGGATCCTCATCAACGCATATGGCTCAAGGCCGACGGAACGTTACCTAACGACCCACTGCTCCACGCCTGCGTCGTGACCTACGCGAGCGACATGAGCATCATGGACGCGGCTCTTAAGCCGCATTCGATCACTTGGGACAACGGTAGCTTCATGCTCGCGAGCTTGGACCACTGCATGTGGTTCCATCGGGATCTGCGCGCCGACGAGTGGCTCCTCTACGACCTCGATTCACCCATCGCCTTCGCCGGACGCGGCCTCGGCCGCGGGTTCCTCTTTTCTCAGAACGGCGAACTCAAGGTTTCCATCGTGCAAGAGGGGCTCACCCGAGTCATGCGAGCAACTTCGTCAGCCTCCTAGAGCAAAAATCGCGACTGATCAGTCGCGTTGGTGCATCGGGACGAAGTCGCGTACCTCCGAGCCGATGTAGAGCTGACGGGGACGGGCGATCTTGGTGTCCTGGGAGAGCAACTCCTGGTAGTGGGCCAGCCAGCCCGAGGTGCGCGGGATGGCGAAGAGCACGGTGAACATCTCGACCGGGAATCCCATGGCCTGGTAGATCAGGCCCGAGTAGAAGTCCACGTTCGGGTAGAGCTTGCGCGAGATGAAGTAGTCGTCGGCGAGCGCGACCTCTTCGAGTTTGAGGGCGATGTCGAGTAACGGGTTCTTGCCGGTGACCGAGAAGACGTCGTCGGCGATCCGCTTGATGATCGTGGCGCGGGGGTCGAAGTTCTTGTACACCCGGTGACCGAAACCATCGAGCAAGGCCTTGCCCTGCTTCACCGTCTCGACGAACGCCGGGACGTTCTCGACGCTGCCGATCTTGACCAGCATCTTCAAGACCGCCTCGTTGGCGCCCCCGTGCCGCGGGCCGTAGAGCGCCGCCGTGGCGGCGGCCGTCGCCGAGTAGGGGTCCGCGTGCGAGGAGCCCGCCACGCGCATGGCCGTCGTGCCGCAGTTCTGTTCGTGGTCGGCGTGGAGGATGAAGAGCACGTCGAGCGCGTGGGCGAGGATGGGGTCAGGTTCGTAGCGGGGTTCGGCCACCTTCCACATCATCGAGAGGAAGTTCTGCGCGTAGCCCATCGTGTTGTCGGGGTAGACGAAGGGCATGCCGACGCTGAAGCGGTGCGCCGCGGCGGCGAGCGTGGGCATCTTGGCGATCAGGCGCACGATCTGCTTGTTCAAGATCGCGGGGTCGTCGAGGACCTTGGCTTCCTTGTAGTAGGTCGACAGGGCCGCGATGGCCGAGACCAGCATGCCCATGGGGTGTGCGTCGTAGTTGAAGCCCTCGAGGAATCGCTTACGGACGTTCTCGTGGATGTAGGTGTGGAGGGTGATCTCCTTCTCCCACGCCGCGGCCTGGTCGGCGTTGGGGAGCTCCCCGTGTAAGAGCAGGTAGGCGACCTCGACGTAGGTCGACTTCTCGGCCAGTTGCTCGATCGGGTAGCCCCGGTAGCGCAGGATCCCCGCGTCGCCGTCGATGTAGGTGATGGCCGACTCGGTCATGGCCGTCGACATGAACCCGGGGTCGTAGAACCAGACGCCGGGGAGGAGCTTGGACCAGTCGTGCGCCGCGACACCCCCGTCGACGATAGGAATCTCGAGCGACTCGCCCGTTCGATTGTCGGTCACGGTAATGGACTGCGTCACGGATCCTCGATTCAAATTCAGCGGCGCGCCCATCGTAGGCGAACTCGCCAGTAACCGAGCCAGGCTACGTGTTTCCAGAAGGTGACATCTCGAGGAGGTAGACCTCGCGCGCGGTCGCGTGGGCCGCGGCGCGAGCGCCGCCGAGGTCGATGACGACGCGGGCCCGCTCACTCGCCGCGGTGACCAGCGCGCGCGGGACGAAGGCGAAGGCCCCGTCGGGTCCGAGCGTCGCGGTCATGCGCTGTTGGAAGGGGACACCGCGGCCGTTGAGGGGCGTCACCCGGATCGTCAAGGTGACGGGCTGGTCGTCGTAGCTCGCGTTCAGCACCGACACGCCGAGGTGCACCGAGGTCACGGGCGGCAACAACACGACCCCCGACGCCGCGGGCAGCGCGGCGGGGACCACCCGCACCGCGACGATGCTGATCGCTCGCACGAGACGCAACGACGGCGACTGGTTGAGTTCACTCACGCCGTTCTTCTCGACGTCCTGGGCGCTACGCGCACTCGTGGCCACCAGGTGCACGCTCCCGGGCTCCTTCACCAGCGCGAAGCGGGCGTGATTCCAATGGATACTCGTGGCGAGCAAGGTCGCCGCGGGGTCGCTCGCGGGACCGGCGCGCGACGCCGTCCACGGTAGTGACAACGCGTCCGCGACCTGACCCAAGAGCGTCTCGTACGCCGCGACCCGCTCGTGGGTGAGGTCGGCGAGCGTCTGATTCACGTCGTGGGCGAGCACCGGTCGCTCCAACGCGTCGCCGGCCACGTCCCAGGCGGAGAGTTGCTCGTCGAGTTGAGTGAGCCGCGCCGCAAACACGACGCGCCGCAAGGTGCCCCCTTGGGTCAGCAGTCGGTCCAGTCGTCCGTCGAAGAGGTTCTCACTGGTCAACAGGGCGTTCGCCAGCGCCGCGAAGCTCCGGTTCTCGCTACGACGCGCGGTAATGGCGCCGTGGCCCGACCGCGAGACGTCACGGGCGAAGACCAGGACGACGAGGGTCACGACGAGCGCGATGGTGATCAGCAACGTACGTCGGCGACGTTGCGCGCGAGTGCGGGCCACGCGCCGAACTTACTCGTCGGCGATTTTGCCTTCCTCGAACTCCTCGAGCTCGAGCAGCTCCGCGACGCCTTCGGGCAACGGGTGCGCGTCGTCGACGCCCCAGGTGACGTCGTCGAGGCGGGCGGTGAGACGATCGACGTGACCGAGTTCGGGCAGGGCCTTCGCCCGGCCCGCTCCGCCGAGGTTCTGGAGCGACCTCGCGCTGACGATGAGGCGCGTCTCGAAGGACGTGACCATCGCGTTGTACTCCTTCACCTGGGTGTCGAGGGCCTTGCCCATCCGGGCCACCGGCTCGGCGACGCGACGGATTCGCTCGAAGATCGTCTCGGCGACCTTGTAGATCGCTTCGGCGTTCACCGCCAACTCCTGTTGGCGCACCACCATGACCACGGACCACAGGAGGGACAGCAGATTGGTCGGACCGACGATGAGCACGCGCTGATTCGCGGCGTCGGACAACAGGGTCGGGTCGGCGTCAAAGGCGACGCTCACCGCAACGTCACTCGGCACGAAGCAGGCGACGAACTCCGGCGCCGGCGTGACCGCCTCCCAGTACGCCTTGTCGCGCAACGTCTTGACGTGGGCGCGCAGGTCTTTGGCGTGCTTCACTTCGAGCACCCTGCGCTCCTCGGTGTTCTCGCACGCGAGCGCCGCCTCGAAGGCGTCGAAGGGGAACTTTGCGTCGATGGCGACGCGCGCACCGTTGGGCATGTTCACCACGCAGTCTGGCCGCTGCGATCGACCGGCCTCGTTGGTCGAGGAGACCTGCAATTCGTAGTCGATGTGGAGTCGGAGTCCCGAGGCCTCGAGCACGTTGGCGAGCTGGACCTCGCCCCAACGACCGCGCTGATCACTGCGCCCGAGGAGTTGGTTGAGCCGCCGGGTCTCCTCTTGGCTCTTGCGTTGTTCGGCCAGGAGCTCCTCGGCGCGACTCTTCACCTCACCGAGCACCCCGACGTGCTGCTTGTCGAACTCGGCCAGGTTTCGCTTGTACTCGTCGAGCAGGTCCGCCAAGGGTTTGAGGGTGCGGTCCAGGGTCGTCTCTCGCTCTCGCATCGCCTGGTCCTGGGACTGGTTGAACTGGACGACGGTCTGCTGGAGCACCCGGTTCGAAAGGTTCTCGAAGACGCCCTCCATGTTCGCCAGGGCGGCCTCGTGCTCCGCACGAGCGCGCACCACCTCGGCGCGTGCCGCGCCGAGCTCGGACTCCCGCACCGCCAAGTCCGCGCGAACCGCTCCGAGCGCGTCCCGCTGGGTGTCGGCGCGTCGAAGGGTGAGCGCCCACGCGCCCACGCCACCGACGACGAGCCCAATCGCTCCCGCGAGTACTGCCACCATGTCAGTCCCTTCGGTCCACTAATTCCACCCTAGAGAGCGGCTGTGACGTCGGGGTAACCTTTGGCTCGTGAATCGTCTCTTTCGAGCCTCCACTCACCCCGAAGAGGCTCGCAGCCCCTCGGCCTCGAACAGTGAAGACCTTCGGCCTCAGACGGTGCGCATCTTCGCGCTGGTGGGCGAAGCGATCGCCGGCGCCACCCACGCCCTGTTGGCGAACGACCGCGAGCTCGCCAAGCGGGTCGTCGAAGCGGACATCTTGATCGACGAGCTCGTCAACAAACTCGTCTCGAGCGCGGAAGCGCGACTGCTCGACAGTGACGCCCTCGACGTTGAGGGCCGACGCGAGCTGCTGATCCTGCTGCGCATCCTGCCCGAGGTCGAGCGCAACGGCGACCTCGCCGAGCACGTCGCGCGCCGCGCGGCGCGCGGGCTCGGCAGCGAGATGTCACCTCGTTCGAGGGGCCTGATCGAACGGATGGGCGAGGTCGCCTCGACCATCTGGCGCGAGGCGACCGACGTCATCATCGACGGCAAGACCGAGGCGTCGGGCGCGATCGAGGACATCGACGACGAACTCGACGACCTGCACGTGTCGCTCACGGCCGAGTTGACCTCCGGCTCGATGAGCGTGCCCGTCGCCGTCGAAGTCGCGTTGATGGCCCGCTTCTACGAACGTTTCGGCGACCACTGCGTCAACCTGGCTCGTCGCCAGGTCGGTCGAGACGGCGCCGACTAGCGAAGCTCCAAGAGCGCTTCGGCGATCTGGATCGCGTTGAGCGCCGCGCCCTTGCGCAGGTTGTCACCGCTGACGAAGAGCGACAGGCCGTTCTCCATCGCCTCGGCGCGACGAATTCGTCCGACGTAACTGGGGTCCTGGCCCGTGACCAGTCGCGGGGTCGGCGTGTCGCAGAGCACGACGCCGCGGGACTTCGCAAGAATCTCGGTGGCGTGTTCGGGCGAGAGGGGTCGGTCGAAGCTCAGCGTCATCGAGAGGGAGTGCCCCGTGAACACCGGCACTCGCACGCAGGTCGCGCTCACCTGGAGATTCGCGATCTCTAGGATCTTGCGACTCTCGTCGCGGAGCTTCTGTTCCTCGTTGGTCTCCAGGGATCCGTCGTCGACGAGAGACCCCGCGATCGGGATCACGTTGTGGGCGATGGTGGCGGGGAACTTGACCCCCTCGTCCATCGGAAACGCGGCGCCATCGAAGGCCAGCACGCGCAGGTCGTGGTCTCGGGTCTTCTCCAACTGGTCGGCGAGTTCGTTCACGCCCTCGCGGCCCGAGCCGCTCACCGCTTGATACGTCGACACGACCATCGAGGTCAAGCCGGCCGCTAAGTGCAACGGCTTGAGCACGGGCATCGCGGCCATGGTGGTGCAGTTGGGGTTCGCGACAATCCCCTTGGGAATGGTGATGAGCGCGTGCGCGTTGACTTCGGGCACGACGAGGGGAACGTCGGGGT
>Ga0181525_10004779_pt1 | contig 10264 bp, 12 predicted proteins | sample PEATcosm2014_Bin_48_FD_121100 | JGI IMG/M metagenome (GOLD analysis project Ga0181525, IMG submission 121100) | Peatland microbial communities from MTU Mesocosm Facility, Houghton, MI, USA - PEATcosm2014_Bin06_10_metaG | ecosystem: Environmental > Terrestrial > Soil > Wetlands > Peat | place...
AATCTGGAAATGACCTGTTAGGCGCAGAATCAGGAGCAGAGCGGAAAGCGCTGCGAAGCCCCACACGGAACCTTCCCAAAATCTTTTCCCGAATGCCTGGCGAGGAGGAATGCCGTAATCGTCGAGCGGGCGTTTTTCCATGCGGGATACGATCCAGGTCGCCAGGACAACGAAAAACGAAACGATCGCTTTGATAGGCAGTTCGCTCTGAATCGTGAAGACGGAACCGGCGGGTTGGAGCCGGTGATGGAATGCCCAAACAAAGGGAATCGGAAGAATGAATCCTATGCCCACCCAGAGGAGAAGTCGGTTACGGTCGGCGCGTCCCCAGGGTCGAGGAGGCTCGACTGGCAATTCTTTGACCGGGTTTGGACCGAACGCGCCAGCCAAGGGGGTGGCTCCTGTTGGGAGGAGGATCCCAACGAATAGTCGGAATCTTCACCGATCAGCGGGCAGATTATTTCTGTACGACGCCGCAGGCGATGCGGTCGCCTGAATTGCCGGACGGGTCGGTCTTCATGTCGTCGGCTTTTGCGTGAATGATGATGGCCGTTCCGCCATTGCTGAAGAGCGAGTGAGCGTCATCGCCGAAGTTTACGTCCTTATCGGTGAGGCGGACTTTCGCTTTTCCGTCCGCGCCCACGGTGAAGTTGGGCATGTCACCGGCGTGGTGGCCGTCGGGATTGTCGAAGCCGTGCTTCTTGCCGTCAGGATTAAAATGCGGGCCCGCGGATTTGAAATCCGGCGCATCGCACTTCGCGTTCTGATGGAAGTGGATCGCGTGCTCGCCCGGCGGAAGATTTTCGAGGTTGAGGTCCAAGCCCACACCGCCTCCCTTGTTTTCGTATAGGACGACGTTGCCCACACTTTTGCCTTGGGCGTCGGTAAGGTGGACGACTGTTTTGGCTGCAATTGAGAGTGCGAAAGCGATTACGCAAAGCGGCAGGGCTATGCCCAATACTCGGTTGAGTTTCATGCGGGGATTATAGACCGGACGATTTTTCGAGGCAAGCTTACGGCTGGTGGCTTGAGGCGGCGAATGCTGGCGGATGGCGCGACTTTGGTTAGAACCTTTCGGTGCGGGTGATGATCCGGCACGGCCTGAAGCCGTGCCCTGACGATTCGTGAAATTGGAGCACGTCCAGTCGAGCGGTGAATTGCGGTTCTTCCAGGTGCATCTTATACTGCCTCGCGACAGACTATGAACGCTCAAGCTCAAATTGTGCGTGAACCTCGATGGCCTGCGCTGGTGGCGATGTTGGCGGCGGGTTGTATGTATCGGGCGTTGCCGGAGCGGCTGTCCGTTGGGCCCGGGTGGCTGCTGTTGGCGATTATTTTCGTGCTGGTGATCGCGCTGGCGATTTCGCACCGGCGGGGTTACTACAAAGTGGCGCGGATTTTGACGTTTGCGGCGAACGGCGCGATCACGGTTGCTATGGTTGCTTCGCTGGCTTTTCTGATTCACGGCATTCCACAACATCTGGACCCGGCACAGACGCTGCTGCGCGCGGCGACAGCGCTGTGGTTTACCAACATCCTGGTATTCGCGCTGTGGTACTGGAAGCTGGATGGGGGCGGCCCGCTGAATCGCGAGACTAGGCGCGGGCGCATTGAGAGTTCATTTCTTTTTCCGCAGATGTTAAGCCAGGAAGGCGTAGATGCGTCGTGGTCTCCTCGTTTTATGGATTATCTGTTTCTCGCGTTTAACACCAGCACGGCTTTTTCGCCGACCGATACCGCGGTGCTTTCGCGTTGGGCGAAGGCGGGGATGATGACGCAATCTCTTATTTCGCTGACGATTGTGGCGCTGCTGGCGGCTCGGGCGGTGAATGTTCTCTAGGACTGAGCTGTTCGCCGAATAATCTTCCAAATGTAATTTGATTGGCTGCGCTTCAGCGGGCGCATGCTGCGCCCCTACGGATTCGCGCTTTATTTGGGCGGTTTCAGTAAGCGCTTCGGGGCTTTTCTGAGCCAGGCGGTGCGCAAGGCGGCTTCGAGGATGTCCGGCGCGACTTTTGCCAAGCGGACGCGCGTGGCGCCTTTGCGTCCCCATCCACCGGGGACGGGCGAAAAGATTTGCGGCTCGTCTTCGACCATTCCGGCTTGCTGCTCGGGAGTCAGCGACAGGACGCCATAGCCTTCCTTCTCCAGACTCAACGTGGCGAAGATTTTCTTGTTCACGCGGAAGTCGGCGTTGCCGAAGTGCGAACCTTCCACAGCCTCCGGCAGGCTGAGAGCGATGCGGCGAAAATCAGAAGCTTTCATGTCGTGGCCACCTTTGCGCCGTATTTAGGCAGAGTGCGCTTGCAGCTGGCGCTCGTTGAGGGTGTAGAGCGACGGAACCGGAACGCCTAGGATTCCCAGATAGACGTAGATTTGGCCGCGGTGATGAATTTCGTGTTCGAGCATTGAGCGCAGAAGCTTCCAGGCGGTGATTGGGACGCCTTCGGGCGAGGCGCCTTTTTTCTCGAAGTCCGCCTGGGTCATTCCGCTGAAGATCTCCATCGATTCGGAGTGCATGCGTTCCATGAAGGCGATGACGTTGTCCAAGCCGTCGCCGAGTTCGCGTCCGCAGCCTTTGTACCGGCTCGGACGACCGGCGGCGCATTCGGCGAAGACGCAGCGCTCGGTGGCGGCAATGTGACGCGCGAGATCACCGAGAGTGAATTCTCCCGTGCGGCAGGTCCACTCGACTTTGTCCGGCGGGATCCGGCGGATGAGCCGCATTGTGCGGCCGCGGATCTGCTCGAAATTGTGGAGAAAATCTTCGCGCTCCATGGGGCCCTCCTCTCCGCCGGTAAGGGCAACTAATATACCGCGCTGCGGCCACCGTGAATAGATTCTGAAAGCTGGCTGTCGGGCGCTAGGACTCCAATTTGACGATGATTTCTAGCGCGGATATACTCAACTTTCTGAGCGAATTGCACACCTAGGAGTGAAAACAATGGAGCAGGCGGTCATCTTAAGCGCGGTGCGTACACCGATTGGGAAATTCATGGGAGGGCTGGCGCCGGTTTCTGCCACGGAGCTCGGCGCGAAAGTGGTCGCGGAAGCTGTGCGGCGAGCGGGCATCGAGCCGAACGTGGTGGATGAAGCGATCATGGGTAACGTGGTGCAGGCGGGGCTGGGGCAGAATCCGGCGCGGCAGGCGGCGTTGCGCGGTGGACTTGATTCGCGCGTGGCGGCGATGACGATCAATAAAGTTTGCGGGTCGGGGCTGAAAGCTGTGGCGCTGGCCTCGCAGGCGGTGCAGCTTGGCGAATCCGAGGTGGTGGTCGCGGGCGGCATGGAGTCGATGTCGAACTGCCCGTACCTGCTAAAGGGCGCGCGCAGCGGATTTCGGCTGGGTAATCAGGAAATATTCGATTCGATGATCACCGACGGCTTGTGGGACGTTTACGAAAATTATCACATGGGCGTTACGGGCGAGTTGGTGGCGGAGAAGTACGGGATCACGCGGCAGGAGCAGGATCAATTCGCGCTGGATAGTCATCGGAAGGCGGTGCGCGCCATCAAGTCGTGTTTTTTTAGCGGGCAGATTGTGCCGGTGGAGATTCCGCAGAAGAAAGGCGAGCCGGTGATTATCAAGACTGACGAATCGCCGCGCGAAGATACTTCGCTGGAAGCGCTCGGGAAGCTCAAGCCGGCGTTCAAGAAAGACGGCACGGTGACGGCAGGGAACGCGCCGGGAACAAATGACGGCGCGGCGGCGGTGATCGTTACAAGCGAAAAGAATGCGGCGCGCATGGGGAAGTCGCCGATGGCGCGAATTGTGGCGCAGGCAGTGAGCGGCGTCGAACCGAAATGGGTGATGATGGCGCCGGTGGACGCGGTTGAAAAGCTGTTGAAGAAAACGGGATGGGACCGCGACAAGGATCTCGACCTCGTTGAATTGAACGAGGCGTTTGCGGTGGCGGCGATTGCGGTGACTCGGGTGCTGAAGCTTAATCCCGAAAAAGTAAATGTGAATGGCGGGGCGGTCGCGCTGGGCCATCCGATTGGGGCGTCTGGCGCGCGAGTGCTCGTGACGCTGCTGTATGAAATGCAGCGGCGCAACTTGAAGCGCGGAATCGCGGCGCTGTGTTTGGGCGGAGGCAACGCGGTGGCGCTGGCTGTCGAGCGTCCGTAGCGGCCCCGATGTTCTGTCCGAAATGCAAAGCGGAATACCGTCAGGATGTCACGCGGTGCCCGGATTGTGATGAATCGTTGGTCGCAAAATTGGACACCTCAAAATCGTCCGACGGATTGACCGGCCCGGCACTCGCATGGCGCGGGAATGATCCTGTCTCCTTCAGTCGCGCGCTCGCCGCTTTGCGAGAGCACAAAATCCAGAGCTACCAGATCGACGAACACGATCAGTTGTCACGCATCGGAGCGCCTCGGCCGAGCTACGGAATCTTCGTGAGGCGAGAGGACGTTTCACGCGCGGAGAAAGTGATCCGAGAAACATTCGCGGGACTCGTTCCGGACTAGTCGCACCCGGTGTTCTGGTATCGTGACGGCTCGCAACTTTTCTCGCCAGTTTCTCGGGGATTTATGCCAACGCGGCGCGTTACCCCCAAGTCTCCAAAAACGAAATCAGGTAAGCAAGGTCGCAGGGTTGCGAAGGCGCCTGCGGCGTTTGACGAGGTTCGGCGGATTGCGCTTGCGCTGGACAACGTGGAAGAAGGGATGTCCTACGGCACGGCGGCGTTCAAGGTGGGCGGAGAGCTATTCGTGCGGATGCATCAGGACGGCGAATCGCTCGTGGTTCGAACGGATTTCGAGCAGCGCGAAGAGTTGATGGCGGCTGATCCGGAGACGTATTACATCACCGATCACTATCTCAACTACGAGTGGATATTGATTCGTCTCGCTCGTGTTCAACCGGACGGTTTGCGGGATCTGGTCAGGATGGCGTGGCGGTTAGCGAGCGCGAGCAAGCGTCGCTCGACACGCAGCTAGATCGGATTCCCTCGATGCAATTCAGCAAGGCTTGACGTTGGCCTTCTCCTGTGTTTCCTTAGCGGCGTGAAAACTGCAGCCTTGGGGTTTCGCGCCCATTCCGGCTGGACCGCTTTGGTGGCGCTCTCCGTGTCGAAGGGTGTGCCTAGTGTGCTCGCGCGGCAGAAGGTTCACCTCGTTGAATCCTTTATCTACAAACTTCGGCAGCCTTACCACACAGCGAAGAGGATGGCGCCGGACGCAGGGCGCGCGTTCGTTGCGCAAGTTCAGTCAGGAGCTAGACGCCTCGCCTATCGTGCGATCCGCGATTTGCAGGACAGTCTGGAGGCGCAAGGTTACCGGCTCACACGTTGTGGTCTCGTACTCGCTTCTGGAAGGCCGCTGCCTCGATTGCCCCAGATTTTGGCATCCCATGCGCTGATTCACACCGCTGACGGCGAACTTTTCCGTGGAGCACTTCTGCACGCGAGCGCGCGGTGCGGTTTTGGGAGCGCCGCTGTGAAGGAAAGGGAATTGCTGAGCGAAGCATCGCGCGTTCTGCGTCTCAAGCCGGAAGACCTCGCGCGGCGTATCGTTGAACTTGGCCGCGAAATCGGGCCTCCGTGGTCGCGGGACGAGAAGTTTGCAACGTTGGTTGCGTGGATCGCTTTGGCTTCCAGGCCTTCAGCTCTGACTCGTGCTAATGAAGACGCCGACTGACGCTTCCTTGTCTCCCCTGGTTCCGCTATCATCGACGGCGCTATGACCACTGGTTCAATCAAAACTGTCGGGGTGCTCGGCGCGGGGACGATGGGGAACGGGATCGCGCACGTGTTCGCGCGCGCGGGCTACAACGTGATCCTGCGAGACGTGGAGGAGCGCTTCCTGGTTCGCGGCCTGGAGACGATCGGCAAGAATCTTGACCGCGAGGTGAAAAAAGAAAAAATTGCCGCAGCCGATAAGCCTGTGATCCTATCGCGCATTAAGCCTGTAACGGACGTCACTGCGCTGGCTGGTGCTGATTTCGCGGTTGAAGCTGTGCCGGAGCAGCTTGAGCTGAAATTACGGGTGCTGAAGGATGTGGACGCGGTTCTCCGGCCGGGAGTGATTCTGGCGAGCAACACTTCTTCGATTTCGATTACGCAGCTTGCGGCGAAAACGAGCCGGCCGGAGAGATTTATCGGGATGCACTTCATGAATCCGGTGCCGATGATGGTGCTGGTGGAAGTGATTCGCGGGCTGGCAACGAGCGAGGAAACTTTTCAGACCACGATGTCGCTGTGCGAAAAGCTGGAGAAGAAGCCTGTAGCAGTGAACGATGCGCCTGGCTTCGTTTCCAATCGCGTGCTGATGCCGCTAATCAATGAAGCTGCGTTTTGCGTGATGGAAGGCGTGGCGACGCCCGAGGCGGTGGACGCGGTGATGAAAACGGGGATGAACCATCCGATGGGGCCGCTTGAACTGGCTGATTTTATCGGACTGGACGTTTGCATCGACATTCTCGAAGTGCTGTCGAAAGGGTTCGGCGATCCGAAGTATCGCGCGTGCCCGTTGCTGAAGAAATATGTTGCCGCCGGATGGCTGGGGCGAAAGTCCGGACGCGGGTTTTACAAATATTAGCCTCAGGGGGTTAAAACCCCTGATGAAGCAACCTCAGCCAGTAACGGCCACCCGCGCTAGGAGGGTAAGAAACGCGGTGGAAATAGTCTTTGCTTTTTCTTCGCCTCATGTTAGGATGGGCAAGTTTGGGGGTGAGGATACTTGGTAGTACACTCAGCGCGCCTTTCCCAGGAAGCTAAAGGAAATCCCTCTCGAGGTCTAACGATGAACGACGAAAAAACCAAGAATCTGGATCTAGCGATATCGCAAATTGAAAAGCAGTACGGCAAAGGCTCGATTATGCGCCTGGGAAATAAAGATGTGCTGGTTCCGGTTAACGTGATTCCCACCGGATCGATCTCGATTGATGCGGCCCTGGGGGTAGGCGGCTTTCCGCGCGGCCGCGTGATCGAAGTGTACGGACCTGAGTCAGGCGGCAAGACCACTCTCACGCTGCACGTGATCGCTGAGGCGCAGCGGCTCGGAGGGCAGGCGGCCTTCATCGACGCCGAGCACGCGCTGGACCCTTCCTATGCGCGAAAACTTGGGGTGGACGTCGACAATCTCTTGGTCTCGCAACCGGACAACGGGGAACAGGCGCTGGAAATTGCGGAAGCGCTGATTCGTTCGAATGCTGTGGACATCATCGTCGTCGATTCGGTGGCGGCCCTCGTTCCGCGGGCCGAGTTGGAAGGCGACATGGGCGACGCGCAGATGGGCTTGCAGGCGCGGTTGATGTCGCAAGCGCTGCGAAAACTTACTGCAATCGTGTCGAAATCGAAGACCTGCCTGATTTTCATCAACCAAATTCGCGAAAAAATCGGTGTAATGTTCGGCAACCCGGAGACGACCACGGGCGGACGCGCGTTGAAATTTTACTCTTCGATTCGCGTGGATATCCGGCGCATACAGTCGATTAAAGAAGGCGATCGCGTGGTGGGCTCGCGCACTCGCGCAAAGATCGTGAAGAACAAAGTGGCTGCACCGTTCCGCGAGGCTGAGTTCGATATCATTTACGGCGAAGGCGTTTCGCGAGAGGGCGACTTGATCGATTTGGGCGTGGCCAAGGGCCTACTCGAAAAATCAGGGACCTGGATTTCCTATAAGACCGAACGCCTGGGACAAGGGCGCGACAATGCACGCCTGTTCCTCAAGGAAAACAAGGACATCCGCGCCAAGATCGAACACGATCTGCGCAAACTGTTGGGCCTGCCGACGAATCTTGCTTCGGTGGAAGATAGTCCCGCAAAACCGGCGGCAGCGGCCGAACTGCCGAAACAAGCACCGAAAGCGGCAGCCGCTGTGCAAGGGCGCTCGGCTCGATAGCACTTATCTTTCGGTCAAAATCACACACTTAGGCAGGATTCCGCTGCTCTTTTCGTAGCGGGCGAGAACTGACGTCCCCGCACGGCAAGCAATGGTACGGCGTGTATCTAGGCTGGTACTCCCGGCCAGTCATGCTGACCAGGAAAACTGTCCTCCTTAACAGTTGCGTGAACCTGTGCTACTTCCTTAAACTACGTTTGCATCTTGATTGAGAAGTTTACGGGCTAACACAACCTTAATGCGTCGCCAGCCAGTCCTTTATCAAACGGTATCGATACTTTGTCTGTTTCTCGCAGGCGCTCTCGGAGTTGCGTTTGGGGCGCCGCCGGCGACTAGCGCTCATCACAAGCGCGGTACTCCCAGCTACGCTGATCCGGGAAAAGGCGACTTGGTGGAATACGACGACCCCGTCATTCGCCAGGTCGCGCTCGACGCTTTGGGGCATGCCAACGGTTCGGTACTCGCCATGGATCCGAGCACTGGGCGCATCCTTACAATCGTGAATCAAAAAATGGCTTTCTCTGCCGGCTTCGAACCATGCTCGACGATCAAGCCGGTGATTGCGCTTGCCGGCCTGGAAGAAGGCGTGATCACTCGCGACACGATGCTGAAAGTCGGCCGCCGCCGCTATATGGACCTCACCGAGGCCATGGCGCATTCCAACAATGTGTATTTCGAGGAAGTCGGCAAGCAATTGGGATTCGAGCGAGTGTCAAAATACGCGGCGCTGATGGGACTCGGTTCGCGAGCGGGCTACAACATTCAGGAAGAGCAGCCCGGATCATTGCCACCGCGCATTCCGGCTTACGGCGGAGTCGCGCGTATGTCGAGCTTCGGTGAAGGCATCCGCATCACGCCGCTGCAGCTCGCTTCGCTGGTCTCCACCATGGCCAATGGCGGGACGCAGTATTACCTGCAATACCCGCGTACGGAACAGGACCGTCAGAATTTTCAGCCGCGCGTTCGGCAGCAGCTCGATATCGCGCCGCTGCTTCCGGATCTGCGCGAAGGCATGCTCGCGGCGGTGATGTATGGAACGGCGAAACAGAGTTACGATCCCGATGAGCAGGCCCTGGGAAAAACGGGAACGTGCAACGATGAATCGCTCGGTGGCCGGCTCGGCTGGTTTGTTTCTTACGCCGACCAGGCGCACCCAAAGATTGTTCTAGTAGTGCTCATTCGCGGAGGTAGCCGCTCCATTAGCGGCCCCCACGCATCCGAAATCGCCGGCCGAATTTATCACGGCTTGCGCGAACGCAATTACTTCGTCGAATCGGCATCCCAGCCGGTGTACGACGCTTCCGCGGGCAACTCGCACTAGCAGCGCTCGCCTGCCTAGCTAAAATCCAATCATTGGAAAAGCCGCCAGGTTTACTCGCATGTGGCAGGATCTGCCAATTTTCTTTCCGTGTAGGTCAGCTTGCGTTATGCTCGGTGCCTCTTTGGGTCGAGGCGTTTGGGTCAAGGCGTTTGGGGGATATGGGCAAGCTAGGCAAGATATTATTTTGGGTCACTCTAGTGGCCATTGGCGCCGCTTGTGTGGGCGCGTCCTACTACGTTCGATATTCCGCGGAAAGTGGAATCAGCTCGGAGGCGACGTTTGCGCGAGCGGAAGCGCGCCGAATCCAGGAGCAGGTCGTTCTCTATAGCGAACGAATCGTACCCACTGGCGTTCCCTTTCACATGCTCTTGCAAGGCCTGGGGATCGATGCGGGAACTGCCGCGCGAATGATTTCCTCGGCGCAATCTGTTTTCGACCTTCGGCATTTGCGCGCGGGAAATCGACTGTCGGTGGGACGGTCCGTTCTCGGGGATTTGCGGTCCATTCGCTACAGAATTGATCCCGACAGATTTCTTTCCATCGCGCCGCAGGGCGGCGAATTTCATTCCGAGATTCAAACTATTCCATCAGAAACGCAGACGGTGGGAGTGATGGGAGAAGTCCACGGCTCCCTTTTTGAAGCTGTGATTAACGCCGGTGAAAAACCGGAACTGGCAATGCGCCTGGCGCAGATTTTCGGCTGGGACTTGGATTTCTACACGGACCCGCGCCCGGGTGACACGTTTCGCGTGGTGGTGGAAAAGAAAACTCTTGCGAATGGCGAACTGCTCTCTTACGGCCGGATTCTAGCCGCGGAGTACAAAAATGCCGGCCGCCCGTATGGCGCAGTACTCTTCCATGACGGTTCGGGAGCTCCGGCATATTTCACCCCGGAAGGGAAGTCGATGAAGAAGGCGTTTCTGCATTCGCCGCTCAAGTTCGCCGCGCCGATTACGTCGCACTTCAGCGCGCATCGCTTCCATCCCATCTTGAAAGAATACCGGCCGCATCTTGGGATTGATTACGCTGCGCCCAGCGGCACTCCGGTACAGACGATTGGCGAAGGGCGAGTGATTTTCGCCGGAATGAAAGGCG
>Ga0181525_10004780_pt1 | contig 10263 bp, 8 predicted proteins | sample PEATcosm2014_Bin_48_FD_121100 | JGI IMG/M metagenome (GOLD analysis project Ga0181525, IMG submission 121100) | Peatland microbial communities from MTU Mesocosm Facility, Houghton, MI, USA - PEATcosm2014_Bin06_10_metaG | ecosystem: Environmental > Terrestrial > Soil > Wetlands > Peat | place...
ATCTTGAAAATGTCGATGTCGGCGCCGGTGTGCACGTTCTCCATCACCGGGCCGCCCTTCACGGTAACCGGAGGGATCGCCCTACCCTCTTTCATGGTGCGGCGCCAAAAATGCACCAGCTCGGTGGCGCTGGCGTCGGGATCGAGCCCGAGCGCGATGTTGATGCGCCGGACCGACGTCAGGATATTGGCAAGGATACGATGGCCGCGCGGATAGCCGGGCACGTCGTCGAACAGCACCGCCTTGTTGCCGATCTTACGCTGGTAGACGTCGACGATGCCGCCGATCTCCGTCTCACGCTCGGCGCCCGCGATGTCCTGCACCTCGCCGGCGGCGCGCAATTGCGCGATCCATGCGCGCAGGTCTTGCCGTCCGGGCACAGCTGGCTTCATGGTCGAGCGTGTTTTAACGCGAGCGTCCATGCCGCCACTCTATCGCAGCACGGCTGGGCGCGGAAGCAGCTACATATCGAGAACCAGCCGCTCGGTCTTGCAACCGCAGCAGCAGATCATGACCTTTTCGTTGGCTTCCTGCTCTTCTTCGCTCATCACCGCGTCGTGGTGCTCCGGAATGCCGGAAATCACCCGCGTTTCGCAGGCGCCGCAGATGCCGAGCTCGCAGGAGTAATCGACGTCGACGCCGGCATCGAACAACACCTCGAGAATCTTCTTGCCGGGCGGAATGAAATATTCCTCGCCGGAGCGCGCGAGTTCGACCCAGAAGCCGCCCAATGTCCCGGCCGCCGGCTCCTCCTTCGTGGTGAAATATTCGATATGGACTTGATGGCGTGGCCGGCTGGCCGTGGCAGCCTCGAACGCCTTGAGCATGGGCGTGGGTCCGCAGCAATAAAGATGGGCGCTCTCCGGCGCTGCGGCGGCGACGGCGGCGAGGTCCAAAAATTTGCCGCCCGCTTCATCGTCAAAATGCAGATGGACCGATTGCGGCGCGAGCTTTTGCAAGCTTTCGAGAAACGCCATCTCGTCGCGCGACCGGCACGAATAATACAGCCGCCACGGCCGATTGAGCGCGATGAGCTGCTGCGCCATGCACCAGATCGGCGTGATGCCGATGCCGCCAGCGACCAGCACGATATGTTCGGCGTTTTCGACCAGCGGGAAATTATTGCGCGGCGCGCTGATCTTGATATCGTCGCCGACTTTCATCTCGTCGTAGATGTAGCGTGAGCCGCCGCGGCTCGCTGCGTCGCGCTTGATGCCGACGACGTAACTGTCGGGATCGGTGTTGGGCACGCACAGGGAAAACTGCCGGATCATCCCGTTGGGAAGATGAAGATCGATATGCGCCCCCGGTTTGTAGGGGGGGAGCGGGCCACCCTCGGCACGCCGGAACGTGTAAAGATTGGTGTCCTTCGCCACCGGCGTGATGTCGACGAGGCGCGCGTCGATCAGGCCCGCGATTGCAGGCTTTGTGGGCGCGACGGTGGGGGCGGTTACTGTATCCATTTGTCGGTTAGATAGTCGGCCCGGGCGGGCGTTGCAAACGCGAGTTTTTTGCTTAGTTCCGCCGCGCAATCCAGAATTCGCGCGCGTCCTGCGCCAATCCGGCGCCCTTTACAGCGGCTTCGAGATAATCCGCGAATACGCGTCCGATCATGACGACCACCGGACCCGATGGCGGCGCAGCGGCGAGCCGTGCCGGCAAGGCGGCAATCGCCGCGGCGATCACGCGCTCGTCGGCCCGCGTCGCTCGTTCGACCGCGACAGCGGGCGTTGCCGGGTCAAGCCCGGCTTGCACGGCTGCCGCGACCAGTTCCGGCAAAGTCTTCGCCGGCATGTAAACGACGGTGGTCACCGCCGGATCGGCAAGCGCCTTCCAGTCGATGTCGGAGGGAAGCTTGCCGTCACGGCCGTGGCCAGTGATGTATTGCACGCGGCGCGCTTCGGTGCGGCGCGTCAAGGACACCAATAGCCGGCTCGCGGCGCCCTGCGCCGTAGTGATGCCGGGAACCACTTCGACCGCGATCCCCGCGGTGCGGCAGGCCGCAATCTCTTCATCGGCGCGGCCGAAAATCATCGGATCGCCGCCCTTGAGCCGCACCACACGCCGGCCCGCTTTGGCGAGCGATACCGTCAGCGCATTGATGTCGTCCTGCCGGCACGACTCTGTGTGTCCGGTTTTGCCGACCAGCATTTTCTTGGCTTCACGGCGGGCAAAGTCGAGAATGTCCGTGGCCACGAGATCGTCGTACAGGATCACGTCGGCCGATTGCAGGGCCCGCACCGCACGCAGCGTCAGCAATTCCGGATTGCCGGGACCGGCGCCGACAAGGACGACGGAGCCCGCTTCGCGCGCCGCCGCCGGCGCGAGCAGCGCATCGAGATCGCCATCGTCCGGCACACGATCGGGCGCCGCAATGGCACGCGCTGTAAATTTTTCCCAAAAGCTGCGGCGGCCGCGAAACGGCAAAGCAAGCGCCTGGACGCGTGGCCGCCAAGTGCGCGCCGCCTCGGCCCAGCGTGCAAAGCCCTTCGGGATCAGCGCCTCGATCTTGGCGCGGATCGCTTGGCCGAAAACCGGCGACGCGCCATCCGTCGAAATGCCGATCACGAGCGGCGACCGATTGACGATGGCGCCGAAGGTAAAATCACTGAAGGTGGGGCGGTCGATGACATTGACCGGCACGCCGGCCGCCCGCGCCGCCGCGGCGAATCGCGCGGCGGCTTGCTCGTCGGCGCTATCGGCGACGGCGATAGCGGCGCCCGCAAGGTCAGTCGCCGTCCAAAGCCGCTGGTGAATGACGATGGCGCCGCATGACGGCGCGGCGGCCAGCGCCGCCATGTCTTCGCTGACTTCCGGCGCGAACACGTCGACTTTGGCACCGGCGGCCGAGAGCAACTCGGCCTTCCACGCCGCAGCGTCAGTGCCACCGGCAACGACCGCGCGCCTGCTTTGGAGCGCAAAGAACGCGGGCAGCCGCGCCAATGGGCCCAGCCGGGTCATTCGCAGTTCGGAAGGGGCGCGGCTCATGCCAAGTCCTCAGAGGGCACTTCACGGTACATAGAATGAAATTCTATCGACTGCAATTGAGAGCAAGTCCTTTAGTCTTATTCTCATCTGAAACAGCAAAACCATAGTAGATCATTCCGAGAAAGCGCCTTACCAAGAAAATCGCGCAGGTCCAGATTCCCGCTCCGTTTGAATGATTCCCCTACAAGACCCGTGCCAGTCGAAGCACGCCCCAAAACTTGGCGGGCGCCCGACGGGGTTCCGCCGGGCGCCCTTAGTTTCACGTCAGCCGGCCTATAAGCCGGGTTCTGGGTGGCCTGCGGACAGTGTCCACAGACGTGACGGCCATTCCTCTGGGACGCCGGTTACCCGGCGCCTCAAGCAACCTACCCGGACGGCAGGATCCGGACATGATCCCGAAGCCTTGTTTGCACTCGCGCGCAACTTTGGCTTCGCGCCGTCCCTATTCGGTCTTGCTCCCGGTGGGGTTTGCCGTGCCGCCGGCGTTACCGCCGGCGCGGTGCGCTCTTACCGCACCGTTTCACCCTTACCGCGCCCTGCCCGAAGGTGGGGCTCGGCGGTCTGTTCTCTGTGGCACTGTCCCTGGGTTCGCACCCGCCGGACGTTATCCGGCACCGTTTGTCCATGGAGCCCGGACTTTCCTCCCCGGCAACCTTTCGGTTTCGCCGGAGCGGCCGCCCGGCCGACTGACCCGAACAGGGATGGGGGCGGCAGGCGCCGCCGTCAAGGGGCGGCGAGCGTCCCGGTGCGCGCGCGAGCGGCGATCGTCCGCCCGGCAATGGTCTTGGCCCGGCCGCGCGTGGCAAGCAATTCTTGCAAAGTGCTGCGCGTCGACGGATCGGCGATACCGTCGATGCGTTCGGGACGGAAATGGCGTTGGAAAGCCACCACAATCTCGCGCGTCATAGAATCATATTCGCCGCTCGACTCGACACCATAGCCATAGTCGCCGAGCAACTTTTGCAACGCGGCGACGGCGTCACCGCGATCGCCCGGCCGCAGCGTCTGGCCAAAGTCCATGATGGCGGCGGGCTTGACCCAATGCCCGACGCCGGACTCGTAGAGCGTGCGCCACGGAAACTTCTCACCCGGGTCCTGTTTGCGCGCCGGCGCAACGTCGGAATGCGCCAAGACGCGCACCGGCGGAATGGTGTTGCGCGTTTGGATACTGCGGCACAGCGCCGTCACCGCGGCGATCTGGCGTTTGGGGAAATTCGGATAGCCGTGGTCATGGCCCGGATTGGCGATCTCTATACCGATCGAGCAGGAATTGATGTCGCTCTCGCCCGCCCAAAGCGCCTTGCCGGCATGCCAGGCGCGGCGGCTCTCCTGCACCAGTTGGATGATGCGGCCGTCCTCGAACACGAAGTAATGAGCCGAAACCTCGCTGCCGCGCGCTTTCAAAAGTTCCAGCGCGGCCTCGGCGTCGGACATCCCGGTATAGTGCAACAGGATCATGTCCACACGCCGGCCGTCTTTGCGCTCGCCGTGATTAGGCGAAGGCATGATTTCGGCGACGACGCAGGAATCCGGGGCGAACGCGGGACGCGACATGCGGCCAGTTTAGGATAATGCGCGTTAGCGACAAGCTGAATTGCATGCCGCGGCGGGCCCGCCGCCAAACCGCGGCACGCGTGGCAGGGTGGCTGCGCGGCGCGCGGCTTCAACCATTCTTTAAGCTTACCTCTGACTAATCGTCATCGAGCGGAGCTGCCGACCGGGGCAGCCGTTCGGTGGACGTCCGCATAGTCTCATGACAGCGCAACTCTCCCCGCAAGACTTTGTTTCTAATGGACAAAATCATAAGACTCAGCCGCGAATTCGGGAACTCGGAGGCCGGCCGCTGTCGCGCAGAACGCGTGGACGCGATCGCGACAGTCCGCGCGTTCAAGCAGGAATTCGGCACCGACCCGGCGGCGGCAGAATTGTTCGGGGCATGGGAATGATGGCGGGCCGCGGCAGCAAGGCTGCCGCTGGCGGAGCGGTCCGTCATATTCCCGTGCTCGCCCGCCACGTCGTCGATTGGCTCGGCGTCCGCAGCGGCGGTCTCTACATCGACGCGACATTCGGCGCCGGCGGCTATACGCACGCCATGCTCGAGACGCCCGGCGCCCGCGTGCTCGGCATCGATCGCGATCAGAGCGCCATTGCGCAAGGCGCCGCTCTGGTCGAGGCGGCACAAGGCCGGCTCGAACTGGTCGAGGATCGATTCTCAAATCTGGCATCGATCGCCGAAAGCGGCGCGGCCGACGGCATCGTGTTCGATCTCGGCGTCTCCTCGATGCAGATCGACGAGGCGGCACGCGGATTTTCATTCCGGCTCGACGGGCCGCTCGATATGCGCATGGGCCGCAACGGTCCAAGCGCGAGCGACATTGTCGCTCGCGCCGGCGAACGCGATCTCGCTGTCATCATCGCGCGATTGGGGGAAGAACATCACGCCGGCAGGATCGCCCGCGCCATCGTCAAGGCGCGGGACGAACAGCCGGTCGAGACGACGCGGGCGCTCGCCGAGATCGTCACGCGGGTCGTGCACGCGCGCGAGGGCGCTATTCATCCCGCTACCCGCACTTTCCAAGCCTTGAGGATTTTCGTCAACGACGAGCTTGGCGAATTGGCGCGCGGGCTTGCCGCCGCCGAGCGCGTGCTCAAGCCCTCGGGCCGGCTGGTCGCGGTCGCGTTCCACTCGCTCGAGGATCGCATCGTCAAAACCTTTCTCGCCGAGCGCAGCCACACGCCGGCGGGCTCGCGCCATCGGCCGGACGTGGTGGCGCCACCTCCGACATTCCTGGTGCTGACGCGGCGGCCGCAAACGCCCGACGATGCCGAAATCGCCGACAATCCGCGCGCCCGCTCGGCCAAGCTGCGCGCGGCCGAACGCACGGCAGCGCCGGCACGCGCGGCCGAGATCGAGCATCTCCTGCCGCGGCTGCCGTCGCTCGCCGATGTCATGCGGGGGCGGCCGTGATCCTGCGCCTGCTCAATTTTGTCGTGATCGGGGCGCTCGTTCTCGCCGCGGCTTACGTTTATCGGATCAAATTCGACGCCACCGTCCAGGCCGAGCGTCTCGCCAAGATTCGCGGCGAGGTGCGCCATGAGCGTGATGCCATCGCGGCATTGCGCGCCGAATGGGGACAATTGGACAATCCGGCGCGCATCGAAGCGCTGGCGAAGCGCTATCTGCCGCTCAGAACCATCGCACCGACGCAGTTCGACACGCTCGATCGCCTGCCCGACCGGCCGCCGCAAGACACCACGGCCGAAAGCAGCGATCCGATCGGCGGCGTGATCGGCCAATCAGAAGCGCCCGCGACCACGGGAAGTATTCCGGCCCCCGAATCCGGCGGAGCGCCACAACAATGAGCGCAGCCGCGGAAACCCTCTCGACGTCGGCGGCGGAGACGAATTCGCCCAAAGTGCCGTGGCGGCGACGGCTCATTCGCCGGTTGCTCTATGGCCGCGACATCGATCGCGGCGCCAAGGCGCGGGCTCGGATCGGCCTGGCAATCCTCGCCTTCGCCGCGGTTTATTGCGTCATCGCCGCGCGACTCGTGATGTTCGCGCTTGTCTCCAACAGCCACGCCGCCCATCGCGTCGTCTCCGGCGACGCCATTGCCACGGCGCGGCCGGACATTCTCGATCGTAACGGCGAAGTTTTGGCGACCGACGTGCGCGTGCCGTCGCTCTATGCCGAGCCGCGCCGGCTCATCGACGTCGACGAGGCGGTCGAATTGCTCACCGCGGATCTGCCCGATGTCGATGCCACGGAGTTGCGCGAACGGTTGTCGTCGAAGCGCGGCTTTGTCTGGCTCAAACGCGACATCACACCGGAGCAGCAGCGCGAAATCTATCGCCAGGGACTGCCCGGCATCGGTTTTCTCAACGAGAACAAACGCGACTATCCGAACGGCGCCGAAGTCTCGCATCTCATCGGCCACGTCAACACCGACAACGAAGGCATCGCCGGCATCGAGAAATGGCTCGATGGGCAAGGTCTCGACGCGCTGCACATGGCCGGCCTGGCGACCGACCGGCTGCAAACCCCGGTACAGCTTGCCGTGGATTTGCGCGTGCAGCATGCATTGCGCGACGAACTCGTCGCCGCGCGCACGAAATTCAGCGCGCTTGCCGCCGCCGGGCTCGTCCTCAACGTGCGTACCGGCGAGATCGTCGCCATGGTTTCGGAGCCGGATTACGACCCCAACAATCCCCACGAAGCGCTCGATCCGACCCGTATCAATCGTCTGACCACCGGCGTCTATGAAATGGGATCGACGTTCAAGGCCTTCACCATCGCCATGGCGCTCGATTCCGGCAAGGCGACGTTGAAATCCACCTTCGACGCGCACAATCCGCTGCATTACGGCAAGTTCGACATCCACGATTTCGAACCGATGCAGCGTGCACTGTCGGTGCCGGAAATCTTCACCTATTCGTCAAACATCGGGGCGGCGCGCATCGCGATGATGATGGGCGTCGACGCGCATAAAGCGTTCCTGAAAAAAATGGGCCAACTCGACCGCCTACGCACGGAATTGCCGGAAAGCGCCGAACCGATCGTGCCGAAGCGATGGAGCGAGCTCAACACCATGACCATCGCGTTCGGGCACGGCCTGTCGGTGGCGCCGCTGCAGGCGGTGATGGGCGTGGCCGCCTTGATGAACGGCGGCGTCCTGATCCCGCCGACATTCTTGAAGCGGACGGAAGCCGAGGCCGCGAAGCTCGGCACGCAGGTCATCAAGCCCGAGACCTCGGAACTGATGCGTTATCTGATGCGGCTCAACGTCGAAAAGGGCACAGCCGCCAAGGCCGATGTGCCGGGCTATTACATCGGCGGCAAGACCGGCACCGCCGACAAAGTGGTGTTCGGCCGTTATTCCAAGACCAAAGTCCTGACCGACTTCATGGCGGTGCTGCCGGCCGATCACCCGCGCTACCTGCTGCTGATCATGCTCGACGAGCCGCATGCAACGCCGGACACCCATGGCTTCACGACGTCGGGCTGGAACGCCGTGCCGACCGGCGGCGCCGTGGTCGCGCGCATTGCGCCGCTGCTCGGCATCGAACCGCGATTGGATCTGCCGACCGCCGATCAGCTAATACTGGCCTCGCTCAAGGAAAGCAGGTAAGGCGTTGGCCGCATTGTCGACCGAGCCACCATGAAGCTTCGCGAGATTTTGCCTCCTGACGCGGAACTCGATGCTCGCCATGCCGATCTCGACGCCGGCGGGGTGACGGCGGACAGCCGCGCCGTCAGGCGCGGCGATGTGTTCGTGGCGATCGCCGGCGGCAAGACCGACGGCCTGCGCTTCGTCGCCGCCGCGATTGCCGCGGGCGCCGCCGCCATCGTCGCCGAGCGCACGCCGGAAGCGCCGCTGCCCGCCAATGTCGCATTCGTGCGCACCGGCAATGCGCGGCGCGCACTGGCGCTGATCGCGGCCAAGCTCTATCCGCGCCAGCCGCGCGTCATCGCCGCCGTCACCGGCACCAGCGGCAAGACATCGGTCACGGCATTCACCCGGCAGATTTGGTCCGCGCTCGGCCATCGCGCCGCGAGCATCGGCACCATCGGCGTGGTGTCGCCGAGCGGCGAAACCTATGGCTCGCTGACCACGCCCGATCCGGTCGCCCTGCATCGCACGCTCGATACGCTCGCCGGCGAGGGCGTAACCCATCTCGCCGTCGAAGCGTCTTCGCACGGCCTCGACCAATATCGCCTCGACGGTTTGCGCATCGCGGCCGCGGGCTTCACCAATATCACGCGCGATCATCTCGATTATCATCCGTCGTTCGACGCTTATTTCGCCGCCAAACTGCGGCTGTTCGAAGATTTGCTGGCGCCCGGCGCCGCGGCGATCGTCGCTATCGACCACGAGCACGCCGACATGGTGGTCGCCGCAGCGCGCGCACGCGGCCTCTCGATCACCACGGTCGGGCGCAACGGAACGGGAATTCGTCTCGTTCAATCCGCCATCGACGGATTTTCGCAGACGCTGCAGCTCGAACACGCTGGAAAAACTGTTCAGGTGCATCTGCCGCTGGTCGGCGAATTCCAGGTCGAGAACGCGCTGGTCGCCGCCGGGCTCGTCATTGCGACCGGCGGCGATGCCGGAGCAACCTTTGCGGCGCTGGAAAAGCTGTCCGGCGCCAAGGGACGCCTCGAACGCGTCGGCGTGAGCCGTGGCGCGCAGATTTTCGTCGACTACGCGCATAAGCCCGACGCGCTCGCCAAGGCGCTGGATGCCTTGCGGCCCTATGTGACCGGCCGGCTCGTGGTAGTGTTCGGCGCCGGCGGCGACCGCGATCGCGGCAAGCGGCCGCTGATGGGCGCAGTCGCCATGGCCAAAGCCGACCGGGTCATCGTCACCGACGACAATCCGCGCAGCGAAGACGCCGCCGCCATCCGCGCCGCAATCGTCGCCGCGGCCCGCGGCGCCGCCGAAATCGGCGATCGCCGCGACGCGATCCGCCGTGCGATCGCCGACTTACGCTCCGGCGACGTGCTTTTGATTGCCGGGAAGGGCCATGAAACCGGCCAAATCGTCGGCGACCGGGTGATACCGTTCAGCGACCATGAAGCGGTCGCCACGGCCCTGAAGGAATTTGCCGCATGAGCGCGCCGGCGCTGTGGACAGTGGACGCAATGGCAACGGCGATGGGCGCCGCGCGGCAAGGCGCGCTGCCGCAATCGATTTCCGGCATCTCGATCGACAGCCGCAGCATCGCCCCGGGCGAGGCATTCTTCGCCATTCACGGCGAGCATCGCGACGGCCACGATTTCGTCCCGGGCGCGCTTGCGGCAAAGGCGGGTCTCGCCGTCGTCGCCGCCGACCGGAGCGCGCAATTCCCCGCCGACGCGCCGTTGCTCATCGTGCCGCATGTGCTTGCCGGCTTGCGCGATCTCGCCGCCGCGGCGCGGGCGCGGACGAATGCCAAAGTGATCGGCATCACCGGCTCGGTCGGCAAGACCGGCACCAAGGAAGCCCTGCGGCTCGCGCTCTCGAAGGACGGCGAGACTCATGCCTCCGTCGCCTCCTACAATAATCATTGGGGCGTGCCGCTGTCGCTGGCGCGCTGCCCGGCGAACGCGCGCTATGCCGTGTTCGAGATGGGCATGAACCACGAAGGCGAGATCGAGCCACTGTCGCGGCTGGTTCGCCCGCACGTCGCCATCATCACCACGATCGCGCCGGTTCATCTCGAATTCTTAGGAACGCTCACCAAGATCGCCGACGCCAAAGCCGAGATATTTTTCGGCATCGAGCCGGACGGCAC
>Ga0181525_10004781_pt1 | contig 10263 bp, 10 predicted proteins | sample PEATcosm2014_Bin_48_FD_121100 | JGI IMG/M metagenome (GOLD analysis project Ga0181525, IMG submission 121100) | Peatland microbial communities from MTU Mesocosm Facility, Houghton, MI, USA - PEATcosm2014_Bin06_10_metaG | ecosystem: Environmental > Terrestrial > Soil > Wetlands > Peat | place...
CGTCACCCGCGAAGCGGGCGGCTGCAAGACTCCATTGCCTAACTACCAGACGCTGCAAACGGCAACGGAGGTTGAGGGTTAGGTTGTTTGTTGACTTTTGTTTTTCAGCCTCAATGAACATCCGCACGCACGGCGTTCAGGCAGGGTGGAAAATACGGGAAACGCGGGGAATGGCAAGCGGAAAAATGCCTTGCCACATGCGTCACCCCAACGCTGTCCACCAAATTGATGCAAGGCCAGTTCCATCTACCTTGCCCGATAGTAGCGGGCGGGATAGTTTGTCCATTGCAAATCTGTGAAAGTGGCGGACGCGCCGGACAACATATTTGTCCATACCGGCTGCCAGTCCATAAGGTTCGTGCTGGCTTCGATGACGGCAGTTTGATTGGTGACACCAGTGATAGTGAAACTGAAGTTGCCGTATTGCACACCAACATTACTACCACCCTCGATTTGCGGCGCGGGTGCAGCCAACATCACCGTCGTCAATCCCCCATAAGTCGTGCCCCAGCCGCTCGTGCCGTAGTAGTAATAGACCACCGGCGCATAGTTACCGAAAAACACATAATCTCCACCCAAACTTGGCGCATTCCCCAGAAAAGTAACATTCGTCAGACTGGAGTAATCGACTTCGCCAAACGCCAAATCGCCGATGATTGTGACGCTGTTGGGGATCGTGATACTGGTCAGGTTGGTGCAATACACAAACGCCTCGTAACCAATGCTCTTGACGCCGTTGGGAATGGTGTAGCTTCCGCCCAGACCTGTCGGAAACTCGATGAGCACGGTTTTGTTTGAATTGAATAAGACGCCATTCGTGCTGCTGTATGCCCGATTGCCGGAGACAACCGAAATGTTGGTTAAGCTGGCGCAATTCGCAAACGCATCGCTGCTCATGCTCGTGACGTTGTTGGAAATGGTGATACTGGTCAGGCTAGTGCAAAAAAACGCATACTGTCCGATGCTCGTGACGCCGCTGCCAATGAAAACATTGGTCAGGCTTCTGCATAAATAAAAAGCATCGTTGCCGATGCTCGTGACGCCATTGCCAATGACAACACTGGCCAGGCTGGGGCAATACGCAAAAGCAGAATTGCCGATGATGGTGACGCTGTTGGGTATCGTGATACTGGCCAGGCTTGTGCAATCCTCAAACGCCTGATAGCCGATGCTGGTAACGCCATTGCCAATGACAACACTGGTCAGGCTGCTGCAATACACAAATGCCATTTCTCCGATATTGGTCACGCTGTCGGGTATCGTGATACTTGTAAGGCTGCTTATGTAATAAAGCGAATCGTTGCCGATGCTCGTTACTGGATAGCCGTTGGTATAGGCTGGAATGACGATGTTAGTTGGCGAGCCGTTGTAGCCGGTGATGGTGATCGCGCCATTGTTGGTGGTGTAAGTCAGTTGCGCCTGCGCCGCCAGCGGCAGCAATCCCGCCAATGCCAAAAGAAAAATCAGGACTTTGGCTTTCATAGGACTGGCTTTAGCATAGGTGATGCCAAGTGGTTTATACCAATGAATCCACGGTTTTGCGTTTTGAAGATGCGTGAGCCTCACGCCTGTTTCGGAAATTTTCACGCATTATTTTCCCAACACTTTGACTTCAATGCATGCCGTCCGCAAAAACCGGCCGTCCGCAAGAACTCACGTCGCCATGTGGCTCACGACGTCGCTCCAGTCCGAGAAGCCCGTGAGTCCTCCCACATACTGGATGCGGCAATCGTAGGTCTTGCCCGGCGTGAGGCCCGGAATCGGGATGTTGCGCATCTGAGTGCAAACCGGGCCGTTCAGCCATGTCGTCGTGCCAGTCTCGCGGTATTGCGTCAGGACGGACATTTTTCCGGCTGGTAAACGGGTTTCAGCCTTCGTGAACCAGCTTTTTGGCCTCTTGACCAACCTTTTTCACCCGGTGAGCAGATCTTCTCCCTCACCGACAAACCCTTCTCACCCGTCGGAAAGGGTTTCTCCATGGCTGGCCAAGATTTCGGGCAAGGTGGGAAGGGTTTCTCCAGTGGGGAGGCAGGTTTCGGGGTTTCCGACCAGCCTTTTGGGACTGCTGACCCTCCTTTTTGACCGTTTGACAAACCTTTCTCCCTCTCCGACCAAGGTTTCTCCCTCCCTGACAAAGGTTCTTCGGTCTTCGACAAGGGTTTGTCGGTCGTTGACAAAGGTTTGTCAGTGAGCGACAAAGGTTTGTCACATGCGAGAAGGGTTTGTCAGAGACCGACAAAGGTTTCCCGATGACTGACAAAGGTTTGTCAGACATCGACAAAGGTTTGTCGAGGAGGGAGAAAGGTTTGTCAGAGGCCGACAAAGGTCTCCCGACGAGGGAGAAAGGTTTCCCAATCGGCCAGAAAGGTCAAAAACCCAGCAAAAAGGCATTTTCCATGTCCAACCTTCCCCTGTCGCTTTGCGGGAAACCTGTAAATATGCCTGGTGATGGAGCCGGAAACATCGGGCGTGGATTCCAGCGCAACGGAATCTTTTCCCGCCACTTGTCAAAAACCAATTGCTCCATTATTGTCTGCCAATGTCGTTGAAGAAACAGTTCGTTCTGCCGGCCCTGATGTTCTGCGCCGCAACACTTGCTTGCGCGGACACGGTCCAGCTCAAGGACAAGGACGCCGTCACCGGCAAAATCCTTGCCGAGAAACCCGACGCGGTGGTCGTGGATGTGGGCTACACCGTGCTGGTCATCCCGCGCAGTGATGTCGAGAAGATTTCCAGGGCGGGCGAGGTGCTGCCCCCGGCGGCGGCCGCCATCAACCCGCTGCTGAACGTCGCGCCGCAGTTTTACACCGCCAACGCGCTCGCGACGCCCGCGCGCGACGTGAGCGACCTCGTCAAGCAGATCGGCGAGGCCGTGGTGCAGGTGCGCACGCCGGAAGGCCTCGGCTCCGGCTTCTTCATCAACGCGGACGGCTATCTCATCACGAATTTCCACGTCATCGAGGGCGAGACGGAAATTTCCGTGGAGGTGTATCATCAGAACGACGGCCAGCTCCAGCGCGACACCTACAAGCAGGTGCGCATCGTGGCCATCAACAAATTTCACGACCTCTCGCTGCTGCACATTGAGGACAAGGATGCGCCGAAGTTCAAATGGGTCACGCTCGGCAGCTCGGATGCGTTGAGCGTGGGCGATTCCGTCTTCGCCATCGGCAGCCCGCTCGGACTGGAGCGCACGGTGACACAGGGCATCATCAGCACCAAGACGCGCGAGCTTGAGGGCGAGCTTTATTTGCAGACCAGCACGCAGATCAATCCCGGCAACAGCGGCGGCCCGCTCTTCAACCTCGCCGGCGAAGTCGTGGGCGTGACGAACATGAAGATCACGTTTGGCGAAGGACTCGGCTTTGCGATTCCCGTTGAACTCGTGAAAAACTTCCTCGACCACCGCGACGCCTTTGCCTACGCCGCCGACAACCCCAACAATCCGTATCGCTACCTGCCGCCACCCAGCTACACGAAGCACAAGGTGGATGAAAAATAATTTAGCGGGCAACCTTTCGGCGGATTCGTGCTTTAATTGAAATGAAAATGAATTTCTTGCGCCCTTTTATTGCCTCGGCATTCCTTGCAATCGCCGTTCCGACCTTTGCCTCGATACCGCCCGCCGAAAATCTTCTGCCGCAGGACACCTTGTTTCTCATGACCGCGCCGGATTGCGACGCGTTCCGGGCCTCGTTGCATCAATCGCCGCACTGGCTGTTGTGGAACGACCCTGCAATGAAGCCGTTTCACGACAGCTTCATCGCCAAGTGGCGTGAATCGTTCGTGGCACCTCTTGAACACGACCTCGGCGTGAAGCTCTCGGACTTCGCGGACCTGCCGCAGGGCCAGTTCACCTTCGCCATCACCCAAAACGGCTGGACCGGCGGCGACGACGAAAAGGCGCCGGGGATTCTTCTGTTGCTAGACGCCGGGAGCAAAAGTGATCTGCTCAAAACCAATCTCGCGGCGCTCCAGCAAAAATGGACGGATGCGGGCAAACCGGTCCGCACGGAAACGGTCCGGGGCATCCAGTTTTCGATCGTGACGCTGGCAAGCAACGACATGCCTGCGTCGCTCGCGTCGCTCGTTCCCCAGGCCCAGCCGGTGCAGGAACTCGGCAAGGTGACCAAGCCGGTCAAGCCCGGCGAAATCGTGTTCGGGCAGTTTGAATCGCTGCTGATCGTCGGCAATTCCATCGAGGCTGTCGCGCCCGTCGCCACGCATCTGACCGGCGGCTCTATGCCGGCGCTGGACGACAACGCCATTTTCGCGGCTGACAAACTGTCGCAATTCCGCGGTTCGCCGCTTTATTACGGCTGGTTCAACGCGAAGACTTTTTTCACCCTGCTCTCGCGCATTCCGCCGGCGCAGCCGAATCCCGACGTGCCCAGCCTGATGCCGCAAATTCCGTGGGACAAGGTCATCGCCGCGTCCGGCGCGATGGGATTGAAGAGCGCCACTTTTACTTATCGCGAATCGCATGACGGCTCGCAGATCGATTTCTTTCTGTCCGTGCCGGAAAGCAGCCGCACGGGCATCTTCACGATCCTTGCCACCGCGGCGAAAAGTTCCGGGCCGCCGCCCTTCGTGCCCGCCGACGCGGTGAGTTTCTGGCGCTGGCGGCTGGACAGCCAAAAATCCTGGGCCACCCTGCAATCGATGCTGTCGGACATTGCCCCTGCGGCATTGACGGGCCTGAACTCGCTGATTGCCGTTTACAACATGAACGCGCAGCAAAAGGATCCTGACTTCGACGTCCGGAAAAATCTCATCGGCAACCTCGGCGACGATTTCATCAGTTACGAGAAGCTGCCGGCGGGAAAATCGCTGGAGGATTTGAACAATCAGCCGTCGCTCTTTCTTTTTGCCGCGTCGAATCCCGACCAGACCCTCCTCGCCATCAAGAATCTGGCATCCATGGGGGTAAACGGGGCGCCCTCGGCGCCGCGCGATTTCCTCGGCAAAAAAATTTACAGCATTCCCCTTCCAAACCGCACCGTGCAATTTGGCGTCGCGCCACCCCCGGCAGGCTCGCTATATTTCACGACCAGCGGCGGCTATGTCGCCATCAGCAAGGACTCTTCGATACTTGAAAATTTTCTGCGGAGCGCGGCAAATCCCGGCAGGCCCTTGAGTGCAACCGCCGGGCTCATTGACGCCGCGCAGCACGTCGGCGGCGCGGGCGGCGGCCTGTTCGGCTTTCAAAACCAGCGTGAAACCATGCGCTTCACGTTCGAGGGATTGAAGAACAGCGCGGCAAGCCCTGCCGCACAGGCGCTGGTATCTCAATCAAATCTTTTCGGCCTGCTTTATAAGTCGGCGGACTTTTCCCTGCTGCCGGATTACGATCAGGTGGAAAAATACTTTTACTTCTCTGTCTTTGGCGGCAGTTCCAGCGCGGAGGGAATTTCCTTCAAATTTTTCGCCCCGCGCCCGCCGCAGTTGAATTGAAATCCCAAAATTGATTCACCAGCTTACCGGCACCGTCATTTTTTTGCCAAATCGGTTGCTGTAATGCAATTGCCGGTGCTGACGCCCGTATTCGTGGACGAGCTTGGTGATCTTAACGTCGTAGCAGCAATACTCCGCGATTTCCGCCAGCCTGCCGTCCTTGAACCATCGGATCGCCTGCAAGCCTTCCGCCGTTTTTTCCACGCCGAAGGTCGCCGTCGCGATTGAGTCGAGCGAGAGCCGGTGGTTCAATGTGTTCTGCAATTCCACCATCATGTCGAGCGTGGGAAGCTGGCTCAAATCAAAGGACGTGTAGCCGTGCAGCACCTCGTAGTCGAAACGCAGGTTGTTGAAGCCAACGACCAAATCCGCGCGTTGCAAATCCCTGATGAGTTCGTCCACCTGTTTCTCGCCGTAGATTTTATATTCGCCGCCCGCCGTGCCGAAGGTCACGCCGATGCTCATGCACATTTTGGAAATGTTGCCCCAGCCGCCAACTTCATCGGCGGACTTCTGCGTTTCGAGATCGAAATAGACGATGTTCTTTGCCATGAAGCAATAACTTGTAGCAGCGGACGTGCGTTCGCTCCATCTAAAAAAATTTGAGCGGACTTACGCCTGCTGCTATGTTTTGTGCATGGCATTGACACCTTCCACCATGCTGCCGCTCGGCACCGCCGCGCCGGACTTCCAGTTGCCGGACACCAACGGAAAAACCGTATCGCTCGCCGGTTTCAAAAACTCTTCCGCATTGCTCGTGATTTTCATGTGCAACCATTGTCCGTATGTGATCCACATCCGTACCGGACTGGCGCAACTGGCAAATGATTACATGCAGAAAAACGTGGCCATCGTCGGAATCAATTCCAACGACGCGAAAAACTATCCCGCCGACAGCCCGGCGAAGATGAAGGACGAAGTGAAAAATGCCGGCTACATTTTCCCGTATCTTTACGATGAAACGCAGGATGTCGCGAAAAAATATCACGCCGCCTGCACGCCGGATTTTTTTCTTTTCGACAAAAAGCAGAAGCTTGTTTATCGCGGACAGTTCGATGCCAGCCGCCCGGGCAACGGAATGCCTGTGACCGGAAAAGATTTGCGCGCCGCGATTGACTCCATTCTAACGGGAAAATCCATTTCTCCAACTCAAACGCCAAGCATTGGCTGCAACATCAAGTGGAAAGCTGGAAATGAGCCACGTTATTTTTGATTTTTGATTCACGATTTATGCGCCTCGTTGAACCGTAATGACGCTCGTAAATCGCAAATCACAATTCATCAGCCATGACCGCGTTCGCCTTTCCCAACCTTGAAGGCGGCAGCGTCGCGCCAATTACTTCCGGCGGCGGCGGAAAAATAATTCAAAGGATTCGGCCTGCTGCGGGTTCAGACCCTGTAAAAGCACGCTGCATGGCCGACGCCGACAACGAACTGGTGTTGCAAAGTCAAAATGGCAGCGTTGCCGCTTTTGAAACGCTGATCCGCAATCATCAAACCATGATTCACGCACTGACATTTCGGATGACCGGCTCGTCCGCCGACGCCGAGGATTTGGCGCAGGAGACTTTTATCCGCGCTCACGAACAAATCAGCCGCTTCAACCGTGGCGCGAAATTCTCCACCTGGCTTTACAGCATCGCCGTCCACGCGTGCCTGAACTGGCGGCGGAACGAGGCGCGGCGGTTTCAAGCCTACACGAATTGCGCCGAGGATGTTTCCGCGAGAGAAAGCGAAGATAAAAATTCGCCGGATGAAATGGCGCAGCAGGCGCAGGCGGCGTTGATGAAATTGCCGGCAAAACAACGCGCGGCGATTGTGCTGGTGATTTACGACGGCTTGAACCACGCGGCGGCGGCGAAAATTCTGTGCTGTTCGGAAACAACTGTTTCGTGGCGCGTGTTCGCCGCGAAAAGGAAATTGAAACAGTGGCTGACGGCCAATGGAAAACAACCATGAATGATTTTGATCTGGAATCGAAATTGAAAAGCGTGCCTGTTCCGGCGCGGACGGAAGATTATTGGGAAAATTTTCCATCGCAGGTGCGCGCAAGCCTGCACCACGCGCCCGTGGAATTTGCGCCGCGAAATTTTTGGCTGCCGCGGCCGGTCTGGAGCGGCGGGTTCGCGCTCGCTCTGGCGCTGGTGTTTGTCTGCGTCCAGTTTCATCCGCTCCAGACAATGTCGCTCGCCATCACGAAACAACAACGGCATTTCCACACGCAACTCGCGCGGCTGGATGCCGGGCTGCATGTGTTGATGCTGAACACCGGCGGCATGGGTTACCTGCTGGCCGACGCAAATTGAAACTAAATTATGCCGACGCAAAAAGTCCAAGCCGCTGATGAAAAAGCATCCGCGCCGGAAATTTTGGAAAATCTCGTCCGTCTCGCCGAACGCGCGGGCGCGAGCGACATCCATTTGCAGATGCGCGGCAAATCCGCCGAGGTTGGCTTTCGTCTTGATGGCATCATCACCCCCAGCTGCGAACTGACAGCAGACGTTGCCGAGCGTGTTTTTGGCCGCATTAAATTTCTCGCGCGGCTCAAAACCTATCAGGAATCACTTCCACAAGACGGGCGCATTTCGCACGATGAAATAAAATGCAGGAACGACATTCGCGTCGCGACTTATCCGACCGTCACTGGCGAAAAAATTGTGTTGCGGCTGTTCAATTCAACTTCAGTCAAAAAGCTGGAAGAAATTGAATTTCCAGAAAACGCCCGCTCAGAACTGGAAAGTTTTCTCCGGCAAACAAGCGGCCTGCTATTGCTCACCGGGCCTGCAGGCAGCGGCAAGACCACCACGATTTACGCCTGCCTGCAGCATCTCGCCAAACTCGGCGGACGTCACATCATCACCGTTGAAGATCCGGTCGAGCAAATTGTCCCGGGAACGATGCAGACAGAGATTAACGAAGCCATCGGCCTCGATTTTGCACGCGCAGCGCGACACTTGCTGCGGCAAGACCCTCAGGTTTTAATTCTAGGCGAGATTCGCGACGAAGCCACCGCGCAACTTGCCGTCCGCGCCGGACTAACAGGGCATCTCGTGATTTCCACATTGCACGCCGGTTCGTGCAAAGGCGTTTTTGAAAGATTGCTCGCGATGTGCGCCGACCATTCCGCCGTCGCCAGCGCAGTTGAATTGGTTTTGAACCAGCGGCTCATCCGCAAACTTTGTCCCACGTGCGACGGTGACGGTTGTGAAACTTGTCTGCACACCGGATTTCAAGGCCGCGTGCCGCTCGTCGAATGGCTGCGCGTGGATGAAAAAATTCGCGAACAAATCCGACGGCGTGAATTGTCCGCGCTCGCTCCAGCACAAACGCTCGAAGTTTCGGCGCGTTCGTTGGTAAATCAAGGCGTGACGAACGAAATGGAATTCAAACGGATTTTTGGCCTATGAAATACGACGAATTTGCCTTTTTTAACCATCAACTCGCCGCGATGCTGCGAGATGGCATCCCGCTCGAAGGCGCGCTAAGGCGGCTGTGCGACGAAATGCGACGCGGAGAATTGCGCGATGAGTTGCAATCGCTCGAAGCCGACCTCGCCAAAGGCACGCCGATGGCCGACGCGCTGAAATCGCGACAGTTGCCCGAACTTTACAAACGCATGATTCTGGTCGGCGTAAAAAGCGGCGATTTGCCAGGCTCGCTGACGATGCTGGCGGATTATTTCCAGCGGCAAAACAGCATCTGGACGCGGCTGAAAAGCATGATGACCTATCCGCTCATCGTCATGTTTGTCGCATTTTTGATTTCGACCGTGATCGCGTTTGCTTGGAGCTGTGTCATCGGCCCGGCCTTCAAGGATGTTTTTGGCGGTATGAATATGATGCTTCCGGGAGCCACGATTTTTGCATTTGAAACTTTGCAAATCATCTGGGTGTTTCCGGTGGTGCTCGGCGTTATATTTGTGTTGATGACATCAATCGTCTTTCTGCCGGGGCTGCGCGGCAAATATCTCTGGCGGCTGCCGGCTTTCAAGGAGGCCACGATTTCGCGCATCGCGTCGTCGCTGACTTTGCTGATGAAAAACGGCGTCAATTTGCCGGATGCCATCGGTCTGGTGGAACAGCTTGAAACCAGCACTGCTGCTGCCGCCGATTTGCAACAGTGGCGGAAAAAACTCGCCGCCGGAACCGTGAAATTTGCCGATGTCGCCGCCGACAACAAACTGGTTCCGCCGCTGTTCGTCTGGGTGGTGGCCAGCGCGGGCGAGGACATGGTTGCCGGTTTCAACCGCGCGGCGGAAATCTACTATTCGCGCGCCATTTACCGCACCGAGGTTGCGCTCTATTCCGTGTTGCCAATCGCCTCGCTGTTTCTCGGAGCGGTCGTTTTATCGCAGGCGTTTCTGGTCATCAGTATGTTTCTGCCGATGATCCGCATGGTTACCATGATGAGCGGTGATAATTAAAATGAATTCCAAATGACTGATTTTGCACAATTTTTATTCGGTCTGTTTTGGTATGGAGTTTTTATTCTGCTGCCGGGCGGAGGCTTTTCGGTGCTGATGCACTTTTTGCTCTCGCTGCCGATGCGGCGGCGCGACCGCGCGCTGTTTTTTCTCGACCTTGTGGAAACCGTCCTGCAACGCGGCCAATCGGTGGAACAGGCGATTATCGCCGCCGCAGAAAATCACGACCGCGCCATAGGCGTCCGCTTTTACATCGTCGCCGCGCACATCGAAAACGGCTCACGGCTTGGCGAGGCGCTGGAAAAAGAGCCGCGCTTCCTGCCGCCGCAAATCAACGCCATCCTCCGCGCCGGTGAAAAGCTTGGCGACCTGAAAAAAGTTCTGCC
>Ga0181525_10004782_pt1 | contig 10260 bp, 13 predicted proteins | sample PEATcosm2014_Bin_48_FD_121100 | JGI IMG/M metagenome (GOLD analysis project Ga0181525, IMG submission 121100) | Peatland microbial communities from MTU Mesocosm Facility, Houghton, MI, USA - PEATcosm2014_Bin06_10_metaG | ecosystem: Environmental > Terrestrial > Soil > Wetlands > Peat | place...
CGGCGCCGTCGTGGTGGTGGCCGCGGCGGCGCTCGCCGGCCCGGGCGTTCCGGCCGGCGCCTTTCTCAGCGTGGCCGCACCCGCGCTGCTGATCGGCATGGGCATCGGCCGGTTCGGGTGCTTCTGGGCCGGCTGCTGTACCGGCCGTCCGACTACGGCACGCTGGGGCATCTGGTCTTCGGATCGCAGGGTCGGCTGCCGGAGGGCACCCGCGCAACCGCTGGAGGCAATGGCGGCTCTGACCACCGGCGCGGCGGTGCTGGCGGTCGTGCTCATCGCTGGGCTGCACCGGTCGGGTCCCGTCGCCGTCGCTGGCCTGGCGGCCTACACCCTGTGCAGGCAGGCTCTCCTCGGCCTGCGGGCCGAGCCGAGGCGCTGGCGGTACGGGCGCCGGGTTAACGCCGCGGTGGCGGCAATGGTGCTGATCGCCAGCGTGGTCCTGCTCGTCCGCTGAGGTTAACCGGCTCAGCTCAGCGGTACGGGCAGCGGACGGATCGGGACAGGTGCCGAATGGATGATCGAGGTCGTGGTGCGGCCGTGCGGGGTGAACAGGTCAAGGATGGGCTCGAGGTCGTCGATGGAGCGCAGGTAGAGCTTCAGGAAGTAGCAGTCCTCCCCCGTGATCCGGTAGCACTCGGTGACGTTGGGCACCTCGCGGGCGATGCCGGGGATCAGCCCCAGCCCGCCGCCGGTCGGGCTGATCCGCACGATGGCGCAGATCGTGTAGCCGAGTGCCCGCGGGCTGACCTCCGCCCGGTAGGTAAGGACGCCTGACTCCTCCAGGCGCCGCAGCCGGTCGCTCACCGCCGGGCCGGACAGCCCGACCCGCCGCGCCAGCTCGGCCACCCGCAGCCGGGGCGCGGCTTGCAGTTCCGCGACGATCCTGCGGTCGACAGGGTCCATCGCGCTATCCGGGATTTCGAAGGTCTGACGGATGAAATCCCTATGTTTCGAAGGCATCTCGAGGGTCATTGCCGCACCTCACCTCTTCACGATCCTGCCGTCAGCTTCATATGCTCCACCGGTGCCGCGTGAAGAGCAAGCCGTGGAGGTGTCCCGCGGGTGGGTCGGCAGACTGCCGCCTCAGGTGTGGGCACCATCACCGTCATCCGCGTCGCCGGTCACCCGCTCGGTTTCGTCTTCGCCTTCGCCAACTGCGCGCTTTTCATGCTGTACATCGTGCTCGGACACCGGATAGCCGATGCGGGCCGCCCGTCGGCCGGGGTGGACAGGCTCGGGGCCGCGATGCTGATCGCGGCGGTGACCGCGACGCCGTGGGGGCTGGGCGGAGCCCTGTCCGCGTTCCGGCACCCGGTGCTGCTGCTGGCCGGCGCGGGCGTCGGCGTCTGCTCGTCGGTGATCCCCTACGTCTGCGATCAGCTGGCGATGGCGCGGATGCCCACGGCCACGTTCTCGCTCATGCTCGCGCGGCTGCCGGTGTTCGCCACCGTCATCGGCGCGATCGTGCTGCGCCAGGTGCCCACCGCTCAGGACATGGCGGGCATCGGCCTCGTGGTGGCCGGCCTGGTACTACATCAGGAGACACAACCAGGAAGGACAGAGCGTGGACTATGTGAGGCTGGGATCGACGGGGCTGAAGGTGTCGCCGATATGCCTGGGCATGATGAGCTACGGCACGACGGACGAACGCGCTTGGATGCTGGATGAGGCCGCCGCCGAACCGATCGTCAAGGCGGCCGTCGACGGCGGCGTCACCTTCTTTGACACGGCCGACATGTACTCAGACGGGGCGTCAGAGGAGATCACCGGCCGCCTGCTGGCCAGGCTGTTCGCCCACCGGGACGACTACGCGCTGGCCACCAAGGTCTACTTCCCGATGGGTTCGGCGCCCAACGACCGCGGCCTGTCCCGCAAGCACGTGCTGTCGGCGATCGACGCGTCGCTGCGGCGGCTCGGCGTCGATTACGTCGACCTGTACCAGATCCACCGGTGGGACTACGAGACGCCGATCGAGGAGACGATGGCGGCACTGCACGACGTGGTCCAGGCGGGCAAGGCCCGTTATATCGGCGCGAGCAGCATGTTCGCCTGGCAGTTCGCCAAAGGCCCAGCACGCGGCCGAGCGCTCTGGCTGGACCAGGTTCGTGTCGATGCAGAATCACTACAACCTGCTCTACCGGGAGGAAAAGCGAGAAATGATCCCGCTGTGCGCCGACCAGGGCGTCGCCGTGCTGCCGTACAGCCCGCTGGCCCGCGGCGTGCTCGCGGGCAACCGGACCCGGCAGGGAGAGCGGCGGACGATCCGGGCCGGCAGCGACCCGCTGTCCGACGAGCGGTACCGCACCGAGGATGACTTCCTGGTGGCGGACCGGGCCGCCGAGGTGGCCTCGGGGCGAGGGGTTCCCGCCGCCCAGGTGGCCTTGGCCTGGCTGCTGAGCCGACCCGCCGTGACCGCGCCCATCGTCGGCGCGACCAGGCTCAGCCACATTGCCGACGCCCTGGCAGCCGCGCAGCTCACGCTCACCCCCGAGGAAGTACGCCGCCTGGAGGAGCCATACGTCCCGCACCCGGTCCTCGGCCACAGCTGAACGCCAGCGTGCAGGAGCCCCGGCCCCTGCACGCGAGCCCCGACAGCCTCATCAACCACAGCCGCCTCATGCCCGCTCGCGACGATGGACCATCGTCGTGGCTGTAACCACCACGATGTGCCATCGTCGTGGTTCAGCGTCGGCGAACGACCTCGCCTGACCCCGCGTCCGTGGAGGCGGAGGCGGCAGGAGATAGCCTGCGAGGGTGACCGATCGGGAGACGCGCAGGCTTTCCTTCGGGTCGGTGGCATCCGACTACGACCGGTACCGCCCGGCGCCGTCGGCGGAGGCGCTGGACTGGCTGGTGCCGCCCGGCGCTTGCACGGTGCTCGACCTCGCGGCCGGTACCGGGGTCGTGACCAGGGAACTCGTCCGCCGGGCGGCGGGCACGCAGCGGGTCATCGCGGTCGAGCCGGACGAGCGGATGCGCGCCGTGCTGGCGGCCAGGTGCCCGGAGGCGGAGGTGCTGGCCGGGCGGGGCGAGGATATCCCGCAGCCGGACGCGTCGGCGGACGCGGTGGTGATCTCCGCCGCGTGGCACTGGCTCGATCCGGAACGGGCCGTGCCGGAGATCACCCGGGTATTGCGCGTGGGAGGCCGACTTGGCGTGATCTGGGTCGCCAGGGACGTGCGGGTGCCTTGGGTCGCTGAGTTCAACGCGCTGTCTCATGAGTCACGTGAGGCCGATCGCCCGCGGGGGACGGACCGTCCGCCGGAGGCCGATTATCCGGAGGCGGATCATCCGCGAGATGCGGACCGTCGGCCGGATGGCGCCACGGCGGGGCGCCGTCGCCTTCGTGAGGTGACGTTCCCGGCCGGGACTCCGCTATCGCCGGTCGAGGAACTGACGGTGGAGTATTCGCTGCCGCGGACCAAGGACGAGCTGCTCGGGCTGCTCGGCACCTACAGCGGGGTGATCACGCTGGACCCGGACCGGCGGGAAGAGTTCGCCGCGCGGGTCCGCGCCTTCCTGGACCGCCAGCCGTGGGACCGGATCGACCTTCCGCTGATCTGCCGGTGCCTGCGCAGCACGCGCCTGCCCGGGTAACTCAGTTCCCGGCCCGGCGCAGGCCGCGGTCGATGAACCCGATCATCCACTCGAAGCTCTGGTCCGGATCCGCGTCCCACTGGAACCCGCCCGATGCCTCGAGCATCGCGAACCCGTGCATGGTGCAGCGGATGGCGCGGATCGCGTGATCCATCTCCGCCTCGCCGATGCCGTAACCGCGCAGCACCGCGGCGATCGAGTCGAGGACGCGGGTACTCGCCGCGAGCAGCGGGTCGCCTGGCCCGGCGAACTTGGCGCCGGTCGTGGCCGTGTAGCGGCCCGGGTGCGCGGTGACGTAGGCCCGGACAGCGGTCAGCAGCGCCGCGAGCGCGTCGCGCCCCGCCTTGCCCTGCACGGCGTCGCGGATCACCTCTCCGACCTCGTTCATGGCCAGGGTGGCGAGCCGGTGCTGCAGGTCGGCCAGGCCATCGACGTGCTTGTACAGGGACGGCGTACGGACGCCGAGCCGGTCGGCGAGCAGGCCCATGGTGACGCTGGAGTACCCAATCTCGTCGGCAAGACCGGCGGCAGAGGCAACCACCTCCTCGCCAGTCAGCCCCGCTCTAGGCACCCACGTGCTCCTTGAGGAACGGCAGCAGGGCCGCCAGCACCTGGTCGGGGAACTGGGTGTGCGGGTAGTGCCCGGCACCGCTGATCATGACCGCGCGGCCCAACCTGGCCGGCATCCCCGCCACGATGGCGTCAGCCTCGGCGCTCGGGTCGGGCCAGTCGGAGTCAAGGGTGCCCATGAGCACCAGGGCCGGGCACTGGATGCTGCCCAGCTTGGCCTCGGCGTCGGCCGGCCGGGACTTGCCCATCGCCCGCGCCGCGTCCATCCGGCCCGGCTCGCGCAGGTTGGCCGCCAGTGCGGTCATCGCCTCGGCGTAGTCGGCGGGCTTGGTGCCTGGGAAGGCAACGTTGAGGTAGCTCATCCATACGCCTACGCTGCCGGTGAGCGCAGTGCCCATCAGCCGCAGCCCGCCGCGGCGGTACCTGCGGTTGGTGACGAAGGCGCTCAAGCTGATCTTGGGCACCCGGGTGAACGGGTCGATCTCCACGACTGCGCTGACCAGTTCGGGTTCCTGGGCCGCCGCGATGGTGGCCGAACCTCCGGAGAACGAGTGCCCGACGACGATCGCCGGCCCGCCGAGGTGCCTGATCAGCGCGGTCAGGTCATTCGCCGTGTCGGTACGGGTGTAGGACGGCCAGCCGGTGCTCGATTCGCCGTGCCCCCGCAGGTCCACGGCCGCGACCCGGTACCCGGCCTCGGCCAGCGCTGGGGCCAGGAACCTGTACGCATTCCTCGTGTCCCCCATGCCGGGCGCGAGCACGACCAGCGGTTGGCCGACACCCTCCCCCGCCACCTCGTACGCGATCCGTCCGCCCGCCACATCCAGGAACTCGGTCATGTCAGCCTCCGTAGCTAATTTAGATAGCCGTAAAGCTAATTTTATTAGCCAAGGCTGTCAAGTGCTCCCCTGACTGGGCGTGCGGACCGAGAACCGTAGCCAGTGTCAGGCGGTGTGGCGCCTGCGCAGCCAGTGGCGGCGGGCATAGACCACGGCGATGGTCACGATGACGACGGCGGGGCCGGCTACGCCGCGCCCCACCAGGAACAGCGCGAGCAGCCCGGCGAGGCCGAGGCCGAGCGCGCGGGCTACCGGGTGGTTGCGGCGATGGTCGTACCGTTCCTGGGCTAGGTCGGTGTTTTCCATACCTGCCACGCTATGAACCGGCCGCGGCGCGCGGAACGCGGCTAGTACCCGCCTGTGCGCTGCGGTTTTCCTCAGGCCGGGGTGCCGAGGTAGCGCAGGACGGCAAGGACTCGGCGGTTGTCGCTTTCGCCCTGGGGCAGGCCGAGTTTGCCGAAGATGCTGGCTACGTGCTTTTCTACGGCGCCGCCGGTCACGACGAGCTCGGTGGCGATGCCGGCGTTCGAGCGGCCCTCGGCCATCAGGGCGAGGACCTGGCGTTCGCGGGGGGTCAGCGTGGCCAGGCCGCCGCGCTGCCTGCTGGCGCGGAACAGCTGGCTGACCACCTCGGGGTCCAGTGCGGTCCCGCCGCTTGCCACCCGCTCGAGCGCGGCGGTGAACTCGGACACGTTGGCCACCCGGTCCTTGAGCAGGTAGCCGACGCCGGCCGCGCCGCCCTCAAGCAGCTGGGCGCTGTAGGACGTCTCGATGTACTGGGAGAACATGAGCACGCCGGTATCCGGGGACTTCCGCCGCAGCTCCAGCGCGGCGCGCAGGCCCTCGTCGGTGTGCGTCGGCGGCATCCGGATGTCGACAACGGCGACGTCCGGCCGGTGCTCGGCCACCGCGGCCACCAGCGCATCGCCGTCGGACACGGCCGCGCAGATCGAATGGCCGCGGTCCTCGAGCAGCCTGATCAGGCCCTCGCGCAGCAGCGCGGCGTCTTCCGCGATCACTACCCGCATCATTGTCTCCCCGAGGTCTGCAGCGGCAGCACGACGGTCACCGTGGTGGGGCCGCCGGGCGGGCTGGACACGTCGACCCGCCCGTCCACCGTGGACACCCGCTGCGCCAGTCCGGTCAGGCCGCTGCCGCGACCTGCGTCTGCCCCGCCGACGCCGTCGTCACTGACTTCAAGACGTAGCACACCGGATCGTTCGGTATAAATTTTGATCCTTATTTCATTGGCGTAGCTGTGCTTGGTTGCATTTGCAATCAGCTCAGCCGCGCAGAAGTAGGCGATGGTCTCGATCGCGGGAGCGGGCCTAGTGCCGATGTCGGCGCTGACCGACGCCGGGATCGCACTGCTGGTGGCGAGCGTGGTCAGCGCGCTGGCCAGGCCGTTGTCGAGTACCGGGGGGTGGATGCCGCGGGCCAGGTCGCGCAGGTCGGCGAGGGCGTCGACCGCGTTGCGGTGCGCCGCGTCGATCAGCTCCCTGACCGTTGGCTCGTCGGTGTCGCCGAGCTTCTCCCTGGCCATGCCCAGGTTCATGGCCAGCGCGGCGAGGCGCATCTGGGCGCCGTCGTGCAGGTCACGCTCGACCCGGCGCAGCGCCGCCGCGGCGTCGTCCACCGCGAGCGCCCTGGTCCGCTCCAGCTCGCTGACCCGCTCGGACATGCTGCTCGGCCCGAGCAGCGAGCGGATCAGCCAGCGATCCCCCGCGTTGATGGCGCGGGCCAGCCACGTCGCGGCCAGCACGCACGCCGCGCCCAGGATGGCCGCGAGGAACGTCTCCGGCCAGTTATAGACCTTCACGACGCCGCCGAACGGCACCGGCACCACCGCCCCGAGCGGACTCGCCGAGCCATTGTGGAAGGCCAACCAGGCCACCGGGTAGGTCACGTCGGCTAGGCCGAAGGCCGCGAGCACGACCGAGTACCCCTGGACGGCGGCGACCGGCAGCTTGACCAGGCAGTACGCGACGGCCCGCCAGCCGGCCCGGTCCCGCAGCCGCCGGTCGAGCCGGTCGAGGATGCCCTTGCCCGGCTGGAACTTGGGCGGCGGCTCGACCCGGTATTGCAGCAGCCAGCGCACCAGCCGCCGGTGCAGAGCGCCGAGCCGCCTGGTGACCCGCAGGGCCAGCACGATAATCATCAGGCCGATGACGGTGCCGAGGATGGACGCCGTCACGGTCAGCCCCGTGGCCAGCAGGACTACCGTGACCGAGAACCCGGCGAACCCGGTGAGCACGCCGAACCAGCAGTAGACGAACTCGCGGACCGTCCGGCGGGTGAGCGGGGCATGCAGGATGATGCCCGCCAGCCGCCGGAGGTCGGAGTCCATGAATCTAATTGTCGCCCGTTTACGCGTCGCGGCGGGCGAGCGCCCAGCCGCCGATCGCCAGCGCCGGCGCCGCGTACGCGCACAGCATGACGAACCCGACGCCGGGCGACAGGCTGTGCGGCACCGCCTTGACCGCGCTCAGTGAGTTCTCAGCGATGATCATCGGCATGAACTGCCCGACCGAGTTCTGGATCGACGTGCCCATCGGCACCAGGAGCAGCGGCAGCACGAACAGCACCCCGACCAAGGCCGAGATCGCGCCCGCCGTGTGCCGGATGAGCGCGCCGAGGCCCAGGCCGATGAACGCGACCAGGGCGGGGTAGGCGCCCGCCATCAGCACCGCGCGCAGCACGCCGGGCTGGGCCAGCGTGGCGTGCGGGGCAGGTGTGCTCAGCGCGGCCTCGCCTACGGCGAAGGTTGCGAAGGCCAGGATCTCCCCCGCGACCAGCGCCACGGCGCCGACCACTGCGGTCTTGGCGGCCAGCACGAGCGGGCGCCGTGGAGCCGCCGCGAACGTGGCCCTGATCAGCCCCGAGGAGAACTCGCTGGTGATGGCCAGCACGGCCAGGACCCCGACCGCGAGCTGGCCGATCGCAAGGCCGGCGAAGCTGTCGTTGGTCGGGTCGAAGGTCGCCCGGTCCGCCGCGTTCATCGAGGCCCAGTGCTGGTGGCTGAGCACCAGGACCGCGAGGCCGATCATGCCGGCCGCGAATACCAGCAGGGTCCACCAGGTGGAGCGGGTGGCGCGCAGCTTCAGCCACTCGGCCGTGGCCAGGGTGCGGAAGCCGTAGTGGCCCCTGGGCTGGTTGCGGGTCAAGGTGACGGCGGTCATGACAGGCTCCCCTGGTACGCGATGTTGCTTGCGTTGTACTCGATGCTGCCCTCGGTGAGGGCGAAGAACGCCTCCTCGAGCGAGCCGCTACGGGCGGCGAGCTCGGCGACGGAGGTCTGCGCGAGCAGCCGTCCCCGGCCGATCACGACGAGCTGGTCGGCGGTCTGCGCGATCTCGCTGATCAGGTGGCTGGAGACCAGCACGGTGCGGCCGGCCGCGGCCAGGCTCTTCAGCAGGTTGCGGATCCAGCGGATGCCATCGGGGTCCAGGCCGTTGACGGGCTCGTCGAGCAGCAGTACCGCCGGATCGCCGAGCAGCGCCGCGGCGATGCCCAGCCGCTGGGCCATGCCGAGGGAGAACTTGCCCGCGCGCCGTTCGGCGGCCTGCTCGAGACCGGTGATCTCCAGCACGTCGTTGACCCGCCGGCGCGGGATCGCGTTGGCCGCGGCGAGCGCGGCCAGGTGGGATCGCGCGGTCCGGCCCGGGTGGAAGGCCTTGGCCTCAAGCAGCGCGCCGACCTCCCGCAGCGGCCAGCGCAGCTCGTGGTAGCCGTGTCCGTTGATCCTCGCCGTCCCGGCGTCCGGGCGGTCCAGGCCGACGAACATGCGCATCGTGGTGGATTTGCCCGCGCCGTTCGGGCCGAGGAAGCCGGTTACCGTCCCGGGGCGGACGTCGAAGCTGAGGTGGTCCACGGCGGTCGTGGAGCCGTAGCGCTTGACCAGGCCGCGTGCCTCGATCATGGGTCAACCCTCCTTGGTGGTAAGTACCTGGGGTTCACGCTACGAACGGGGCCCTGTTCACCGGAACACGGCAGCCACCCCTCTTCGGGGTGGGGTTTCCCCCCGTAGGCCGTGGCATCATGCCCCCATGAGGGCGCTCATCGCCGGGGCGGGCATCGGCGGCCTGACCGCGGCGCTCTCGCTGCACGCGGCCGGCATCGAGGCGCTGGTGATCGACTCGGCGGCCGCGCTGCGGCCGCTCGGGGTGGGCATCAACCTGATGCCGCACGCGGTGCGGGAGCTGACCGAGCTTGGTCTCGGCGGGGAGCTCGCGGCGACCGGGATCCCCACCGCCGAGATGGTGCACTTCGACAGGCACGGCAACCGGATCTGGGGCTTCGCCTGCGGCCTGAGCGTCGGCTACCGCTGACCCCAGTACTCCATCCACCGCGGCGAGCTGCAGACGATCCTGCTCGCCGCGGTCCGGGCCAGGCTCAGGGCCGACGCGGTACGCACCGCAACGGCGTTCGCGGGGTTTACCGAATCCTCGTCGGGGGTCGTGGTGCGGGTGCGCGACCGCTCCTCTGCGGCGCTGTCAGAGCTGGCCGCGGACGTGCTCGTCGGCGCGGACGGGCTGTACTCGGGGGTCCGCGCGCAGCTGCACCCGGGCGCGATCGTGGACGGGCGGGTGCTCGCGTACTTGCTGGCCCGGGCGGCCTCCCCGGCGCAGGGGCTGGCCGAGTACGAGGCCGCGCGTCGCGAGACGGTGAACGCGATCGTGCTCGCCTGCCGTGACATGCCGGCCGACCGGCTGCTGCACACGGTGAGCGTGCGAGCCCCTGACGGGTTCGGCCGGATCGAGGACGTGCTCAGCGCGGCGGAACTGGCCGCGTTCGACCGGGCCTACCGGACCACCACGCTGCCGGACGTCGCCGCGCTCAACTCACGTGCCTCGCTGACCCCGTGATCGTTACCAGTGATGGGTCGTCGCGTAGGAGTGATTCGAGATTACCTCGGTATCCTCGGGCGGGGTGTAGACGGACTGGACCGCCACCCGGCCGGGGCCGGTCAGCCTGACCCAGATGCTGCGGTAGCTCCACCCTGAGTGCCAGAACGCGAAGCCCATGTTCCGCGGGTACTCCAGGTGCAGGTGCATCTGGACCGTCACGTCCCGGTACAGCAGGGAACTCGGCTGGATCAGCAGGTGCTGGCCTTGCTGCAGGTCGCGGATGAACGTGTTGCCGGGCGCGTGCAGCAGCAGAATGCCCGGCCCCTCGTGCGCGCCGAACACGTCGCCGAACTGGCCCATCGGATAGTGGGTCTCCTGGTCGTCCCCGCTGCCCGTTGCGTACCAGA
>Ga0181525_10004783_pt1 | contig 10259 bp, 10 predicted proteins | sample PEATcosm2014_Bin_48_FD_121100 | JGI IMG/M metagenome (GOLD analysis project Ga0181525, IMG submission 121100) | Peatland microbial communities from MTU Mesocosm Facility, Houghton, MI, USA - PEATcosm2014_Bin06_10_metaG | ecosystem: Environmental > Terrestrial > Soil > Wetlands > Peat | place...
GCGTCGACGCCATCCACGGGCTGGCCAGGCTCTGGATGACCGCACGCTAAGAGTCGCCCGCTCAGGGACGCCAGAACGAGGGCATGACTACGCCGACCGGGCCCGTGGCCGTCCGTACCGCCAGCGCCGACCGATGGTCCCGTCCCTCTTTGGCCGCATCCGCCTCCTCAGCCACACTGAGAAATCATTGTGTGCCGTTCCGACCACATAAGGGCACTAGCTGCACACAATCACGGCGGCCGGTCAGGCGCGGGCGGTGCGGAAGACCGGCCAGCAGATCTCAGTGCGGTGCGGCTCAACCGAGTCGAACCCGGCCGGGTAGTACTCCCTGATCGGCCCGTCCACGCCGATGGCCCGCTCGGCGACCACGGTGCCGAGCGCCCCGTAGGTCCGGTCGATGTCCTCGGCCGGGCCGTCGTGCACCGCGACGGCGGCCTCGATCCCGGGGATCTCGAGGAACCTGACCCGGCCGGTCAGCCCGAAGCCGCCCGGCCCGAAGCCGGGCGATGGCTGCTCAACGGGCACGAAAGGGGTGACTTCGCTGCGTTCCAGCTCGAAGAACTCGCCGGGGAACAGCGCGCCATACGACCCCGCCTGCGCCAGCCCGGTGGCGCCGAGCACGGCGGCGAGTTCCCCCATCGCGTCGTCTCCCCAGGCCATCACGTCCGCCACCGTCACGACCTCGGCGATCGCCAGGGCGGTCACCGCGGGGATGGTGCGGAACTCGATCCGCGGCCGCGGCACGGGGCCGTCGAGCAGCGCCCGCAGCCCGCTGACCGCCGCCTGGGTCTGCTCAAGCTGGCGTTCCATCCGCGCCAGGTGGGCGGTGATCTCCCGGTTCCGCGCCGCCAGGTCGGGCGCGAGCAGCACGGCCCTGATCGAGTCGAGCGGCATGCCCAGGTCGCGCAGCCGCCTGATCACCTGGGCGGCGGCCACCTGGTCGGCGCCGTAGTTGCGGTAGCCGGAGTGCGGGTCAATCGCCGCTGGCGCCAGGACGCCCACGTCGTGATAGTGATGCAGCGCCTTCACGCTCAGGTGGGTCATCCGGGAGAACTCGCCGATGGTCAGCATCGTCGCCATGGTGGAAGTATCCGTTCTGGTTGAGCGCCTGATAGCGCGTTCATGCCACAGCCCCCGCTTGCGCGGGGGCGGTCCCGGCCCGTGCCGCGGGGGCGGTGCCGGGTTCCTGTTTCACCGGGACTTGCCGCGCGGGGCGCGGTCTTACGGTCCCTCCGCAGGCGTTTACCCTCTCGGCCCCACTGGCCGCGAGCTCAAGCAGGTTACGGGCCGCGTTCACGTCCCGGTCGATGACCAGGCCGCAGGCCTCGCAACGGAAAACGCGCTCCGACAGGGGAAGCTTGGCTTTCGCCTCGCCGCAGCCGGAGCAGGTCTTGCTGGACGGGAACCAGCGATCCGCCGTGATCAGCGTCCCGCCGTTCCAGGTGGTTTTGTAGCCGAGCATGCGCCGCGCCTGCCCGAAGCCCTGGTCGGCGATCGCCCGGGACAGGCGGCGGTTACGGGTCATCCCAGCCACGTTCAGGTCCTCGACCACGACTGTCTCGTACCGGCGGGCGAGCGAGGTGGTGGCCTTGTGCAGCGCGTCGGCGCGCACGCTCGCGACCCGGGCGTGGACCCGGGCCAGCCGTGTAGCGGACTTGCGCCGGCTCGCGCTGCCGGGCTGCTTCCGGGAGCAGTCCCGGCTCGCCCGGCGCAGCTTCCGCAGCGACGCGCGCAGCGACTTCGGCCCCGCCACAGAGATCGTCCGCCCGAGGTCGTCCACGCCCGTCAGCAGCACCTTGACGCCGAGGTCGACGCCGACCGCGGAGCCGGGCCGGGCGTGCCGCCCGGGGATGTCCCGCTCCACCTCGACGGTGAACGAGGCGAACCAGCGCTGGGCCGTCCGCGAGACGGTCGCGGACAGGATACGGGCGCGGCCGTCCTGCAGCAGCCGGGCCAGTTTGCCGACGGGCTCATGCGTGCGGACGGTCCCGATGCGCGTCAGTTTCACCGTCGCACCCGCGCACGAGACCCGGTCGCCGGCAAGCCGGAACGAGTCCCGGCACTTGCCGCGCTTCTTGAACCTGGGGAACCCGAGCCGCTTCCCCTTCCGGGCGCCGCTGCGGGACTTCACGAAGTCGCGCAGCGCCCGGTCCAGGTCGCGGAACGCTTCCTGGTAGGCGCACTTAGAGTTCTCACCCCACCAGGCCAGGGCCGGGTCAGCCTTCTTCTCCTGGTTCCAGAGCCGGTACAGCTCCGCAGCCAAGTACCATCTGCCCTCGGCCTCGTACCGCTCCTTGCACCTGGCCAGTCCCCAGTTCCATGCGAACCGGGACGCCCCGGCATGCGAGCCGAGGATGCGCTCCTGCGCGGGCGAAGGGTCAAGCGCGAAGCGGTACGCCTGAACGACCTTCACCAGACACCGTCCCCGGCGACTGCCGTGCAGGCCCGGCTTTTGGGCGGGCGTCGCGCCCGCCTGCGGTCTCCGGCTGCCTGCCAGTCCATCCGCGCCCCGTTTCGATCACGTTGATCTTTTGAAGTAGTAATCGAATATTAGCCCGATGAACTGACACTCCGGTGCCCTCTATCGAGCGCTCATAACGCAAGAGCTAACTACCCGGCCGGGACGGCGCGCTGGCCCGCGCCCGCGCCCGCGCTGGCACCGCCGACGCTGGCACCGCCTGCGCTGGCACCGCCTGCGCTGGCACCGCCTGCGCCCGTTGCCAGGCGAGCGCGCGGCATGATGAAGCTGAGCGCCGCGACCCCGGCCAGCAGCACGCCCATCTCGGTCAGGCTCCACCGGTAGGCCGTGGCGTAGCCGTCCCCGTGGCCGAGCAGGCCGTAGAAGACGACCCCGGTGACCGCGACGCCGATCGCGTTGCCGACCTGCTGGGCGGTGGACAGCGCGCCGGAAACCGACCCGGCCCGGCTGGGGTCGGCGTGGATGAGCACGGTGGTCGTCAGCGGCGTGATGCACAGCCCCTGGCCGGCGCCGAGCAGGAACAGGCCGGGGAACAGCGCCGCGACCGGTGCCGTGCTGCCAACGCCGGCGCCCGCGTGGGCGAGGACGGCGATCACCAGCGCCCCGTTGCCGACCGCGGCGGTGACCGCGCCCGCGGCGACCACCCGGCGGCCGAACCTCACGGTCAGCGCGGGGGCGCGGAACGAGGTGGCCAGGTACCCGGCGGCCAGCACGGAGAACACCCCGCCCGAGGAGACCGGGCTGAGCCCGCGGCCCTGCTGCAGGTAGAGCGCGAGCAGCAGGTAGCTGGCGGCCTGCTGGCACCAGAAGAGCACCTGGCAGGTCAGCCCGGCCCGGAACGCGCGCACCTGGAAGATCCCAGGGTCGAGCAGCGGCTGCCCGCCGCCGCGCGCGGTGGCCCGCAGGTGCACGGCGAACACCGCCAGCAGCGCCGGGCCCGCGGCCAGGCACGCCCACGACCAGGCAGGCCAGCCGTGGGCGCGCCCGTCGAGCAGCGGCAGCACGATCGCGACCAGGGCCGCCGTGAACAGGGCGGCGCCGCGCAGGTCGAGCCGGCCGCGTACCGCCGCGCGCGACTCGGGAACAACCCGGCGGGCGAGCGCGACCGCGGCGATGCCGACCGGCACGTTCACCCAGAAGATGACTCGCCAGCCCAGCCCGGCCGGGTTGGCCGCGATCAGCAGCCCGCCGACCAGCTGCCCGGCGACGGCCGCGACGCCCATCACCATGCCGTAGATGCTGATCGCCTTCACCCGGGCGGGCCCGGTGTAAGTGGTGCCGAGGATGGACAGCACGTTCGGTGCCATGATCGCGGCGGCGACGCCCTGGGCGAGCCTGGCCGCGACGAGGAAGCCGGCGTCCGGTGCCAGGGCGCACAGCGCCGAGGCGACGGTGAACCCGCAGAGCCCGGCGCAGAACACCCGCCTGCGGCCGTAATGGTCGCCGAGTCGCCCCCCGGTGACCAGGAACGCGGCGCTGGTCAGGCCGTACCCGGCCACCACCCACTCGATGGCGGCCGGGCTGGCGCCCAGGCTGCGCTGGATGCTCGGCAGCGCGACGTTGACGATGAAGAAGTCAAGGACGTAGACGAACGTCCCGCACAAGATGACCGCGAGCGGCGCCCACGTGACGGCGGGCTGCCCGGTCCCTTCCGCGCGGCTTGCGGTGCTCAGGTTGCTCATGAACCGAGCCTCCGGCCTCCGGTTACAGGAGGGTCAAGCCGCCGCGGGCATCCGGTGGCACCCGTCTTCACCGGGCCAGAACGAGGGCATGTGATACCAGGCGGCGCCCTTTTTCTCCGGCCAACCGGGCGCACCGCAGCGGCGTCTACGTGGCATGAGGAGCATTTCCCGCCCCGCCCCGGCGCTGAGGGGCGCGGTCACCTGGACCGCCGCGGTGGCCGCGGCCGTGATACTCGTCGCGGCCTGCGGGTCCGCAGCACCCGGCCCGGGCACGGCAGCCGCGCCCGGCCCGGGATCGGCGGGCACCACCGCCACCGCGGCCGCCGCTACCTCGGCCGGTTCCTCCCCAGCCGGCCGGGCCACGGCCCAAGCGACGCCGGCCGGCACCGGGCAGCCGTCCGCTGGGCAGCACTGCGACCCGCGGCAGATCGGGCCGCTCGCCGCGTCGTTCGTGTCGGCGATGGACGGCTACCTGCTCGGCATCACGCTCAGCGACTGCGCGGCGAGCACCTCATCGAAGATCGTGCTGCGCACGACGGCCGACGGCGGGCTGCACTGGACGCCGCTGCCCGCGCCCCCCGCGCCGTGGGGCGGCGTCGCCCCCGACGGAACCGGGCACGTTCCGGCCGACGGCGTGACCTCCGTGCTGTTCGCGGACGCGCGGGACGGCTGGGCGTACGGCCCCGGCCTGTGGGCCACGCACGATGGCGGCGCCAGCTGGCACCCGGTCGCCACGGGCAGCCGCGCCGTGCAGAGTATGGCGGTCACCGGCGGGCAGGTGATCGCCACGCTTGCGAGCTGCGACCCGGTCGACGTGAGCTGCGACGGCCCGCAAACCTGGATCGCCGATACCACCCAGGCGGGCCGCGACGCATGGCTGCCGGTCGCTGGCGCGGCCGGGGACGGGGCCGCGGTGCTCAGCGCGCAAGCGGGCGCCGGCTACGCGGTATCGCCCAGCGCCGGGCCGCCCGGTACCCACGTGACGATGCTCACCGGCCCGGCGGACGGGTCGGCGCGCTGGGCCAGCCGGCCGCTCCCCTGCCAGCCCGGCGCGATCGCGATCGCGCCGGTGACCACGGCGCGCCTGCTGCTTGCCTGCGCGCAGCTCGGCGCTCATCCGGCGACGACGTACCTGTACTCGTCGTCGGACGCGGGAGCGCACTGGACGCGCTTCGCCGTGCTCGGCCTGTACGACGGCGCCGGCACGATCGAGCAGGCGCCGGGCGGGACGGTGCTCGTCGCCGGGATCTACGACGGCGTCGCGTTGTCCCGCGACGGCGGCCGGACGTGGACCAGGCCCGCCGCCATCGACGACTCCGGCTCCGTCCAAGGCGGCGGCCGGCTCACGGCCGACCTGGTCACCAGCGAAGAGGGCTACGTGATCGGCTGGCTCGGCCCCCTCTGGATCACCCGCGACGCCGGCCGCACCTGGACCGAGGTCCCCATCCGCTGACCCCCGCCTCCCGTCCGCGCCCTGCTACGTGACCGGGCAGACGTCATGGACCCATTCGCCGTCGGCCCGGCGTCGCACGTCCTGGCCGATCGCTATGACCGCGCCGCACCGGCCGCAGACCATGCCTTCGGCATGCGCCTCGTTGTCGTCACCCAAGGAGCCGACCTCGTCGTGGTGATCCACGGCGTGTTCCGGTCGCGGGCCGCCCAGGTCCTCCAGCAGGCCCTCCTCGATCTCGCGGCCTCCGAAATCCGGCGGTGTCGTCATGTGTGCCTCCTGCGGCCGCGACGGCGTAACCATGCCCTGATCCCAGTGTGCCACCGCATGCCCCGGCCGGGCTGGCGGCACAGCGTGTTCCGGGGGCTGACCGGGCGGTTCTGGGAGTCCTTACCAGCCCCGCAGGTCTACCGGCCATGCCTCAAGGACCCGGTCGCCCTCCACCAGGTACAGGCGCTCGTGGTAGGCCATGGTGGGGTCGACGTGGGCTGGCAGGACCCGGACCTGGTCGCCGACCACGGGGAGCGGCTGGCCGTCGGGCGGGGAGAAGACGATGTGCTCGTCGGAGCAGAACCACACGGTCGAGCCGTCGGACAGCGACGGGTTGCCGTGGTCCATGCCGAGTGCCTTCAGCCCGCAGTCGGCTACCGCCCATCCGCCCGGGTTGACCGAGATCACGGTGGCCAGGATGGTCAGGGCCTGCCCGAAGGGCACGCCGATGGCGGTGTAGGCGGTGTCCATGAGCGCGTAGGAGCCGGCCTGCAGTTCGGTGGCGAAGGCATTGAGGTCCCAGCTGCCCGTCCCGCCGGCCGAGCGCACCGGGCCTCCCACCGCCTCATGGGCCTGCTCAAGCAAGGCCATGCTGCGGGCTACCTGACGGGCCCGGTCGGCCCGGTCGCTCACCAGCATCGTGTGGCCCTCGTAGCCCATCACCCCCCGCACCTCCAGGTCGGCCCCGCGGGCCAACTCGGCCAGGGATCCGGCGTCTTCGGGAGAACAGCCGCAGCGTGGCAGGCCGACATTGACATCGATGAGGACCTCGCGCAGCCCGGCCTGCTGAGCGGCGCGGACGGTGGCGGGCGAGTCTACCGCCACTGTGACCCGGGCGCCCGCCGTGACCAGGGCACCCAGGCGGGAAGCGTCGAGGACCTCGTTGGCCAGCAGGAGGTCCTGGCCCAGGCCGGCCGCGACCATGCCTTCCACCTCCCTGATGGTGGCACAGGTGAAGCCGGGGTGGCCGCTGGCGCGCTGCTGGCGGGCCAGCTCAGTGCACTTGTGGGCCTTGACGTGCGGCCGCAGGCGCTGGCCGGGCCACGCCTGCGCCATGCGGGCCAGGTTGGCCGCCAAGATAGCGGCATCCACCAGGGGGGCCGGGGTCGGCAACTCAGCGAGGTTACGGGTGAGGGGCATGGTAAGCATCTTCCCTTTGCGCAGAAAGAGGGTGCGCAGTGCCCCCGGGGCACTGCGCACCCTCACTGACCTTGGCGCCGCGCTTTCGCCGTGCTCCGGCCGTTAGCTATCCGGTGCTTGTCGTGGCTGGACGATGTCAGGCGGAGACGAGGTCGCAGACGAAGATCAGGGTCTCGCCCGGCTTGATGACGTTGCCCGCGCCGCGGCTGCCGTAGCCGAGGTCGGGCGGAATGACCAGCTTGCGGCGGCCGCCCACCTTCATGCCCTGCACGCCCTGGTCCCAGCCCTGGATGACCTTCCCGACGCCGAGGCGGAACTGGAGCGGCTCGCCCCGGTTCCAGCTGGCGTCGAACTCCTCCCCGGTGGAGTAGGCGACCCCGACATAGTGCACCGCAACGGTGTCCCCCGCCCCGGCGGTCTTGCCGGTGCCCTCCCAGATGTCGGTGATCTCAAGCGCCCTGGGCGGCGCGCCCTCGGGAAAATCCACTTCCGGCTTCGTGATGTCCATGCCTCTCACCTTACCGAGGGCGGCAGCTCAAACCCGGGATACCGAACGGACGCATGTTCCACCGATCCCCGTCTCGCCCGCCAGACGCGCGGCGAGCTGAGGGCCGGCGGCGGCGGCCGGCTGGCGCGCGTGGGAGGATCGTCCGGTGGTTCCAGCGGAAATTCACGACTTCTTCCTGGCGAGCGCCGGGGTGGCCGGGGCGCTCATCGGGCTGCTCTTCGTGGCCATCTCCGTCTCGGCCGGCCGGCTTGCCACGGCCGAGGCCTCCGGGCAGACGCACCGGATACGCGCATACGCGGCGCTGACCGGGTTCGTCAACGCGCTGACGGTCTCGCTGTTCGCGCTGGTCCCCGGCGAGAAGATCGGGTGGACCGCGACGATCGTGGCGATACTCGGGCTGTTGTTCATCGTGGCGTCGCTGCTGTCGCTCATCCGGGTGAGGCAGGTGCGGTGGCCGAGGGCACAGGACGTCATCTTCCTCCTCGGGCTCGGGGTCACGTTCGTCCTCCAGCTCATGTCCGGCCTCGACGTGGCCAGTCACCCCGGTGACACGGGGACGGTGAACAACATCGCGATCCTGGTGATCGTCTGCTTCCTCATCGGGATCGCCCGGGCCTGGGAGCTGATCGGCGGCCCGAACATCGGCATCGCGCACGAGATGGTGGCCCTGGCCCGGCGCGCCGAGGCGGCCCGCGACCGCACTCACCGCGGCGCCGCCGGCGCCGAGGACCCTCACGGCGCCGGCGAGACCAGCGGCCCCGAGGACGCTCACGGCACCGAGGACCCGACCGGCTCGGGTGCGTTATTGTGGCCCGGCTAGCCGGGCCACAATAAACTCATGCTCTACATGGTGATCGAGCAGTACCTGGACGGGCCCGGGCCGGTCTACGAGCGGTTCGCGGCGAGCGGGCGGATGCTCCCGGACGGGCTCGCCTATCTCGACAGCTGGGTGACGGCGGACGGCATGGACGGGTGCTTCCAGCTCATGGAGACTGACGACCCGGCGCTGCTCGCCGCGTGGACGCAGCGGTGGAGCGACCTCGTCGAGTTCGAGATCGTGCCGGTGGTCACGTCGGCCGAGGCGGCCGCCCGGGCCCGCGGCGCTTGACGCCGGACGACCGGACGCCCGGAATTAGCTGGTCGTGTACTGGGTGGTCCAGGTGCGGCCCGCGTCGGCGGTGGCCTCGATGGAGAACGTGCGCGCCTTGAGGTTCTCGCCAGCTACCCAGCCCTGGGCCGGGCTGAGGAACGCGGCGGCGAGCGGCTCGTTGATGGCCGGGATGTCACCCTCGCTGTTCAGCACCGTGCCGCCGTCGGTGGCCACGATGAGCGGGGCGGCGCCCCAGCCGTCGGCCGGCGGCGTATAGCCGACGAACGCGGCGGCGCCGGGCCCGATCACGCTGAACGGCCCCGGCTCACTGCCCGGACCTGCGGGAAGGTGCAGCTTGGGCCGCATGGCGGACTCGAGCATCGGCTCTTCCATCACCCCGTGCCAGCTGGTTCCGTCCTGCGTGGCGTAGGCGAGGTAGGGGGCGTGCATCATCGCGGCGCCGTCGCCGAGGAAGAGCGCCCAGGCGGCCCCGTGGGCGGCGCAGCCCAGCTCAGGCGTGTCGCCCGCCGCCCGGCTGGCCCGCTGGCCGACCGACGCGGGCGGCTCGGTGAACGCAGGCGACCAGGTGGCGCCCGCGTCGGTGGTGCGCCAGACCCGGCCTGGTACGCCCAGGTAGCCGTCTTCTGCGGTGCTGAAGCAGACCGCCTGCGCCCCGGCGGGCGCGCTGGCCGCCTGACCCCAGGTCACACCGCCGTCGGTAGTGCGCAGCAGTTGCCCGCCGGTGCTCCCGGCGCCCGAGCCGCCCGTCGAGGAGCCGGCGCCCGCCCCGCCGGCGATGGCGTAGCCGAGGACGGGCGACACGAAGTGGACTGAGGAGACCGACAGGCAGTGGCCGTTCAGCCGGGGCTCGCTGAGCGCGGTCCAGCGGGCGCCGCCGTTGGTGGTGCGCAGCAGCGCACCTGGGCCGACGGCCCAGCCGTCGGCCGGGCCGGTGAAGTCCAGCTGGCCGAGCACGGCCGGGCCGGCGTACTGCCTGGTCCACGTGCGGCCCCCGTCGCTGGTGGCCAGGATCCGGCCGGCGCCCGCCGCCCAGCCGTGTCCGTCGCCGGTGAACTGGATCGCCTGCAGCGGCGCGGCAGTGGACCCGGTGCCGCCGGAACCCGCGCCGCCGCCGGCGCAGCCCGTGGCGGAGGCCGGTCCCGTGCCTGAGCCCGTCGGCTCCGACGACGAAGGGACGGCGCAGCCGCCGAGCAGGCCCGCGGCCGCGAGCGCCGCGAGCGCCGGGATGACGGAGACGGCCCGGCCTGGACCGGTGACTTGCCTGTTCCTGTTCACGAGCGACTTCATGAGCGGCGCCTCTTTTCTCCCCCACCCCACCACCCACCCACGTGGACAGGTCAGCGCGCTACCCGCAGACGCGGCTGTCTACCGCTCCTGACGTGTGAAGTTGGGGGTAACTGAAGTATTGCGTTAGCCCATGATAGTGGCTGCTTGTAGCGACCTCACTACTTTCAGTTGAACTACCCGCGGCGGAACGCTACCCGAGGTACGACATCACGTGCTTGACCCTGGTGTAGTCCTCGAACCCGTACATCGACAGGTCCTTGCCGTAGCCGGAGTGCTTGAAGCCGCCGTGCGGCATCTCGGCCGTGAACGGGATGTGCGTGTTCACCCACACC
>Ga0181525_10004784_pt1 | contig 10258 bp, 7 predicted proteins | sample PEATcosm2014_Bin_48_FD_121100 | JGI IMG/M metagenome (GOLD analysis project Ga0181525, IMG submission 121100) | Peatland microbial communities from MTU Mesocosm Facility, Houghton, MI, USA - PEATcosm2014_Bin06_10_metaG | ecosystem: Environmental > Terrestrial > Soil > Wetlands > Peat | place...
CGCCCGGCTCGCCGCCGGCGCAGCAGTTCCGACAAACCTCCACTCCCGCACCGCCCTTTCGCCATCCAGCAAGGCCAAGGCTGGTCAAAAGGGCGCATTTTGCGACGGAAAGTAGCTAAGCTAAGCCAGACTCTGGCCAAAGGGGAATAGGCGCGGAATTCTTCAACAAAGCACCGCGCGGTTGGTTTCGCCCTGATCTGGCCTTGCTGATCCCTCTCTTACACCGAGGTTCGCGCTTCATAAATCGATGACGACATCGCCAATAGGTCGTGAGCAGCAAACGAGAATGCTGCCGTCGGCCGGTTTATCGAGCGGCTCTGGTTCATAGACGATCGCTCCCGAGACCAAGCCGCTTTCGCAACTATTACAAACGCCGGTCCGGCATGACCAACGGACCGGAACCAGAAGGGTTGGTCAGGAGAATTAGCCGCGCGGTGCGCCACCGTTGCGAGGGTTCTCTCCACCGGGCGCCTCCTGGCGGCTTATTCCAAGCTTCTGCATCCGGTAAACCAGAGATGTCCGTTTCATTCCTAAGCGGGCGGCAGCACCGTTTCGGCCGCCAACCACCCAGTCGCTCGCTTCAAGCGCTCGAACAATATGATCTCGTTCCACTTCGGCAAGGCCGCTGAGCGCGGCCTCGGACCCCCGTTTAGCATGGAACGGCTCCAACTCGGCCACCGGGGCTCGGAGTACGGAGTGCGGAGAAAGAATGACTGCTCGCTCGATAAAGTTCTGCAATTCACGAACATTGCCAGGCCAGCCATATCGCACGAGCGCGTCCATGGTCTCGCTGGGAATCCGGTCGATGGTCTTGTTCATTCGTCGTGAATACAGCGCAAGAAAATGCCGCACCAGTTCCGGAATGTCTTCGGCCCGCTGCCGCAGCGCCGGAACGTGAATCGGAAAGACCCTTAGCCGATAATAAAGGTCTTCACGAAAGGTCGACCGCTTGACCATACTCGCTAAATCGCGGTGCGTCGCGGCGATTACCCGGACGTCAACCTTATGAGTTCGGTTGCTGCCGAGTCTCTCGAACTCCTGCTCCTGGAGAACGCGCAGCAATTTCGCTTGGAGTTCCAGAGGGATGTCGCCGACTTCGTCCAAAAAGAGCGTGCCCTTGTGCGCAAGTTCAAACCTTCCCACCTTTTGAGCGATCGCCCCGGTGAAGGCTCCTTTTTCATGCCCGAAGAGTTCGCTTTCCAGAAGCCCGAGCGGAATCGCAGCGCAATTTAATTTCACAAATGCGCCTTCGCGACGAGCGCTCACATCATGTATTGCACGGGCAAAGAGCTCCTTGCCGGTTCCGGTCTCGCCCAGGATCAGTACGCTCGAATCCGTAGGGGCAACAACGGATACTAGCTGCAACGCGGCCTTCAAAGCGGGGCTTTCTCCCACGATGGCCCCAGACTGAGCGCGAATTTCCTCCTCGAGGTAGAGTCTTTGTTTCGTTTCCTTATCTCGATCCGTTACCGCTTTTTCGTACTCCAAGGCGTTCTCAACGGCAATCGCGACCTGGCGGGCCACTTGCTCGAGCAAGATGACATCGTCGTTCTCAAAAGCATGGTCCGATCGCCTAGAGAGCATCAGAACGCCAACCACGCGGTCGCGGCCTATGAGCGGAAGATAACAGCCGGCTCGGAGGCCTTCCCGGACCACCCATTGATAAAGACGCTGGCCGTCAGGATTCCCATAAATTTCAGGATCCTCGCGGACCTGTTCGAAGTTATCGATCCGGCCGGTCTTGGCCTTCCGAAATACCTGACCCGAAATCGAACTATTCATCGGCACCAACCATCCCTCGCGGAAGGGTCCTCTCGCGTCGGGATTGTACAGGATAGTGACGCGCAAATCGCCGCTCTCGGAGTCGGGCAGCAGCAGGGCGGACACGTCGCATTGCATTACGCGGAATAGATTCGTCGAAAGCGCCTCAACCACTTGGCGAAAGTCCAACCTGGATGTCACGCTGCTTGTAATTTCCAGAAGCAGGCGCAGCCGGTCGCGTTCATGCCGCAACGCCTCTTGATGAAGGTGCCGCTCAATCGCGATCCCTGCAATGTGGCTGGCATTCTCGATCATCTGCAGGTCGATGGCGTTAGGGCTGCGCACCTCACGATAATGGATGGCGAAGGTGCCGAGAACCTTACCTTCCCGCGTGATCAGGGGTCGCGACCAAACGGCGCGAATACCGTAAGGCGGGAGGCGGTCACGATAATCGTCCCAAATAGGCTCCCGCTGGATGTCGGCAACATAGACCGGCTCTCTCCGATATATGGCCGTGCCGCAGGAGGCGCCTTTCGGGCCAATAGACATCCGCCCTACGTTTGCGGCAAATCCAGGAAGACTAGGCGCGGCTGCGCAATAGACCTGCTTTCCAGCGGCGTCGGGAAGCCAAATAGTGCATAACGTACCGTTGCCTTGAGATTCGGCCAATGCGGCAACGATCGTCAACACCTCGGACAACTCAGATCCGGCAAGAATCAACTTTAGAATGTTGAGAACAGACTCACTGGAGAAGAAGCCTGATTCGTTGCCCGTCTCTTGAACTTTCGGCCGGTCTTGTGCGAGAGATCGCGTTACTGACTTCATACTCCCCGGTTCGGAATGCCGACACGTCAATCGGAAACCTCAATGGCCGGCCTGTTTCGACAATGGTCCCTTTTAAGATTCCCGCGCCAAGTCTACGCCTTAAATCCCGGCGCCGCCAGGCAGCGCCGGGTAGGGCTCTTTCTTAGGTTACACCCCGGGGGCCAGCGGGCCCCTTCACGATCACCGCTAGGATTCATTCGCGTGTAGCGCTCCACGACGTGCAATTCATCGCTATGGTAGTTTCCCGCGGCATCCAGCCACGTGGTGTCACTGAAGCTTGTGACGTCTGCCACTAACGTGTCGCCCTCCCAGTGGCCGCGCGAATCGCCCATCGCATAGCCAAGGCCGTCGTTATGCGGGCTTCCATTCAAGTAGACGATACGGTACGAGTGGGCGTCCTGATAAACAATGTACACGGCGCGGTCGTTCTGAAGAATCTGAAAAGGCGATCGCAGATACGCGGCGCGCGGTATTCCGGGTTGGAAGCATCTTTTTTCCGGATCGGCAGTCCCTCGATTTGCGAAATTCCGCTTCTGTTGGGCGGCGGCCTGGGGCCGATACGGGATCTTGCCGTCTGGTGGATCGACAATCCCGTGCGCGCGCTCCAGGTTGGCGTCTGCATTGCTCTCAGCCATCCAGATGCCACGGAGGTCCGCTCCAGCGCTTTGGGGTAGTGCGCGGCCGCTCGCGGCGGCGAACAGAACCACCATAACAAAAGCACACCTAATGTTTCTGACTAGCGGCGCCGGGAAAATGAATCTCGTCACGCTCTCCCTCGATACAGTCATATTCGATCAATTCGGTTCCTTTGGTCTGTCGCCGCAGCGAAACGCTCAGGGTCCAGGGCCGGGAATACACCGTGGGGTCCTCCACCCGCGCCTCATATACGATCGTATCGGGCCCCGTCATCGTGAACCGCTCCACGACGTGTTCGTTTTCGTCCACGAAATTTCCGGACTGATCCAGCCAGGTTCGGCCGTTGAAGCCAGTCACGTCTACGACCAGCGTGTCGCCTTCCCAACGGCCCCGCGAATCGCCGGCCCAGGCGTGATAATTCTTGAGGTGGGGACGCCCGTCGAGCGGAATGATCCGGATGCTATGTTCGGTCTCTGAAAGCAGGACCACGTGGTTGCCGTCCTCGACGATCTCAATGGGAAACGGAGGTACCAGCGAACGCGGGACTCCATGCGTATGGCAATGTCCGGTGGGATCGCGTTCGCGATGGACGTGATTGTCATTGGCCTTCTGGAGTGCATCCGGCAGATAGGGCAGCTTCCCATCGGGCGGGTCTACGATTACGGATGCCCCGCCAGGCTCGTTATAGTACGCCTTCTTCCCTTCCACGTTGAATGCGGCGACGATGGAGGCGTTGCGCCAAACTCCCTGCAGGTCCGGATGCCCATGGGCTTGCCGGGGTGGCTCGAATGTCGCAGGTTGTCCAAACGCCGCAATCGAAATTAGAAGCAGGAACAATCGCATGTCAAAAGCCGCCCGGGCTCAGCTATTTTAGGTTTTTAGTGCGGACAACCCACTTCGGGTTGACGCACAGGCCGCAATCCGGACCGCGAAACATCAGCGCAGCACGCTGATCGCCCTTGAGCTGCCAGTTCAGCCAGGCCACCGCGATGCCGCTAAATTCTCCGCCATTCGGCTCCCGATAGGTGCCTCCGTGCCCCACTCCCTTTTCATAGGCTCGGAACGCTGGGATTTGGTCAGATAATCGAAATCGGCCTCTGCGTTTTTGAACGCGATGTCCCGGGGATCGCCACCGATGTATGCCACGGGAACGTGAATCGATTGCAGGTCTTGCTTACTCAGAGTTTTTCCTCCGCCGAGGTTGGTAGGCTTGCCGAAGAGCCCGCTGTTCCAGATCACGGCGGTGGAGCCGCGCCGATCCGCGGCAACCTCGATCGCCTGCACGCCGCCGCAAGATTGGCCCATCACTGCGATTTTGCCGCTATTGAGACGCTTGTAAGACTTACTGGCGGCACGATCGTTTTCTCCAGTCGCCCATTGGATTGCATCGATCATCTGGGATGGATGAGTTGCTGCCGGCGGTAAGCCACGAGGGGGCTCCGTCGAGTCAGCGCCTTGAGGCGGGAGCGGCGGAGCCTGGGGGTTGCGCGGGACTCGCAGTATCACGTTGCACGATGGGGCCCAGCGCAATCACAAAATACCCATAGGACGAGATGTCCGTAAGGAAGCTGCTGAAAGCGTTTCCGGCGTTGACACAGGCGCCATTGCCCCAAACGACTATGGGCAAATTCGTTCCGTTCAGTGCCGCCAGATCCTCCGGTCGATTGTGTGATCCGGCAAGCCAGCGTCCATTTCCATGACTAAAACCCGCTCCCTCACGGTCGCGGCTCGTAACGGCATGAAACCACTGAGCCGCGCACGTCAGTAAGCGGTCCTCTCGGAGCTTAGACACAGGCTGCTAAGATCCATCCTCTGAGTAAACTTGCGACCATCCACTATATCGAAGAGCCCGGCAATCGTCTGGAATATAGGGCGGCAAAACTCGATATTTTGTCATGGCGTTTATGCCAACTTCGCCCGAAGCATGGTAAACGAGTGCGGCGGAAAGCTGTACTCCAAGGTTTTACCCTGTGCCGGCGCGGAACGCTGAGTGGGCTTCACGGGTGCGCCCTCAAAAGTGTTTGCCGCTTTGATATCGGGGCCGTTGACTTCGATTGCCTCTACGGAACCACTGAATTGCTTGTCCTCCAGCTCGAACCCGGTTTGAATCGCCTGGTCCCCATGCCGGTTCACGACGTTCACAACGAGGGAACCGTTGTCATAGCCGGCCGAAGCATCGAGATACGGAACGTCGTCGAAACGGCGGCTGCTATACTTCGGGCTATCGACAAACAGCTCCAACGCCTTCCCCCTGGTGTTGTTTGCAAAAAGCTGAAGCGGATAATAAATCGTCTGCAGAAACAAGCCGTTTTCATTGGCGAAGATCGGCGCAATTACGTTGACCAACTGCGCCATATTGGCGATCTTCACTATATGCGCATGGTTCACGAACGCGTTGAGGAATGTCGCCACAACGAGCGCATCCTCCAGGTTGTACTGTTCCTCGAGGATGCGCCGGCCCCGCTGCCCGTCACCGCGAGCGCGATACCAGACGTTCCATTCGTCCCAGGCAATATAGATCTCGCGATTGCGGACCCCGGAAAGAGCCGCATCGATGATGCCTTCGGCAGTCTTGAGACGCGACGCTAGCTCCAGCGAGCTCGCCACAAAATCGGCGTAGTCATTCTGCGCGTTGCCGACGTAGGTATGGAGCGAGAGGTAATCCGCGTGGTTCTTGAGGAACTCGAGCACGGTCCGGTTCCAGCCCGTCCAATCCGAGCCGGCGTTGAAATTCGAGGAACCGGCCGCAATCAGCTTGATGTTGGGATCTGTCCGCTTCATTAGCTTGGCGGCTTCAAGGGCGAACTTGCCGTAGTCCTCGGCGCTGCGATGGCCCATCTGCCAGGGACCGTCCATCTCGTTGCCAAGCCCCCAGTAGGTGACTTTCCATGGATCGGCGCGGCCGTTCTGTTTGCGCTGCCGCGTCATGGCGGTGTCTTCGCCGGAATTGCAATACTCCACCCACTCCTGGGCCTCTTCCCAGGAGCCAGTTCCCAAGTTCGCGCAGATGTACGGCTCGGCTCCGAGCTTTTCCGCGTAATTCAAGAACTCGTGGGTTCCGAAGCGATTGCTTTCCACCGTGCCCCACGCCATTTCGAGCCGCGGTGGCCGCTGGTCGCGCGGGCCGATGCCATCGCGCCAGTGATAATTAGACGAAAAGTTTCCGCCCGGCCAGCGGAGCAGCGTGACATCCAGTTTCCTGGCCGAATCCAAAACATCGCGGCGGAAACCGTCCGTGTCCGACAGGGACGATTTCTCATCAAAGACCCCGCCGTAGATACAACGCCCCAGGTGCTCAATGAAATTTCCGTACAGCTTCGGATCGATATCGCCAATGGTTCGTTCCGTATCGATCTTCACACGAGCTTTCAGCGCGCCTTGCTGCGCGCGCAGAATCCAGGGTACGGCGAGGATGGATTTGGAAAAGCTACGTCGGGAAAGCATCAGGCTCTTCTTCTCGTCAGCGGCATGAGCAGTCCACTTGGGTGCACTAGACATTGTATATCGTAGCCATTGCTAGCGGTATTCTGTCTTATCTAGCTGGCTCAGCAACTCGCGCGTCGGATCGAACATCCAGTTCAGCAGCAATCCGACGAAAAGTAACCCGGCGAAACCGGTGGCGAGAACAAACCCGTACTTGGGGTGGCCCATGGTGTCGCTGACCGCGCCCATTGCCATCGGCCCGATGACGGCCGACAGACAAGTAAAGAAGAGTATCACGCCCGCGATGGCGCCGTGCTCCGATTTCGGGAAACAACTAATTCCTTTGGAATTGATACTGGGATAAAGGACGGACATGAAAAGGCCGGATGCGGGCAACAAATACAGCGCCGCTCCTGGGCCGCCGATCACAGCGCCGATAAAGCAAGTTAGAATGACGCTGCTGAAAAGCGCCAAGATCTTCGTCCAGTAAAAGCGCTGCAACAACCAACCGCCAAGGAAGCGCCCAGCGGCGCGCAGGATAAAGAAGATCGAGATGGTGTACGCGACGAAAACGGCCGCCGAGCCTTTATAGCCGAGCAGCAAGGTCGGCATCCAAACGTACACTGCCGCTTCGGTCGCCACATAAAGGAACGCACCCAGCGAGAACGCCAGCGCGTAGCGATTCTTCATGGCTGCGATCGTACTCCTCAGATCCGTGCTTGTGTGGCCCGCTTTCGCGCCCATCGGGTATCGAGCGCGCAACGCGATCAACACCAGAACCACACAAATTGAACCGGCCAGAATGTACAGGCCCTTCCACGAAGCTCCGGTCGCCAACAGGCGGGCGAGAACCGCCGGCCCAACGATGGATCCCACACCGAAGAATCCCTCGACGGTATTCATCAGCGATGTATGCTCGGCTGTCGACTTGGAAAGTTCTCCGATCAGGGCCAGGGCGCCGGTTTTGAAAACGCCGATACCGATTCCCGATACGGCAAGGAGAATCGAGAAGTACAAGAACGAATTTCCGGCTGCAAACAGGAATGAGGAAAGGGCGAACAGAGCAAGGCCCATCACGATGGTGGGCTTACGTCCAAGAGTATCGGCAAAGTGGCCCAAGAAAAACCCGGCGGCCGCGATTCCCGCCATGCTCGCGTACTGAAACGTGCCCGCGGCTGTCAGGCTCAAGTGAAACGTCTTGATGATCTCGGGAATGATGAGTCCAACAGAATCCGTCGTCATGGCAAACACCAGGAACATGACAAAGGTAAGTGCCTTGATCCCGGTCATCTAAACCAGCGCCTTCGTACGATCACCCGCGGCATCCGAATGCGAAATCAACGCGCGTCGAGCGGCAAGATCCACTTCGAGCCGGGCCCAATTGCGACCCTTGCGCCATTCCATTACAAGCGAACTGTTGTCGGAGTTGTGGACGTGAAAATCGCCGGCGAATGCGGGATGCGAATTGCGGAAACGGACCAGATCCAGAAGAGAACGTACCAGCGGGGCATCCAGCCGCTCGCACAATTCGGCGCGTGTATAGTAATGACGGTTGATGTCCCGGCCCACACCGGTCCGCCGCAGCAGATCCAGGTCATTCGTTCCGGCCAAGAGCCCGACGTAATAAACCTGAGGTATTCCGGGAGTAAAAAAGTGAATGGCGCGCGCGATCAAATAATCATCGTCCCGGCGGCCGAGGGCATCATAGAAAGTGCAATTGACCTGATACAGATCCAGGTTGCTTGCGGCGGCTCCAGTGGCTTGCCGGCTTTCGCCGTTGCTCCGCTGGTGAATCGTTTCGACCAAGTTATCGATTTCCTCGGGAGCCAGCAACCCGAGCGGGCCGTCCGGACATTTTCGATCGGGGCCGACATCGATTACTCCGATTCCGTCGTGCGTGTCCAGCACCGTAAAGGCGTTGCGGGGCCTGATCTTCAGCCATTCTTTGAGACGCCGCGTGTCCGAGGTAGAGAGCGCGTGCAGAACAAGCGGCGGGAGCGCGAAGTCATATACCCAATCCACCTGCGTGGCGATTTGGATCTGCTCCAGATAGTGGCTATGGATTTCGACCAGCACTTCAATTCCACGCTCGTGCGCCCGGCGCGTGAGTTCGCCGATGAATTCAAAGGTCTCGGGAATCATGAAACAAGTGGTGCCGCGCTTCTTGATGGCGTAACCGGCGGCGTCCAGTCGGATGCAGCGAATTCCCGCTGAGTGAAATTGGTTCAGGATTTGATCCAGGTACCGTTTGCCTTGCGAGGAACGGACGTCGATATCCACTTGCTCCGAGGTGAATGTGGTCCACAGCAGTCGCTCGGTTCCATCGTCCAGGCGAACTTTGGTGAGCGGAAGCCCTGGCCGCGGACGATAGATTTGCAATAGCTCCGCTTCGGCTGCGCCGTTTCCGAAAACACGCCCGTAGGTGAGGAACATGAATGCGTAGGACGATGCGTCGCCGCGCTTCCGAAAGTCGGTGAATTGGGGAGACTGGCTCGAAAGATGATTCACAATCAGATCGGCCATCAGATCCATGCGCTCGGCCAGCGCGCGTACATCGTCCCAGGAGCCAAGCCGTGGATCGACCTGAGTGTGATCTATCGGATCGAAGCCCGCGTCGGAGCCATCCACCGGCCAAAAGAATGGCAGCAGATGAACGCCGCCGAAGAGCCCAGCCAAGGGCCCGTCAAGCAACGACTGGAACTCGCGAAACCCACCGCCCGAGAAGCGATCGACGTAAGCGATGAGCTGGACCTGGTTCTTCATGGACGCCGGGGAGGAGATGCCTTCACAGATGGTGCTCCATTTTCTCCAGGCTGACTCCGTTGGTTTCCGGATAGAGGGTCAGCACGACAAAGAACTGCACCACCATCATCGCAGCGAACAGGACAAACGGGATCGCCCCGGAACGAGCGGCCATAACGGGGAACACGGCGGAAATGAGAGCGTTCATGAACCAATGCGTGAAGCTCCCGAGGCTCTGACCTTTAGCACGAACCAGATTCGGGAACACCTCGCTGAGATACACCCAAATAACGGCGCCTTGGGAGAAGGCGAAAGAGGCGATGAATCCGACCAGCAGCCAGAGCAACAGTTTCGGTTGCTTGCCGGTTGCGAAAATCACGGCGACTCCGGCCAGAGAGATCGCCGTTCCCACCGCTCCAGCCAGCAGCAATTTCCGGCGCCCTAGTCGATCGATCATGCTCATCGCGATGACCGTGAACACGAGGTTCGTGAAGCCGATAACAACCGCTTGCATATCGCTCGAAACCTTGCTGAATCCGGCGCGCTGGAAAACGTCGTTGAGGTAATACAGAATCGCGTTGATCCCGGAGAACTGATTGAAGATGCCGATGGAGATTGCAAGGAAGATGGGCTTGCGGTAACGAGATTGGAACAGCGGCTCCGTTTGGGCTCCGCTCTGCGTCTTGACAGTTTCGGCGATTTCCTGCAAGGCGTGTTCTTGGTCCTGTTCTCCCAGGCGCTCGAATACTTCGCGGGCCTGTGCTGTCTTGCCCGCCGCGACCAACCATCGAGGGCTCTCGGGGATTCCAAAAAGGGCAAGCAGAAATGCGGCCGCCGGGATCGCGACCATCCCGAATTTCCAGCGCCACTC
>Ga0181525_10004785_pt1 | contig 10255 bp, 7 predicted proteins | sample PEATcosm2014_Bin_48_FD_121100 | JGI IMG/M metagenome (GOLD analysis project Ga0181525, IMG submission 121100) | Peatland microbial communities from MTU Mesocosm Facility, Houghton, MI, USA - PEATcosm2014_Bin06_10_metaG | ecosystem: Environmental > Terrestrial > Soil > Wetlands > Peat | place...
ACCACCGCCTTGACCGCCTCGCCGAACTCATCGTCGGGGACGCCGAAGACCGCGACGTCGACGACCGCCGGGTGCATCGCCAGGACGTTCTCCACTTCCTGGGGGTAGATGTTCACGCCGCCCGAGATGATGGTGTGCGACACTCGATCCGTCAAGTAGACGTACCCGTCGTCGTCGAGGTACCCGACGTCCCCGAGGGTGCTCCAGCCCTGCTCGTTGAAGGCCGCGGCGGTCTTCGCCGGGTCGTTGTGGTACTCGAAGACCACACCGGATTCGAACCACAGCTGGCCGACCTCACCCGTCGACAGTTCGGCTCCATCCTCGCCGAGGACGTGCACGATGCCGATGATCGGCCGTCCGACGGTCCCGGGATGCTCGAGCCACTCCCCTGAAGTGGCCGCACACCAGGCGACTCCCTCGCTCCCCGCGTAGTACTCGAAGATGATGGGCCCCCACCACTCGATCATCGCGCGCTTCACCTCGACGGGGCACGGTGCCGCGGCGTGAATCACCGTGCTCATCGAGGACAGGTCGTAGCGGCGCTGCTCGTCGGGGATTCGGAGGAGACGGATGAAGTGGGTAGGCACGAACTGCGCGTGGGTCACCCGGTAGCGCTCCACGTCCGCCAGGACCTCGACGGCGTCGAAGCGGTCCATCACGACCACCGTCGCCCCGAGCCGATGCGCGCCCACGCTCCACACGAGTGGCGCGGCGTGATAGAGCGGTGCGGGCACCAGGTAGCGGGTGTCCTCGGTGAATCCGTACAGCCACGTGAGGAGCGGCGCGAGACCGCTGGCGTCGCCGTAGGACTCGTCACTCAGCGGGGCCTTGATCCCCTTGGGCCGTCCGGTGGTGCCCGAGGAGTAGAACATCACCGCCCCGAGACTCTCGTCATCGAGCGGCGACTCGTCGTAGCCCGCTAGTGCCTCGAGGTAGGACTCAAAGCCCTCGACCGGATCGTCGACGCTGAGTCGCGTGCGCAGCCCTCCCGCGTCCTCGGACGAGGTCACCGCGGCGAGTCTGTTCGAGGAGACGAGGGCCGACGCGCCGCAGTCGCGCAGTATGTACCCGGCCTCGTCGGCCCCGAGGTGCCAGTTGATCGGGGTGACGTAGAGACCCGAGCGCAGGGCGCCCCACACCACTTCGAGGTAGTGCGGGTCGTTGTCCAGCATCACCGCAAGGTGGTCGCCTCGGCGCAGGCCGCGATCGCGCAGCAGACGGGCGAACTGGTTCGCCGCCGACTCCATCTCGCGGTACGTGATCACCTGTCCGGTGGCGGCCATGATGATCGCGGGGTGCTCGGGCTTGGTGTCCGCGAAAACCTCAGGCTTCATGAGTCCCGCCATCTCCGCCGGACCCTGGTGGTCGGACTCGACGAAATATAGCGTGTGACAGGTTCTGTGAGGACTGCGTCGACGCCCGGAACTACCCCTCAGAGTGCAGCGGCCACTCGTAGCGACCACGAGCCACGGGTGCGTCACCCTTGGCCTCGAGGTACGCCGAGAAACTTGTCAGCCACTCCCGATACCACCCCCTCTGGGTGGCGGTGAGCTCGGCCACGCCCAGCGTCGTGAGTTCGCCGTAGCGCGCCCGCTGCACTTCAAAGACGGCCAGGCTCGCGTCCGCGTCAGCCAGCGCCGAGTGGGCGTCGCTCAGGGCGACGTCGTAGTGGCGACAGAGGTCCACCAGCGTGCGCTTGCCCTTGCGCCACTTGTCGAAGTGTCGGTCCACCACGAGTACGTCCACCACCGCTCCCGGTCCGCCGCGATCGACCAGGGTGGGCAGGGCGAGCCGTTGGCAGAGCGACTCGACCATGGTGAGGTCGTAGGCGACGTTCATGCCGACGATGACACCCTCGTCCGACCACACCTTGATGAGTCGCGCGGCTAAGAGTTCTACCGCTTCGCACAGGGGTGTCGCGAGGCGCACCATCTCGTCGCTAATGCCGTGCACCGCCGTCGCGCCCGTCGGTATCGCCACGCCCGGATGCACGTAGTCACTCTCGCTCCAGGTCAGCGCCTCGCCGCCGACGGTCACGTGCTCGACGAAGCCAAAAGAGACGGGCGCGTCGTCAAAGGAACTCACCCCGGTCGTCTCCAGGTCAAAACCGACGAAGCTCGTCACCGTCGTCCTTTCGCCTACATTCAGGCTATTGAGACGCCCCGCGGAATTCGGTGATGGTCATCTCAGCTCCGCCGAGGCTGTGAGAAGAGATGAAGTGTCAGGCGACTCGCTCGGTGGCGACGGCGAGGTTCTCAATGCGTCCTAGGTGATCGATTGACGTGACGATTCGATCGCCGGGCCGTAGGAAGACCGGTGGCGTCTGACCCTGGCCAACACCGTGCGGACTACCGGTGAAGATAATGTCGCCGGGCCGGAGTTCTACGACGCGGCTCAGGTAGCTCACAACCTCGGCGACAGTGAAGACCATGTCTGCGGTACTCGAGTTCTGATACTCGGTGCCGTTGATCGCACAGCGGATCCCGAGGTCGGTGGTATCGACGACCTCGTCGGCGGTCGTGAGCCACGGACCGATCGGGGTGAAGTTGCGAAAGGACTTCCCAAGGGAGAACTGCGCGGGTGTGCCCTGCATCTGCAGCGTGCGCTCGGAGAAGTCCTGGCCCACGCAGTAACCCGCCACCGCGGCCAGCGCGTCCTTGACGTCGAGGTCTCGCGAGGCGCGCCCGATCACGACCACCAACTCCGCTTCGAAGTCGGTGGTCTCGCTGGGGACGGGCACCTCGGCGTTGGGACCACAGAGCGAGGACACGAATTTGGTGAAGACCATGGGCACCTTGGGGAGCGGGAGCTTCATCTCTTTCGCGTGATGACGGTAGTTGAGTCCGACGGCGAAGATCTGCTGCGGTCGGGTGACCACCGGTCCTAGTCGGGCGTCGCCGAGTAGTTCGCGCGGCGTGGTCGCGTCGGTCACGGCCGGAACGGCGCTGGCGAGCCAGGACCCGATCCACTCGAGCTGGGTCAGGCACTTGTCGACGGAGGCGGAAAAGGCACCTTGGGAGCTCGACGCCAAGTCGATCAGACCGTCGTCGGTGACGATGGTCGCACGTCCGGCGAGATTGGCAATTCTCATGTCTAGGTGGGCTTTCCTATAAGAGCAGCGCTCGGGGTCCGAGCATTTTACGGCGCGCACAAAGCTCGTGCGACCGCGGAGGCGCCGACGCGTCCAGCCCCCGTCTCGCGCAGCCCGCAGGTAGAATTCGCACAGAGGCCGGGGTGAGAGCCGGCGTTCGCACGGATGAGACCGGCGAAACGCGAAGCATCTAGAGAGGGTGATTCTGGCCGCGGCCGGTCACAGTATGGAGAAGAAGGATCCCTTCGTCTTACGCCACCTCGCTGAAGTCCAGCCACAACTGTGGTGGCTCGACGCTGACCCCCTCGAGCCCGAGTCCCATCCCGCGCTAATCGGCGAGATGGGGGCGGACCTCTGCGTGGTGGGCGCGGGCTACACCGGGCTGTGGACGGCGCTCCTGGCGAAGGAGCGCGACCCCCACCGGGAGGTCGTCGTCCTCGAGCAGTACGAGACGGGCGCGGGCGCCTCGGGGCGCAACGGCGGGTTCTGCAGCGCGTCGCTCACCCACGGTTTCACCAACGGCATGAACCGATTCCAAGATGAGATGCCGATCCTCGAACGGCTGGCGCGAGAGAACCTCGACGAGATCGAAGCGACGGTCGCGCGCTACGACATCGAGTGCGACTGGGAGCGCACCGGTGAGTTGCGCGTGGCGGTTGCGCCGTGGCAGTTCTCGGGCATGGTCGAAGAGGCTCGACTGCGCAACGCGATGGGCGACCACGTCGAAGTCCTCGATCGCGACGCGGTGCAAGCCCGTATCCACTCCCCCCTCTACGAAGGTGCCATCTTCGATCACGACGGCAACGCCCTGGTCGATCCGGCGCGACTCGTCTGGGGCCTCGAGCGGGCCTGCATCGCCCTCGGGGTCCGGATCTTCGAGAACTCCAAGGTCGATCGCTTAGAGGACGTGCGAGGCGGGGTGCGCGTGCACACGCCCTACGGGGCGGTGACCGCGGCCAAGGTCGCGCTCGCGACCAACGTGTTCCCCTCGTTGATCCGCAGCGCGCGTAAGTACGTGGTCGCGGTGTTCGACTACGCCCTGGTCACCGAGCCGCTCAGCGAGAAGCAGCTGTCGAGCATCGGCTGGTCGGGACGCGAGGGCGTGGCCGACTCCGGTAACCAGTTTCACTACTACCGACTCACCAAGGACAACTCGATCCTCTGGGGCGGTTACGACACGATCTATAACTTCCGGGGTCGGGCGGGACGGGACTTCGAGTTCAACGCGGAGACCTACGCGACGCTGGCGAGTCACTTCCTCAAGACCTTCCCCCAACTCGCCGGCCTCAAGTTCACCCACGCCTGGGGCGGGGCGATCGATACCTGCACCCGGTTCTCACCCTTCTGGGGCCAGGCCCACGAGGACAAGGTGGCCTACGTCATGGGCTACACCGGCCTGGGCGTCGCCTCGACGCGCTTTGGCGCCTCGGTGATGCTCGACCTCTTAGACGGACTGAACACCGAGCGCACCCGCCTGTCCATGGTGCGCAAAAAGCCCGTGCCCTTTCCGCCCGAGCCCTTTCGCTGGCTCTTCATTCGCCTCACCCAGTGGTCGCTGCAACGAGCGGACGACCAGGGTGGTCGGCGAAACCTGTGGTTGAAACTGCTCGCCGCCTTCAACCTGGGCTTTGACTCCTAGAACCCTCCGTCTACTCCTCGGTGCCGTCGCCCTTGGCCATCAGGTCGGCGATCGAGTTCACGACCGTCGGGTCCATCAAGGTCGTCACGTCGCCCAGCGGTCGCTCCTCGGCCACGTCGCGCAGCAGTCGCCGCATGATCTTGCCCGAGCGCGTCTTGGGCAGTTCGGGGGTCAAGATGATCTGTCGCGGCTTGGCGATGGGACTGATGACCTTGGCGACGTGCTCACGCAGCGCGTTGATGATCGCGGCCTGGTCCTTGTTGGCGTCCTCGGCCGAGAGCTTCAAGGTCACGAAGGCGACGATTGCTTGGCCGGTCGTGGGGTCGCTCGCCCCCACCACGGCCGCTTCCGCGACCGCGGGGTAGCCCACCAGCGCGTGTTCGACTTCGGTCGTCGAGAGACGGTGTCCGGAGATGTTCATGACGTCGTCGATGCGGCCGAGCAACCAGAGGTCGCCGTCGTCGTCCCGCTTGGCCCCGTCGCCGGCGAAGTACATCCCCGGGAACCGGGCCCAGTAGGTCTCCTTGAAGCGCTCGGGGTCACCGTAGATCCCCCGCGTCATCGAGGGCCACGGGTGGGTCACCACGAGGTACCCGCCTTGGCCGTTGCCGACCGACTTGCCCTCGTTGTCCACGACGTCCACCTTGATGCCCGGGAGCGCCTTCATGGCCGCGCCGGGTTTGGTGGCCGTGATGCCCGGCAGGGGCGAGATCATGATCGCCCCGGTCTCGGTCTGCCACCACGTGTCGACGATGGGACAGCGGTTGCCGCCCACGTACTCGCGGTACCACATCCACGCTTCGGGGTTGATCGGCTCACCCACCGTGCCGAGCAGACGCAGACTCGAGAGGTCCCGGCTCTGGGGGTGCTCGTGGCCCCACTTCATCAGCGTGCGGATCGTGGTCGGCGCGGTGTAGAGGATCGACACCTTGTTCGCCTCGATGATGCGCCACCACCGGTCGCGACCGCCCGAGTCGGGCAGGCCCTCGTACATCACCGAGGTCACGCCGTTGATCAGCGGACCGTAGACGATGTAACTGTGACCGGTGATCCAGCCGATGTCGGCCGCCGTCCAGCACACGTCGGTGTCGGGCTTGACGTCGAAGATGTTGTAGTACGTCGTCGCGGCCTGGGTTAGGTACCCGCCGGTGGTGTGGAAGATGCCCTTGGGCTTGGCGGTCGTGCCCGAGGTGTACATGATCAACATCGTGTGTTCGGCCTCGAAGGACTCGTGCGCGTGCGTGTCGGGCTGCTTATCCACGATGTCGTGCCACCAGTGGTCGCGACCTTCGACCCACTCGACCTCGCCCTTGGTGCGCTGGACCACCAGGACCGCGCGCACGTTGGGGCAGGACTTCAACGCTTCGTCGACCGCGGGCTTCAGGGCCGCGGGCGCGCCGCGTCGGAACGCACCGTCCGCCGTCACGACCACCTGGCAGTCCGAGTCGAGGATGCGACTCGAGAGCGACTCCGCGGAGAAGCCCGCGAAGATGACCGAGTGCACGGCCCCCAAGCGCACCACCGCGAGCATCGTGACGATCGCCTCGGGGATCATCGGCATGTAGACCGCTACGCGGTCGCCCGACTTGACGCCGAGCTCGGTCAACGCGTGGGCGGCTTGGGCGACCATCTTCTGCAACTCACCGTAGGTGATGGTGCGCGTCTCGCCTTCGGCGTCGCCCACCCAGTGGTAGGCGACCTTGTCGCCCTTGCCGGCTTCGACGTGCCGATCCACGCAGTTGTAGGACGCGTTGAGCGTACCGTCGCTGAACCACTTCGCGAAGGGCAGATCCCACTCGAGGGTCTTGGTGGGCTCTTTGGTCCAGGTGAGGCGTTCAGCCTGCTTACGCCAGTAGGCGACGGGGTCGGCGTCCGCCTCGGCGTAGATGGAGGGTTGCGCGTTCGCGTGCTTGGCGAACTCCGCACTCGGTGGAAAACTGCGCGTCTCTTCGAGCCACGCTTCTAGCTTTGCTTCAGTCATTACGTTCCCCCGCTTCGTGTTTCATTTTCTCGGCAACTTCGTGTCACGCCGAACTGGTCGGCTGTTGTGAGAGTAGTGCTCTCGGTGTCGTAGATGCCAACAGCGCCCGATCCTTTCGGAGCGGGCGCTGTTGGCGGTTGGGTCCGGTGGCAAGCCACCAGTGACCCCTACGTTAGCCTCGCGGACCAACCGGTAGCACAACCTTGCCGTGGGTCGAGTTGATAACCCCCGCGGCCGAGGCGTACCAGGCGGCGATCGCCGTGGCGATGCCCGTCCAGCCACCGATGTGGGTGATGGTCGCGTGACCCGCACCCCACGCGCCGATGGTCAGGAAAATGAAGGTGATCGACAGCAGGACGAAGACCGTCAAGACCGCCATGTTCACCTTCGTTGCCGCCACCGTCATGTACAGCGTGAAGACCGTCCAGCCCAGTAGGAAGATTCCCACCGAGTCGGGTCCGGCACCAGGTATGCCAAACTTCTCGATCGCGTAGAAAGAAAGCCAGAACGCACCATATGACGTGAACGCCAACGCCGCGAACGTGTTCTTACGAACGAACTCCCACATACCTGCGAGCAACTGCGCACTACCCCCGTAGAAGAACGCCAAGGCGAGCGCCGGCAAAACTCCCGCGCCCTTCCATAAGTTGGCGTTCGCACTACTCAGGGCGAACGTCGTCATGGCGAACGCCGCCAGTCCTAAAGGACCTGGGTCCGCTACTTTCTCATCGGCCATGTAATTCCCCCCAATTAAGGATCGGTACGGACCACCAGGTTGGTGGTCCGTAAGAGATTTAACACCACCGAACACCCTCGTCGCACGACCAATGCGAGCTTTACGTGATGCGTTTCACAAAGTCGTGAGCCTTACTGCTAAGTAAGTGCCGTAATAGTACCGAAACATGACCGAAATACTCCCGCCGAATTTTCTCAGCGTCGTGTCGTCAATCGAGTGCGTCGCGGAAGCTTCGCACGAAGGATTCGACCTCGGTGGCGCTCGCGCCCTCGAGCACGATCTTCACGATCGCCGATCCGACGATGACCCCGTCGGCGAAGGAGGCCGTTCGCGCGGCCTGTTCGGGCGTGGAGATGCCGATGCCCACGTAGATCGGGACGTCGCTCTCGTCGCGTAACGCCGCCACGACGCGCTCGGCGTCACCGTCGGTCTTCGCCGCACCGGTGACCGCCATGCGTGCCGACGCGTAGATGAAGCCGCGACTGCGCCCCGCGACGAGGCGATGCCGGTCCTTCGGCGTGGAGGGTGCCGCCAAGAAGATCGTGGCGACGTCGTGCTCGTCACAGGTCGCGCACCACTCCCCCGACTCCTCGAGGGCGAGGTCGGGTACGATCGCGCCGCTCAGTCCACTCTCGCGCAGGCGTCCGGCGGTGCGCGCGAGACCGTAGTGCAAGAAGATGTTGTAGTACGTCATCGCGATCAGCGGCACGTCGCAGTCGATGGTCGCGAGCTCTTGGAACACCGTCTCCAACGTCGTCCCGCGCTCCAGCGCGCGCAGACCCGCCTCTTGAATCACCACGCCGTCAATGGCGGGGTCCGAGAAGGGGATGCCGATCTCGATGGCGTCCGCGCCGCCGGCGACCGCCGCCTCGACGTGGCGCACCCAGTCGGGCGACGCGCCGGCCATGAAGTACGGCACCAGGGCAATACGGCCCTCACTCCGTATCGCTCGTAGCCGGGATTCGAGCGAGGTCACGACCCCTCCTGGAGCATCGCTCGCACCTGGGCGACGTCCTTGTCACCGCGACCGGAGAGGTTTAAGAGCACGGTCGAACCCCGGGGCAAGAGACGACCCGCTTCGCGGGCCACCCAGGCGACCGCGTGGGCGGTCTCCAGCGCCGGGATGATGCCCTCGGTCTCACTGAGCAGGCGCATCGCGTCGATCACTTCCTCGTCGGCGACCGCGTAGTACTGCGCCCGCATCGTTGCCGCCAGGTGCGCGTGCTCGGGCCCGATTCCGGGATAGTCGAGGCCGGCGGAGATCGAATGCGCCTCTTCGATCTGGCCGAACTCGTCTTGGAGGAGCAACGAACGCATGCCGTGGAGCACCCCGGGGGATCCGGTGCGTACCGCCGCACCCCCGGCCGCCTCGATGCCGAAGAGCTTCGCCTCGGTGTCGGCGAAGCCGGCGAAGACCCCGGCGGCGTTCGAACCTCCGCCGACACAGGCCACCACGGCGTCGGGCGTCCCCACGCCGAGCTCCTCGAGCTGTAGGGCCGCTTCGGTGCCGATGATGCTCTGAAACTCACGCACCATCCAGGGAAACGGGTGGGGACCCATGACCGAGCCCAGGCAGTAGTGCGTGTCGGCGACGCAGGTCACCCACTCCCGCATCGCCTCGTTGACGGCGTCCTTCAAGGTCATCGAGCCCGAGGTCACCGGCACGACCGTGGCGCCGAGTAGTTCCATGCGGAACACGTTGAGTTCCTGTCGTCGCGTGTCGAGTTCGCCCATGTACACCGTGCAGGCCAGACCCATTCGCGCCGCCGCGGTCGCGGTCGCGACGCCGTGTTGTCCGGCGCCGGTCTCGGCGATGACGCGCGTCTTGCCCATTCGCTTCGTGAGCAAGGTCTGACCGACGACGCTGTTGATCTTGTGCGACCCAGTGTGCGCGAGGTCCTCGCGTTTGGCGAAGACGTCCAGCCCCAAGAGCGCCGAGAGTCTCGGTAGTGGCGTGACGGGGGTGGGCCGACCCGCGAACTGACGTAACACGGTGTGGAACTCGTCTAAGAATGCGGCGTCCTGCCACGCGTCGCGAAAGGCCGCTTCGAGTTCCAAGCAGGCCGGAATGAGCGCCTCGGGCACGAAGCGGCCACCGAAGTCGCCGAAGCGTCCTCGCTCATCCGGGGTCCCCATCACGTGCGTCACGCCACCCACCTCACTGTTCTCGCGACGCGAACGCTCTGCGCGCGTTGGCGACGAAACTACGGACCGCTTCGTGATCCTTTATCCCGGGTCGCCGTTCCACCCCGGTCGCGGTGTCCACTCCGGTAACCGAGGTCGCTACGATCACGTCAGCGACGTTGCTCGGCGTCAGTCCCCCCGCGGCGATGACGGGGACCTCGAATCGACGTTGCGCGAGTCGGGTCCACGAGTGCGCCACGCCCGAACCGGGATTGGGCCCGTCCACCAGCACCGCGTCGACCCGGTGCTCGTCGAAGTCGAGAAAGTCCGACCCCTCCACGTTGAGGGCCTTGATGACGAGCAGCGTCCGTGCGCGAAGGTCTTTCAGCAGCAACGCCGAGATCCCGTCGTGGAGCTGAACGGCGTCCACGTCGAGACCCTCCAGATCCTCGAGGATCGCGTCGTCGTCCCTCCCTCGAAACACGGCGCAGCGCACGAGCGCGCCCTTCGTGGCGGCGGCGATCTCGCGCGCCACCTCGAGTGTGACCTTCCTCGGTGACGAGTCGGCCAAGTTCAGTCCTAGTGCGCGGGCCCCCGACTGGCCCACGAACACTCCGTCCTCGACCGTGGTCACGCCACAGATCTTGACGAAACCGGGGGTGAAGGGACTAGGCACGCTGCACG
>Ga0181525_10004788_pt1 | contig 10253 bp, 10 predicted proteins | sample PEATcosm2014_Bin_48_FD_121100 | JGI IMG/M metagenome (GOLD analysis project Ga0181525, IMG submission 121100) | Peatland microbial communities from MTU Mesocosm Facility, Houghton, MI, USA - PEATcosm2014_Bin06_10_metaG | ecosystem: Environmental > Terrestrial > Soil > Wetlands > Peat | place...
GACGACGGCTACCGCCGCCAGTTCGCGCTCGTGCTGGGCCAGAAAAACCAGCTTTGGTGGGATTTGCCCGCGCGAGAATCGCTGGAGCTGAACGCAAAAATCTACGGTATCCCAAACGACCGCTTCGAGCAAACCGTCGGCGAAATGACCGAATTGCTCGCCGTCAAAGACAAATTGAACGTCAGCGTCCGCGAACTTTCGCTCGGCGAACGCATGAAAATGGAACTCATCGCGTCGCTGCTGCACCAGCCGAAAGTTCTTTTTCTCGACGAACCCACCATCGGCCTCGACGTGACCTCGCAGAAAACCGTCCGCGATTTCATCCGTCGCCACAACGCCGGGCAAAAGACAACGATTCTGCTGACAAGCCATTACATGGCCGACATCCAGGCGCTGTGCGAGCGCGTTATCATCATTGACCACGGGAAAATTTTCTTCGACGGCAAATTGAGCGAAATCGTTGACCGCTTTGCCGATTTCAAGCTCGTGACGATTCAATGCGAGAAAGTAAATGAAATTTCAGCAGACAATTTGAACCGTTACGGCGAAGTAGTTGAAAAAACTTCCGAAGCAATCAAATTCAAGGTGAAACGCGACCGCGTGATTTCCGTCTGCAAATCGTTGCTCGATGATTTGACCGTGACGGACATTGACATTCAGGAAGTGCCGATTGAAGACGTCATCCGGCAGATTTTTGCACGATAATTTATGGATCCATTTCTGCAAGCCGCGATTGACGAAGCCAAGCTTGGTTTGGCTGAAGGCGGTATTCCCATCGGCTCGGTTCTGGTTTGCGACGGAAAGATCATCGGGCGCGGCCACAACCAACGCGTGCAGCGCGACAGCGTGATTCATCACGCGGAAATGAATTGCCTCGAAAACGCCGGACGGCTCACGGCGAAAATTTATTCACATTGCGTTTTGTATTCCACTCTTTCGCCGTGCCCAATGTGCAGCGGCGCGGCGTTGCTTTACAAAATCCCGCGCATCGTCATCGGCGAGAACCAGACGTTTCAAGGGCCGGAGGAATACGTCCGCTCACAAGGCGTGACAGTGGAAATTCTAAATGATCCGGCGTGCATTCAATTGATGAGCGATTTTATCAAAGCTAAACCGGAACTTTGGAATGAAGATATTGGCGTGTGATTTTACGCCGCTTCCGCGTCCTGCTTGCGGCGCACAATCGGCTTGCTTTCGCCGCGCACGGCGGCTGCGGTGATTTTCACGTGCACGATGTTGCCGCCTTCCGGCGCGTCGAACATCAGGTCCAGCATCAGCCGCTCGATCAGGCCGCGCAACGCCCGCGCGCCCGTGCCTTTTTTCAGCGCCTGCGCCGCCAGCTCGCGCAGCGCGTCGGGCGTAAATTCCAATTCCACGCCTTCCATCGCCATGAGCTTGGCGTATTGCTTCGTCAACGCGTTTTTCGGCTCGGTGAGAATTGAAACCAGTTGTTCCTCGGTCAATTCCGCGAGCGTCGTCACGATGGGCAGGCGTCCGACAAATTCGGGGATGAAACCGAAGTTGAGCAAATCCTCCGGTTCGGCGTGCTGCAAAACTTCGGTGCGCGCCAGGCCGGCGCTTTTTTGCGCCGCGTCCACAGCGCCAAAACCAATCGTGTGCCGGCCCAGACGCCGCTGGGTGATTTTTTCCAGGCCGACGAACGCGCCGCCGCAGATGAACAAAATGTTTGTCGTGTCCACGCGGATGTATTCCTGCTGCGGATGTTTGCGACCACCCTGCGGCGGGACGTTGCAGACCGTGCCTTCGAGAATTTTCAGCAGCGCCTGCTGCACGCCTTCGCCGCTCACGTCGCGCGTGATGGACGGGCCGTCGGCTTTGCGCGCGATTTTGTCAATCTCGTCAATATAAACGATGCCGCGCTGGGCGCGCTTCACGTCGTAATCGGCATTTTGGAGCAGGCGCAAAACGATGTTCTCGACGTCTTCGCCGACGTAGCCGGCCTCGGTCAGCGTCGTCGCATCGGCAATCGCGAACGGAACGTCCAGAATTTTTGCCAGCGTGCGCGCGAGCAAAGTTTTTCCCGAACCGGTCGGCCCGATCATCAAAATGTTGCTCTTTTCGATTTCAACGTCGGCGTGTTTCGTGGCGGGGGTTTTTGGCCCTTCACCCTCTTCCGCCACGGGTTCAGGCTGGATGCGTTTGAAATGATTGTGAACGGCCACGGCCAGTGTTTTTTTCGCGTGCTCCTGCCCGACGCAATACAAGTCCAGTTGCCGCTTGATTTCCGCCGGTTTGGGAATTGAAAATTTCGGCTGCTTCTTCTGGTTTTGCAGTTGCAGCTCGCGGTCGAGGACGTTTTTGCAAAGGATGATGCAATTGTCGCAGATGTAGACACCCGGCCCGGAAATGAGCTTGCGCACTTCCGCGTGCGATTTGCCGCAGAAACTGCACATCGTTAAATTGGTGGGACGGGCCATTTAATGTTTCTTTATCGGCATTTCAGACGGTGACTGAAGTTTTGTCCGCGCCCGGAATTTCCCGGCGCGATTGCACCACTTGATCCACGAGGCCGTAAACCTTCGCTTCCTCGGCGGACATGAAATTGTCGCGGTCGCAATCGCGTTCCACTTGTTCAATCGGCTTGCCCGTGTGCTTGGAAAGAATTCCGTTCAACGTCTGCTTCAGCTTGAGCATGTGTTTCACGCGGATCTCCACGTCGCTGGCTTGGCCTTCCGCGCCGCCGAGCACCTGATGGATCATGACGTTGGAATTCGGCAGCGCGAACCGCTTGCCCTTCGTGCCCGCGCACAACAGCACCGCGCCCATGCTCGCCGCCTGCCCGACGCAATAGGTGTTCACGTCGCAGGTCATGTATTGGATCGTGTCGTAGATCGCCAGTCCCGCCGTGACGCTGCCGCCGGGCGAATTGATGTAGAGATGGATGTCCTTCTTCGGATCGGCCATCTGCAGAAACAAAAGCTGTGCGATGATGATGTTCGCCACCGTGTCATCCACCGGCGTGCCGAGAAAAAGAATGCGGTCGACGAGCAGCCGGGAGTAAATGTCCCAGCTCCGCTCGCCGCGACCCGTCTGCTCCACCACAATCGGAACGAAATAATTTTGCATGGCAAATAACTACTCCATTTTCGGCACAAGTAAAGTTTTCATCAATCATCCTCGTCCTCATGCTCATCCTCATCCTCGATTTTATTTTGATTTATGAAGATGAGGATGACGATGAGGATGAGATCAGTTTGTACCAGATCAACACAAACGCGCCCGCGAAATCGCGCGGTTTCTCGGAAATCCATTTTGTCACAAATTCCGGCGCGAACCAGCCGCCCGTTTCAATTTCATCCGGATGCAATTGAAACGGCCCTTCACTTTCACAGCGGTAAATCCAGCAGAATTCCCAGCCCGTTTCCTTGCGCGCGTCAATCTTGAAAAGTTTTTGCAGCGGCAATTTAATTTCCAATCCAAGTTCCTCGCGCACCTCGCGCACCGCGCACGCGTCGTAATCCTCGCCGCTGTCCAGATGGCCGGACGCCGACGAATCCCATTTGCCGGCGGCGATGTCCTTGCGCATCGAGCGCTTCTGAAGGAACACCTCGCCGCGCGCATTGAACACCAGCACATGCACCGCGCGATGCCACAACCCGCGCGCATGAACCTCGCGCCGCGTGTTCTGCCCGATCACCTCGTCGCGCTCGTTGACGATGTCAAAAATTTCTTCGGGCATAAATCAGTCTGAAATGCAAAACCAATTTGAGTTAATTTCTGAATAATAGGGCCACCTTTGCAATGTGTCGGGATCGCTTTCTATTTTTCCAGCGGAAATGTAAAGATAGCCTGAATGTTTAACTGGAAAACCAAGTTCAGTAAGGAATTCAACGAAGATAACACCTTCGGAATTTGTTCTTAACCATGTTCTTTGCGCGAGGTCGGAGAATTGCGGCGGTAATTCGATTGTGTAGGAATTGGTTGAGCTATTTTTAATTTCTCCTTTTTCGATAAGATCAATCACTTCCGTGTAACGCGGCAGATTTTTGTGAAATCGCCAACTTTTAATTGCTCCGCCCACATGAACACCAATATAGAAGTTGGTCAGCAATCCAATGATGCAAATCAGTGCGGGAACGAACGCGCGAAACTTATCTCGAAAACAGAAGCAAAATCCAATCACAAGCGCAACCAACAGCAGAATGAAGAAAAATCCGGTTGTTGCCATGTAAAGCAGTTGTTTGTCGGGCGTTCGTTGTTCGCAATAATATATTGTGACGACAAAATCGAGAGCTATTGCTAACAGGCACAAAATTTTGAACTTTTTCATATTAGTAGTTTCGTCAGCGCCACAAATTTCTCCAAGCTCAATTTCTCCGCACGTTCCTGCGGCGAGATTTTCAGTTCGGCGAAGACGGCCGCCAGTTTGTCCACCGCCCAATCCTGTTTCAACAATTTCATCATCATCTTGCGCCGTTGCGAGAAGCCGCGCTTGACGATTTTTACAAAAGCCGGACGGAGATTTTCCGGCAGCAACGGCGTCGCGCGGCGCACGAGGCACACGCACGCGGAATCCACATCCGGCGACGGAAAAAAACATTCCGGCGGAATCTTGAAGCTGCCGCGCGGCTCGAAGTCAATCTGCACCAGCAGCGTCAGGATGCCGTAATCGTCGTCGTCCGCCTGCGCCATCAGGCGTTTGGCGACTTCAAACTGGAGCGTGGCGACGATCAGCTTCGGCGCGCGCGGGCCGGCGGCGAGTTCCACCAAAATCGGCGAGGCGACGGAATACGGCAGGTTCGCCACGAGCTTCCAATCGCTCCAATCGCGTGGTTCGCGGCGTAAAAATTCCAGTGCGTCGTCGTGAAGCAATTCCAGTTTTGAATTTTTAATTTTTAATTTTGAATTGGAAATTTCCGGTTCAAACCGTTCACACAAAAAATCCACGAGCCGCCCGTCCATTTCAATCGCCAGCACCTCGCCGGCTTTTTCCAGAAGCAATTCCGTCAGCGGGCCCAGCCCCGGCCCGATTTCGAGAATTTTATCCGTCGGTAAAATTTCCGCCGCCTCGACAATTTTCTGCAACTGGTTCGCGTCGTGCAGAAAATTCTGGCCGAGCGATTTCGTGAGCTGGATGTCGCGCCGCGCCAGAACATCGCGCATTTCCGACAGCTTCACCTCAAAACCTCCACAAGCGCGCCGACCGCTTTCGCTAGTTGTGATTTTGTAATCGTCAGCGGCGGCGTGAAGCTGATGACGTTTCCGTGCTCGCCTTCCGGCAGAAAAATATAGCCGCGTTGCAAAAGTGTTTTGATTGCGGCCAGTGCCGCTGCGGTCGCGGGCTTTCCATCGGGCAAAGTTAATTCAAGTCCGGCCATCAAACCGAGTCCGCGTGCGGAGTGTTTAATTTTTGATTTTGAATTTTTAATTGAAGCCAGCTCGTTCAATAAAAATTTTCCAAGCCCCGCGCTGCATTCGCACAATTTCAGTTTTTCAATTTCCGAAATTTGCGCCAGCGCCATTGCGCAGCCGACGGGATGGCCGAGAAAAGTGCTGGTGTGAATCGCCTCGCCTCGCGACGGCGGCCACGCGGCGTCCATCAAATCAGCGCGACCGACACACGCGGAAAGCGGAAACCCGCCGGTCAGCGCCTTGCCGAGGCAGATCAAATCGGGAACCACGCCGCTGTGTTCGCACGCGAACCATTTTCCGGTGCGGCCAAAGCCGGTGTAAATTTCGTCGAGGATGAGCAGCACGCCAAATTCGTCGCACAGTTTTCGGAGCAGCGGCAGAAATCCCGGCGGCGGGACGTTGATGCCGCCGCGCGTCTGGACCGGCTCGGCCAAAATCGCGCCGATGCGTCCGCGCCGGAAGAAATTGCGGATTTGAAATTCAACGGTTGGTAAATCCGAAATTGTTTTTGGAAACGACACAAAATTCCCGAATTCGCGCAATTGCGACTGAAAGGGATTGCGGAAAAAATCGCGGTGCGTGACGTTGAGCGCGCCGTAGCCGAGGCCGTGATAGCCGCCGGTGAATGCGATGACGCCATTTTTTTTGGTCGCAAGGATTGCCGTTTTGAGCGCGGCTTCAACGGCTTCGAAACCGGAATTGCAGAAAATAACTTTACCAGTTTTGAATTTTGAATTTTTAGTTTTTAGTTCCTGCGGATTCGCCCAGTGCTCGAAAGTAATTTGACTTAATTTCTGCGCAAGCTGCGCCTTGAGCGCGTGCGGATGCACGTCGCCCATCGCGTGAAGCAATTGCGCCATTTGTTTTTGACCCGCCTTCAGAACGTTCGGATTTGCGTGTCCGGCGGTGGCGACGCCAAATGCGGCGGTCATATCCAAATACTTTTTGCCTTCGGCGTCCCAAACATTCACGCCTTTCGCGCGCTCCCAAACAATCGGCCACGAGCCGTCTTCTTCGATGAAAAGAATGTTCCGCGATTCGAAGTCGCGAAGCTGTTGCAGAATTTCTTTTGTATCGGCCACAAATTTACGATTTTGGATTTACGATTGACGCGCGTTCAAATTTTCGAGGACATCGTAAATCGTAAATCGCCAATCGTAAATTTCTAAACTCCGCGTTGTTCGGGCGGCCAGATGATTTTGTGCTGCTGGATTTGAAATCGCACCGGCAACGCGTCGGCGATGATTTTTTCCGCCAAATCTTTTCGCGAAATGGGAGTCAAATTTGCCGGAATTTTTTTGAGCGATTTATTTTGCTGCTCCGGCGCGAGCGGATGCACCCAGGAAAAAAGCAGCGGGCAAATTTTCCGCAAATCAAATTTTGCGATTTGCTCTTTCGACCATTCGTAATCCTCAACCGTGCCGATGACAAATTTGATTTCGTCGGTGGATTTCAAGTGCGCAATGTTAGAAAAAAGATTCCGTTCAACCTCGCCGCTGCTCGGACATTTCAAATCCATGATGCGATGCACGCGCGGGTCAATTTTTGAAATGTCGTGCGCACCGCTGGTTTCAATCAAAACGGTAAAGCCGTCGTCGCAAAGTTGTTTCATCAGCGGCAGGGAATTTTTTTGCAGGAGTGGTTCGCCGCCAGTCAATTCAATGAGCGGAAGTTTTGAATTTTTAATTTTTAATTTTGAATTCAAAAAAGGCGCGGCCAGCTTTTTAACTTCCGCCAGAATTTCCGCGAGCGGCTTTTTTTTGCCCTCGGTGAAGGCGTAGGCGGTGTCGCAATACGAGCAGCGCAAATCGCAGGCGGTGAGCCGGATGAAAACGCACGGCAGCCCGGCGAAGGTGCTTTCGCCTTGCAGGCTTAAATAGATTTCGTTGACGACAAGCGTGTCGGACACGATTGGGAATTTAATTTATTGGTCGCGAAAAGTCACAAGATTCGCAAAATTTAATTTGAAGCCGGATGGAATTTTTCGGAAAAACGTGTATTTTACGTGAGCCGACACCATGAACTGCCTGTCAAAGCTGACGACGACGCTTGTTCTAGTATTTTTTTCTGTTGCGGCGCTTCATTCACAAAATCTCGATATGATTGGCGTCACGCTGTTGCGGGCGGTCGCGACGAACGTGGACGGCTCGGGCATCCGTGTGGCGCAGCCGGAGGCGGGTTATGATCAAGTCACGAACTGGGAGGTCAATCCTGGCGCGGTCAGCCAGCCGCTTGCCCTTTTCACTTACATTTCCGCCAACGGCTCGACGACGAATTTCCCGAATTCCTTGAGTTCCGAGTCGGGTCACGCGGACAGTGTAGCTGGAGATTTTTATGGAATGTCCAGCGGCGTGGCGACGAATGTCACGCATGTGGACAACTATGACGCGAATGATTTTGTGCAGGTCAGCGAATTTGACATGCCACTTTCCACGAACTACACCGCGTCGCTGCCCGCCACCAACATCAACGATCCGGTGGTGAACCAAAGCTTCATTTTCGAGAATGATGATTACAGCCACGTTTCGGTGGGCGAACAACAGGCCATTGACTCGGCTTACGACAATTACGCCGCGCAATACAGCACGCTCTTTATTTCCGGCGCGGGCAACGGTGGCGTGGTGAATCCACCGGCGACGTGCTACAACGGCATTGGGGTCGGCGTTTCCGACGGAAGCTCAAGTTTTGGGCCGACCATTGACAACGGCCGCTGCAAGCCCGACATCATCGCGCCCGGCGGCGAGACGAGTTTTTCCACGCCTTGCGTTTCGGGTGCGGCGGCAGTGCTGATGCAGACGGGTCTGCGTGGCGACGGCGGCAGCGACACGAATTCTTCCGCCGACATCCGAACTGTGAAAGCGTTGTTGCTCAATGGTGCGATCAAACCCGCTGATTGGACAAATTCAAATTCTTCGCCGCTCGATGTGCGTTACGGCGCGGGCGTGCTGAACATTTTCAATTCCTACGAGCAGCTCGCCGGCGGGAAGCAGGGCTACATTATTTCTGCAAGCGTGACCAGCGGAGGCGCGCATCCTCCGACCGGCAATCCGGGAACGATTGCCGCGATGAGCGGCTGGGATTTTAATTCCATTTCCAGCACTAGCGCCGGAATTTTAAGTTCCGCCACCGACGGCGTGAACCATTATTATTTCAACGTCACAAACAATTTGAGCGGCCAAAATTTCACAGCCACGGCCACGCTCGTCTGGAACCGACAGCAAAACCAGACCGACATCAACAACCTCGATTTGTTTTTATACAATTGCGCCAACAGCAACCTCGTCGCTTGCAGCACAAGCCTCGTGGACAACGTCGAACACCTCTGGCTGCCGCAATTGCCACAAGGCCGCTACGATTTGCAAGTGCTGAAAAATTCGGGAAATTCCGTCAGCGACACGGAAACCTACGCGCTTGCGTGGGAATTTTTCTCCATGCCGCTGAACATCGCGCCGTCCGGCGCAAACGTCGCGCTTGCGTGGCCGGTTTATCCAACCGGTTTCATAGTCGAATCCACAACCAATCTTTCGCCGCCCATCAATTGGAATACAAATCTTCCGCCGCCGGTCGTGACGAACAGCCAGAATTGTATTTTATTGAGCGCGACAAATTCCGCGCAATTTTTCAGGCTGCACAGGCCTTAGAAATTTCCGAGCGCAAAGTGCTTTCCGATTTTGTAACTGCGCGAAATCGCCGCCGTCACGAATTTCTTCCCGATTTCAACCGCGATTGGCAAATTGTAGCCGAGCGCGAGCGCGGCGCAAATCGCCGCGGAATAAGTGCAGCCGGTTCCGTGCGTGCGGACGCCTTTCACGAATGGAGCGGTCAAAAGCAATTCCGTCTTGCCATCGTAGAAAATGTCCGCGGCTTCGATTGCATTTTTCAAATGGCCGCCTTTGACCAAAACAGCGCAGCCAAAGCGCGAATGAATGTCTTTTGCGGCGGCGCGCATTTCTTCGACGCTTGAAATTTTCCGTCCGGTTAAAATTTCCGCTTCGGTCAAATTCGGCGTGACAAGAGCCGCCAGCGGCAGGAGTTTTTCTTTCAAAATCTTCAACGCTTTCGGCTCCAGCAATTTTGCGCCGCTGGTGGAAATTAAAACCGGGTCAACGACCAGTTTCGAATTTCGAATTTTGAATTTCGAGTTCACGAAAAAATTGACGACGATGGAAACATTCTCCGCTGAAAAAAGCATTCCGGTTTTTACGGCGCGCGGATTCAGTTCTTCAAAAACGGCCTCGATTTGTTGCATCAGCATTTTTGGGGAACACGGTTCCACCGCCAGAACACGCTTCGGGTTTTGCGCTGTCAGGCAGGCAATCGCGCTCGTGCCGTGAACGCCGAGCGCGGCAAAAGTTTTTAGATCGGCCTGCACGCCCGCGCCGCCGCCGCTGTCCGAGCCGGCGATGGTCAGCGCGACCGGAATTGTCTTCCTCGCAATCACAACCTCATCCTAACGGAAAAATGTTGAAGCGTTAAAGCGTTAAAGCGTTGAAGCGCGCGCGCCGCCGCGTTATTGTGCGCTTCAACGGTTCAACGTTTGACGCATTACGATTTTATGGACAAAGACAAGGTCGCGGAAATTCTGGTCGAGATTGGGACGCTGCTGGAATTGAAGGGTGAAAATCCGTTCAAGACGCGCGCCTACGTCAACGCGGCGCGGACGATTGAAAGTTTGAACGAACCGCTCGCAAAAATCGTCGCAGAAAAGCGGCTCGGCGAAATCAAGGGCATCGGCGAGGCTCTGGAACAAAAAATCACGGAACTGGTCGAGACTGGAAAATTGAAATATTACGACGAGCTGAAGGCTTCGATTCCGCCGGGCATGATCGCGATGCTGGAAATTCCCGGCGTCGGGCCCAAAAAAATCCAGGCGCTTCATA
>Ga0181525_10004790_pt1 | contig 10252 bp, 7 predicted proteins | sample PEATcosm2014_Bin_48_FD_121100 | JGI IMG/M metagenome (GOLD analysis project Ga0181525, IMG submission 121100) | Peatland microbial communities from MTU Mesocosm Facility, Houghton, MI, USA - PEATcosm2014_Bin06_10_metaG | ecosystem: Environmental > Terrestrial > Soil > Wetlands > Peat | place...
GCTCATCGCCTTGAGCGGCGCGATTCTTTGACGCACGCGATCGACTAAAATTTCCCCGCCGCCGCCGGGAATCGAGCCGAGTCCTGCCGCTTTAAAATCAGAAATTATTTTTTCCAGCGGCTCATTAAAGACTTCGCGGAAATGGATGAACTCGCTCGGGCTGAAACCGTGGATGTTGAAATTCGGAAATTTATTTTTAACGTGCGCCAGCAAATCCAGATACCACTGCTTCGTCAGCTTCGGATGATGCCCGCCCTGCATCAGCATTTGTGTGCCGCCGAGCGCGATGGTCTCCTCGATTTTTTTGTCCAGCTCGTCAAACGTGATGACGTAGGAATCGTCGTCCTTTTCCACGCGATAAAACGCGCAGAATTTGCAATAGACATTACAGACGTTCGTGTAATTGACATTGCGGTCAACGTTGTAAGTGACAATTTCGTTGCCGCGCCCGCCGAAATCCTTTGCCTTCGCCAGTTGCCGGCGGCGATCCGCGAGCGCGCCGAGTTCTTCCAGCGGCAGCTTGTAAAGCCGCAGCGCCTCCGTTTGGGAAATGCGCCGGCCATCCCAAACTTTTTGCAAAAGCTCGTCAAGTGATGCGTCATAAATCACGATGCAAGTTTAGCGCGTCCTCACATTTGAGACAAGCCGGACAAAATCTTTGCGCCGCGCGAAGCCGAATTGATTGCTGCGGGCGCAATCTTGACGGAATTGGCGAGTTGGCTATTCTCCGGCTCCATGAAAATTGCCTCAATCAGGACGGAATGGTTCGTCGCGGGAAGCGTCCTGTTTGTCGGACTGTTTTTTGCGGTTTTCACCCAGCACGCTTGGGAGGATTACTGGATTACTTTTCGCGCCAGCCGGAATCTGGCCACGGGCAACGGTTTGGTTTATACGCCCGGCGAGCGGCTGCACACATTCACTTCGCCGCTGGGAGTGTTGCTGCCGGCGGCATTGAGCTGGCTCACAGGAAATCAATCCGACCAACTGGTCCTCTGGCTTTTCCGTCTCATCAGCCTGACGGCGCTGGCTGGCGGCATCGTTCTTCTTTTCCTCATGATGCAATTTTTGCAACTGCGCCGCGTTTCCTGCTGGCTCACGGTGGCATTGATCGGGCTGGATGCAAAAATCGTGGACTTCAGCATCAACGGCATGGAGACAGGACTGCTCATTTTTTTTCTGGCACTGACGATTCATGGCCTGATCGTGGCCGGGCCTCGTCAAATGCTGCGCATCGGCGTTGGCTGGGCGGGTTTGATGTGGACGCGCCCGGACAGTTGCGTTTACATCGCCATTCTTGGCGCGGGCACGCTGCTTTTCCTGTCCGACAGGAAATCCGGCAGATCGCCGGTTGCGTGGAGAAAATTGCTTTTCGGAGCCGGACTGATCTGCGCCGCCTTGTATGTTGGATGGTTCTTGTGGGCTTGGTGGTATTATGGCTCGCCCATTCCTCACACCATCATCGCCAAGGGGACAAACAAACCGCCTCTCCTGCTGGTGAATCTCATCCCGGAGCTGTTCAGCTTTCCGTTTTCGACTTCCAGCCTGCAATTTGTATTCATGCCGGAATATTCAGACCACGGCGGATGGCCTGAAATTGTGGTTGTCGCCGACAATGCGCTGGGATTGCTCGCGGCCTTTGCATGGCTGATTCCCGGATTGCGTCCGCAGACGAAACTTTTCTCGCTCGCTTTTTTCCTCGGCAATTTTTATTTGACCGCGATTTTGAAATACTATCCGGCGTGGTATATGCCGACGGTGGAAGTGTTCGGCTATCTCACCTTCGGACTTTTCTTTGACCAGTTGCTTTGCCTGCTGCCGCGGCTGCCGCAACCGCGCTGGGCCGGCGGATGGCTTCGTCATTTTCCAAAGGCGCTGCGCATCGGTGCCGTCGTCATCGTCATCGGCCACGCGGCGCTGACAGTTTGTGTCGCGCGGCAATTGCAGGTGCAGCAGCAGCTCATCGAAAACGGCGTTCGCCGGCCCATCGGCCTCTGGCTGCGCGCCCATGCACAAACGCCTCACGACACCGTGCTGCTCGAGCCGCTCGGCTACATTGGCTATTATTCCGGTCTGAAAATGTTCGATTACCCCGGCCTTGCTTCCAGGGAAGTGGTCGAGGCCCGCAAACGGCTCGGCCTCTCCAAGGAAAACCTGGCATACCTCGAACTCAAGCCAGACTGGCTCGTGTTACGCCCGGTGGAAAGCAAGCACGGCTTTTATGTCGAAGTCGGCGGCCTGCGTAAATACTACCAGCTCGTGAAGGTATTTGACGTCACGGACAAAGTCAATGCCGTCCGCTGGCTGCCGGGCAGGCCCTACGTTGAATACGACGAGACTTTTCAGATTTATCATCGCAAGGCGGATATCGGCACCAATTCGCCGGACTAAAAGCGGCAGAAAAATTTACGCCTGTGGAGCTTTGAACATCAGCCAAGCCCATCCGATCAGGAAACTCGCGCCGCCTATGGGCGTCATTGCACCCAGCCAAAGCACGTTCGTCACAGCCAGCAAATACAGCGAGCCGGAGAAAAAGAAAATGCCGGTGAGAAAGCTCCACCATGCGACCGCCGGAAACGGTTTGCGCTCTGCCAGCACGAACAGCATCACCGCATGGATGAAATGATACATCACCGCCTTTTCCCAGACGGCCTCCGTGCCGTTTTGCGCGAGCAAATCCTTCAGCCCATGCGCACCGAATGTGCCGAACGCCACGGCAAGAAATCCTACAGTCGCGGCGATACGCGTGGCGAGCGATTGATTCATCGAGTCAGTGTTGATTTGGAAACGCCCGTGTGCAAATCTTTTCCATCCAGCTTCGGACAGTCAATCACCAGTTCACTCTTCCAAGGCCGGATCACATGAATCGCAAGCTGCGATTTCTTTGACGGAATTTTTCTGCCCATTCCCACTCGCCGTTTTTTTCAACCAAACCATGAGGATGCTGATGTCGGCGGGTGACACGCCGGAAATCCTCGCCGCTTGGCCAATGGTAGTCGGTCGAATTTTGGCGAATTTTTGCCTCGCTTCGAGACGAAGACTGGGAACATCCGAAAAATCAAATGTGTCGGGGATGGCTTTGTCTTCCAATTTTTTAATTTTTTTCACTTCCAACTCTTGACGATCAATGTAACCGGAATATTTCACTGCTATTTCAACTTGTTGGATAATTTCGTCAGGCAGCGCTTCGTTTCTATTTGGCAAATTTTTGTATGAGATTTCAGGCCTGCTTAAAATTTTGATCAATTTGTTATTTTCGTAATTAGTTGTATATAAACGAGTTAACTCACTTTCAATTAAATCCTTTTTTATACAGAATTTTCTGTAACTACGTTCCGGCAAGAGACCTATTTCATGGCCAATTTGGGAGAGACGCATATCGGCATTGTCTTGCCGAAGCAGAAGCCGATATTCGGCTCTGGAAGTGAACATTCGATAAGGTTCGCTCGTCCCTTTGGTGATTAGATCGTCAATTAATACGCCAATATATGCTTGATCGCGCCGCAGGACAATCGGTTCGAGTTTTTTTACACGCCGTGCTGCATTAATTCCAGCCATCAATCCTTGTGCAGCCGCTTCTTCGTAACCTGAAGTGCCGTTGATTTGACCTGCTAAAAAAAGATTTCTACAAACTTTGGTTTCAAGGGATGGATGCAATTGTGTAGGCTGAGAAAAATCGTATTCGACCGCATAGGCTGGACGCATGATTTCAGCATTTTCGCATCCAATGATTGTTCGAACTAATCCCACTTGAACTTCAAATGGAAGACATGTTGAAAATCCATTAACATAGATTTCATCCGTTTCAATGCCTTCTGGCTCCAGAAAAATTTGATGCCGTTCCTTGTTTGAGAACTTTACGATTTTATCTTCAATAGATGGACAATATCTAGGTCCAATTCCTTCAATCACACCTGAATACATCGGAGATTTATGAAGATTTATGCGAATTAGATTTGTTGTTTCAGGAGTTGTAAATGTTATAAAACAAGGCAATTGACCATTTATTTTAGAGAGCACGGAGCCGGGGGGATAATTGTTTTTTGACTCATTCCAGCCAAAAAAACGACCTCGTTGATGTTCCATGTGGAACAAATCATCTTTCCAATAGGTAAAGTAAGGAACGGGCTCGTCTCCATATTGAGCTTCTGTCTTGGAAAAATTTATGGATTGACGCAATAATCTTGGTGGAGTTCCAGTTTTTAGTCTGGCAAGTTTCAATCCGATATTTTTTAACGACTCTGATAGATCCGTTGAGGCTGAATCACCAGCACGTCCACCAGCTTGTTGATTCGATCCAATGTGCATCAATCCACGTAGAAATGTCCCAGTTGTAATTATAATTATTAGTCCATGATATTGAACTTCTAAATTAGTCTCGACACCAAATGCCTCGCCATTTCTGTGCAAAATTTTAGAAGATTGACCTTGCTTGACATCAAGATTCGGCTCTGACTCGCATATCAATTTAAGCCTTAATTGATAATGCTTTTTGTCACACTGTGCTCTTGGAGACCAGACAGCAGGACCTCTTTTAGTATTTAACATCCTAAATTGCAACCCCGTAATGTCTGTCGCCTTGCCCATTTCGCCGCCAAGCGCATCAATTTCCCGAACCAAGTGTCCTTTGCCAAGCCCACCTATCGCTGGGTTGCAAGACATTTGTCCAATTGAATCTACATTCATGGTCAGAAGCAACGTGTGGCAACCCATGCGCGATGCCGCCAGCGCCGCCTCAACTCCGGCGTGACCTCCGCCAATAACAATCACGTCGTATTTTTTGGGATAAACAAACATTAAATTCTAAAGGGCTGCAAATCCTGAATCGAACTGTGTATTACCAATAGTTTTTTCAATTTTGCGATCTAAATTTGAAGACAAATGTTCGCAAATTTTGAAAATATTTTCAATCTCTTCGGTCTCACCAATTTCCTTGGCGATCTCAAAGACAGTCATAGCCTTTCGTTGTTTGGCGAAAAGCTCCAAGATTTTAATCTGAAGTTGAATAATTTTTGCCGCTGCTTTTTTTCCGGCTTCAACGCCTGGTTGATTGTAAGCATTTATATTTACAAATGATGCGTAAATTCCTACTGCCCGTTCAAATAGCGCAATCAACATTCCTACTGAAAATGGTGTCACGAAGTTAATGGTTAACGTTAAAGATTCTCTATATTCATCTGCCAAAGCCTGCCTTGTGCCTAAATAGAAACCTTCCAAAAAGTCACCGGATGTGACATTTGGCTCAACTGCCAAACTAGATGCGCGTCCATCGTTTAGGACTTCGATAAATATAACAAAAAAGTCATTCAAGCCATCTCTTAATTGCTGAATATAAGAATGCTGGTCGGTCGCGCCCTTATTGCCAAGAACTGTGATGCCTTGATTGACAACGGTTCCTTCCATGTCATGTTTTTTACCAAGCGATTCCATGACAAGTTGTTGAAGATATTTTGAAAACAGCTCCAGACGATCCTTATATGGCAAAATGACCATGTTTTTAGTTCCTTTACCGTTACCTGAAGCAAACCAAGCCAATGCAAGTTGGCAAGCTGGATTAACTTTGACGTTTTGTATCCGTGTGATTTTATCACATTCATAGGCACCTGAAACAAAACTGTCTATATCAATTCCTTGAAGTGCCGCCGGCAACAATCCAACGGGAGAAAGTTCACTGGTTCGGCCGCCGACCCAATCCCACATGGGAAACCGCTCCAACCATCTATTTTGCACTGCAAACTTGTCCAGTTCACTGCCCGCGCTAGTTACCGCAACGCAATGTTTTCCGAAATCCAGTCTGACGCGTTCAAAAGCTGCCCGAGCGACTAACATTCCATTGCGTGTTTCTTTTGTGCCGCCAGATTTTGAAATAACGATGCAAAGGGTTTTACTCAAACCGTCACCAATTGCAGCCAGGACACGATCCATTCCGTCTGGATCAGTATTGTCAAAAAAGTAAGGTTTGAGCTTGTCAGTTCGTGGATCGCCAAGGGCGTTGGCGACAAATTGGGGGCCCAACACAGAACCACCAATGCCGATGAGTAAATAATTTTTGAATGCACCTCCAGCGCCGCGAATTTCTCCGGCGTGAATTTTCGCGGAAAAAGTTTTGACTTGGTTAACCGCATCCTCAATTTCTTTTTGGATTTCCGGTGCCGGCGCGAGCGCGGGATTCCGCAGCCAATAATGTCCGACCATCCGATTTTCATCAGGATTGGCGATGGCACCAGCTTCAAGTGCCGCCATGTCGGCGAACGCCTTTTGGATTTTTGGCTCCATCGTGGCGAAGAACGCGTCATCCACATTCATCCTGCTCAAATCCACCGCCAGGCCAAGCGATGGAAACTCTGTGTAATATTTTTGAAAGCGCTCCCACCATTGCAATTTTGTATATTTCATAGTCGTGTAAATTGCCGTGGAAATTCCGCCGACAATCGCGCAAGAAGATAGCGCGCAAAGAAAATTTCGCAATGAATGTGTCCGTAATTTGATTTTGCCAACGGAGTTGGGAAAATGTCTGGATAAAAAACCGAACTTCGCGAGTCAAAACTATTTCACCGGCTGCGTGATGGTGATGCTCGTGCCGCGACCGATTTTTGATTTGATCCGAATCTCGCCGCGATGCGTTTCGATGATGCGCCCGACAATCGCCAGGCCGAGTCCCGTCCCCTTGGCTTTCGTCGTGGCAAGCACGGCGGTAAAAGCGCGCTTTTGCAATTCCTCGCTCATGCCCTTGCCGGTATCCTTGAATTCCACGGCGACTTGCGCCGGCTGCGCGCTCGTGCGCTGCCGGATTTCCCGCGACTTGATTGTGAGCGTGCCGCCGTCGGGCATGGCTTCGGCGGCGTTGAGGATCAAATTCAAGAATGCCTGCTCCAATTGCGGCGCATCGCCCATGACCAGCGGCAAATTAGTTTGCAAGTCGCGGATCAATTTTATGTTTTGATTCGCCAGCTTGTGGCGGACAAGCAGGCCAAGCTCGTCAACCAATTCGTTCAAATTTACCGGCGCGAGCTTGGGTTCGGTCGTGCGCGCAAAATCCAGAATCTGCTCCACGATTTTGTTCAAGTGCTCGATTTTTGATTCAATGATGCGCGTGTCTTTCGCGCGCGGGTCGCTGGCGGGAAATTTCAAATCCAGCGAATGATACAGCAGCTTCATCACCGTGAGCGGATTGCGGATTTCGTGCGCGACCTCGGCGGCGAGCAGGCCGAGAGCGGAAAGCTTTTCGTTTTGCCGCAATTGTTCCTCCACGTCCACGATGCGTTCGTAGAGCCGCGCCTTTTCAATCGCAATCGCCGACAATTCCGCGAGCGCGCTTAAAATCCTGATTTCCTCGTTTGAAAAATTGTAAGGCCGGCTCGTATAAACATTCAACGTCCCGATGGACTGTCCGGCGAAAAGCAGCGGCACGCTCAACAGCGAAATCAATCCTTCGCGCCGCGCGACCTCGACGTTTTGATAACGGCCCGAAGTCTGCACGTTGGCGATTTGCAGCGGCTTTTTCCGGCGCGCGACGACGCCGAGCAAACTTTCCCCGACGCTCAACCGCGGCTTATTTATGTAAGCTACGCCCGCGCCAAAGCTCGCGCGCAAATCAAGCCATTCGCGGCTTTCATCCAGCATCATCAGCGAGCACATCCGCGCGCGCATGAGTTCGCACGCCTCGCGCGTGATGACGCGCAACGCTTCGTCCAGATTCAGCGTTGAATTGATCGTCCGGCTCACGCTGGAAAGCGATTCAAACAAATGCACCTTCAGCCGCAATTGTTCGTAGAGCCAGGTGTTCCGGATGACTTTCGCGGCCTGCACCGCGAGCTGTTCGAGCAAACCCTGGTCGTCCGCGCTGAAGGCGTCAGCGCGGTCCGAATCCACGTTGATCACGCCGCGCGTTTCACCGTTCACTTCGAGCGGCACGGCCAGCTCCGATTTCACGCCGCGGCGCGCCGCGACGTAGCGCGCATCCTGCGTCACGTCGCCGACGCGCGCCGGTTTGCCGTGGCGCGCGACCCAGCCGGTGATGCCTTCGCCGACGCGCAACTGGAGTTTTCGCGCCGGGCCGGGCAAATTTTGCGATGCGGAAATTTCCAGAAAGCCGGAAGTGGGATTTATCAGAACGACCGATCCGGAGCCGGCGTTCATCAGGCGGACGGCTTCGCTCACGATCAATTGCAGCGCCTCCTGCGAATCGAGCGTGGAGTGGATGACGTTGCTCACCTGGTAGAGCAATTGCAGCCGCTCGTGGCGCGATTTCATTTTTGAAAGTTCTTCAGTCACAATTTCAATTTGAAATTCTCGGTTTTGAATTTTTTGCCGGACCGCCGCGCGGCCGCGCCAGAATCAATAACGCAAAACTAAAAATTAAAAACTTAAAACTTATCTGACGCGCGACATCAAAAACAGCCCCGTCGCGGCGAAAACCATGTTTGGCAGCCACGCCGCGAGCCAGCCGGGCAGATCGCCGGCGGAACCCAGGCCGAGGCTCACTTTTTGAATCACAAAATAGATGAAGCAAAGGGCGATGCTGCCGGCGACGCCGACAAAAAGATTCCGCCGGCCCGACGCGACGCCGAACGGGATGGCGATGAACACGACGACCATGCACGTCCACGGCGCGGCGAGCCGCCCGTGCAATTCGGTGAGCAGTTTGTCTGAAATTGAGCTTGGCGGATTCGGATGCTGCCGCAAATAACCCAGGATGTCTTTCAGCGGAATGTCCGCTTTGCGCACGATGCCTTCGTTCAAGAAGAGGTTGATTTTGATTTCCCTTTTTATTTGCGACGGCGTCACGTCAAATTGCGGCATTGCCAGCGCGTCCGCGTTTGTTTGAAACAACGGCACGAGCGGCGCCTGCGCGTCGGCCTGCGAAAATTCCGATGCGTTGAAAAAAACCCAGGCCCCGTTCGTCCAGACCGCGCTGTCGGCGTGCAATTGCCGGGTCGAACCGTCCGGCAGATTCCAAAACACAATCGGATGGATCATTTCAGCGGTGTCAACGCGGTATTCGCTGAACTGCCACTGGCGATGTTCGCTGGCGAAACCGGGAAATTTTTTTTGCGCGTCCGGGTCGCCGGTTTTTTGGACATAACGCGTCAGGATGCTGTCCGCCCACTCCGCGCTGCGCGGAACCACGATTTCATTCAGCGCGAACAGCGCCACGCTGGCGGCGCAGCCGGCGGTGAAATACGGCGCGCAAACGCGCCACAGGCTGATGCCCGCCGCGCGCATGGCGGTGATTTCGTTGGCGCGGGCGTGGTTGGTGAGCGCGTAAAGCAGCGCGAGCAGCAGGATGACCGGCAGCGCCGTCACCAGAAATTCCGGCGTGATGGCCAGCGAATATTCGGCCACGTCCAGAAAATGCAGTTTGGCCGTCTGCAGAATGTCCAGCTGGTTGAACAACGTCCCGGACACGCCCAAGATGACGATGCCCGCGAGGCAGTAGGCCAGCGGCGAAAGCAGTTCGCGGAATAAATATCGGTCGAGCAGCCGCATTGTTCGGGCAGGGTAGCGGTCGCCAGTCTCGCGGGGCAAGTCTTGTCGGCGCGAAAATGGAACTGCCGGGGCGATAATCTGGAAACCGGCGCTGCCGCAACCCCTGCTTGATGCAAATTCGGCGCGAAAACGTGCTGCTTACGATGGCAAGAAATGTTGATAAAATCACATCGGATGGTTGGTGACCCGGCTTCTGCTTTGCCATGCTCCTTCCGTTCCCGGCATGAAAGTTTATGGAAAATTTTTAACTTCGCGTCTTCACGCCACCTCCCCGCTGTCCCCGTCTCCGGCAAAGTCTCTGGCGGTCGGCCACAACTGCGCCGTCACTGCCGGCGTTCCCGACCGGGGAAGTAACCGTTGGCGCCCGGTCCGCCGCCGCACATTCCCGGTCCCGAACCATTTCTCCCCGGGCCAGGACGATTTATTCCCGGGCCGGAGCCGTTACTTCCCGGTCCCGGACGATTACTCCCCGGTCCTGAGCCATTTATTCCCGGTCCTGAACGGTTACTTCCCGGTCCGCAGCCGTTGCTTCCCCGGCCGGAATCGCCGTTTTTGCCCATTTTTCCCCAAAAAAGCCCATTTTACGCCAAAATCCCATTTTTCTTCACCCGCCGCCTCCAATCCCCCGCTTCCGGTCCGGTTCCGGCGGCAACCCGCCCAGATAACACTTTGCCGTCTCCGTGGCGGCAATCGTCCCAAACAACAAACAAAACACAGTCACGGAGTCAAAATCCTCAAATAACATGAAAATGAGCAAATACTTCCC
>Ga0181525_10004791_pt1 | contig 10251 bp, 6 predicted proteins | sample PEATcosm2014_Bin_48_FD_121100 | JGI IMG/M metagenome (GOLD analysis project Ga0181525, IMG submission 121100) | Peatland microbial communities from MTU Mesocosm Facility, Houghton, MI, USA - PEATcosm2014_Bin06_10_metaG | ecosystem: Environmental > Terrestrial > Soil > Wetlands > Peat | place...
GGCCCTGTCTGGGAAAATAATTTTGGAAAATTATGAGTGCCTTTAGGAGCTGCTCTTAACAAAAAAAAAAAACAAAAAACACATGGAACAGTTGAATTTGTCAGATCGGCAAACGTTATGCTTGTCAATGTTGTCTCCTCTCACAACGATATTGCCAATGTGAGTAGACAAAATGCAAACAGTTGGGAATGAAGCGCGGTAGAATCACAAAACTAAACCAATTATGCATTAGGTTACATGGAGAGACCTGGTACAAAGTTAAATAGACCTAGTAAAGGGGAGGATTATGTTCTTGTGGTTAAGATCAGGTGCGGAAGAGAGCTCGATCGAATCTGTCTGCTCTGTTCGGCAGAACCCTGAAACCACAGCCACTGTACCAAACTTACAAGTCACGATATGTCTAGACGTTGATCGCAAACAAGAGGAGATGCTGGCCGTTTCTGATATTTGGGGGGAAAAGTAATTGGCCAGAAGTCAGATCCATCGGCATCGGTTGACAACTTCGACGAGGTGGCATGTGTCGGCATCCTCGCACTTCGAGGAATGAGTTCGACGAAAGCAAGGATTTCTTATCAATTAAATCCTTTCTGTGTAACCAAAGTCTTTGACGTGATCTCTCAAGGAATAGCATATTACGATGCCTGCCTCTTGAATCCGGTGATCCAGAACAGCAAACCTTGGGGCTCTGAAGTTGATCAATCATAATGCCTACGACGTGAGAATCTGTAGGAATGTCGTGATACAAAAGAAAATATGAGATTTGGAGAAGCAAAGAATGGCGAGATTGATAAGTAATCAGGAGTGTCGTCTCCACGCGAACGCCCTCCACAAGCTGCGGCAAGGACCCCTGAGGCTGCTGAATGCCGGTAACCTTGAAAATCTGAAGGCGCTGGAGGCAATGTGACGCCGCAGAGATCTGAGAGGAGAAGATGAAGAAAAAGACGAGTAATTCGATGCCCTTTCTAACAGCTTGATAATTGGGCCCAGCAATTGACCAAAGCTTTGTGATTTTCAGAAATTGTGTTCTTATAAATCAGCGAAGATCTGGGCTCAAGGCACGCAAGGGCACGTGACACCAAAAACGCCATCGCCCCCGCTCTCTCGTAAAAGAAACTGCGTCTGGGCTCTCCTCATCACCTTCACCTCACTGCGCCACAGTCACCCTGCCAGAACTCTCTCTCACAACTTCTTGTTAGGCAGTCTGGAATTCCAACTTCAACATCGGTAATACCTTCAGTCTCGATCCCAGCAGGACGGAACAACTGTTCGGCGCCCTGCATAGCAATCCCAGCCGCTCCCACTCAGCATTTGCATTTGCGCCTTGCCGCAGCACAACCTTGTCGGCCACCCGAGCACGCAATCTGGGGCAAAGTGAGATCAGTTTCCTACGACACCAGCCCTGGTCGAACCTCACCCTTCCATCACGACCTGACTGGGAATTGATGAGGTGCTCCCCGTGCTGGCTCCGATTTTGCTTTTCTGTCCGCCCTTCCTGGGCCTGTTGGCGACTTCCGCGCGGCTGACAAGCTCTCTCCTGGTTCGTATGGACAGCAACTATGGCGTCAACTCACACCGACAGATTGGCTGTCCGGCAATCCGTTGAAGTACCAAACGACCTCCCAGAAAACGTCTTTTCGACGGGTCATCCTCGCTGGGACGCAATTGAGACCGCATCAGAGGCTGAAGTAAATATGGCACTCGTGGATCGTATCGAAGCGGGCGTGCCTCCGACGCAGGACAACTGCGACGAAAACCACAATAGCGAGTTCGACCCGCGAATAACGCTCTCATCGACGAGCAAGATGGCGGGTCAAACCGTTGCCCCCTTCCTTGCGAAGCACATTCCCGACCAGTACGCTCCGCTTCCCAAGGTTCAACCAAGTTCAGCTTTGCAGAAGGACCCCAACACAAAGTTCTGCTATCGACATCGGCCTGACGCAAAATGCCGCAGAACTGCTGATGAGCCGACGATGGAGAATTTACAAAGGGTATGTTCATATGGTCGAATCAGTGAGCAAGACTGACAACATGGCAGGATCTTCAAGCATTGTCGCAAGCAGATCAACAAGGCATCTCTCACGTATGGGCTCTCTTCTCTGCTGCACCAGCGAAGCAGAGAAGCCTTATGCTCCAAGGCATTCTCACACAATGTTGTTTTCCGCAATTATCCTACCTCTCCAATGCCGTCAAGGATCTCATTCGCATCGACTTTCTCGCCGCTCTTCCCTCTGAGGTCTCGTTCAAGATTCTATGCCATCTCGACACAACGTCACTATGTAAGGCCGCACAGGTCAGTCGCCGGTGGCGCATGTTGGCAGATGATGATGTCGTTTGGCATAGGATGTGTGAGCAACATATCGACCGAAAGTGTACAAGTTGCGGTTGGGGATTGCCACTTCTGGAACGAAGACAACTGAGGGACTGGAAGCGACAGCAACAACTGCGAGGAGCTGGCAGAGGTCTCAATGAATGGTCACCCAAGCTGACTCCGATTCCTGATGAGTATATTGGCAACGAATCAGTCACATTGAAAGGTTCATCGAAGAGGAGTGTTGATTCGTTTACCTCCGACGGCCTCGTAGCTACTTCCCCTGAAGCAAGCAAACGGCAATGTACTGCACCGGATGATTCGTATTTCGCAACGAAAAAGTTTCGACCATGGAAGGATGTCTACAAGGATCGATTTAAGGTCGGCACAAACTGGAAGTATGGCCGCTGTTCTATGAAGATCTTCAGGGGTCACACCAATGGCATTGTTTGTCTGCAGTTCGACGACACTATCCTAGCAACCGGCTCGTATGACACAACTATCAAAATCTGGGATATCGCTACTCAAAAATGCATACGAACATTAAAAGGGCATACATCAGGTGTTCGCTCTCTTCAATTTGACGACACAAAGTTGATCAGTGGGAGTTTGGACAAGACTATAAAAGTATGGAATTGGCGTACAGGCGAATGCCTTTCCACATTCCCGGGTCATTCCGAAGGCGTTATAGGTCTCCACTTTGAAGGAAACATTCTAGCATCTGGATCCATCGACCGGTCCGTGAAGATTTGGAACTTCGTCGACAAGTCTACGAATCTTCTTCGAGGCCACAAAGACTGGGTCAACGATGTCAAAGTAGATGCCCAATCTCGGACTGTGTTTTCGGCCTCCGATGACTGCACTGTTCGTCTTTGGGATCTGGATACCATGAAGACGATCAAAACTTTCGAGGGACACGTTGGTCAAGTGCAACAAGTCACGTTGCTCCCGGCAGAATACGAACCTGATGATGTGGAGACCGAAGACACGGATGATGGAACTAGCAGCACCTCTAGTTTTACCGATCTGAATATCCCTGATGAGTTCTCAGCATCTGTCTTTGAGTCCTGGCCCAAGAATCGTCCATTACCCCCAAAATACATGCTGACTGGGGCTCTGGATTCTACAATTCGCCTCTGGGACGTTATATCTGGTCGATGTCTTAAGACCTTCTTTGGTCATGTCGAAGGTGTTTGGGCTTTGGCAGGTGATACGCTGAGAGTCGTATCGGGGGCTGAAGACCGCATGGTTAAAGTCTGGGATGCCAGGACTGGCAAGTGTGAGAAGACCTTTTCTGGTCACACTGGAGCTGTATCATGTATCGGTCTCAGCGATAGCAGGATGTGCACTGGCAGCATCGATTGCGAGGCTCGCATGTACAGCTTCAAAAATGAGAATGCAGCAGGAGACCAGATCGAGGGGGAGGGGCGGACGGCTAGCACGCCATTGTAGTTGGAGAGAGAGGGCAAGGTGATATTTTGATGCTCGAGCGATACTTAGGGATTGACTGGACTGCTTTTGCTAAATGTGTAGCATATGCTGCGATTGAGCGAATGTTCTTTGGAATGCAAGCATGGTGCATGGCGTTTTGGGCCCAAAATAAAGAGATCGGGAGGCGCATATGTTAGATTAGAGATATCATGGATTAGGTCAATTGAATGAGAAGAAGACCAGTCTTCATAATCTAACATCCATAGCATTGAGGGAGAAAGCCAGACCACAGTTACACCGCTGACGATTCAGCTGCAAGTGGTGAAATCTTTTGATCGCTAGCTAGTCGCGTTATCCATCGTCTGGTTGCTGTGCAAGGTGAGCGACAGTGTTGCAAGAGGGGCGTAGCCCACAAGGGCATCAAAGGTGCTCGGTTGCGGATTCAGGGGGCTGGAGTTTGCGGATCACCTGACTGGGGTGAAAGCAAAGTCTAAAATGCCCTCAAACGCCTCGACTCTTCCCGTAAATTAGAATTATTAGGTGTGATGACGGGACTTCTAAGCGCTCTCTTGATGACCCTGACTAAAAGTGTGGTCCAATTTTCGTCCTGACGTCTGGGCGAGGGTCTCCCGCTCTCGAGTGGCCCTGGCCCAACGATTCACCTCCTCATACTGCGCGGTATTGAGGGTTGCTTGGTCTTCATCGTCATCATCTACCACAGCTTTCTTTCTGTCGAGCGCTGCGAGTAGCATTTCTCTGTCAAATCGTGCAGATAAGGAGGGAACAACTTCGTTAGTGTTCTCAGACTTCAATCCTATCTTTACAGACTTGATAGATTTGTCTGATAAAGGAAGCGGATGTTCGGAAGCGGTATCGATTGGATATAGTCTGCCGATGACACTCGCGTGGATATTGATGACAGATTCGTCCTGGTGGTGCTGGATGCGACAGACAATGTATGTTGTTGAAAAGGGCATCCTGTACACTCCGTCCCCAGATCGAGCACAACCATGTAATAACGCTATCACGAATCCATTGTTATCCCTTCTGTTTGACACCGAGAGGCAGTTTATTCCCATATACTCCGATTCACCAAAAAAGAGGTCCTTGTTTGGTGCCCGTAAAAGGACAAATTGAATTGGCGATGCGTGCTCTCCACGTTGGCTTGTGTACAAAACTTGGTCGACTATTGCGCAATCTTGCAATGAGTCACAGAAACTATCCTCATTGCATCGGAGACGAGAAACTCGTTGAATCTCCTTCTGTGTCAGTTTGAAAGCAAGCTTTAGCATCGCAGAAACTTCGACGGCTCTAGCCTGATAACATGATGCTACATCAAACAACAAGTCTGCAGAAGACTTGTCGTAGTCTGGAATTGGCAAGCTAGAGCGATTTGAGGAGAGATTGAGTAACGCATAAACCTTGTCGCGTAAATCGGTACATTCCGCCTCCGTGGTACTTTCGAGCAGATCGAGGAGGTCCGACTCGGTTTGAGTGTTGAAGATCAGAGCCCGGGTATATTGTAAGAGAGAACATCTCGAAATCACTTGCTCTGCGTCAAAATCCCAACCTATCTCGGCACCCTTTTTCATTCGAGGCATCCGTTGCAATCCATTGGCCTCCTCTTCTATCTCACCACCATACTTCAACGCGAAGTTCGCCACCATTGCGCAAAATCGTCTGAACAAGGACCATTCCATGTCAAATGAGCCAAAATAAACTGTTTTAGCTTTTGAAAGGGCGATTTCTTGTATTATCCAAGTTCTGGTCCAGTATGAGCGCTCGCAGACACCAAGGATTGCACTGCAGAGTTCGATCACCACAGAACGTAGAGCTTCCTCCGCCTTGCATATTAGTGCGAGCACGTCCTCCACCCCCATTCGCCGCACAACATTTCCCATCGCATCGCGCTGAATGAAGCCGCAAACCAAGACTGTCGCAAAGTCTAGTCCTTGGTGTTTGAATATCTCGTTAATAGCCATGAGCGGGCTCTTGAGCTTGCTGTCCTTCGCCCCTAACCAGATAAGGGTTGAGTCTGCTCTGTTGTAGATCTCACCCATCAAGGATACCTGCGCTCCACGTTCAGTCTTATTATCTTGGTTGATGCAGACAGCGTCAACCCAAACGACCTTTGGAGTGTCTGTATCTCGGAGATGCATGAGAAAGGTCCACAAATTCGGACGGATACCGAAAGGTTTGTCGTTGAGGATGATGGTCACATATACCTCAGACGTTCCCCATTCGTAAGATATTGCAGAGTAGGTTGGCACTGCAGACAAGCTAGATTCGATCAATCTGCATCTAAGCGGCTCTGGCGGAGTACCCGGTTGAATCTCGAGGAGGCGGATTGTATCGCCGGTAAGGGGGCCAGTGGAGGGGTATACGTATGGATGATTGACAAGCGGACTACTCTGATGCACTAGGATCATCCTCAAGCCAAGGTATGTGAAAGGGCTGAAAGGGCGGAGGCCGCGGAGGGAGATGCTGCACACCTTCCTCCAGCGCTCGGGTTCGCTGATGGTGTCGAGTCTCATATCGCACTTCGATCGCGGCAAGAGAGGAAGCAGGGAATATGTCTGACCAGATAGCTTGAAGAGCTGAAGAGCCACATACCAGGACTGAATAAGAGAGCGTACCTGTGGGTGCTGGCGCAAGATGAGGCTGAAGCTTTAGGCTCGGGGAGACTGTTGCCTTCAATCAGGCGGCGGTGCAATGTAGCCTCGCACGAGCTCAAGCCACATCGGCTCAGCCAGCCAGCTCTGTGATCTTTGGAAGTTGCTTTTTCTCGGGAGGAACATGTGTGCAGCGGGTCGAGAATTTTAGCGCGATTTGGGAGTATAACCTGAGCACCTATTTTTGTTTTAGTTAATAAACAAGCACTTTTAGGCTCTCCCCCAACGAACTTCTAGCAACACGTACTCGAGGGATGGTTCGGTGGGCTGACAAAACATCGTCGTGGAATTAAGCGAGCCGAGCCGAGCCCCTATTCCTCTATGCTCAAAGTGATACCAAAAATCTGCCAATGGAATGCATGTCATACATAGACGCACATTCCAAAGAAGTCTCGTAAGAGAAAGAAGAACAACTAATAATCAGGAGTGCTACGCTATTAAGACGGTCGGCTTACTCAGACGCACATCTCAATCAAAGCCCTCAAGTATGAAGAGAGTGTTTCATTCCCTTATCATTGCATTTTTAGTTAACTAAAAGATTAGGAGAAATAAGATATAGTTGCTGTCAAAGCCTCGATAACGCTTAGTGTACCAGCGAGCAGGGGAACACCAAAAAAAACACTTGTAATAAAAAACAGCAAAACTCATCGGCCCTTACACTGTAACGTCTTACAGTGTAAGGATGTATAGGACCTTACAGTGCACTGTAAGGACCCATACCCGATGAGAAACCACTTGGTTTTTTCGTTTACGCTATCTAAATCCCGCAACCTTGATCTGGTAACCATAGAGGTGTGCACCCCTCTCCTCCGCCTGGCCCTGACCTGCTGGACGACCGGCCCACCAAGCCAGTGGCCACTGGCTTGGTGGGCCGGTGAGGGGAAAATCGCTTATTTTGATACATAACAGTCGGGTCTGCCTCCTCTGCTCGCTTCCCTCGCTTACACTCAAACGCGAGGCCCAAAAAGACGGAGTCTCGGAGCATCAGCATGCACGGGAGATAAATGTTCGGGCTAAGCGGAGAAACTATCATCGTCATGGCAATGAATGAGGGGTGAAGCAGTATCTCTGTGGTTGAGGAAACACTGAACATGGGGTTCACTCATGACGAGGCATGATCTCGCAGGTGGCGACGACAACCCCTTTACTCGCGCATCCTCGTCTGTGATTATCTTACGATTGAGGTGAAGATTATGCTATAGTTTGATTGCAATGTCGAAACCATCTTTGCAGTGTTGCATAGAATAAGTAGGAGGGGGATTGCAACGACTCAACACCTGTACGCGTGCATCCTACGAATCTCTAGCTCTCTTTTGAGAGTCTGCAGAGCCAAGAGTTCACAAACACGGCGACCTTATCACGATTCCTCTCTATTCGACAAGCCATCATGGCCTCTTCTCCTCCCCTCCACGACCATAATCATGACTCGAAACCGATCTAATCGACTGTTTCAGCGTATTGCCTCGCTACGACGCTTTACCTGCCCTTGACTGGATCTCCACGACTTATATTTACGACGATATTTATACTCGGGCTAATACGACACCACAATGGAGGTTTAAGGGCGAGAATATACGCATTTTAGAGGAACGGATGGGGCTGTCGTACGTTGAGGGGCGACTTTATATCAAAGTTCACAACAGAGGGGGTTATTGTGTAAAGAGATAATGGAGAGGGAGAGGAAGGGAGGGGAGGAGACTCCGGAAGCCTTTTGACTTGCTAGAAATCCTGATTCCGGCAACGCTACCTGCTACTATGGAAAAGGATCCAGAATACCAGGAGCAGGTCTATTGAAAGGCTTCTGATTTCGTTCGAGCATCTGGAATATATTTTCCGAAAGGTTCTTGATACTTCTCTATATCTAGCCTACATTTTTCGGAACTGGTACCACTCCAAACAGCGGTGGGAGGTTTATAGTCACAAGCCTTTTTGGCACGTTCGCTCATACTAGACTTGCTTTTTGCGGTGCTACTTTGTACTATATTCCAAAAGCTTAGCACGCCCGTATACCCTTCGGGAGATCTGGCTTATAGCCCTGAACGCGAATAACTACCAATCAATCAATCATAGAATAAGTAGGCTGAAGGCGGCTCAGCATGTGGATGAGGGGAGAGTCAAGCGAGCTGTAAATAAACCCGCAGTCACGTGCCACTCTGGGGAAAAAAAAGGGGGGGGGGCCTGTACAACGTAAGGATAGGTACTCGCTTAAAACGGTAGATAAAAGCGACTACAACACGGTTGCCAGGTTGGAGACATTCGAATATATACTATTGTTTCTCTGTGGAGAAAATCAATGTGAAGTAGTTGCGAAGGACTGGGGACAGTTACAGGGGATAAAGCAACATAAGTCAGATTTTCAGAGCATTGGGATAATGACTCCCATGGCAACCAACACCCTGAATATTCAACGTAATCTAAGCAAAAATAGATGTCCAATACAGCTTCTTTAATTTCTTCCACTTTCTAGTCTTGAATTTAGATGTTCTCAGCCCTCGGCCCTTTTCCATGTACTTCGTTTCCAACTCGGGGCTGAATGCACCAGTGCGCCTCTTCCCGTAGCTCCTGCATGACGAGTAGCCTCCTTATCGGCCTTGCCCGAGGCCGCCTTTCAGCCATACCAACAAAGTGAATGGGACACATGGTTCGACCCAACGAGTGACCGCGTCTCACAACACAGAATCATTAGATCTTTCATAACCCTTAATCAACAGCCCTGAACACTAAGCTACTCATCGCCAAGATAGCAAACATGGTCGAAGCAACTGCAGAAGGAGATCCCACCAATACCAACACTCCCCACGAAATCCTAGAACAACCACTCGGCTCCGTCCGCCATGTACGAATCGTCACCATTGGCGCGGGGGCCAGTGGCCTGAACATGATCCGCACCCTACGAAATTCCCTCACCAACTACTCCCACACCGTCTACGAAAAGAACCCCAAAATCGGAGGCACCTGGTACGAAAACAGATACCCAGGCTGCAAATGCGACATTCCGGCTCACAATTACCAATATTCTTGGGAACCGAATCCAGGCTGGAGTTCCTTCTTTGGCTCGGCGGAGGAGATTGAAGCCTATTTCTGTCGGGTTTGTGAGGAGGAAGGTCTTGGAAGGGAGATCAGGACGGGGCATAGGGTGGTGGAGGCGAGGTGGAATGAGAAGGGGATTTGGGAGTTGAAGGTTGAGGATTTGAGTTCGGGGAAGGTGTTTGAGGATTATTGTCACTTTCTGCTTGATGCTTCTGGAATTTTGAAGTGAGTTCTCAGCTTGATCGTTCCAACTATTGCTGGAAATTATCTGACACTTGACAGCAACTGGAAGTGGCCTCAAATTCCGGGTCTCCATGAATTCAAGGGTGATCTAATTCACAGTGCCAACTGGCCAGAAAACTTTGAATATTCTGGAAAGAAAGTTGCGGTTATAGGCAACGGTTCTTCTGGTATACAGATTGTCCCGGCCTTGCAACCTGGTAAGAATTCGGATCTACTTGGCTAGTTGATCCATACTGATATCTACCAGATGCCAAGGAACTGATTAGCTTCATCCGTTCACCAACATGGATAACCCCTCCATCTTACAAGACATGGAAGACCGGCAAAGTTGCGGAAATCCTTGGAAGTTTGGATATGGATGGAGATGCTTTCACCCCCAAACAAATCGAGAAGTTCAAATCTTCCCCTGAATATTATCTCGAGTTTGTTAAAGCGGTGGAAGAGCAAATCAACGGGAGGTTCCCTATGGTAAGTTTAAGAACATCTCCCTCTAGAGTGTCTCGACTAGTTATAACTCTAGCTAACCCCAATATCCAGATGCTAAAAGACAGCGAGACCCAAGCTCAA
>Ga0181525_10004792_pt1 | contig 10249 bp, 6 predicted proteins | sample PEATcosm2014_Bin_48_FD_121100 | JGI IMG/M metagenome (GOLD analysis project Ga0181525, IMG submission 121100) | Peatland microbial communities from MTU Mesocosm Facility, Houghton, MI, USA - PEATcosm2014_Bin06_10_metaG | ecosystem: Environmental > Terrestrial > Soil > Wetlands > Peat | place...
CGCCCGTACCGTCGGCCCCGCTCGGGCCGGCACGCGAGATAACAGCAACAGGCGGCGGAGCCGCCCCGCCCTCGTTCCGCTCGAACCCCGTCACGCTGCACCCGGTGGCCGTGCCCGGCGGCATCGGCGCGCATAAGTACCGGGACCGGCGGCTCCTCGCCGAGCTCAGCGCCCGGATGCGGCTGTCACCCGAGGGGCAGCAGCTGCTGCTCGTCGACGAGACTGGTGAGCTGCTCGAGACCGACCGCGCCAACGTGTTCGCGGTGATCGACGGCGTGCTGCTCACCCCGCCCGCCGACGGCCGCCTGCTGCCCGGCACCACCAGGGCCGCGGTGCTGCGCGCCGCCCGTTCCCGCGGCATCCGGGCCGGCCAGAAGCCGCTTACCCTCGACGAGCTGGCCGAGGCGACCGAGGTCTTCGTCACGAACGCGGTCGCCGGCGTCATCCCCGTCACCGCCATCGCGGGCGCGCGCCTTCGCTGGCCTTCCGGCCCGGTCGCCGCGGCCGAGAGCGGCGACCTCCGCTGGCCCCCCGGCCCGGTCGCCGCCGGCCTCGCCGCCTCGCTGGCCACCAGCCCTCCAGACGCCCCGCCCGCTGCGTCCCCAGCCATCCCGTCAGCACCATTCTTGCCGTCGGATCCCGCCGCCCCCTTCCCGGAGCGCGCCCGTACTGGCCCGGGGTTGCCCCGGTACGGCTCTACTGGCCCCGGGGACCCCAGGGCCGTAAACGTTAGGGCCCGGAGTTCCCCCGGTGCGGAACGCGGCCCGGCCGGGCCGCTGGTGATCCTCATCGACAACTACGACTCGTTCACCTGGAACCTCGCGCACCTCCTGGACACCGCGGGCGCACGGGTCGAGGTGGTCCGCAACGACGAGGTGACCGCCGCGCAGGTGATCGCCGCCGGGCCGGCCGGCGTGGTGATCTCTCCCGGCCCTGGTTTCCCGGCCGAGGCGGGCGTCAGCATCGCCACGGTGACCGCCTGCGCCGCGGCGGGCGTCCCGCTGCTCGGCATCTGCCTCGGGCATCAGGCGATCGGCGCCGCGTTCGGCGCGGATATCATCGCCGCGCCCCGCCCGGTGCACGGCACGGCTTTCCCGGTGACCCACGACGGCGCCGGCGTCTTCCGCGGCCTGCCGAGGACGTTGGCGGCCACCCGGTACCACTCCCTTATCGTCGACGAGGCCACGCTGCCTCCGGACCTGCTGGTCACCGCCCGTACCGACGGCATCCCCATGGCACTCCGGCACGTCACCCGCCCGGTCGAAGGCGTCCAGTTCCACCCGGAATCCATCCTCACCACGCACGGCCACGCGATCATCGAGAACTTCGTCAGGTCAACGGCCCGCGTCTAGCGGGACCAGCCGGCGGGGGGACCTTCCGGTCAGCGCACGGCCTCAACGGGGCGGGGGAACGTTTGTGGCCGGCGGGATGTTCACGCCGTGCGCTGTTGATGACAATCGAAGCCATGAGTGAGCTCACTATCGGTTTCGTCGGTCTCGGCAACATGGGCTGGCCGATGGCCGCGAACCTGCGCGCGGCCGGATTCGCGCTGATCGCGCGGGACGCCGACGCGGGCCGGCAGGCCCGGTTCGCCGCCGGCCACCCGGGCGTCACCGCCGCCGCGGCGCCTGGCGACTTCGCGGCCGCGGACATCGTGGTCACCATGCTGCCGGACGGCGCGGTCGTCGCCGACGCCCTGCTGAGCTGGGGGATCGGCGCGGTGCTGCGGCCCGGCGCGATCGTCGTCGAGATGAGCTCGGCGGACCCGGCGGACACGCTCCGGACGGCGGCCGGGCTGGCCGCCCACGGCGTGCGCCTGGTGGACGCGCCGGTATCCGGCGGGGTGCCGCGCGCCGTCACCGGGGAACTGGCGCTGATGGTCGGCGGCGACGACGCGGACGTGGCCCGCGTCCAGCCGGTGCTCCGCGTGCTCGGCGACCCGGACCGGCAGTTCCGCACCGGCGCGCTCGGCACCGGGCACGCCATGAAGGCGCTGAACAACGTGATCGGCGCGGCCACCTACTGCGCGACCGCCGAGGCGGTGCTGGCCGGCGCCAGGTTCGGCCTGGACCCCAGGGTCATGATCGACATCATCAACGCGTCCACCGGCCGGTCGTTCAACAGCGTGAGCGTCTGGGGCGATAACGTGCTGACCGGCGCCTACGCCACCGGCTTCGCCCTCGGCCTGATGGCCAAGGACGTGCGCATCGCCCAGAGCGTCATCGCCGCCGCCGCGGCCGACGCCCCGGTGCTCGCCCTCGCCCACGAGCGCTGGGCCGCGGCCCTGGGCAAGCTCGGTCCCGCCGCCGATCAGTCCCGGGCGCACCAGGCCTGGTGGGCCGATAAGCTCGCCTCGGAGCCATCCGGTGACCAGTAGTGACACACCGCACTGACCTGGTATGAGGTGAGTCACAACCGGGAGCGAACCGATGGACACGAAATAAGGTTAGCCTTACCTTAGTTCCCGTGACTTGGGCAGACAGCGTACCGAACCTGCTGATCGGGCTCCGTGAGGGCCTCGAGGCGGGGCTCGTGGTGACCATTCTGCTGGCGGCGGTGCGCAAGACCGCCGTGCTGAGTAAAGACGGGTCCCGCACCGGGGGAACCGGGGCGGCGACCGCAACGACCGCGCCGATCTGGCTGGGGGTGCTCGGCGCGGTGACCCTCTCCGGCGCGTTCGCCGCCGTGCTTACGTTCTCCGTCAGCGTGCTCAGCAGCAACGGTCAGGAAGCGATCGGCGGCCTGCTCAGCGTGCTTGCCGTCGGCCTGGTCACCATGATGATCTTCTGGATGCGGCGCACCGCGGCCAGCCTGTCGGCGCACCTGCGCGGTGAGGTGGAGCGCGCCGCCGCGGTCGGGGCGGGCGCGCTCACGCTGACCGCGTTCCTCTCCGTCGGCCGCGAGGGGCTCGAGACGACCCTCTTCCTGTGGACGGCGGCCAAGGCGTCGGGACAGACGGCGGGCCCGCTGGCCGGCGCGGCGATCGGGATCGCCGCCGCGATCCTGCTCTGCTGGCTGCTGTACCGCAGGGCGGTCCACCTGAACGTGGGCGCGTTCTTCAACCGGACCGCGATCGCGCTGATCGTGATCGCCGCCGGCGTGCTCGCCTACGGCCTCGGCGACCTCCAGGACGCCGGGTGGCTGCCCGGTCACGCATGGGTCGCGTTCGACCTCACCGGGCACGTCGATCCCGGCTCCTGGTGGGCGTCGGTCATCACCGGCGTCACCGAGCTGTCGCCCACGATGACCGTGCTCCAGGTCACCGCCTGGGTTGCCTACCTCGCCGTGGTCATCCCCGCCTTCGTGAACGCGGGCCACGCCCCCGCCACGGCCAAGACCGCTGGCACCGCCGCCGGCCAGGCCGCCGCCGCGGCCGACCCGGTCCGCGGGCTCGCCCGGTGGGAGCGGCTGGCGGGCGGCCGCCCGTGGCTGGTGGCCGGCGTGCTCATCGCCGTGCCCGCGGTCGCGGCGGGCGCCACGATCGCCGCGCTGCCCGCGTCGGCCGTCGGCGCCGCGAGCCAGGTGACGGTAACCCGGACCGACTGCGCACCCGAGTGGACCTCCGCGAGTCCGGGCACCCAGACGATCACGGTGACCAACCGCTCCGGGCTGGCCGGCGAGGTCAACCTGGACGACGCCGCCGGCGGGGTGATCGGCGAGCTCGAGACGATCGGCCCGGGCACGTCCGCGGCGCTGACCGCCACCCTCGGGGCGGGCACCTACACCTTCAAGTGCCTGATGGGCAGCTTGGCGGCCACCGAGTCGCAGCCGGTCGCCGTGTCCGCGACCGTCGGGGAGGCCGTCGCCGCCCCCATCGCCGTCACGCCCGTCACCGTCGCCGAGCTGGCCGGCCCGAACAAGCTCTACCAGGCCTACGCCGCGGCGCAGCTCACCGACCTGGCCGCCGCGACCGCGGCCGTCGAGGCCGACCTGCGGCACGGCAACCTGGCGCAGGCCAAGCGAGACTGGCTGACCGCTCAGCTCGACTGGGAACGGGTCGGCGCGTCCTATGACAGCTTCGGCGACCTGGGCCTCGCGGTGGACGGGCTGCCCGACGGCCTGCCGGGCGGCGTCAGCGACAAGGACTTCACCGGCCTGCACCGCATCGAGTACGGCCTGTGGCACGGGCAGCCCGCCAGCGAGCTGCTGCCCGTCGCCGTCGCGCTCGAGCGGAACGTGGCCACGGTCAGGAAGAACCTGACCTCCGATGACCTGGCCGGCGATCCGACCCAGCTGTCGCTGCGCGCGCACGAGATCATCGAGGACGCGCTCCGCGACCACCTGTCGGCGCTCGACGACCAGGGCGCCGGCGCCGCGTACCCGATGACGTACGCCGATACCCAGGTCGACAAGGCGGTGCTCGGCTACCTGTCGGGCCTGATCGGCCAGCGCGAGCCCGGCCTGGTGGCCACCGCGGACAGCCAGCTCGCCGCGCTGGACGCGGCGCTGCTCGCCACCAAAGCGGACGGCCAGTGGCAGCCGCTGACCGCGGTCAGCCTGGACAAGCGGCAGCGCGTGGACGCGGCCACGGGCGCGCTGCTCGAGACGCTGGCCGCCGTTCCCGACCTCCTCGAGATCCCGCCCACGCACTGAGCCCGCTGGCCGGGCGCTACGAGCCGCGCCCGGCCGACGACGAAGCACACGACGAAGCAACCCTAGGAGACGAAGCCGTGGACCTCAGCCGCCGCAAATTCCTCAAAGGCACCGCGACCGGCGCGGCGGGCACCGCCCTGGCCGGCGGCGTCCTGATCGGCGGCGCCCGCGCCGACGCGAACGCGGCCACCCTGAGCGACCCGGCCGAGGCGGCTTCGTACCCGTTCCACGGCGCCAGCCAGTCCGGCGTGCTCACCCCGGGACCTTCCGGTAAGCAGGCATTCACCTGCGTCGCGGCCTTCGACTCCACGGCGGCGGACAAGGCGGCCCTGGCCGGCCTGCTGCAGACGGTCACAGAAAGGGCTCGGTTCCTGACCGCCGGCGGCATCCCGCCCAACCTCGGCGTCAGCCAGCCGCCGTCCGACAGCGACGTCCTCGGCCCGGTGGTGCCCGCCGACGGGCTCACCGTGACGCTGTCGGCGGGATCGACGCTGTTCGACGACCGCTACGGCCTGGCGGCCGCCAAGCCACGGGGGCTCAAGCCGATGACCACCTTCCCGAACGACTCGCCCGAGCCGGCGTGGCTGCACGGCGACCTGCTCGTCCAGCTGTGCGCGAACCACCCGGACACGATCCACCACGCGCTGCGGGACATCGCCAAGCACACCCGTGGCGGCATGCAGCCGCGCTGGAAGATCGAGGGTTACAGCTCACCGGCCCGCCCGTCCGGCGCCGGACGGAACCTGCTCGGGTTCAAGGACGGCACCGCCAACCCGACGGGGACCCTGGCCAGCGACCTGGTCTGGGTCGACGACCCGGCGGAGCCTGCCTGGGCGCGGAACGGCACCTACCTGGTAGTCCGGCTGATCCGGATGCTCATCGAGTTCTGGGACCGCGTGTCCATCAACGAGCAGGAGGGGATGTTCGGCCGCCGCCGGGACACCGGCGCCCCGCTCGACGGCACCAGCGAGTCCGACATCCCCGACTACAAGGCGGACCCGCACGGGTCGGTGATCCCGCTCGACTCGCACATCCGCCTGGCCAATCCCCGCACGACGCAGACCGCGAACCAGCGCCTCATCCGCCGCTCCTACAACTACGACCTGGGCATCGACGTGAACGGCAACCTGCAGGCGGGCCACATCTTCATCGCCTACCAGCAGGACGTGGACCGGCAGTTCGAGACCGTGCAGCGGCGGCTCGTCAACGAGCCCCTGGTGGACTACGTGCAGCCGTTCGGCGGTGGCTACTTCTTCACCCTGCCCGGTGTCCGCGACGCCAGCGACTGGTACGGCAAGACCCTGCTCGCGTAACCGCGGACGAACGGGGCGACGGCCAGGTGACCGCCGCCCGCGCGGCGCGAGAAATGAACAAGGGAAGGCGTGGCATTTCACGTCCCCGTGCGATTACCGAATGCTATGTTTCAGTCACGGAACGATGGTAACGCCGGGGGGCCGCGGTATTAGCCCTGGTGACGCCCGACAAGTCCGTTCCGGGAAGACCACGGATAAACCGGGCGGAAGCACCCCCAAGTGCGCGGTTGAAAAGACCGGATAAGCATCCGTAACCGACGGGGAATTCCCGCGCGCGAGATATCTGACACACACTCACCTCACAAGGAGACAAATCCCGTGGACGTCAGCCGCCGCAAATTCATCCAGGGCACCGCGACGGGTGCCGCAGGCACCGCGCTGGCTGGCGGCGCCCTGCTCGGCAGCAGTCGCGCCGACGCGGCCACCCTGAGCGGCCAGGCCGCGGCGGCGTCTTTCCCGTTCCACGGCGCGCACCAGTCCGGCGTGCTTACTCCCGGGCCTTCGAGGAAGCAGGCGTTCACCTGCGTCGCGGCCTTCGACTCGACGGCAGGGGACTCAGGCGCCCTGGCCAGCCTGCTGCAGACCATCACCGCGCGGGCGCGGTTCCTGACCGCCGGCGGCACCCCGCCCTACCTCGGCGTCGACCAGCCGCCGTCCGACAGTGACGTCCTCGGCCCGCACGTGCCCGCCGACGGGCTCACCGTGACGCTGTCGGCTGGATGGACGCTGTTCGACGACCGCTACGGCCTGACGGATATCCAGCCGCTCAAGCTCGGCCGGATGCCCATCTTCCCCAACGACTCGCCCGAGGACGCGTGGCTGGACGGCGACCTGCTCGTGCAGGTATGCGCGAACCACCCGGACACGATCCACCACGCGATCAGGGACATCATCAATAACACCGCCGACAACATGCAGCTGCGGTGGAAGATCGAGGGCTACGCCTCCCCGCCGCGCCCGTCCGGCACCGGGCGGAACCTGCTCGGGTTCAAGGACGGCACCGCGAACCCGACCGGCAGCCTCGCCGGCGACCTGGTCTGGGTCGACGACCCGGCCGAGCCCACCTGGGCGCAGGGCGGGTCCTACCTGGTGGTACGGCTGATCCGGATGCTCTTGCAGTCCTGGGACGGGGTGTCGCTCAGCGAGCAGCAGAAGATCATCGGCCGCAAGAAGGACAGCGGCGCGCCGCTCGGCGCCAAGGGCGAGTTCGACGCGCCCAACTACAAGGCGGACCCGAACGGGAACGTGATCCCCCTCGACGCGCACATGCGCCTCGCCAACCCCAACACGCCGCAGACCGATAACCAGCGGCTGATCCGCCGCTCCTACAACTTCGACCTCGGCACGGACCAGAACGGCGACCTGAAGGCGGGCCACATCTTCATCGCCTACCAGCAGGACGTGGAGCGCCAGTTCGCGACCGTGCAGCAGCGGCTCATCGACGAGCCCCTGGCCGACTTCGTCGAGCCGTTCGGCGGCGGCTACTTCTACACCCTGCCCGGCGTCCGCGACGACAGCGACTGGTACGGCCGTTCCATGCTCGCGTAACCGCGGGTCACCGCGCGGCCGCGGGCCCGCGCGGGTCCCGGTTCCCCGCCTACCGAACGGGTGCGTGCTCCGCCCGAGACTAGGAGCGCGCCGCGCCCTTGGCGACCGCGAGGAGGCGGGCGCCCTCGGGCGGCAGCGGGTCGAGGTCGTGGCGCCAGACCGCGGTCAGCTGCCGGGTCAGCGGCGGCCCGGCGACCTCGATGGCCACCAGGCGGCCGAGCACGAGGTCATCGCGGACGGTGAGCCGGCTGAGCACGCCCGGGCCGACGCCCGCCGCGATCGCCGAGCGCACGGCGGCGCTCGTGCCGAGCTCCATGGCGATCCGCGCGGTCAGCGGCGGGTGCTGTGCGGCCAGGTGGTCCGTGAGGGTGTCCCTCGTACCGCTGCCGGCCTCGCGCATGACCAGCGGCGCCGCGGCGACCTCAGCCAGTGACAGCGGACCGCGGCGGCGCGCCCACGGATGTCCGGGCGCGGTGACCACGAGCATCTCGTCGTCCCGCAGGTGCACCGTCACGAGGTCGGTGGGCAGGTGCGGCGTCTCGATGAAGCCGAGCCGCACCTTCACGTCCCTGACCAGCTCGATCACCCGGGTGGAGTTGGCCACGGTGAGTTCCACGACGGTCGGCGTCGCATCCGGCGCCTGCTCCGTGCTGGCCAGGCCAGGGCCCGCCTGCTCGATGCCGCGCAGCTCGACCAGCCAGTGCGGCACCAGGTGCTCGGCGATGGTCTGGCTGGCGGCGATGGACAGCCGGCGCGACACCCCGGACCTGATGGACCGCACTCCCGCCTCGAGGCGGTCCGCGGCGTCGAGCACGTCCTCGGCCCAGCCGACCACGAGGCGTCCCTGCTCGGTGAGGTGCGACCCGGCGGACGACCGGGCGAGCAGCGGGATGCCCATCACCCGTTCCAGGCTCCGCATCCTGGCCGACAGCGCCTGCTGCGAGACGCCGAGTACCGGCGCGGCGGCGGCGATCGACTCGTGCCTGCCCACCTCACGCAGCGCCCGCAGCGCCCCCAGGTCGTGCACCGTCTCGCTCATCGTGACCGCATTTTCCCGGCTCCTCATCAGACCGTTGTTACAAGATCAAACCGCCGTTACAAGGGTAACTTGTACCCCTACAAGGACGGCCTCCTTCCCGCAGGTCAGCTCGTTGGCGACCCTGGAATGGCCATGACTGTCCTGCACCGAGCCCCCGGCCCGCGCGCGCACCGCGGCCCCGCGGCACCCGGTGCGCCGCGTCCCGCCGCCGCGCCCGGGATCACGCGATCCGCCGCCGCCCCCACGGCCACGCGCCGTGCTGCGGCGGCCGCCCCCGTGGGCACCGCGAGCTCGCCGGCCGGTGCCGTCTCCCGCCGCGCCGCGCTCCGCGGCCGGGCGCGTGCCATCGCCCCCGGTCTCGCCCTCGCGCTGGCCGTCGCGGCCGTGGCGACGGTCGTCGGGCAGCACGTGCCCCTGGTCGGCAGCGCGGTCCCCGGTGCCGTCATCGGCGCGGCCATCGCGCTCACCGTGAAGCCGGGCGCGCGCCTCGCGCCCGGGCTGAAGTGGGCGAGCGGCACCGTCCTGCAGTGCTCGGTGGTCCTGCTCGGCGCCCAGCTGTCGATCGCCGAGGCCGCCCGGGTCGGCGTCTCGTCGCTGCCCGTCATGCTCGGCACCCTCGCCGTCTGCCTGGGCGCCGCCTGGCTCTACGGCCGGCTGCTCGGCATCACCGGTGACCTGCGCACGCTGATCGGCGTCGGCACCGGCATCTGCGGCGGCTCGGCCATCGCCGCCGCCGCCCCGGTGATCGAGGCGGCGTCCACCGACGTCGCCTACGCGATCTCCACGATCTTCCTGTTCAACATCGCGGCGGTGCTCGCGTTCCCGCTGCTCGGCCACGCGCTCGGGATGAGCCAGCAGTCGTTCGGGCTCTTCGCGGGCACGGCGGTCAACGACACCTCGTCCGTGGTGGCGACCGCGACCACCTACGGTGCCGCCGCCACCAGCCACGCCGTCGTGGTGAAGCTGGTCCGCACGCTGATGATCATTCCGATCTGCCTCGGCCTCGCGGCGCTGACCGAGCGCAAGCGCCGCCGCGCCGCCTCCCCGGGCGGCGCCCCGCCGGCTATGGCCGGCCTAACCTCATCCGGGCAGCGCACGAGCGCCCGGTCCGCCCCCGGGCCGGCGGCCCGGATGTCACCCGCCCGCGTCATCAAGCTCGTGCCGTGGTTCCTCATCGGCTTCGTCGTCATGGCCGCGGTCAACTCCGCCGGGGTCATCCCGGCCGCCGCGCACGCCCCGCTGCAGCACGTGTCGGTCTTCCTCGTCGCGGTCGCGCTGTCCGCCATCGGCCTGTCCACCAACGTGCCCGCGCTGCGTAAGGCCGGCCCGAAGCCGCTGCTGCTCGGCGCCCTGCTGTGGGTCACGGTCGCCGCCGCCAGCCTCGGCCTCCAGGCTCTCACCGGCACCCTGTAACCGTATCCCGACGTCACCCGCGCTCACCCTGCTCAGCACCACCCGGCAAGCTTACGGGGCACTCCGCGAGCGAACCGGGGCCGATCCCCTTTGCGCGCGCGGGCGCCGCGCGGCTAGCGTTGTCTTCGCCATGGCTTGCCGCCTGCACGCCCTCTGCTTCGACGCGAACCGCCCCGTCCGGCTCGCGCGCTTCTGGGCGGGCGTCCTTGGCTGGGAGATGACCAGCGATCCCCGGGACGGCATCGTGCTCCGGCCCGGCGATGACACCGGGTTCCTGATCCGGTTCCAGCCAACTCGGCGGCGCAAGGCGGGCCAGAACCCGATGCACTTCGACCTGACGAGC
>Ga0181525_10004793_pt1 | contig 10248 bp, 9 predicted proteins | sample PEATcosm2014_Bin_48_FD_121100 | JGI IMG/M metagenome (GOLD analysis project Ga0181525, IMG submission 121100) | Peatland microbial communities from MTU Mesocosm Facility, Houghton, MI, USA - PEATcosm2014_Bin06_10_metaG | ecosystem: Environmental > Terrestrial > Soil > Wetlands > Peat | place...
ACCCGCGCCGGGGAATTCACCCTCGCCGGCGCTGTAACCTTGGAAGAACTGGAGAGTTTTCACTACACCCGGGCCGCAAAATCCCCCAAAGCCCCTAATTTATCGGCTGCCACAACGTCCGATTCTTAGCACTTATGGCCGGTGTTGTGTGAGTGAGTGCCGCATATTCAGCTGGTCTGAGGAATATTCAGTGAGAACCGGCGTTGCGCTGTCGATTCCGGTCCTTTTGATGCCGACCTTCCAGCCACTCCGCACAACATTATCATCATGGCCGCCTGCACTCCCGACAAAGCTGATCAACAACTGTTTGTAAATGTTTGTTATGAGCCGATCATGTATGAATCGCTTATGAGCAATGCTGCTGGTTCAGTGCCAGGGTGTGCACTCTTGTACCTGTTGGCGTGAAATAATCGCACTAAACACCTGTTTGCGGTATTACAATTCCCCCAGTAAGCATGTTTGCGTGAAATTATCACGAGGTTTGTATGATTGTCTCGTTTTCTGTTGCGAATTATCGATCATTCTCCACGGAGGAAACCTTTAACCTCATCGCCAGCGGTCGTCTTGGGCATCGCCATGTGGACCATGAAGTTGCCATTCCTGGTTCGGACAAAAAGGTGTTGCGGGTGGCTGTGATCTACGGAGCGAACGGCGCTGGTAAATCTAATTTGTTCAAGGCTCTTTCATACGTGGAGCGGATGGCCCTTACCGCTCGCCCAAAGGGGAGTGGCACAGGTAGAGAGGCGTTCCAGTTGGGACTTTGCGGACAAGGGACCTCTAACTTCGACTTGCAATTTATCGCAGGTTCGAGCTTGTATCGCTTCGGGTTCAAGGCCGACGACAACCAAATTCGCGAAGAATGGTTGGCGAGGGTTGAGGGGGAGAAAGAGACGATCCTCTACGAGCGTGTAACGAACGACTTGGGTGAGGTGCAAGTCGAGGTTCCCGGACTCAAAGATGCGAAGAAATTGCTACCCTTGGCGCAGGTGGGCGGGCCGCAGAACCAGACCTTTCTCGCAACGATTCATGTGACGTTGGAAATGGAGGATCTAGATCAGGAACTTCGTGAGGTTCTAACGTGGTTCAGAACCTCATTGAATATGATTACGCCGGATTCGTCAACCGGCCCGGTAGGGACTCTTATAGCCAACAGCAACCAGTTCAAGCAATTTGCCGATGACTTCCTAAAAGCAGCTTCCACGGGCGTGGATCACCTAAAGGTGGTGAAGAAGGAGATCAGCGAAGACGAACTGAGCAGGCTGCTCCCTAAATCTATCGTGTCGAGAATCTTGAAAGAGATCGCGGAGGATCCGGAAGGGACGGTTATTCAACTTGGGGAAGACTCTGAGCTGCTAATTGAGCCGGCAGCAGTAAACCGATTCTACACAATCACGCTTCAGTCGATTCACCTTCATCAACAAGGGCAGGAAGTCGCTTTGCAATTGTTGGATGAATCGGACGGAACGCGAAGACTTTTGAGCTTGGCCCCCGCGCTATACCATCCCGCAGGCAAGGGTGATGATAGCGTCTATTTCATCGATGAGATTGATCGGAGCATGCATCCGAAGCTGGTATACGATTTCTTAAAACTTTTCATAGAATTGTGCACTGGGACGCAGCGCCAGCTAATTGTGACGACACATGAGTCGAACCTGCTGGATCAGGACCTGCTCCGTAGGGACGAGATTTGGTTTGCAGAGAAGGACTCTACTTCGGCAACGCGGTTGTATTCGTTGTCGGAATTTAAGCTGCGGAGCGATTTGGAGATTCGCAAACACTACTTGCAAGGGCGGTTCGGAGCTATTCCTTTCTTGGGAAATCTGGAGCGCTTACAGAAAGACCGGGAGGCTGCGGAATGAGCCTGATTAAGCTTCAGCCGCGTCCGCTGATGCGAGAAGAGCGAACCTTTCGAGATGATCGACTGTTCATCATAGGATGTGACGATAGATATGCACCGAAACAATACTTCGACTTCTTTCGGAAACCGCGTGTTCATGTGTACGTAGTGGCAACAGAGGATGGCACCTCGACTGCCCAAGCGGTACTGAACCGGATTCTCGAAGTTGCGGAGGAATATGAAATTGAAGAGGGAGACCAGCTCTGGATGGTTGTGGACACAGACCACTGTATCGAGAGCAATCATCTTCCAGGGTTCACATCCGCGCTAAATGAGGCAAAGCAGAAGGGCGTGAACCTTGCATTGAGTCGACCTTGCTTTGAGCTTTGGCTTTTGCTGCATCATGTCGAGGGAGCCGAGGTGAGCACTCTGCGAAATGCAGATGAAGTGGAGACGTTGCTACGTAACACAATTGGCGAGTATAACAAGTCGAATGTTAAACAAGAGTACTTCACCCCAGAGAAGGTTGCCCACGCATGCATTCAAGCCCAACTGCTTGATGCTGCGGTTGGCGGGGGTGACATCCCGGCAGGAAACAGTTCTCGGGTTTACCTTCTTATGAAGGCAATTTGTGGGTCGATAGCGGGGGAATCGGCCATTTGCTCCGCTTCGGGGCCTTACTTGTATCCCTGCAAGTAAGAATGAGAATTAGTTGTCGAAGACGAACCAGCATCACCCATAAATTCCGGCCACTGAATGCTACTCAGCGGCCGGAATTTGTCTCTGAATCAGGTTTCTTCGTACAAATTAATGGGTAGTCTGGACGGAGCTTCGGGCCTGCCAAATGTCACCCAATGACCACCTTGGGCCGGAAGAGCGTCCCGGCGATTCGCTGCACAATGGCGAATAGATTGGTCTGGCTCGAAAAGACCTTAACCAAAGGAGCGTCGGAGAACTCCGGTAGATTCACAGTCCGACCGTTCCCCAGATAAGAGATCACCTCGGAAGAACCCGTCACGCACGGCAATTCTCGGAGGATCGAACGGGGGTGGACCCACACTGAGCTTCCACTAGAGATTTCAATGGGCGGAAGGTATGCAAACTTATCGAGCGTTATGGCTTGGGAAAGTTCAAACTCTCCGGCGCGAGTGCGACGCAGTTCCGAGAGGTGGGCACCGCAGCCAAGGGACTGACCGAGGTCGTGGGCAAGCGAACGGATGTAGGTTCCGGCAGAGACTTCGGCGACAAAGCGAGCGCGATCACCAAAGATGCTTTGGATTTCAAAGCGATGAACCTCAACCTCGACGGCTTTCATCTCTACTGGTTTGTCTTGGCGGGCGAGTTTGTAGGCAGCGACACCGTTGATCTTTTTAGCTGAGTAGGCGGGCGGGGTTTGCAGGATGCGTCCTGCCGGAAGTTGGCACCGAACCTCCTCTAAGGTCGGCTGAATGCTCACGACAGCCCCCACAGGTTCTCCCTCAGCGTCGTATGTGTCTGTGGCAAATCCGAAACGGATTTCTCCTTCGTAGACCTTGGACGAGTCTTTAAAGAACTGAGCGAGCCTGGTGAAGCGCCCAAGAACGAGCGGAAGGACGCCAGTGGCCATGGGGTCTAAAGTGCCGAGATGACCAACGCTCTTTTCACCTGTAATGCGGCGGATGCGGTTGACGACATCATGAGAAGTAAAACCTGCGGGCTTGTCGATTACTAAAACTGCATTGATCATTCGTACTCTATGGTCTTGGAAAGCTGGCAGTAGGTCAAGCAGCTTAGACTTTTAAAGTCCGCTTAGGAATTGAGACAGGCTCATTCTGAAGCCGTCGGCAATGGTCTTTAGCACTCTCAAGCTCGGATCCTTCTTGCCAGTTTCGATCTCCGACAAGTAGCTGCGGTCCACGCCGAGTATGTCGGCCATTTCGACCTGCGTCCAGCCGTTCTTACGCCGCAGGGAGCGGATTCGATTGCCGAGGAGAACACGAATGTCAGTGGACACACACTCATGTTCGCGTGTAGGCTGTAATTCATGTGTTGGCAATTGCCAACATTGAAAAGGGAGGTGCTCGAATGATGGAAGAAGTAGGGAACGGCCCCGAGACGCTTGACGTCCCGGCATCTCTCCAACGGAAATCCAAAGAGCCGAAGAAGCAGATCCAGTTTAACGTGCCAATGTCTTGGTGGAAGGAACTGAGTGACCTATCCCGAGAGTTCGATCAGGATGTATCCATTTTCCTGCGCGAGGCGACCGAGGACTGGCTGCGTAAGGCGCGTAAGGTGCGTCAGCAGTCTGCGGCGGCGGATGAACGCTAATCAGCGGCCTTCATTGCCTTTGCTGCCTCGAACGCTTTGACCTCGCCCGTTCGCAGCAAACCAAGCCGCTGTAACTCGCCCCTGAACTCGCGATACCCCTCATAGAGCTTCAGGAGCTTACTCGTGCCGCCAAGTTCGCCAACAGAGCGCATCATGGCGATGTGGGAAACGCGCAGGATATCTACTTGCCGTTCGAGCTCCGCAATCCTGGAGTCCTTCTGGGCCAGTTGCGCGGCGAGCTGCTCACGCGAGCGTTTCGGCGCCTTGGCGCTCCATGTACGTAACCGCCTCTGCTCGTCTTGGAACTTCGCGAGGAGGCGTGATCTGGAGTCGCTCCTGGTGATGGACGATGCCTGCTTCAGCCGCGGATGATTCCTGGCTACCGCCCGCGCTGTGATCGTCTCATCGTTCTCCAGCATCGTTTCCAGGACGTGGAGCATGTCAGCATCGACGGCGGCTTCCTGGACCAGTACATCGTCAAAGGATGTCATCAAGCACTCTCCCTATCGCTTTGTTGGAAGGAACGGACAGATCCGGGCCGGCAGGGAAGACCTGCTCACCCGGCGGCGTCGCCAGGAGCTTCCGTACAGCGTCTAGTCGCACCTTGGCATGGCTCAGTTGGTTGTTGACACCGATCCCGCTCGTAAGGCGTTTCTCAATGGCGCGCGTCGCCGCCGGTTCGATCGCTCCGTCCTTCGCGCTCGAACCGGCACCAAGAGCCGGCGGACCTCCTGGGACCCGCTGCCTCCGCTGTTCGAGGACATTGACCGCCGTGTTGAGATTGGCTTCGAGCTGGACGAGGTTCTTGCGAGTTTCAGTTAGATCGGTTGCGGAAAGATGCCGGCACCCGGTGAAACACTCCAGGTGCTTCGAGCAGGGATCGACGAGGAAGCTGTTGACGCAATGGCCATACGGGGTGGAATGAAAACCGTCGGCCTCCGCGGCCAGGTACTCGATGGCAGCCGCCTCGCCCTGGTCTTGCTGTATCTTCTTGAACGCCTCGATGACTGGTCCGCGTGCCTTGCCAGCCTTGATAAGTCGAGCCACAGTTGCGGAGCTCTCGCGCAATTGCAGTTCAACCTCAGGCTCGAGATCAATCTGCTCCAGCTCTTCGGCGAGGCTCCGGTGATCGTACTCGTAGCTCTGAGCCACGCTTCGGCGATTGAAACGCCTTGTGATGATCGTGTCGGCTACGCCCAGACGGAACAGTTCCGTGTTTTGCAGGTGGCGGAGACTGTGCGGCCGGAGTGTGAGCTGGCGGTCTTCTTCGGTCTGGCCGTAGGACGCAAACAGTGTCTGCTTGTTCCTACTCGACAAAGCATTCGTGATCATCTGCCGGTCCATGCGACCAATCGCGCAATACCTGGTAATGTCGCAGAGGCCATCTTCCCTAACATCGCCCAATGCCCGCTTTGGCATCAGGAACAGCAGCTCCCAAGCTCCTAGTTCTCCTTCAGCCAACTTGAGGGGCCTCGTGTCCGAACGCTTGGTGGGAAGTTCGGCAGCCAGGAAATCTTCCACCTCACCAACCCGCAAATAGATATCAGACCAGCTTTTTCTTCCGTCCCAAGCAATTCCCCTTGCGTCGCGGTATGGTGCTCCCTTGAACCTGTTCAGAAATAGGTATGTCGTCTGATCAAGCTTGCTGGCGAACCGGAGGACTTCGAGTTGATCACGGCGAAGCTCGTCGAACAGAGAGGAGTCATATTCTCGCTGGTACCTCGACACATATCGCCGGCGGTCGTCGTCTGCCATAGGCGTAAAGAAAGGGTTGCCAGTCAGGTACGTGTACAGTTCGATGGCGCGAACCAGTTCGGAGCGTTCAAACTGAGGGAGAGCACAACCAGTCTTCACCTGATCACGAAGCGTGTTGCGGAGCGGCTCGGTCATCGTGGCAACCTGGTCCAGTGTCGTCGTGAGGGTCTCCTCGAACATGATTGGAACAAACTGTACCGTCTCGAACAGAGCCGTGCTGTCTTCGTACGCGACCCTTTGTTTTTCTGCGAAGTGGCGCAGCATTAACGAACGGGAGACGCCGCCAGCTTCGCCTGCCGGCCTCTGTTTCGAATCGAAGTACTCCCTGTAACGCTTCCAGTCGGCTGGAAGCATAGCGCACTCACCATCTCGTAGTCCGGTTAAGATCAGCGTGCGGGCCTGCGCGAACCGCAGGACGTCAAGGAACGATCTAGGCGTCTCTGTAAAAGCGATCCGCGTAAGTTCCCAGAACGCACGACGCTCCGGTAGCTTCTCGGCGTGTTTTCGCTCTTCGAGTTGCGAACGCAAGTTGCCTTTGGATTTCGCGAACCTGGCCGTCCTTTCGTGCCCTTTATTGTCGCGCTCCAAAGCCGGGGATAGTGGCCCCGCATCCGTCAGATGGTTCGGATCAAGAATGCTGCGGATCACGCCGAAGATGAGATCTGCAAGTTTGCCAGACGGCTGGATTTGCCGAGCAGTTTTGATCGCGAACTTCACGTCATCGACATTAATTAACCACGGCTCGCTGTTTGCCGCACAGCAGGTAGCGAGCACACGAAGCGGACGTACCACGTTGCAGGCGACGTGCCCAGGTGTGGTCCGTCGAATAAGCAGTTGGTCGATCGCACAAGCTTTGACCAGATCCTCCCAATTCTGTCCTAGCGCCTGCTTCTTGTATTCACGAACGGGGCCTGGGGGCGGGGAAGAATTCAGAAAGTCGACGCTCTTTCGGTCAGTACCGAAGTCGTTGAACCAGGTTAGCGGAGGGGGCGAAGCACCGACGATCATAGTTAGATTCCAACCGTGGCCGTGCTCTGCGACGCCCTCATCGTCGAGCGGTACGTTCCACTCAATCTTGTGTTGAGCCGCGATCACTTTCGCATTGCGGATAAAAGCCTCAAGGTAGGAGTTCAATGCTCTCGGCTCCAAGTTCGGTTATTATGACCTGCACCTTCGCAATCGTTTCTCCGAGCTGGAACGCTGGAGATCCGCGTTCTGCCCGCGAAGAGGTATAGAAGAACTTGAGAATGCCTCTCAGATCCTCCAGCACCTCCGTGTGGATTTGAATATCAGACAACGGCATAAAACGGGAGCAGCCATAACAGGAAAGCACTGGGTTGTAAGGGCAGGTCGGCTGTCCGCTGGAACAGCCTCCAATGCCTGAGATTGGAATACCATGCGGCACGCCCGCGATCTGTTGGTCGCCTTTCAATTCCACGAGTTCTTCTCGCGAGACGAACCGGTCATGTGCGATCTTCGCCACGCGATGATAAACGTCAGAGATTCCGAATGCGCGATTGACCCGTTCTCCCTGCGATGGTGAAGCTGTGAAGTAGGGAAGACCTGTATTGAGATCGGTGTGTCCCATGAAAGCGGCAAGCTCCTCTTCGCTTGCGCCCGAGTCAACGAGCCGCTGGGCGGCCGTATGACGAAGCTCCGTCCCGGTCCGGCGACTACCGAGAATGTTCTCAAGATGATCGGCAAGAGTTGCAACAACCTCTCTCGGAGTGCGACAAAAGAGTTTGTCATCCCCGGAACGTCTGCGATTGCTGGCACGACTTGCAAGCTCCGTAAATATGGCGCTCCAATCGCGTTTGATCCTGCGCACCATCTGAAACACTCGTTTGGCAGAACGCTGCTTGATCATGGTGAACGTTAGGTGGACTGCTGGGCGGTGGTCCAGACCATCGTTCCAGATTCGCAGATTGCGCACCTCCAGCATCGCGATCTGTTTAGGACGAAAGCCGAATTGGTATCCGCAAACGAGAATGCCAGTTGTTTCTAGCAGATCGTCATTGATAGACGAGCGATTCGTTTCGAGTCGGTTACACACGTCGTCTATGCTTCGAACAATTGCCGCTTCCTCATCCGTACGAAGGAAGACATCGCCCTTTCGCACCGAGGCATATTTGTCCACCTTCGGCAGCGGCAACTGCGAAACCAAATCGCTCCAATCCTGCGCCCATGAGTTGACGTGCATGTGGCAGCAGAATGAAAGCAGGTTTTGCAATGCTTGGAGCGAGTCACATCCGATGTCTTGACTATGTAGCTGCTTCCACAATGACCGAATTCCTTGGGGTGCAGACATGAGCGCGGTACAAACATCATCGGCGGCCAGCTTACGGATTCCGTAGTAGTAGTACTGGACAGTCCTTGGCGAGAGCGAGCCTAACCTGTGGGCGCACCAACTCTTTACTACCGGCCTAATCTCCGCGTTGAACTTGGTGAAGTCCAGAGTGGCGGAGATCCCGTCGTAAGCGATGATCCATTTATCGTGTTGGTCAGCATCGTGTACTTGGGCATAGGAGTCGGTGAAGTCGTCATAGTACCTGACGACGGCCGGAACCGGCGGAATCCCGGTGAGCTGATGGCTAGAGGAAGCAGCGGTAGAAGGTTGAATCATTTCAAGCTCGACGGTATGTTTCTGAGTACTTCCACTCGATCGTCAAACTTGATATTCCACACTGCTGCAAGGCGATCCTCGAACACTGCTCGCGCATATCTCAGTGGCTCCTCCGAGGTGCGAGACCAACCGAAAAAGACCCTCATCCGTTCAAGAGCGTCGCGCATTTCGATCCCATCCGATAGCATCTGGTTGAGTCTGAAGACGGCGCAGGTGTGCCTGAGGTGATGCGGTGTCACGACTGAGGAGCCGGTGTGGTCGCAAAGTGACTCACGGAGCGTCTTGGGGAGGGAGCTCGTGATCTTGCCGAACAACCAGGTCAACCCTTCATGAGAAAGGGGAGTTTTCTTCTGAGAGTTGATGAGAAAGGAGTGATCTGCCTTTCCCCTATAACTCGTCGCGTACTCGTCAACAAGCAGCGCGATGGTTCTGCTGACCGGTATCTGGCGAATTGAAGAAGCGGTCTTGATGCTTGGTGCGTTGTAACGGGGATCGCTCTCCTCGTCCTCGTATTCGTTATACCGGACCGTCATCCAGTATCTTGGCTCCCGCATATTGCGGTCTAAGCCGGACTTTATCACGTCGATCGGGAAACTGAGGAGCTCTCCGCGCCGAAGTCCCTGATGAAGAAGAAGGATGAAAATGACCCAGACGCGCCAACGCGAATTGCTGCCGCGGAATGGATTGTGAGCGGCTTCGGGGTCCAGCATCTCGTATAAGGCTTTAACGACGTCACTTGGAAGAGATCGCACGCGCTCCGGACGACGCTGCTTGGATATGTGAAGGTGCATATTGAGCAGTTCGAAGTGCGCAAGGCGGCTGCTCAGCAGCTCCCAACGATTTGAACTGCGGTCCAGCCGACTACAACTGCCAAGCACAAATTGAAGTGCTGACTGCCACCGGTACTCCGAAGTAGCAGTGATGGGCGGCTTATTCTTTATGGTGAGAAAGAAGCCTTCGAGTGTGCTAGACAGAGACTCGGTATCGATGGTGGCGATTGCGTCGTCGAGAGCGCCCAGGCCAAAACACTCGTCCGAATACCGGTAGAGCGCCTCGATCCCAGCCAGTTTCTTGTCCAAAGTGGAGGAGGCCAGCCCGCTGGGCTGATAAGCCAGCCATACAGACGCCCAATATCGTGGGACGCCGAGCTGATCTATCAGCAAAGGCCCGCGGAGAGCTAGCAATTCCGGGAGATGAAGATTGGCAAGCATCACAACCCATCCATTATCTGTATAGTAACTATCTCGTTGAGTACACAGCGCAATCGAGAGCAACTCTGAACGAAAAGTGAACAGTTGTCAAGATATTGTCTAATCAGTAACTTGCGCTGACTCTGGTAAGGCATTGCTCGATGGCAACATGTTAGCTACTAACCAAACTAACTGTTAGTTCGTCCGCAGGCGCAGAAATTGCTGGCGCGTTTGGGCTGTGGAAAAGCCGCTCTATGGAAAAGTCCAAAAGCAGGACTTTCCCACAGAGCTTGGAAATCCGCACAAACCGCGGGATTTCCACTTTCCCACAGCCACGACGGCTGCTAGTTAATGTTGTGTTCTGAATGGTAGTTCTTGAGGACGAAAAGCAACACCAAAGAAACTACGGGAAGGTCCGATAATGCGTATTCTGACAACTCCGAAAACCGGGCCACCCCGCCACTATCTCCAGCAACCCCCTACCTGCATCCCCGCCAGATCCTCTCCCGGTTCCCCACCGTCACCGCTACCCCGGA
>Ga0181525_10004794_pt1 | contig 10248 bp, 4 predicted proteins | sample PEATcosm2014_Bin_48_FD_121100 | JGI IMG/M metagenome (GOLD analysis project Ga0181525, IMG submission 121100) | Peatland microbial communities from MTU Mesocosm Facility, Houghton, MI, USA - PEATcosm2014_Bin06_10_metaG | ecosystem: Environmental > Terrestrial > Soil > Wetlands > Peat | place...
GCATGGTGGCTGCATCTTCCACCCGCTCGGCACGCACATCGTATCCAGCCTTCTGCAGAAGGCGCACGATGAGCGCGGCATCGCTCTCGGAATCCTCTACCTGGAGTACCCGCAAGACATCGCTCATGCGCCGATCACCTCACTCTTGGTGGCAGCTCGTTTAGCACTAACCAATACAAACCGAGCTGCTCGATACAGGTGGCGAACTGCTTGAAATCCACCGGCTTTCGGAGATAACTGTTGACCCCGAGATCGTATCCGGCGGCAACATCCTGTTCCTCCTTAGAAGAGGTCAGGATCACCACGGGCAACCGCCTGGTTCGAGCATCGGATCGGATCCGGCGGAGCACCTCGAGCCCGGGTATCTTGGGGAGCTTGAGATCGAGCAAGGCCAGGGCGGGCAGGTCGGAAACATCGCGGCCGGCGTAAGCGCCTGTGCCCCACAGGTAGTGGACGGCTTCTTCACCGTCTTCGGCGACCACGAGCTCATTAGCAAGTCTGCCCTTGTCGAGCGCCCGCTTGGTGAGGTCCACATCGCTGGGATTGTCCTCAACTAAGAGAATGACTTTGTTAGAATTCACGGGTTCTCCAAAATGGTGAAATAAAAGGTCGCGCCCCGATCGACTTGCGCCTCGGTCCACAGTCGGCCGCCGTGACGATGAATAACGCGCTGTACGGTTGCCAGTCCGATTCCTGTTCCAGGGAACTCGGACGCCTTGTGAAGCCGCTGAAATGCGCCAAACAGCGAACCGGCATAGGCCATATCGAATCCCACGCCGTTGTCGCGGACGTAGAAAGCCGTTTCACCGTTCTGTTCGGCGCGTCCAAATTCGATTCGCGCGATGGCGCGAGGGCCTGTGAACTTGACGGCATTACCCAGGAGGTTGGTCAGCGCGATATCGAGGAGCCGGGCGTCGCCAACCCCGCTCAGATTCGGTTCGATGACGAATTCGATCCGGCGGGAGGGATTGACCTCTGACAATTCGGCAGCGATTCTGCGCGCAGCAGATGTCAGGTCTACGTCACTGACCCGCATTTCAGTCCGGGTGACGCGGGACAGCTGCAACATATCGTCGATCAACAGCCCCATGCGCTGCGTCTCGGAACGTACTCTCTCCAGGTACTGGTGCGCGCGTTCGTCGAACTGGTCGGCATAGTCCTCGGCTAGCGCGAGGCTCCAACCGTCGATTCCGCGCAGCGGCGCCCGCAGATCGTGCGAGACGGAATAGGCAAAAGATTCCAGCTCCTTGTTCGCGGCTTCGAGCTGAGCGGTTCGCTCGCGTACGCGCTGTTCGAGTTCGGCATTAAGCCGGCGGATCTGCTCCTCGGCTTCGCGCCGCGCAGTAGCATCCGTAACGATGGCCGCGAACTGACCAGGCCGCGGACAGTAAACCGTCCCTTCAAGATAAAGCCCTGCGTTGCTTTTGCTTGCGAAAGTCTCACCCTTTCCAGTCACGGTAACCCGCCCGGCGATTTCGATCCAATCGTCCGAGTGGGCCCCGGGGAGAACTTTCCGATAGGTCTTGCCAACGACTTCTTCCCGCTTGCGGCCGTATATTACTTCGAAGTAGGGGTTTACGTCCAGGTAACGCCAATCGCAAGGTTTGCCTGCCTCGTCGAAAAGCACTTCTCCCAGCATGAAAGCTTCCTGCATGGATTCGAACAGGCTTCGATATCGGTGCTCGCTTTCCGCAAGGGCTGCCTCCGCCCGCTTGCGTTCGGTGATATCGGTCACGAGCACAACCACATTCGACATTTTGCCGGTTGTGTCCGGAATCAGCGAGACAAACTTGTGCACCCAGACCGTCTGACCGTCTTTGCGAAGGTAGCGGCTTTCGTTTTGGAAGTATGGGACTTCCCCACTCTTCAAACGGCGGACGTCAGCCAGACTCATTTCGAGGTCAGCTGGTGGGATCAGCGTGCTGAAGTGTCGCCCCCCCAGCTCGTCGCGCCCATAGCCAAGCAGCGCGCGGAATGCGTCATTGCTCTCCAGAAAGTTGCCATCCCAATCGCAGAGGATGATGCCGGCGGCGGAGTTCTCAAATATGCCGCGGAAGCGGATTTCGCTCCTTTGAAGCGCCTGCTCGGCCTGCTTCCGTTCCGCGATGTCCCTGCCGTAGGCGAAGATGTACTCCTGCCCGCCATACACAATGTGGTTGACCAGTACCTCGGCGGGATATTCGGCGCCGTCCTTGCGACGGTGCGTGACCTCGACCGTGAATGACTTGCGGTTCCTGACTTCCGCCCAATGCTCCTGGTACTGCTCCCAGGTGAATCCGGGGCTGAAGTCCAAGGCGGTCATCTGGAGGAGCTCTTCGCGTGAGTATTGAAGCGTCCTGCATGTGGCGTCGTTGGCGTAATGGACTCTGCCGTCCGGCGTGAACCATGCCACCATTTCGGCCGCACCGTCAACCGACGCCTGCGTCAGTCTTAGGGCCTCCTCCGTCCGCTTCCACTCGGTGATGTCCCGCCCGACCACCACCGATCCGACCACCGCGCCGCTCGCGTCCCGGATGGGCGCAAAACTGTAGCCGCCGATCCAGGCTTCCCCCGTGTCCTTTCTCCGCAGCCTGTATTCGGCATTGGTGACGGTCTCACCCCGAAGCGCTCTGGGAACGGCCCACATATCGACCGGCGCCGGCGTGCCGTCCGGGAAGAATACGTCCAGAATGCCCGGGTACTCCGCAAACGTCCTAGCGCATGCTGCCTTACTCCGGAATCTGTGGAACGTGGCGAAGGCGTCGTTGAACTCGATAAGGCGTCCCTCGACGTCGGAGATGAAGACGGCGTCGGTCATGCTGGCCAGCGCGGCTTCCAGTTTGGCCCGGCTTTCGCGCATGGAGGCCTCCGCGCGCTTGCGCTCGGTGGTATCCACCAACGTAGAAACGACCATCTCCTCGCCGCCAACCCCCACCACCACGGCGGAAAACAGCGCTGTATAGGGCGCGCCGGACTTCTTCAGGAATGTTTGCTCCCGCCCCTGGATCGCACCGTTTTGCTTCAGTTCCGCGGTAAAGCGAACTCTATCTTCGGGTGCCGGCCACATGCGAGAGTCCTTCACAAGCTGCCCCGCTACCTCGTCGCGGTGATAGCCGGTCATCGCTTCCCAGGCAGCGTTCACCTCCACAAACAGACCGTCTTCAACACGCGTCATCGCAACAGCCGCCGGATTCACTGCGAATGCCTTCGCGAATTTCTCCTCCGATGCGCGCAGCCGCTCCTCGGCGCGGTTGCGGTCGGTAATGTCGATCTGGCATACGATCGCGTGCGTAAGTTTCCCATTCCCGTCGCGAATCGAGTTGGTCGAATAGCGGTAAAGCCGGGCCGGCGCATCGTTGAAGCGTAACCACAAATTCAGATCGTTCAGCCGTTCGCCGCGAATTGCCCGGTTGAGGGGCCACTCCTCCGTAGGCACAACCTGGCCGTCTTCCTTGCGAAACTCGGCGTATGGAACGTAATCGCCCAGGTTCGGTTCCGCTGGGATCACAGCCTTGAAGGCGGCGTTGCTGAGGATGAACTTTCCGGCGGAGTCACTGACCGTGACAGGCTCGGGTATGGCTTCGAGGATGGCTTCGAGTTGGGCGTTCGCGTTGCGAAGCTCCCGTTCGGCCCGCTTCTTGTCCGTCACATCTAGTAACGCCAATACGCCATGCGTGATGGCGCCATTGGGATCCCGAATCACATCTCCGAAGTAGCGCATGTTGCGGGTTTCGTTCTTGTAAGTCAGCAAGAGATCGAGGTTATTGATCTTTTCCCCTCGGAGTACCCGGCTGATCGGCCACATGGATGGGGGAACCTCTGCGCCGTCTTCCGTCGTCAGCGACGCGGTTGAACCGTACCCTTCAATGGCGTTCTCTTCGATGTGGTAAATGCTCTGCAGCGCTTTGTTGTATCGGACCACGTTGCCGGCCGGATCCGACACCATTACCGGTATGGGGATGCTGTTCAGAATGGCTTCCAGTAGTGCGCTGGTTTCCCGCACTGCTTTCTCCGCTTGCTTGCGCTCGGTGATATCCAGGACGATGCCTCCAATGCGCGTGGTGCGACCCTCGCTTTCCCTCAACGGCCGTCCGCGAGACATCAGCCAGCGCTCCTTGCCGTCACCATCACGCACGCGAAATTCCACGTTCAATTCGGTCCCATTGCGCGCCGCTTCTTCCACGGCCTTGATAGCCTGAGCACGATCGTCCGGATGCACAATCCCCGTCCACGCCTCGTAGGAAGGTTCGCAGCTATAGGGTTCCAGCCCATACACTTTCCACAGTTCCTCAGACCAGACGTTCTCGCCGGTCTGCGGGTCCCATTCCCAAGTGCCGGAATGGGCCGCGTCGTGTGCCATCCTAAGGCGCTCCTCGCTCTGACGGACCACACGATAGAGGTCCGCGTTTTCCAGAGAAATGGCTGCTTGCGACGACAGCAGATCGAGAGCGGCGAGCTTCTCTACTGTGAACGCGCCGGCAGTTACCGAATTCTCGAGGTACAAAAGGCCGATCAGCGATTCGCTCTTGAGAATGGGAGCACAAAGCACCGAACGAACGCTTGCCTTAGCGAAGTACGGATCGTTTATGAAGAGCTGATCCATAAGTACATCGTCGATCAGCACGCGCTCGCGAGTGCGCCTCACGTAGTTCACAACGCTTTGCGGGAAGACCTCTTCGAAGCCCTCGCCCGCCACACGTGCGCTGATCTGGCCGTCTGGTTCGGTGCGGGCAGCGACTTCCACGACCTTCTGCTGGCCCCGGAAGCGGAGCAGCATACCCCGGTCGGCGCCCGCGTTCAGGATGACGATCCGGATCAGAGCTTTGAGGAGACTGCCGAGCTCGATCTCCCGAGACATCGCCTGCGACGCGCGGAGTACGGACGTGAGATCCAGGGACGGCGTTTCAAGTTCGGGGTGTTCTTCCTCGCCTTTGCGCGGTTGCAATTGTGGGTCTGCAGAATCGAGCCGCGCCACGCCAGCCCGGGCGCCGATCGTGTCATACAGGTTTCGTGCATCTATGTGATAGATGCGTGCCACCTTGGATAGGCCCAGACTGGCGAAACACCCGCCAGCCAACTCGCTGGCTCTCGCCGCACCGTAAGCAAACCCGTTGCAGCGCGCGGACTCGATTGCTTCGTCATAGAGCCGAGTCGCAGCCCGCAGATCCCCCGCGAGCCGGGCACGCTCCGCTTCAATCAAACAGTATTTGTAGCGGAAATTGGCGGGGCAGTGTTCCGCCCAGTGCCGCAACTTCTCCGTATCGGCATCCAATAGGGCTGTCAGCTCACCTTGGCGAGCGCAGCCGTCGTGGAGTACCCGGGCCACGGCGAGCGCCCGGTACATCGCAAAAGTCGTCTCGATCGGGAGTGCGAGCGCTCCGAAGATGTGGGGAGCGGCAGACTCCGCGCAGCGCAACGCAACTTCGTATTGCCCGCAATCGAACGCCACGATCATTTTGATAACGTAATAAAAGAACCAGCCTGTGTTGCTTCCTGTGGCCTCGAAGGTTTTGAGGGCTGCGGCTTCCGAGAAGCCGGCGTCGTCCAGAGCGTCTGGCGCCGCCGTTTCGCCGCTGAGGTTTTTCAACAACTGGATTTGCAGCAGAATAATCCCTCGGGCGGCGTCATTGCGGACTTTGCCGGCAAGAGCCGCGTACTTTTCAAGGGCTGGCCGTGCCTGGTTGAACGGCATCCCCCGTTCCAAAGCCTGCCAGGCCGCTTGGTAGCTAAAGTGGCCGGCAATCGCTGAATCACCGGTCTCCAGGATCGCGCCAAGCGCCCGATCGAGGAAAGGAACATTCTCCTCATAAGGCTCGCGCCAATAGTTGATGTGGTTCGCGTGGACGTGCAACACGGTACACCGGTGCCGCCGGTCGTTGAGGCGCTCGTTGAGCTGGATGGACATGCGCGACAACGCGTGCCCCCCTGAAATATCGCCGAACACGCCGACGAGCAACATGGCGTACATACTGTACGCGAAGCATGAGTCCTCCGTGTTTCCGTGAACGACGGAGTATTGCAACATCCGAATTGCGATCAAGGGAAATAGCGCCGGCCGCCGCGGATAAATCGACGGGGGCAATGCCCCCAGCAATCCCATAATCGTTAATGCATCCGGATCGGTCGTCACCGGAGCGGAGAGCATATCCTCCAAGGACCGGGTCCCGAGCAATTGCTGCAGATACCGACGCCCCTCGGCGATAAGACTCGGGATTGACGCATCATCATCTGGAAAATCGATGCCGAAGAGCCGCAAAGCATTGAAACCTGCGGCGATGGCGTCATCGTATCGGCTGCTCCCCGAGTAGAGCCTTACCTGCAATATATTGATGGCGGCGACATCCGCACGGGCCGATGCGTGCTGAAGGAGAGCATGGAACAGCTCATCGGCGTCTTTCTGCTGTCCGGTGACAAAGAGACATTCGGCCCGTTCGCGATGTAGAGCAAACGCCGTTGCCCATTCAGCCTGCCAGGGGGTATCGCCAAGCAGTTTAGCTGCGCAATCGAGAAACATCAAAGCCGCGCCAAAGGCGATCGAACTCTTGGCCTTTCGCGCCGCTGCTATGTTAACCGCGACGGCGCCGGCACGGTCGGCGGGATCGGCCATCGCCTCGACGCCGAGATTGAGCTGCCCCGCGATGTCGAACAGCCGATCTTCCCTCTCCGATGCCGAAAGGGTCGAGAGCAGCAGGCTGCCAATCTGGAGGTGGAGCTTGCCGCGCTGCTCTTCGGATATGAGGGAATATGCTGCCTGCCTAATCTGATCGTGCCGGAAGCGGTAACGCCGTTCGGCCGAAGTGACACCCCCCACCGGAAGAATCAGCTCTTGGCGAAGTGGATGTCGCAGATCGTTTTCCACCTCTGCCGCCGGCTTCTGGCTGATGATGGACAGGCTGGCGAGGTCGAACTCGTTGCCGAAGCACGAGGCCAGTTGAAGGGTGGCCAATGCGGATGGATCGATATTGCGAACGGTCCGCGCCAGCATCGCGACAACGTTGTCCGTGGGCCCCTCAGCTTCCACTAGCGCCTGATCCCACGTCCACTGACAAGCCGACACGTCGAACGTTAGTAGTCCGTCCCGATTCAGGGTCTTCAGGAACTCCTGGACGAAGAACGGATTGCCCAGAGTTCTGGCGACTATCAAGCGAGCGAGAGCATCGCACTCGCCGCGCGGCCGCCATAGCACCGCGGCCGCCAACGCCGCAACCTCCCCTGTGGCAAGCGGGCACAGCACCAGATCGTCCAGTGGAACGCCACTGGACCGCAGCTTCGCGACAAAATCGGCGACGGGATGTCCGGGCTGTACTTCATTTTGGCGGTAGGCCAACACAAGGAAGAGCGACTCCGTCCCTTCGGAGGCGGCAAGGCTGGAGAGTAATTCCAAGCTCGCGGAATCCGCCCACTGCATGTCGTCGAGAAACAGGCATAAGGGATGCTGCCGCCGTGCAAAAACCTGAATGAATCGCGTGAATTCGTGATTAAAGCGGTTCCGCGCCTCGGCCGGGGGCAGGTCGGGTATTGGCGGCTGGAGCCCGATAATGAGCTCAACCTCCGGGATCATATCCGTGACCACACGTCCGATCGTCCCGAGTGCCTGCGAGATGGCCTGCCGCCAACGCGTCAGTTCTTCGTCCGGCCGCGTCAGGAGTTGGCGAACCAGTTCACGAACTGCCTGGACCAGGGTTGCATAAGGAACTGCCCGCTGGTACTGATCGAACTTGCCGCTTGCAAAGGCGCCGCAAGAATCGCCGACCGGCTTGCGTAGTTCCTGGACGACCGCGGTCTTCCCTATTCCCGAATAGCCGCACACGAGCATTACATGTGGGCGGGAATCAGCATGGGCACGGTCAAAGGCGGCTGTCAGAGAGGCCACGTCCGCCTCGCGCCCATACAGCCTGTTGGCGAACATCAGCCGTTCGGGGATGTCTCGTTGTCCGAGTGGAAAGTCGGCGATGCAACCGTGCGCATCGAGTTCAGACGAACAAACTTCAAGATCGTGCCTGAGCCCGCGCGCCGTTTGGTATCGCTCTTCCGGAAGTTTCGCAAGTAGCTTCATTACAATCGCCGAGACCGCCTCCGGGAGGCCGGCGATGAATTTCGCCGGGGCAAGGGGCACTTGGGCGATATGGCTATGAATCCAACTCAACAGGTCGGTGCCTCGCAGCGGCAGCCGCCCGGTGAGAAGCTCGTAGAGCGCCACTCCCAGTGAGTACAGATCGCTACGCTGATCGAGGCACCGGCTCGTGCGGCCCGTGTGCTCAGGCGAGACATAGGCGATGCCGCCATCGAGCAGCAGGTCCGGCTTTAGTGCTGTTCGCTGTTCCTGCGAAAGTAGAGACGCGGCGCCGAACCCGCAAAGCCTTACCTTGCCGCTCTCCGCGAGCATGTTTTCCGGCCGGATTTCTTTGTGAATGATGCCTTGGTCGTGAATGAGCGCAAGAGTATGGGCCGCCTGAACCGCAAAGGTCAGCCAGGCGGCTAAATCCCCTTGAAGGGCCTGCTTCAACTCGTGCGCAAACCGGCCCCCCGAATCCGGGAATACCAGGAAGGGCAACTCGAGGTCGGCCACGGTAGCAATCGGAACCAGCGCTGCGTCAGGCGAAATCCGGCGAGACACGTCATATTCGTTCTGGATGTACGCCCGGCCAGCTTGCATGCTCCCGACATCGGAGGGAGCGCGGATCAGCACGTGCTGTCCGTCAGCATCGCGCGTAGCTCGTAAGAGAAGGGTGTTCGCGCGGCGGACGACGATTTCTCCCACCGTGAATAGTGGTATGCGGCCTGCAAGGATTTCGGTCATAAAGCCAAGCCCGCCCGCTCGCGTCTGAGGATAAGCGCGAACTTCGTGAGGCTTTCTTGGCTGATGTTGACAACGAACCCGGTGTTGAGTCTACCAAAGCTCTTCATCTGCCCCTCCTACCGCTCGGGGTTTGCCGAATCCCGTTTTTGCGAGTTTCAGACCTATTTTACACGATTCATATCAAATCAAGCGACATTTTTTATATCGGGAGGTTGGTCGATTGCTCCTCAGAAGCCGGCTGATCCAACGGCCGTTCCACGTTAGGAGTCTCTGAGCCGCCGTTGCCTCGAGGCGAAAGGCAGCACGCAGACCTTAGCGCTGCCAGACGTTCTTCCCGCTCATCCACGGGAGCACCGGTGCCGCGCAGGAGCTGGACGCCCTTGATCGGCGATCTTCTATTGTTTGTCGGCTCCTTATCGCCTTGCCCCTCTCAAGTAACATTGGAGGGTCGTCTAACCGTACATATCGGGTCGGGGATGAATATTTGATATTAAAACTTAATCCGGTGTCGGCGGCACGGACGCTTCTCCTCGACGTAGCGTGGAACAATGATCTTCTGCTTCATCTCGCGAACCTCGATGAGCCGTGCCGCGCCGGTCTTCGGATGCTCCCGAGTTTCCGTCGTTCGGCCCACTGGTATGCGCCGTCGTAGTGGCCCATGTAGCAGAGTGGAAGGCCCGTTCCGGTTCGGTGGACGATCACCCGCACGTCCCGAGCAATGCAGGATGAATGCTACGGTGGCAAGCTCGGTGGCGAAGTCGAGATTGACGAAACCTACATCGGCGGCAAGGCCCGCAATATGCACGCGGATCGCAAGGCGCGGGCGCTCGAAGGCAAGGGCGGTGGGCACTCTACCAAGATGGCTGTTCAGGGCATGTTGGAGCGTGGCGGCAAGGTTCGTGCCACGGTGATGGAGAGAGCACACTATCCCACCCTGGTACCGAACATCTGGAAGAACGTCGAGAAAGGCTCCACGGTCTACACGGACGATTGACACGAATCGAGCAGAATTTCGGATCCCGCGGTTTATCGAGCTTGTGGAACTGTAAGCTAGGTTGCGACGGATTCAACTGAAGATCGAAGGCCGTAGACTTTACGGCCTTTTGCTCCTCGCCGGTAAGACGAGCCAGACATGGCGTCTATAATGGCATAGCGTATGAACCATGGTCGCGGGGGCCCGCCCCGCCGGTGATTCTTAGGTCGGATTTACGATGCCAGCCCATTGCGGCTGGCATTTTTTTTGGCCTGCGGAAATTAATCCTGGCCGGACGCGACGAGGTCACTGATTGAATGCCGACCTCGCCTGCCATCGCCGCTGCCCTTCGGAGAAGGCTTCGCCAGACAGCGGACTCGCGATTCTGGCTCCGGCTTTTCACGAGCCTATTGGTCTCCGTGGGATTCACGTTTGCGGACGCGGCTCGCGTAACGGGTGTCTCGACGCGGTCGGCGAGGCGGTGGTGGCAGGCGTA
>Ga0181525_10004796_pt1 | contig 10247 bp, 12 predicted proteins | sample PEATcosm2014_Bin_48_FD_121100 | JGI IMG/M metagenome (GOLD analysis project Ga0181525, IMG submission 121100) | Peatland microbial communities from MTU Mesocosm Facility, Houghton, MI, USA - PEATcosm2014_Bin06_10_metaG | ecosystem: Environmental > Terrestrial > Soil > Wetlands > Peat | place...
ACGCGGAGGGTGCTGAACACGCCCCAGCCGGAGAGCAGGCCGACTTGTCCGGGGGCGAGCAGCTTGTCGGAAGCATCCCGGATTTCTTCATTGTGGAGAATGAAACGGTGCACAGGATTTCATTATAAACACGGTGATACACTCGCAGAATGCTGCCGCTCGCACTGCTTCTGCTCGCCGCCAACCCATATGACGTGGTGATCCAACACGGGCGGATCATCGATGGGACCGGCTCGCCGTGGTATTCCGGCGACATTGGCATACGGCAGGGGAAAATCGCGGCCATCGGCAATCTGACGGGCGCGCCCGCTAAGCGCACCATCGATGCGCACGGCATGGTGGTGGCGCCGGGATTCATCGACATGCTGGGCCAATCGGAGCTCACCATCCTGGTGAATCCGCATCTCCCTTCGAAGATTTACCAGGGGATCACGACCGAGATTACGGGCGAAGGATCGTCGGTGGCGCCGGTGAACGAAGCGATTCTAAAGGCCGATCGCGTGGGGTATGAGCATTACGGGATCAATCCGGACTGGCGGTCTTTCCGGGATTATTTCGCGCGGCTGGAGAAGCAGGGCATGGGAATCAACCTGGCGAGCTATGTGGGCGCGACCCAGGTGCGCCGCATGGTGCTGGGGGACGAGGACCGCGCGCCGAACGCGGCGGAGCTGGAGCGCATGAAAACGCTGGTGCGGGAGGCGATGCGGGACGGCGCAGTGGGGGTTTCGACCTCGCTGCAATATGCGCCCGCGCCATATGCTTCGACCGAAGAGCTGATCGCGCTGGCGGCGGAAGCCGCGAAGTTCGGCGGGGTCTATGCGACACACATGCGCAGCGAAGCGGACGCCATCATTCCGGCGGTGGATGAAGCGGTGCGCATCGGGCGCGAGGCGCGGATTCCGGTGGAGATCTGGCACTTGAAAGCGGCCGGGAAGGCCAACTGGGGCCGCATGCCGGAAGTCATCGCGCGGATTCAGCAGGCGCGTGATGCGGGCGTGGACATCTCGGCGGATACCTACGCTTACCCGGCGGGGTTCAACACGTTTTCGGCGATTATCCCGCCGTGGGCGCACGATGGCGGCGACGCCAAACTGATCGAGCGGCTGAAGGACCCGGCGATGCGCGCGCGCATCCGCAAGGAAATGGAGACGCCAGGCGGCCATTGGGAGAACGAATGGCAGGAGGTGACTGGCCCGGAATCCATCCTGGTGGGCGCGGTGGCCAACCCGAAGCTGCTGCCGCTGCAGGGCAAGACCATCGCGGAGATCGCGAGGATCTGGGGCAAGGATCCGTTCGACACGATCTTCGACCTGTTGATTGAAGACCAGGCCTTCACCAGCGTAGCGCTGTTCATCATGTCGGAGCCGGACATCGCGCTGGCGATTCAGCAACCGTGGGTTTCCATTTGCAACGATTCGGAGGGCACCGCGCCGGATGGCGTGCTGGGCAAGGAGCACCCGCATCCGCGGGCTTACGGGACGTTCCCGCGCATTCTGCGCAAGTACGTGCGTGAGGAAAAGAAGCTGACTCTGCCGGATGCCATTCGCAAGTTCAGCGCGCTGCCCGCGCAGCGCATGCGGCTGGCGGATCGCGGCGTGTTGAAGGAGGGCATGTGGGCGGATGTGGTGGTGTTCGATCCGGAGACCATTCACGACGTCGCGACTTTTGAGAATCCGAACCAGCTTTCCGAGGGGATGCGCTTTGTGCTGGTGAACGGCGTGCCGGTGATCGAGGAAGGGAAGATGACCAATGCGCTGCCGGGGAAGGTGCTGCGCGGGGTTATGCGTGACGATCTTGCAAATATCCTAGAGAATACCCCTTGAATTATCCTTGAATTATCCTTGACACCGACACTATCCTGGGATATATTTCGTTCCATGACAGCCACTTACCGACTAATGCCGCGGACAACGGCGTGCTGCCTTCTGTTGATCTGTGCTGCTATGGCGATTCCGTTACGGGCACAGACCTTCACGACGATCTGGAGTTTCAACGGGAAGGACGGCACGGCTCCATCTGGGAATCTCATCCAAGGCATCGACGGCAATATCTATGGGACAACGTCAGGCATCGATTTTTGCACTGGTCCTAGCGTATCGTGTGGCACGATCTTCAAGATCACCCCTGGCGGAAGCCTGACGACGCTGTACAGCTTTTGTTCCCAACCTAATTGCGCCGACGGCTATTCCCCCGTTGCTGGACTGGCGCTGGGCGGCAGCGGAGTCTTCTACGGGACAACACTTAGCGGTGGGGCCGATGGCGACTATGGCACAGTCTTCCAAATCACCCCAGGAGGCACGCTGACTAGCCTGCACAGCTTCATGGGGACGGACGGCGCTGACCCGATAGCCGGGCTCATTCAGTCCGCCAACGGCGAATTCTACGGGGCTACAAATGTAGGCGGGGTTGGCGCGAACTGTTTGCTCTCGGTTGGCTGTGGCACAGTCTTCAAGGTCACCCCTACCGGCACGCTGACGACCCTCTACGACTTTTGTACCCAAGCCAATTGCACTGATGGCGCGTCCCCATACCCCACCCTGTATGAAGGGGCCAGCGGAGACTTCTACGGGACTAACTACGTCTATGGTGCATACGGCGTTGGCACCGTATTCAGGATCAGTCCGAGTGGAACGCTGACGACGCTGTACAGTTTTTGTGCTCAGCCTGGCTGCGCCGACGGAGATGATGTCTTTACCGGGGTGGTTGAAGACAGAAATGGCGACCTTTACGGGACCACTGAATTCGGCGGCGATTCCCATCCCTGTCCCGATGGTGGCTCTGGTGGCTGTGGCACGATCTTCCAACTCACCCTTGAAGGCACGCTGACGACGCTGCACAAGTTCCAAAATACCGATGGCGCCGGACCCAACACGCTAGTTCTGGGTACGGACGGGAACTTCTACGGAACAACCGGCGGCGGGGGGACGTCCACCAACTGTCCTGGCGGCTGCGGCACGATATTCAAAATGACGCCATCCGGCACTTTGACGACGCTATATAACTTCTGCGCCCTAAGCGCGTGTCCGGACGGTAAAGCCCCAGACGCGGCGCTGTTCCAAGCCACCGATGGAAAGTTCTACGGCACAACCGAGCAGGGGGGTATCAGCAGCGGCGATTGCTTCAACGACAGTTGCGGCACCGTATTCAGCCTCGATGTCGGCTTAGGGCCATTCATCAGGGCACTACCAACATCTGGCACAGTCGGGTCTGGCGTCAAGATCCTGGGCACCAACTTGACCGGAGCAACCAGCGTCACATTCAATGGCATTCCAGCGGCTTTCACGGTGGAGCGCGCGTCCGAAATCACCACCACCGTTCCAACCGGCGCGACCACTGGGGATATTCAGGTGGTGACGCCAAACGGCGCCCTATCGAGCAACGTGAGTTTTCAGGTCCGCCCGCTCTGATTCTATTATGAAATGTCATGGAATCGATGCCGTACAGCGTTGAAATCGTCGACATGCAGCCGACAATTCTGGCTTGCGTCTCCGAACGGGTCGCGTGGGGGGATCTTCCCAAGGCCATACCGCGGTTGCTTGGCGAGGTGGGGGAGTTTTTCAAGACGGCTCCGGTGCGGCCGGCGGGGCAGAATGTCGTGGTCTATCACGATCCCGGCGCGGAGGGGGCGCGGCTGGAGGCCGGGGTGCAGGTTTCGGGCGAGTTTCCGCGCGGGTCACGCGTGGTTTGCGCGCGGACTCCCGCGGGGCGCGCGGCCCATGCCATTCACATCGGACCTTATCATGAGCTGGGAAAGTGCCACGATGCCGTAATGGAGTTCTGCAAGGGGCGGGGATTTGGCCCAGGGGTGCATTGGGAAGTTTACGGCGACTGGAACGAGGACCCCGACGTGCTGCGGACCGATGTGTATCGCCTGATCGCATGATCGAGCGCGATGGACGGGCGGATCAGTTGACCGATTCGAACTGAGGGACCTCATAATGGCTCAAAGAGGACTTCGGCAGGCTTGCCAGCTCGTCGCAGTGGATGCTCGACTCGTGCTTCAGGCCCTCTGCCGTTCCCACTCGAACCTGGGTGCTCAGGCCGTCGTGACGAGAGTACACGGGGGCGCAGATCAGACTCGAGAACCGGGAATCCGCCAGAGCTTGCCGACTGACGACGACGAATACGCGCTGCTTGCGAGGGTCGTGGGAGTTCGCCTTGCGGACCAGGTAAAGCTCGCCGCGGTTCACGGCAGTTGCTGGTAGCCCAACGTGTCCTTGGCTTCCCGATTCAGGCGATCGGCGATCCGGTCAATAATCTCGATGTCTCTCCGGTCGCGCGCTTGTCTCTCCAGATTTAGCAGGTAGGCCCGGGCGGCCCGTTCGAGTAGCGCGGAGCGGTTCTTATCCACCCGGTCGAGCTTGCCGAGCAGTTCCTTGGGCAGTGTAATCGATGTTTTGACTCGCACAAGACGATCATAACGCTGGCTGGCGCGAAGGTCAGGACTTGCGGTTCTTGATGAGGCGATAGATGGCGTAGGCCAGGCCGGCTCCGGCGGCGGCTCCGGCGCCGATTACCAGGCCGGCGGACAAGCCGGTGGCCGCGCCGCGCGCGGCCAGTTCCAGAACGCCGACGGTGGCGCCGCCCGCGCCTCCCACGCCGGCACCGACGCCGGTTACCGCGGCCGCTTTGGCCTTATCCTTATCGCCTTCCGTCATGATCGCCTTCCGTCATGTATTCGCCTTCCTCATTATAATTTCACTGGCGCGGTTCCGCACGGGCGCGCAAGAGATCCGCCACTTCGTCCTTGCCGCCGCGGACAGCTATGTCCAGGGCCGTGGATCCTTGTTGCGTCTTTGTGTCGATGGCCGCGCCGGCGTTCAGCAAGAGGCGCACGGCATCGACGTTTCCGGTAGCGGCGGCCGCCATTAGCGGCGTAAAACCTGGCACCACGGAATCGTCGGGCTCATTTGGACTCGCCCCGGACGAAAGACGGGCGCGCAGGCCGGCGATGTCACCGCGCCCCGCCAGTTTCACCATCGAATCCGAAGCGGCGCCTGGTCCTTCCGCAAGTGGCGGCTCATCGCGGTTCAAGGCAAAGTTCACGTCGATCTGAGTCATGACTTCCACCGGCTCGCCGTTGAAGATCGTGGGCTGATAGACCCACTGTTTCACTGCTTCCATTGCGGCCGGAACCAGCAGGGGATGACCGCTGGCGACGACCAGATTCCGGACCGCGCCATCTTTGCCGATGACGGCGTTTAGCAGGACGTGGCCGGAGATTCGCGCCTGTTTGGCCAGCGGAGGATAGGCCGGCTTGGGCTGTTCGATGAGCTTAGCTTGTTGCACATTCGCGCCCACCAGAAGTCGTTGCGTCTGCGGAGCATCTGGTGAAGGCAGAGATCCGATGATGCTGCCAACCATGGCCCCCGCAGGGGCACCCGGGGGCGGCGCAGCAGCTTGGGCGGGCGGCGGCGTCCAGGTGTAGCCTAACCCCGCGGCCTTTTGCATCGTTTGCAGGACCAGGCGCATGACTTCCGGCTGCATTGCCTGTGCCGCGTCTTTGCTCAACTGCCCGGTGCGTGCCGCAAAGTCCGGCATTTTCCTGGCATACGCCTGACCGATGGGGGTTTTGTAGAACGCCACGATGCCGGCCAGTTCCTCCTCGCTGAACAAATCGTCGTAGGCGGCGGCCACCCGGGACTTTATGGAATCCCACTCCAGGCCCTTCTGCATCATCCGGTTAATGCTTGCCTCAAACTCGTCGAGGGCCGCGTCGAGTTCTTTTTTTGCGCTTGGCCGGTCATCAGCGGGGTGCGTTGGTTGCAGTTGCGCCTCGATCCGCCTGCGCTGCGTTTTTGCAGTTACACGGAATAGTTCCACTATTGTGCCCACTACACGGTTGTATCCTTCCCGAGCGTTGCTTACGGCGAGCATTTCGTCGATCAGCGCGGCTTTGCTCTTCTGGTCGCCGTAGACCGGCAGTGGGGCTGCGGAGAGGGCCAGGATCGCCATGGATCCAGCCAATTTGCAAAATCGCGATCTTTCAGATGGCAACAGGATCTCCCCTCTCTTGATAGTGAAGATCGAGGCTCAATCGTTTCTTTGCGCCGGCAGGAGTGCCGGCCGGCAGACTAAGAGTCTGCGCCACGAGGCACGACAATGTTCACCAGTTTGTCCGGCACCACGATCACCTTCAAGATCCGCTTGCCTTCGAGGTACGGCTGGACCTTGGGATCCTCCAGCGCGCGCGCTTTGAGTTCGTCTCCGGGCGTGCCGAACGGCGCGTGGATGTGACTGCGCAGCTTGCCGTTCACCTGCACCACGATTTCAGCCAGGTCCTCCTTGGCCAATTCGGGATCGTAGGATGGCCAAGCCTTGCGGAAGACGGGACCTTCGCGGCCCAGTTCCTCCCAAATTTCCTGCGCCAGGTAAGGCGCGAACGGACCGAGCAGCAGCGTGAGCTTCTCCAGCACCTCGGCCACGGTCGCGCCCGAGAGCCGGGCTTCTTGGGCATAGAGATCGTTCACCAGCTCCATAATCCCGGAGATGGAAGTGTTGAAATGCCAGCGCGATTCGAAATCCTCGGTGATCTTGCGGATGGTCTGGTGCAGTTTGCGGCGGATCTTGCGGTCCGCTTCGGGCGCACAGCCATCGCCTCCCGCGCGGGCGCGTTCCAGATTGCGCGTGGCGAAGCGGTAGACGCGGCCGAGAAAGCGGTAGATGCCTTCGGCGCGCTCGTCGCGCCAGTCCACTTCCTTTTCGGGCGGGCCGGCGAAGAGGATGAACAGGCGCGCGGTGTCCGCGCCGTAGCGGTCGGCGAGCGAATCGGCAGCCACCACGTTGCCTTTCGATTTGGACATTTTGACGCCGTTGGCGATCACCATGCCCTGGGTGAAGAGCCGTTTCACCGGCTCCGAATTCTTCACCAGCCCGATGTCGCGCATCATCTTGGTGAAGAAGCGCGAGTAGATCAGGTGCAGGATGGCGTGCTCCACGCCGCCGATGTATTGATCGATCTCGAACCAGTAGGCGATCTTGGCCGGATCGAACGGCATGGCGTTGTTGTGCGCGTCGCAGTAGCGGTAAAAATACCAGGACGAATCGACGAAGGTGTCCATGGTGTCGGTCTCGCGGCGGGCGGGCGCGCCGCAGCGCGGACATGGCACGTTGACGAATTCGGGCACGTCCTCGAGCGGCGAACGGCCCGTGCCGGTGAACTGGACGTTCAGCGGCAGAAGTACGGGCAGCTCGCTTTCCGGCACGGGAACCACGCCGCAACCGGAGCAATGGATCACGGGTATCGGCGTGCCCCAATAACGCTGGCGCGAGATGCCCCAATCCTTGATGCGAAACGTGACTGCGGCTTTGCCGAAGCCTTCCGCTTCGGCTTTGGCGTTCATTTGCCGGCGGGCTTCCGCGCTGGGCAAGCCGGACCATTCGCCGGAATTTTCCAGCACGCCATCGTCCGGGAAAGCGGTCTGCATGTCTTCCAGGCGCGCGAGTTCGCCATCCACGGGGCGGATAACGGGGCGGATGGGGATTCCGTACTTGGCGCAGAATTCGAAATCGCGTTCGTCGTGCGCGGGCACGGCCATGATGGCGCCGGTGCCGTAGCCCATCAGGACGAAGTTGCCGATCCAGACGGGCGCCTTTTCGCCGCTGTACGGATTGATGGCGTAGTGTCCGGTGAAGAAGCCTTCCTTGACGATATCGCCGGGATCGGCGTTGGCGCGCGCGTCGACCATGGCCTTGGCGCGGGCCTGCCCTTCGCGGTCGAGCAACTGCGCGGCCAGAGGATGCTCCGGCGCCAGGATGACGCAAGTGGCGCCGAAGATGGTATCGACGCGCGTGGTGAAAACGCGCAGGGGCGCGCCGGTGCTTTCCAGGCGGAAATCGGCTTCCGTGCCTTCCGAGCGGCCGATCCAGTTGCGCTGCATGGTCAGCACGCGCTCCGGCCAGCCGCCTTCGAGGCTGGCTAGATCGCGCAGGAGCTCGTCCGCATAATCGGTGATGCGCAGGAACCATTGTTCAAGCGCGCGCTGCTCCACAGGCGTGTCGTCGTGCCGCCAGCAGCAGCCGTTGACCACCTGCTCGTTGGCCAGCACGGTGCAACACTTGGGGCACCAGTTGACCAGCGCTTTCTTGCGATAGGCCGTGCCGCGCTCCAGCATCCGGAGGAAGAACCACTGGTTCCAGCGATAGTACTCGGGCTCGCAGGTGGAGACTTCGCGGTCCCAATCGTAGCTGAAGGCGAAGCGGCGGTGGGTCTTCTTCATGGCCGCGATGTTCTGCAGGGTCCACGCGCGCGGGTGGCGCTGATTGGCGATGGCGGCGTTTTCGGCGGGCAGCCCGAAGGCATCCCAACCCATGGGGTGCAGCACGTTGAAGCCGCGCATCCACTTGTAGCGGGCCAGGGCGTCGCCGAGCGCGTAATTGCGGATATGGCCGATGTGCAGGGTGCCGCTGGGGTAGGGCAGCATCTCCAGCACGTAGTACTTGGGGCGCGCGGAATTTTCTTCGGCCTTGTAAAAGGTGGCGTCCTGCCAGCGGGCGTGCCATTTCAACTCGATTTGGTTGTGGTCGTACGGCTTTTCGGGCATAGCTTCTTCAAGTTTTCCAGATTGCGGCGGTCGTTGAGATGCGCCAGGATGCGGCGGAATCCGGCCTTGCCAATGTGTCCTTCTCCAATGTTCGCACGCCGGTCGGCGTGCGCGCCAAGGGGCACGGATGAGGCTGGCGCCAATGAGGTCCAGTGCGGAGGCTTTAGGAGGGGTCTATCGGGCGTTAGGCGCTGTTGGGCGAGTCCGGACGGACTGCGGGCGCTGAGAATGGCGTCTGCGTCGCCCTGCGAGCCAGTTAGCGTGAGCGGGACTTCGGCGGGCTAATGCTCGGACGCCCGGCCCCCAATCTCCGCGTGGCCGACGATTCGGAAGTTGGGAGCGAGTCTGTACGAGCCGGGGCGGCGGGGCGATCTAGCCTTGCGAAAGGTCTTAAATGACAGTAATGTTTCAGTCACGCGGTCGAATCAGCAAGGAAACAAGATATTCTTGCGAGATCTTCTCGTTCCGAATCTCTTGCCAGCTCGCGAACGCTCGATTCGCGGCAAGCATCTCCTTGAGTGATTGAGTAGGGGTCCATGGATCCTTGATGTTGTAGTCGGCCTCGTGGCGCTGGTCCTGTAGTTGGACGAATAGCCCCGCGAACGATCTCAATTCATCGACGATAACGGGATCCTCTCCGACGTACGGCATCCTACTGGCGTCGGTGACCCTCTTGGATACCTTTTTCATCACGCCGTGTTCGAACATCCTAGCCAGGCCGGGACGGGAGACATGGTTACTCCAGTTTAGTTAGGCATGCCTCGAAGATCAGCAAGTGGGACAGCGCGTAGTAGGCCGACGATACCGAGCGGCGAAGGTCTGCTTGCGTAGGGTTGTTCGGGTTCTTGTGAACCAGTTCTTTCGCTTGTTGCAGAAGTTCATCATGGTAGGCCACGTTTTATGACCACTCCGGATCGTTTCGCATGCTCTGCTCCGAGAAGCTGCGAAAACTGAAATACGGTGTCAAACCCCAGTCCTCAATGGGGCGTATCGAATTGAACAGGGCGGATGCCACACGCCCGCTCACATCCGCTAAGCGATCCTCCCGGCTGGCCGCGTCAGTAAGCACGATGCGGAAGAACATCGCCGGGTCATCTGTCGAATCCTGACCAATGGAATAAGCAACATGCACAACCTCCTGCGGATTCAAGCTCCGAATGGCGGCACTGACGCTCTGCGCGAGCTGGGCCTGATTCACGAATCCGGTTGGAACCTGCACTACGCCATTATCCCGCATTCAGCGGCGGGCCGTCGCCAGCGATTACCACCCGGCGTTTATCGATCAATCAGCTCCGAGCGGTTGACGCGCCACTCGGAGAAGTGGGCTGGATTCAGTCGTAGCGTGGGATTATTCGCGTGAAACGCCGCTCCATCAAGCGGCGGCACCGCCGGTCATGGGGCCGATGGAATAGCGTTCACCTTGTCCGAGTCGAGCGGCAGCGCAGCGGAACTCCTCAGTGCGGGCGCTAGGCATTCACGATCGCGGTGTCCTCCGGCAGCGATAGCCCTTTCTCGCCGTATTCCGCGGCGATCATTTCAAACACGCGTCCGATTTCGGCCAGCGCCTCTTCCCGCGTTGGCATAAGCGCGTAGCAGCCGCGAATCGCAGGAATCTCCGCAAACCAGCCGTCCGGCTGGTTCCGATACAAGACAACCTTGTAGTCGTCAAGATTCACCCCATCCCCATTCTACGCCGTCCCGGCC
>Ga0181525_10004797_pt1 | contig 10246 bp, 12 predicted proteins | sample PEATcosm2014_Bin_48_FD_121100 | JGI IMG/M metagenome (GOLD analysis project Ga0181525, IMG submission 121100) | Peatland microbial communities from MTU Mesocosm Facility, Houghton, MI, USA - PEATcosm2014_Bin06_10_metaG | ecosystem: Environmental > Terrestrial > Soil > Wetlands > Peat | place...
ATGGAGGGGCATTGGCATCGGCGCTCGGCTACGTAATGTTACAGGGGTCGACTCACTCAGGGGGAGAGATTTTTGTAAAGTACCTTCTTCCTAAGCTGCTTTATTTGAAGAGCTCTTCAGTTCTAAGAGGTACAAAAGCGCTAGATTATGGGAATAAGAGTTCTGTTTGGGCCTGGCTTGAAGAAAGAAAGCTTTGTAACAGATGGACGTTTATATTTACCGTATGACTCCTCATTTGCCAACTAGTAGGAGCTGCTCTTGCCAAAAACCTTTTGATTTTGATGTAGTTCTTGCGATGAAAGCCCGAGAAGGCAATGGGTTTTCAAGGCAAGGAAAGGTTCAAAGGATGATATCAAAGGCTATGCAGCCAACTTTCGGATTTGAAGGCTACTTGAAGGACGGAAGAGGAGTAGCAAATCAAGGCTGATAATGAGACTTAGGATTCAACGCCACCATAGACTCTAACAGCGGTTCAAAGTGCGATTGACTTAGTGGGTGCCTATTGGCTGCATCAAAGTCCTAGGTCAATTATATTTGGCTGTAGTACCTAAGCTGAGTTAAGGTGATGCTGCAAAGGGAAAGTGGGACGAGGCTGACAGCACGTGAAAATGCACTGCTAGTGCATCTTAGTGTCAAGGTCCCTGATTGGTCACTAGGTATCTTCTCTATTTCCAAGCTCACCCCATCTACATCAATGATCAAGTTCAAAGCATCAACATGAGGGGGACACGATGACGGAGAAGAAGGAGAGCAATAGCAATTACAAGGGGTTTGTGGCGGGCGTGTTCTCGGGTATTGCAAAGCTCTCCGGTATGTTCAACCCTCACTCGCGCCCTCTAGATCAAGGCTGGGACGCTTCTCGGAAAAGATTCAAGTTGGATAAGAAATTGGCAGATATGCAAGAAGGTATAGACATGGCTAACTCATAAAAAAGTTGGCCATCCATTCGATACAATAAAGGTTCGCCTGCAGACCTCCGACTCAAAACGCTTCTCCGGCCCCCTTCAATGTCTCCTACAAACGGTACGGAAAGAGGGTGTAGCGGGACTATACAAAGGAGCTACTCCTCCACTTGTAGGATGGATGTTTATGGATAGCATCATGCTCGGGTCCCTCACGTTCTACCGCCGAATCCTCCACCAAACCCTCTTTAATCCCAACCGCATGGCCGCCTCCCCCTCCGCTCTAGCACAACGGGATCTGCCCCTCCCTGACCCCAAACTCCATAAATTGCCTACAATTGGGCATGCAATGGCAGGTGTAATGGCCGGGGCCACCGTATCTTTCATCGCAGCACCAGTCGAACACATCAAAGCACGACTACAGATTCAATACTCGTCCAAAAAGTCCGAGAGACTGTATAAAGGACCCATTGACTGCGTGTCAAAGATCTACAAATATCACGGTCTTCCTGGAGTATATCATGGCCTCTCAGCCACTTTATTATTTAGGAGCTTTTTCTTCTTCTGGTGGGGAAGTTATGACGTTTTTACGAGACTTTTGAGCGAGAAGACCCAGTTGAGCACACCGGCTGTGAACTTTTGGGCAGGAGGGCTGAGTGCGCAGGTATTTTGGTTGACGAGCTACCCGAGTGATGTTGTGAAGCAGAGGATAATGACGGACCCATTGGCTGGCGGGCTCAATGATGGAGTGAGAAGGTTTCCTAACTGGATTACCGCTGCGAGAACGGTTTATGCTGAGAATGGGTGGAGAGGCTATTGGAGAGGCTTTCTTCCGTGCTTCTTGAGAGCGTTTCCGGCAAATGCCATGGCTTTGGTTGCATTTGAAGGCGTTATGAGGGCTTTGCCATAGAGTATAGAGTGGGAATTAGGGCTGGCGTCTTGGAATGGATCCCACCCTTCTGTACAAGTCGATGTACAACATTGTATTAATATAGAAATAGAATAGACCAATCTCACTTCCAGCTCCAACCTCACTTCAAGCTGAAACACCTACCTTTGAACTGTGTGGCACTGGCTTTAAGAAAGCTTGGTCAAGGTGTGGTTCCGGGTGATGACATTATGTGACGGGAACAGAAGCAGCTCGATATTCACAAGCTATCTATGCTCTATATCCTCATCTAATATTCGTCATAACGTCCAGCTCAGTCAACCCCCTACTCATCATCCTCCTCATCGGCATCGTTGACAACGTTGAAGAAGCGGAGCTCGTAGACACCCTTGGACGTCGATACGACACGGAGCCAATCTCTCAGCTGTTGCTTCTTGAGGAACTTCTTTGTCCTAATCCCAAAATGTCAGCCATAATCCCGTTGTGCCTCCCCGGACCGGGAGTAGACGTAGGTGTACTCACAAGTACTTGAGGTATCGTCCAGAGAATTGGGTGTGTGCAGTAACCTCAATCTTTCCATCGCCAAGGTTCTTGATCTGCACGATATCACCGAGGTTCCCGACACGGCCGTCAACCTTGATCTTGTCTTGAAGGAACTTCTCGAAGGCGGAGACGTCGAAGATCTTGTCGCTTGCAGGTTGCGAAGCGTTGATGATGAACTTTGCTTTTCGTCAGAGCCAATTCTTTGATACAACTCTTCCTTAAAATCCGCAATGTAGGATGGTTTGAGAAGAGGAGAACAAAGTATTTACCTTATGGGTGACCTTGGCCTGCTTGCCCTTGGCGGATTTCTGCAAAACAATGATCTTAGCCTACTGTATCACGCCGCAACCTCGCAAGAGGCGGGCCAACAGCAAAGCAATTTCATGTACATACTGTTGATGGTGCCATTTTGTATTCAGAAGTGGTCGCAAAGAGGTGGAATCCTGCGCCGTCGATGATTGAGATGGGATTGATGTGGAAGTCGTTGATTTTTCGGGTACAAAAATTGGCGAGGAATTTCTGTTGTGTGGTGACTTCGTGCTCGCTTGTGGTTAGTGGCTTTAAGTCTCACGTGACTCCACACTGCAAGTGAAGTGGACGAAGAGAGAGAAACACTTAAGTTGCGTAGAATGGCTGCAAGAAAAATGAAAGATAATCTTTTCCATAGTTTCTTGTCTTGCCCTGTCCTTTCGAGCCGTTATTCGGGTCATGTGGGGTCTTTATCACGTGGTATACTCAAAATAAGCCTCTCCCATTTCACAGTGGCATCCGTCCGTACTCCGTAAAGTTACTGCTCAAGGGGAAGTAATGCTTTGCTCCCGGTCCATTCGAGTGTTTAATAAGAGGTTACACAATCTGAAATAAACCCATAGCAATATGGACACCAGCATGAACACAGCGTGATCACAGGATACTTCTGTAGGCACCTACACAATGATCAGTTACACCAGTTCGGCTTGGGATTGTTTGTCTGGGTATCGTAAGTCTCCTCATTTAATTAATTATCATGTACAAGGCCGTCTAATCTAACAGAAACTGCAGTCCGTAGAGCTGCAGGCCAGAAATGAGACGCCTGATGAGAGAAAACATGCGAGAATTCCAGGAATCCTCTTATTACGCAATCAAGCCCGCAGATAACCCATGTAACCATGTTCCCGTTCAAGCCCGCACGCCAGCATGCAGCCAACCAAGGCATTAGTCGAGTGCTGAGGGCGTCCTAAAAGCCGAACATGCCGTGCCAAGAATTTCTGTGGAAGATGATGCTGCGCTAAACGCCAGAATGACTTTGATGGACATGTAAAAATCGACGATGGTTGTGGGAATCGGGCATCGCCAGAGGGGAATTAATTCGGGATTCGAGTAAATGGCATCGTTGTCGGCTTAGTACTTCAAGATGATGTACCTGTAAGTTGTTAGCATCATTCCGGGCATCATAATGTTCGTTGCTGTCTCGGATGTGACGTATAGATATCCTTTTTTGACAACACAACAGAAAAGGGGGTACGTACAGAGCGTGAATGATTCCGGGAATGTAACCAAGAATTGTCAAGAGGATGTTGATGAGGAGGTCAGCACCGCAACCACGCTGGAAGTTGTTAGTTAAATCCAATGCGCAAAGGGAAGGACTTTCTCGTACCTCCAGGAAGACACCAAGAGGAGGAAGGAAGATGGCAAGAATGATCTTGCAAATGTCGCTAGATGATCGTCAGTTTCTGCTGGTGAAAGAGCTGCTTTGACAGTGCTGCCGACGCAACCTGACACTGCAATTGTCTTACCTTGCTTCGAAAGCCATTGTAGATGAGTTATTGAGTGAAGAAACTGAGGATTGCAGTAATACGAATTGCTTAGGAGGTTGTTTTCGAGACTGGAGGTGATTGACAGAGGTATTTTGAGTAATGAAGAGTGCACAGTGCCGGAAACCGAAGCTTTATTTAAAGCTTGCCTTCCTCCTCCAAAACCCACGTCATTGCTCTTGGCCAAGCAGCAATCCGCCCCTGCGCTTGTGGTGCCAGGATTTGCAGTTGCTCCAGCCTCCCCTCTCCTCTGCGTCACTACCCGTTAGTGGCACCTAGATCGCATCAACATGCCTTTGATTCGATCACGACTCCCGGTTTTTCCATGAAACTGCTTCGATAAGTGGGAATACGTCTGCTGTGGCGGTGCACGTAGATCGAAGTGTGGCTGAAGCTACGAGGCTTCGTCAGTCAGGAGATCATTGATCACCTCAACCGGATCAATGGGAGATTAGGGAGGGCATCAAGAGGCGACACCGGGCAGCCAGCAAGTTTTCGCAAGTTCGGATTTGTTCTCGTTTACTGTTATGGCCCTGGTTTCTATTCTCAGCACCGAGGTTTCCGATCGCCAATACACGACGGGTAATGGTCGCGAAAGAACTGGGTCCTTGGTATTTTTGGGTCAGGTGAGAGCTCCTTAAAGCATAGGTAATCATTCTGTTTAGCGGTCCAAACAGACAAGAATAAGTTGGAGAGCTTGTACGAATTAACTAATGAAAGCTGGCGTTGCATAATTTGTGCAAGGCCACAGACAAGGCAGCCCCTTTGGCTGTCCATTCTTCTCCAGTTGGTGCTTAAAATAACAAAGCAAATAGTTTGTCCCAGCATTCGTTCATATCTTTCTATTTGAGGAGCTTCTATCCTTTGTTCCTGCCATTTTGACTACTCCTCTAGAGAAATATCCTGGTACAAGGCGCAAACCAAGTGGCTGGTCTTTGGTGGCTGAAATGGTGGCCGGCCAGAGGATGCGCACACCGCGATTGACCGCACTTTCTGTCCTCTCCTTCACAAACATTGAGCAACCCGAACTTTATGCAAATTCGTGGCCTTGTCTTGCTCCACGATCAGATCATCTTTTCTGATCGAGTCCTGCATGATTTACTGTTTTGGGGGTGTGTACGCCGTCAACCACAGGTCACGCTTCATGGCACCAGATTTCCTCCGTGCCTATTGGCAGGTTGCTCTTGCGCTTCTATTTACCTGCTTAACGTATGTTGTCACTAAAGGATGGAACTCGAGACGCCTGTTCTACAAGCTGCAACGGCAAGGATTGGTACTGTTACATCCTCCCCGGGCCTGATGTATCTGACTTCTGGAAGCCCATGCCGTCTTGGAACATCGTCACAGGCAACATGCTTGCACTATTGCCTCTCCTGAAGCGGTTTCCAAGCAATGCACATCAAAACTACTTGATAACTGAGCTGTCTAAGAGCTTTAATAAGTGGGATTCTGCCTTCTACTTGGACCTGTATGTGCCTCTTGGTTTCTCCTCAAGGTGATCGCTGAGAGTAAGCATTGACACCGAACCTGCAGCTGGCCATTCAGCATCCCATTTTTGGTGATATCGTCCCCGACTCTGGCCATCCAAGCCACGCAAGAGCTCGACCTACCATTGCCGTTTGATTTGGACAGATTCTTCCGCCCTCTCGCAGGCGGGAGCTGCACTATGTTCACGCTTAACGGAGCAGAGTGGAAACGAACACATGATATCTTCAAACCTGGTTTTAGCGCAAACTACATCTTGAGCCAAACAGATCGCATCGTGAGAGAAACCGCCGACTTGGTAGAAATCTTCCAGGATCATGCTGCCAAGGGAGACATCTTCCTCTTGGACGACCTTCTTGGCTTTTTCATGATGGATGTCATTGGCGCCGTTACACTAGGCTCTCGACTGCACTCTCAGAAACAATACAATCAATTGGCTTATGCCATGAGAAGTCAGGTTCGATGGCAGATCGCGGATGGCGAGCTGAATATCTTCAAAAGATGGAACCCAGCTCGACCTATAATCCAATGGTATAACAGCCGGCAGATGGACAACTATATTTCAAAAGAACTCGACAAGCGGTTCGTAGAACGTCAGAAGAGTGGAGACAGCCCCCCTCATTCAATCATGGACATGGTTCTCGACAACTACATGAGTGAAAACCTCGAGGCGAAAACCGCAAGTCGAATGGATGCAGCATACAAAAAATGGGCAACAATCCAGATACGAGGTTTTCTCTTTGTGGGGCACGATTCAACGGCATCCACGATCGAATACTGCTACCATCTCCTCTCAAAGCATCCAGAAGCCATGGCAACGATCCGAGCGGAGCACGATGAAGTTTTTGGGACTGATCCCTCAACAGTTGCAGCTCAACTGCTTGACCAGCCGCAGAAGATCAACATGCTGCCGTACACCACAGCAGTTCTGAAGGAAACGATGCGTTTGTTTCCAGCTGCTGCTGCCGTCCGAACAGGCCTCCCAGGAGCGGTTCTCCAAGATCCCAATGGGAATCGCTTTCCAACAGAGGGAACAACAATATTGATCATGCACAGCGCTCTTCACATCAACCCAAACTATTGGATAGAACCTGAATCCTTCATTCCAGAACGGTGGCTTGTTGTGTCTGAACATCCTTTGTACCCGATCAAAGGAGCTTGGAGACCATTCGAGTTCGGACCTCGAAATTGCATTGGTCAGACGCTGGTAATGCAAGACGTCAAGACAGTGTTGGCGATGACTGTCAGAGAGTTTGATGTTTGTGCTGCTTATGATGAGTGGGATGAATTGCACCCGAGGAAAGGGTTGAAGACTGTGAAGGGTGAGAGAGCATATCATGTTTTCAGAGCAGCTGCTCATCCGGCTGATGGATTTCCATGTCGGGTGACAAAACGGAAGTAAAAACCTCTCTGTTTGGTCGATGAAGTAGAAATTTTAGGTTATCATATACGTGAGCTAGATCTAGAAACTTTGAGTGCAATCACAGCCTCAACAGTGATTACCTAAGTCTCAAGTGCTGGAACTGACTGATTGTGTCGGTCGTGCTCCGGATGTCGGCCTCGTAATCCGCCAGCCTTGCCCTTTCCGCGTTTACAACCTTTTCATCCACCTTTCTCAAGAATTCCGCGTCTTCCAATAGCTTCTGAGACCTTCGGAATCCTTCATTGCACTTGTTGAGCTTCATAGTAGCCTTACTGATCTCTAGATCCAAATCCATACGGCCTTGTACGAGTAAAAAGACTGCTGCCTTGGTGCCCACATTGTAGGCAATGCAGCCCACAGGCTTCTCTTGCTCCTTGGACAATAGATCAATGGTCCCGATTCCCTTTCCTGACAAAGATCGTATACTACCAAGATGCTCTTTTGCGACAGCGAAGTTTGAGTCATCATACAATTGACAGTACAGCTGAGCTCCAGCACCTGTGGGGTATGCAGCGATGAGAGATCGATTGGCTCGGCACACATCCAGAATCAACTCGTAGTTCGCTTCGGCTGTAGCATCGTTCATGCTGTCGTCGTAGACCGGGTACTGGGCTAAACTGACTGTTTGCGTCGAATCTCCTTGTCTCCTGGGAATTCGCTGCCAGAGCTCCTCTGTTAAAAATGGCATGAATGGGTGGGTCAGAGTCAAAGCAGCGTCGAGAGCGGTATACAAAGTATCTTGAGCTGAGCGCTGCTCACTCGAATTGCCGCTGCTAAGTAGATATTTGGATTGCTCCTATATTCGATCAGTCAGTGATTTCGATTAAGAGATTGGAAGGGCAACACACGATATACGTGTCACAAAGATCGTGCAGCCAGTACTGGTGCAATATAGTCGTGCAACGGCCGAATTCTCTCTTCTCAAGTGCGTCATTCATAGCTTTAGCCGTATTGGTCATTTTGTGCAATATCCACTTCTCAGCCAGAGACTCCTTGCCGGATGTCGTCGAGGTCGAATTTGGCACGAAATCAGTCTTGAGCGATCCAATCACATACCGAGCTGCTTGGTAGATCTTGTTGCAGAATTTGCGCCAGCCAAATATGACCTTGATATCAAAATCGACGTCCGTAACTTTAAATCGTCAGCAGAAGCCGAAATCCGTCGATGATGGGTACTACCTCCAGTGCTGTACGCGGCAAGAGAAAAGCGAAGAGCGTCAGTTCCACACTGTGGAATCCCGTCCGGAAATGCGGATTTCTGGTACTTGGTAGCTCGCTGCAGCTCTTTGGGATCCAGGTTTCCTTGCTTGAGCTTCTCGTGCAGAGCATCCAAAGAAATGCCTTGAATAACATCTAGCGGGTCGATGACATTTCCTAAAGACTTGGACATCTTTCTTCCCTCGGTATCTCGAATGATCGGATGACAGTAGACTTCGCGGAACGGGACGGCACCATTGAGCTTGATACCGAGCATGATCATACGCGCAACCCAGAAAAATAATATGTCCCAGGCAGTCATAAGTACGGAGGTCGGATAAAAGTTTGTCAGGTCGTTGGTCTGTTGTGGCCAGCCGAGTGTGGAGAAGGGCCACAGACCTGAAGAGAACCAGGTGTCGAAAACATCGGGATCTTGCTCCAGGGTGAAACTTCTATTTGGAAATTTTATTTCCGCTTTCTTTCGTGCGTCGACTTCATCACGGCCGGAAACCCACAAGGAATCGTCACTGCCAAATGCAGATGGGTTATCGTTCATGACTACGTACTTTCATTTCGATGAAATTAGTGGTTGACTCGCAAGAATTACTCACCGTTGGTGGTTCAGACAGGTATTCGTGGTACCGCCCAAATCGGTGATAATGAACGGGCGGTCGAATGTTTGATTCCGAAGCTGTCTAATCCGAAAAAGAAAGATATGAAAGGAAATGGATAGACTTACATAAGCTGGCACTCTGTGGCCCCACCACAATTGTCTTGATAGACACCAGTCATCAATACCTTCCATCCAGCGGAAGTACTTCTTCTCCTCCGATGCAGGGAAAATGGTAATTTCGCCGTTTTTGACCACCTCGATAGCCTTATCCGCCAGCTCCCTCATCTTCATCCACCATTGAGGCTTCATGAGCGGTTCAATCACATCTTTCGATCTCTCTGAAAGCTTGAGGACCATCGGGTTGTCTTCTTCCTTAATGAACAATCCTTTGGCCTTTAGCTCCGCTACAACATTGTACCGTGCCTCGTAGCGTTTCTGGCCTTGGAATGAGCCAGTATTACTATTTAGCGTACCATCATCGTTGAAAATGTTGATGAATTGAAGATCGTGGCGTCTCCCAATATTGAAATCGTATTGGTCGTGTGCAGGCGTGATCTTGACAACTCCGGTACCGAATTCACGGTCAACATGCTCATCGGCAACAATTGGGAGAAGCCTATCTGCGATAAATGGATGTCGAGCATTCTTTCCAATAAGATGACGATATCGATCATCATTTGGATTGACTGCTACTCCGGAATCTCCTAAAAGAGTTTCTGGACGAGTAGTTGCAATCTCGAGTCTCTCGTCACTACCATCAATCTCGTACTGGAAATAAGTCATCACACCAAAGTCGATCTTTCTCTCATAGCCTGGTACAGAGAGCTTCGTGCGGCCTTTCAATTCGAGGTTCTCGACTTCAAGGTTTGAGACGGCCGTACGGAGTTGAACGTCCCAGTTCACAATGCGATTTGCGCGGTAGATTGTGCCATCCTCGTAAAGCCTGATGAAAGCTTCCGATACAGCTTCGCGTCGAGGTGCGTCCATTGTGAAAGCCTCACGGTTCCAATCAACAGACAAGCCTAAGCGTCGTTTTGTAGTACTAATCTTCTTGTGATAGCTTGAAGCGACTCGTAAGCGCTTGTGTGCCAAATTAGGGTGGATTGCATATCATACACTTCCTTCCACTCCATAGCGGTTTCGAGAAACTTCTCTCTTCCGAGGTCGTGGCGTGTCTTCTTCTCAGTGCGCCAGAGCATCTTCTCGACAACGGTTTGTGTAGAAATACCAGCATGGTCGCAGCCCGGTACCCAAAGTGCAGTCTTTCCACGCATGCGATTGCTAACTCATTGTTAGCAGCTGACGTACAAGAAAAGGGACAAACCATCGTACTATCGAATCATAATGTCTTGTAAAGTACCACTCAAAGCATGGCCCATGTGAAGAAGCCCGGTGACGTTC
>Ga0181525_10004799_pt1 | contig 10244 bp, 6 predicted proteins | sample PEATcosm2014_Bin_48_FD_121100 | JGI IMG/M metagenome (GOLD analysis project Ga0181525, IMG submission 121100) | Peatland microbial communities from MTU Mesocosm Facility, Houghton, MI, USA - PEATcosm2014_Bin06_10_metaG | ecosystem: Environmental > Terrestrial > Soil > Wetlands > Peat | place...
CAGGGGTGGAGAGGCTGGTATTGATTTGATCGAAGCCGCCGGCATCGGTAAAGTCTCCGCTCGCTGCATTTCTCTCGGCGGCTGTCGGCACGTTCAGCAACTCCCCCGGTTGGCCGTCGCGAATCCGGCGCCCTTCGTAGGAAAAGAAAAAGAAGGTCCGATCTTTCTTGATGGGACCGCCGAATGTGCCGCCGAACTGATTCTGATTCAGCTGCGGCTTAGTGGTATCGGGATAACCGCGCGCATCCAGCACGGTGTTGCGGAAGTATTCGTAAACGTTTCCGTGGAAGTTATTGCCGCCAGACTTGGTAATCACATTCACTACGGAACCGGAGTTGCGGCCGTATTCGGCGTCGAACGTATTGGTGATGACGCGAAATTCTTCCACCGCATCGGGAGTGGGTTGAATGGTGGGTGTGTTAACGAACTGATCGTTGGCATCCCCACCGTTCACGCTGAAATTGTTGGCGCGGGTACGTCCGCCGTTTACGGAGACGGAACCGGGATCATCCGAACCGGCAAACAAGCTGCCGCTGGAGCCAAGCTGAGACTGCACTCCGGGCTGAAGTTGCAGAAACTGATAAGTATCGCGAGTATTTAGAGGGAGTTCGTTCACCGAGCGGTCATTGATTACTGCGCCGAGCTGAGTGCTGGTGGTATCGACCTGAGGTGCTTCCGAGGTCACATCGACCACTTCCTGCGACCCGCCGATTTGCAACGCAGAGTTGAGGGTCACAACCTGATTGACGTCGACGATCACTCCCTTTTGAACATTCTTCTTAAACCCGGTTAGCTCGAACTGGACGGTATAAGTGCCCGGGGAGACTTCAACAAAACTGTAGTCGCCGCTATCGTTGCTAAGCGCGTCACGACTGATTCCGGTGGCTTCGTTGAGCAGCGTGATCTTGGCCCGCGCAAGCACGGCGCCGCTGGGGTCGGCGACACGGCCCAGAATGCGGCCGCTGGCACCTTGAGCGAAAAGGATGTGAGAGACCAGGGAGATAGCGACGAATAGGTATACAGTTCCCAGACACATCGTGGTCCAGCGGGCTCGCGGTAACGGCATGGAACCTCCAGGCATCTGCGGGAGATGTTTTGTTGAAAACTTTTGTGAAACTTTCGGAAACGACAGCTTGTGCGCAGCCACAACCTTGCTATAATCCCGCAAGGTTAGAGAAGCGAGTGGCGCACTGTCAAGGATAAAAAAAGCGCTGCTTTCTATCGAAATTTCTTATCGCACCGGGCGCCCGTGCGACACCTGCAATCGTGGAAACTTATTTGAAAATCGGAGACGTCGCGCGGCGCGTGGGGATGTCGCCGTCGGTGATCCGCTCCTGGGAGAGCCTGGGATTGTCGCGTCCGCGACGTACCGAGAGCAAGTACCGGTTATATACCGCCGACGACGTGAAGCTATTGAAGCGAGCGCGTTTTCTGCGGAAGGTGCGGGGATTGAATGCCGCGGCGATTGTCGAATTGTTGCGACGGGAAGGGCGGAGCCGTCCGGCGGTGGACGGCACCGCGGGAGCGATTGGTTCACATTTGCGCCGGTTGCGGGCGAAGCGGCGTTTGTCGCTGGCGCAGGTAGCGCAATCGGTGGGCATCTCGGTGGGATTCCTGAGTGCGCTGGAGCGCTCACAAATGAGCGCGTCGGTGGGGACGCTGCGCAAGCTGGCGCGATTTTATAGAACCAACATCCTGGATTTCTTCGACGCGAAGGGCGTCAGCAGCCGGCAGGTGCGTCCGCAACAGAGAAAGGTGCTGGAGGCTGGGTCCGGAGTACGCATGGAATTGCTGGCGTGGGGGAATACGGTGATGGAACCGCATCTGTTTCGCGTGGCCCCGGAGGCGGGCAGCGGCGACTCTTACACGCATGAAGGCGAAGAGTTTCTCTACGTGTTGCGGGGGCAGTTGGCGATCACTCTGGAGAGCGAAGAATACCGGCTGAAAGCCGGAGACAGTTTCTATTTTGAGAGTGCAACGGCGCATCACTGGAGAAACCCCGGCCGGGCGGAAACCTGGGTGCTTTGGGTGAACACGCCGCCAACCTTTTGAGCGCCTGCAGTACGAAGTAGAATGGCAGCCCAAAAGCAGGCTCGAACAGCGAAGGAGGAAGGCATGAAGGTGCGACACTCGGTGACTGTGCTGTGCCTGCTGACGGTGGTGATCGTCACCGGTTCCTGCACCAAGAAAACTCCCACGCTGAACTTGCTCGTGTGGGAGGGCTATGCCGATCCTGCCTTTGTCAGGGATTTCGAGCAGCAGAATCACTGCAAGGTTTCCGCGTCATACATGGGTTCGAGCGACGAACTGGTGGCGAAGTTGCGCGGCGGCAGCGCGGGGAATTATGACGTGATCTCGCCTTCGAGCGATGTGGCGACTTCGATTGCATCGGCGGGGCTGGCTGCTTCCCTGGATTTGTCGAAAATTCCTGGATACGCACAACTATCGCCCCAGCTGACTTCCCTCCCGCTGGTACGGGTGAAGGGGCAAGTGTACGGAGTTCCGTTCATGTGGGGACCGGACCCGCTGATTTACGACACTACGGTTTTCGGGCAGGTCCCCGATAGCTGGACCGTGCTCTGGGATCCGAAATACCGAGGAAAGATATCGGTGTGGGACGACCTGTCGACGATCTACATGGCAGCGCAGGTTCTGGGCTATGACAAGCCCGATCCGTCGCTGCTTTACAACCTGACCGACGACCAGCTTGAGGCGGTGAAGAAGAAGCTATTGGAATTGAAACCGAATATTCGGAAGATGTGGTCGACGGGTGGGGAGTTGACGAACCTCTTTCAGAACCACGAAGTGGTGGCGGCCATGGGATGGCCGTTGATGACCAACCAACTACGCAAAATAAACTTTCCGGTGGGCGAGACGATTCCAAAGGAGAACACGACGGGGTGGATCGATCACCTGATGATCACGGCCGGGAGTGAGAACAAGGATCTGGCCTACGAATTTCTCCGGTTCATGATCGAAGCGAAGACCCAGAAGAAGGTGACGGACGTGACCGGATACACTCCGGCGAATCCTCAGGCGGCGCAGCTTATGACGCCGGAGGAGGTGAAGAACCTGCACCTGGACGATGTGGACAACTATCAGAAGCGACTCTATTTCTGGCAGAATGTGCCGCGGCGCGCCAAGTACAACGAGATCTGGAACGAAGTGAAAGCGGCACAGTAGAGCGGTTGCATAACGTAAGAACGACAACGACCAAATGTCTCTGCTTACAACCCCAAACCAAACGACGTTAAAAGCAGCGGATCAAGCTGCTCCCACCCTCCTCAGCATTCGGAACGTAGCCAAACAGTTTGGAAAGAACCCAGTGTTGCGGGACATTTCGCTCGAGGTCGCGGAAGGCGAATTTCTTACGATCCTGGGGGAAAGCGGCTCAGGGAAGACGACGTTGTTGCGGATTATTGCGGGCTTTGAGAGCGCCAGCGCAGGCGAAGTTTGGATGGGCGAAGAACGGCTGGATCGCCTTCCACCCTACCGGAGGCTTGTGAATACGGTGTTCCAGCACTATGCACTGTTTCCGCACCTTACCGTCGAGCAGAACGTGGCGTATGGACTGCGCGTGGCCAAGAGGCCCGAGGCGGAGATCGAATCCCGGGTCGCCGAAGCGCTCGACAAAGTGAAGATGTCGGCGCACGCCAAATCGAAGCCGTCCAAGATCAGCGGAGGCCAACAGCAGCGGATCGCGCTGGCGCGCGCGCTGGTAAACCGTCCGCGACTGCTGCTGCTCGATGAACCGCTCTCGGCGCTGGATGCGAACTTGAGGCGGCAGATGCAGGTGGAATTGAAATCGCTGCAGCGCGAAGTCGGCATTTCATTCATCTTCGTGACCCACGATCAGGAAGAGGCGATGGTCATGTCGGATCGCATCGCACTGCTGCGATCGGGTGAACTGGAGCAGGTGGCCTCGCCTCGCGAAATATATGGCCGCCCCGCCACGGCTTATGCGGCGCAGTTTATCGGGCACACGAATCTGCTGCAGGGCCAGGTCCGGGGCGGAGCTGTGCGCTGCGGTTGCTTGACGTGGTCAGCCACGATTGCGGATGGAACGGCGCTTTTTTCGCTTCGACCGGAGAACCTTCGGGTGGTCGCGGGAAAAACAATCGCTGCCGGCAGCGTGCGGGTGCGAGGGAAGGTTCGCCACCGGGCATTTCATGGCGCTACGGAGTTGATTCGTGTGGAGTGCGGAGACGGGTTGGTGCTGGTTGCGCGGACTCCGGGCAATGACGGCGTGCTCGACGAAGTAGAGCTTGAGTTTTCCGCGGTGGATGCAGTCCGGGTCCGCGAGTCTCCTGAAAGACTGTGATGTTTTCCCGAGCCTACAAAGTCGCGGTCGCGGTGCCTCCACTTCTGTGGGTAACGGTGTTTCTGCTGGTTCCGTATCTGCTGATGTTCTGCTATAGCTTCTGGTCCGTCTCCGCGTCGCAGACCATCCAGCATTCGTGGAACTTCGACAACTACCTACAACTGCTGCGGGTCGACGTTTATTGGCAGACGCTGCTGCGTTCGATGTGGATCGCCGTTCGAGTGACGGCATTGTCTTTGCTGCTGGGTTACCCTCTGGCGTATTTTCTTTCTTTTTATGCGGGAAAGAAAAAGGATCTGCTGTATCAGTTGGTAATCATTCCGCTGTGGGTCAGCTATCTGGTCCGGGCTTATGCGTGGAAGACGATCCTGGGTTCGGATGGTGTGCTGAATACTCTGCTGCAGTACGTCCACCTGACGAAGCATCCGCTGGAGTTCTTGCTGTACAGTCCGTTTGCCGTGGTTTTGACCCTGACGCACATCTATACTCCGTTTGCATTTCTTCCGATCTACGCGGCTCTTGAGCACATTCCGCGAAATCTTGTGGAAGCGTCGCATGACCTGGGCGCAACTCCTGGGCAAACGTTCTGGAAGGTGATCTTTCCGCTCTCCATTCCCGGAGTGCTGGCTGGGGCGACCTTCGCCTTCGTGCTTAGCCTGGGCGATTTTCTTGCACCGTTGCTGCTGGGCGGGCCGAGCGGCATCATGATTTCAAACATTGTGGTCAGCTTGTTTGGCGCGGCCTATAACTGGCCGTTAGGTGCGGCAATTTCGCTGTGCATGCTCGTGCTGGTGGTAGGACTACTTTTCTTTTCAGAACGACTGGAAAAGAAATGGAGTTTCTCGTGAGCGAAGCCAAATTGATTTCGGGCTCGCGTTGGCTGCTCCTCCATGCCGTGGCCGTGTTCGCGTTCCTGTACTTGCCGATCGCTGTTCTCATCGTTTATTCGTTCAACAGTGAGGGTGTGGGCGGATTTCCGCCTCATCATCTGACGCTGGGGTGGTATCGCACACTTTTTGCGGACGGGCCCATCTGGGATTCAGTGCTGAACAGCCTGCAGGTCGCGTTGGCGGCGATGGCAATCTCGCTGGCATTTGGAGTGCCGGCGGCCCTGGCGCTGGAACGGGCACAGTTTCCGGGGAAAGCCTTGTTCCGCCGGTTGGTGCTTTTGCCCTTGATCTTGCCGGGCATCATTACGGGACTTTCGCTGCTCATGCTGTTCAATGTGACAGGAACCAAACTCAGCCTGGTGACGATTGTTCTGGGACACGGGACGGCATTGATTTCGGTGGCAACGACGGAAGTGTTCGCGGGACTACAGAAGCTCGACCGGGCACAGGAGGAAGCTTCGCTTGATCTCGGAGCAAATTACTGGCAAACCTTCTGGCGTATCACGGTTCCGAATCTGAAGCTTCCGATTATTGGCGCGGCGCTGCTCATCTTCACGCTGTCCATGGACGAGATTGCGGTCAGCTTCTTCCTGATCGGGCGCGACAACACTTTACCGCTGGAAATCTGGGGACGATTGCGGCGTGGCATCACGCCGGAGATCAACGCCGTGTCGACGATCATCTTCGCGTTTTCTCTGGTCGCAATTGTGTTCTGGTATCGCCTGCGCATGCGCGGCGAATCGGCGGCGGAAGCGGGCACAGAACTGGTCGGAGCCGTGGAGGAAGAAGCCGTATGAGCGCCAATCGCAGGGACTTTATCAAGTTTGTGGTGGCGGGAGCGGTAACGGCGGGGTGTCCCATTGATCTTTCACTGGTGGCGCAGGCGGGCGGGCCCACCAGCCCAAGTGCAGACGTGGATGGCGAAGATAATCGAATCTGCCACCAGGTGCGCGACGGCAAGGTGTTCGCGCGGCCCGCGGCTTCGGCGCGGCACGATGTTGTGATTGTCGGTGGCGGTCTGAGCGGGTTGGCGGCCGCCTATCGTCTGCAGCAGCGCGATTTTTTATTGCTGGAAAAGGAACCGCACTGGGGCGGCAATGCCTATGCCATGGAATATGAAGGCTCACCGTACTCTACCGGGACGGCATTCTTATATGAAGACGACGAATATGCATTTCATTTTGCCAAAGAGATTGGCCTGAATCCTCTCCCTATCAATAGTCCGGACGCCAGCATTATTCGAGGCGAACTCGTCCCCGACACATGGGGCGAAGGTCTCGATAAGCTGCCCTATCCTTCGTCGGTGCGCGAGGCTTTCAAACGATTCAAGAAAGAGATGCTGGCGATTGATCTGGAAAAACGCGGCAAGGAGTTTTCCAAAAAGCCATTTGTCGAATTGATGACCTCCTATCCCGCAGAGCTCAAGCAGTGGTGGGATGCCTACGGGCCCTCAAACTATGGAGCGGAGACCGACCAGGCAGCCGCACTGGTCGGGATTCTTGAACTGCAGAGCATGGCGCGAGAGAGTCGCGCAGATGATCGCTACACCTGGCCCGGAGGCTTGGGTGCCGTTACGAAAAAGGTGGCGAACACTCTTCAAGAAAAATATAAAGACCGCATGCGCACCGGCGCCGTGACCGTGGCCGTTGTGCCCGGGAAAGAAGAAGTGCAGGTCACTTACCTGCTGGGTAGTGAGTTGAAGACCGTAACCGCTAAGGTCGTGATCATGGCAACGCCCAAGTTCATCACGAGGCGCATTGTCCAGGGACTCTCCGATAAGCAAAGCGACGCGATGCATCAGATTCGCTATATACCGTATGCCGTGGTGAACCTGATCTTCGATAAGCCGGTGTTTAACTCCGGCTATGACACATGGTGTCCGGGGAACAGTTTTACCGATGTCGTGGTCGCCGACTGGGTGATTCAGAAACAGGCGGGCTACGCGCAGAAGGTGAATATTCTCAGTTGTTACACGCCGATGGCTGAACAACAGCGGAGCTCTCTCTTGACTGAGAGCGGAGCGCGCCAGATCGCGGGGAATGTGCTGAACGACTTTCAGAAGCTGATGCCCGGGTTGAATGTCGATCCGGGCGAGGTGCACATCTTCCGGCGAGGGCATCCCATGTATATGTCGACGCCCGGGCTGTACACCGAGGTTCAGCCGCTGGCGCGTCATGCCATGGATCGCATCTTTTTCGCCAACACGGATTCCGAAGGTCCGGAATCGACCGCCGATGAAGCGATCCATGCGGCGCAACGCGCCGTTAAAGAGGTGGAAGCGCGGCTGGCTGGAAGACCGGTTCCCAGGCAAAAGGCAGTGGCAGGCTAATGCTGGTTACTTCCCTTCTTCGTTCCTTTTGAAAGAAATGTCGACCGCCTTTTCGCACCGAAGTGCGACGTAATCTCCTGAGAAACCTCCGCGCATAGTAAAGTTATAGACAGGGACGTTGCGGCGGGAGATCCGGCAGCGTGGGCTTCTCAATCCGAGCCGTAATAAAGGAAAAATCATACTTTGAGTTTGAGCATTCGCAACATCGCCATCATTGCGCACGTGGACCACGGCAAGACTACGCTGGTCGACGCCATGCTGCAGCAAAGCGGGACTTTTCGCTCGAACGAGCACCATGTTGAGCGGGTCATGGACTCGAACGAACTGGAGCGCGAGCGCGGCATCACGATCCTGGCCAAGAACACCGCCATCTTCTATCACGACGTGAAGATCAACATTGTGGATACGCCCGGCCACAGCGATTTCGGCGGCGAGGTGGAGCGGGCACTGAAGATGGTGGACGGCGTGATGCTGCTGGTCGATGCCAGCGAAGGTCCGCTGCCGCAGACGCGCTACGTGCTGAGCAAGGCGCTGGAGGCGAAACTGCCGCCCATCGTGGTAATCAACAAGATCGACCGGCCGGATGCGCGTCCGCAAGAAGTGCTGAACGAAATCTATGACCTGTTTATCGATCTTGACGCAAAGGAAGATCAGCTCGATTTTCCGGTCCTGTATACGAACGCGAAAGAAGGGACTGCGTCGACCGACATAAAAGGCGGAGGGGAGGATCTCCGGCCGCTGTTTGATGCGATCCTCAAGACCACGCCGCTGCCTCAGGGGGATCCAGCCGGGCCGCTGCAGATACTGGTTGCAAACCTTGATTACAGCGATTATCTCGGCCGCCTGGCGATCGCGCGTGTGTTCAACGGAACCATGTATACCGGCGAAGACGTGGTCATTGCCAAGCGCGACGGATCGTTTCAGAAAATCAAGATCACAAAGTTATTTTCTTTCTCCGGCCTGAAGCGAACCGACATCACGGAAACCGTTTTGGGCGACATCGTCGCGGTGGCCGGGGTGGAAGGGATCACCATCGGCGAGACCATCACGGACGCGGAGAATCCGGCGCCGCTGCCGCCCATCGTGATCGATGAGCCGACCATTGCGATGACTTTTACGGTGAATACTTCGCCTTTCGCGGGACGAGAAGGAACCTATGTCACCTCGCGAAACCTGCGCGATCGTCTGGCGAAAGAGCTGCTCACAAATGTTTCCTTGCGGGTGGAGGAGATGGGCACCACCGATTCGTTCAAGGTGCTGGGGCGCGGCGAATTGCAGCTTTCGATCACCATCGAGATGATGCGGCGCGAGGGCTATGAACTGATGGTGGGCAAGCCCGAGATCGTCACCAAACGGATCGATGGAAAGTTGATGGAACCGGTGGAGCATCTCACGGTGGACGTGCCGGAAACTTTCGTCGGTGTGGTCATGGAGCAGTTGGGATCGCGCAAGGGCGAAGTTACGAATATGCACAACCACGGCTACGGCAGGGTGCGGATTGAATTCCGCGTGCCCAGCCGCGGGCTGATCGGCCTGCGTAGCCAACTGCTGACCGACACCCGCGGCACCATCGTGATGAACTCGTTGTTCGACGGATACACGGAATGGCAGGGAGAAATTCCGCACCGGCTAACCGGAGCGCTGATCGCCGACCGGTCCGGCGTTTCGACAGCCTATGCGCTGTGGGGTTTGCAGGAACGAGGAGAGCTTTTCGTCGGTCCGGGGGTTGAATTGTACGAGGGAATGATTATCGGCGAAAACGCCAAGGACGACGATCTCGACGTCAACGCTGTGCGGGAGAAGAAGCTCACCAACATGCGAGCTTCGACGGCCGACGAGGCGATTCGACTCGTCCCCTTCAGGAATTTGAATCTGGAGCAAGCGATCGAATTCATCGCGGATGATGAATTCGTGGAGATCACTCCGAAGTCGCTGCGGCTGCGGAAGAAGGTCCTGCAATCGAACCAGCGCAAGAAGAAGGCGATGGCGGCGGTAGAAGAAGGTTAGGGCTGGTGAAGGACGGCGGTGAATCCCGGGAATCCCGAAGCAAGTCGCTGCGAATGTTTCTGGTCCCCTGCAGCTGCGGCACAACATTCGCGGTCCCTGAGGACTATGACCGCCGCAGCACGTCATGGAGCCGTTATTTGATCTGCCCGGGTTGCGGCAAGCGGCATGATCCCAAGAACCGGCTGTTGCAGGTCGGGTACCACCGCGAGGGATATTGGCAAGTCGACGAGTGCTAAGCGATTCCGCGTTGCGTCGGATTTGACATTCGCGATTTGACCGGGCTGATTTGACAAACCTGCTATACTTCTGGCCGCATTCGACTGTTCGCCAGCTCCGGTCTCGATTTTCAGGAAGGTGTCGCCGACCTGCCAGTCCGCCGCATTGAGCTCGCACTTCGACAGCTCAATGCAGAGGCAGATGCGTGAAGAATATCTTTGTAGGAAACTTGAGCTTTAACACGTCGGAAGATGAGCTGCGGCAGATGTTCGAGCCGTTCGGGCAAGTCGACCGAGTCAGCATCATGACCGATCGCGATACGGGACGCTCGCGCGGCTTCGGCTTCGTGGAAATGGCCAGCAACGAAGACGGAGAAAAAGCCATAACCGCACTGAACGGGTCGCAGGTGGGCGGACGCACGCTGAATGTGAATGAGGCGCGTCCCAAGACCGAGCACGCGGGGGGCGGTGGGCGCGATCGC
>Ga0181525_10004800_pt1 | contig 10244 bp, 9 predicted proteins | sample PEATcosm2014_Bin_48_FD_121100 | JGI IMG/M metagenome (GOLD analysis project Ga0181525, IMG submission 121100) | Peatland microbial communities from MTU Mesocosm Facility, Houghton, MI, USA - PEATcosm2014_Bin06_10_metaG | ecosystem: Environmental > Terrestrial > Soil > Wetlands > Peat | place...
AAAGAATCCCGGACTCACCATATGGCTGCCGAACCTTCAGCGTACCCACTACCTTCCAGCCTTTACCGACGACCTTCATCAACCCCTCGTGATACGGGGGAACTATACGAGTAAGTTCCTATACCCCCGTCCTGCGGACGATGTGGAGCTCGCCATGCATCTTGACCCGAACTCTGCCACAAGTTCGACGCAAAAGCCAACCGGTCCGATGCAGCTGATGCGTCGCGTCAAAAATCAGGATCCCGGAGGCTCCTACTTCTATTCCGAAAACGGAGACTGCTCCGGTATAAAAACAAACTTGGGAAGCTTCCGGGTTGCCGTACCGCTCCCGAATGAAATTTGGGCTTCCAGCCCTACTGCGGGCGCGGCCCGCATAGTAGATCATGGAACAAGCAAACAGGAAGGGGAGTGCGCCCAATGGGGCCACGACTGCGATTACGCTACGAAAATAGTGCTGCGATACACGGATGTGAACCTTACAACATTCAACATCGACGGGACTTGCAAAGGAAAGAAATGCACCAACATGGGGAGTGGTCTTCCCTGGGGAGGGAGCAATGCATCTTCGGAACTGATCGGTTCTGAGGTCCAAATCGAATTGAGCGCGCCACCAAAACCAATTGAGATCGGCAGTGATGAGGCTCATGCCAAAAGAGCATTTCGGGCGGAGAGCAGACTCGCGGGAAGGCCCCGCGATCTAAAATGGCAAGACGATCCTGATGATGTCAAACATAGTAATTCCGGCGACGTAAAACCAGACGTAAAACCAACGTTGTACAATCTTCCGCTGCGCGTCGCGTGCCAGGCCCCATCGACCGTCATATGTAAAACGCAACCAACCGACTCAAAAGCCGCTTCGGCCTGCCCAAAGTAGAGCACGAGCGCAAGGGCTCGGGAGCTAATCCCGAGCCCTCAGCTTGCCTGCTTAAATAATGCTTTAGCTGGAAGGAAATAGTTCGAAGGTAGTTTCCTAATTCGTCGGAGCCCCGCCTTGAGATTCCCCGAGCAGCCGCTTCGCCGCATTCGCCCACTCTCCCGCCGGATCAAGTTGCAAATAACGTCGCCAATCGGCGACTGCTTCAGAATATTCCTTCAACTGCTGATAAACCTCCGCCCGATTGAATAGAGCCACCAAATCGTTGGGACTCTTGTCCAATACCGCATTCAAAGAATGCAGGGTGAGAGCATAGTCAGCAGCTTGTTGTACAGGGTCGCGTGCGGTGCCGGCGCGTTCGAAGTAGGCGGTGGCGAGGTCGAGCTGGAGCGAGGCATCCTGGGGGCGCAGGGCTGCGGCTTGCTGAAGAGCGTCGATCGCAAGCTGAGCATGGCCCTCGAACAAATCGGCGCGAGCCTTGGCCTGTAGCCATCCGGCATCTTGGGGATGTCTGGCCAAGCCGCGTGCGATCTGGGCTTCTGCTTCTAGAAGCTGCGGCGGTTCGTCCATTCTTGAGCGGCTTGGGCCACTTTCTCCGCGCTCTTGCCGGACTGGGCCGTACGCGGCTCCGGGAAAGCGAAGGTCGATGGGCCGCTGCTCAGAATAAGCTTGCGCGATCAGTTGGTTGGTGGACGACAATGACGGCGACGAGCGCTCAATCCAAATGGCGCCGCCAACAGCGACGACCGCGGCGGCAGCCACCGGGGCGGCCCAGAGAGTCCAATTCGCGAGAGACCAACCAGCAAGAGGCCAGTGGGCAGATGGACGAGTCTCTTTTTCAGTCAATCTTCCCGGTTCCGTCTTGCTGCCTGGAGTCGCAACTTTCTCGCCCGCCGGTGCCACTGATGCCGCGGTCATCTTGCGCGCCAAGGCCCGTTGCCACTCGGCGCCAGCGCTCGGCAACTGACGAATAAACTCTTCCTCTTCGGCAGAAATTTCGGGATCCAAGTCCTCGGTGGCGGCTCGCAACAATGGACCACAGTAGTCGCAGCGAGAAGCATGTTCCAACATGGGTTTGGCCTCGGCGGCGGGCGAGACGCCACCAGCTATTGCCGTCCATTTTTCTTCTGCCGGACAGTCGCGCTTGCGCTCTGCTGCCACGGGACTCACCATGCTCCGAAGTCTGGCCTGCACAGAACGATGGTTGCGCAATCGAGGTCCACACACACCGCAGCCCTCGGCATGCGCCTTCGCCTGATCCCGATTGGGGTCGGCACCGGCAGCTTGCCACGCGGACTCCGTCTCCTGAGCCAAGCCTGCTAACTCATCCGGGCTGAGGTGGCTTTGTGGATCTCTCGACAACTTTTGCTCTTACCTCCTATAACGTTTTTGGGGGGCCGATGCCTTTGCCGCAGGCCGCTTCCATCAATGCTCGCCGCACAGCCGCTCCCGCACGCAGCGCGTCAGGCGGCTGATCACGCTCTCTACCCCCTTCACCTTCAATGAGATCGATGGTAGGCGCGCAATCGCTGCCGCACTCACGCCATCCCGATAATAGAGCCAGAATATCGTGCGATCCCGCTCTCGCTCCACACCTCCAATGCAGGAAGATAGGGCCCGTTCCACTTCGCCCAACTGGAGATTCCGAAAAACATCTTCCGCTGGACGATTTGTCGCGGCGGCGTCCGCGACTGCCGTGCTCTCGTCGATCGAAGCCTCAGGTTGGCCCGATCCATGTTTTTGCGAGTGCCGGGTGCGAAAGTAATCGTTAACTAAGTTCGCGGTTATCACCGCCAGGAATCCGTAAAACGCCTCCGGATGTTGCGGCTTGAATGCACTGAGAAGCCGGCGGCGGCCAGCGTATATCTTGAGAAAGGTCTCCTGGATCATGTCATCCACTAATTCCGGAGAATCACTACCCCATCGTCTGGCGGTTCGCCTGACGACTGCAGCGATCAGGCCATGAAAACGCCGAATGAATTCTTCCCAGGCCGCTGGGTCGTCGCCCTCGGCACATGCCTTGATGAGTTCTTCCAGGGACATAGAGTCGCGGCTAACCTACGAGATTCTGAATTTTATCGTAGTTACTTTCTGTGGAGCATAAAAACGTTGACTGTCGCGCGCCACCTAGATCAACTCATCATGTCCTGAAAAATGGGCGAATTGGCAAAATCGGCCTCTCCTAATATAAGGAAGGAATATTCATCGACCACACCGGTCAGTCGCTGTTCGGGGGTGATACGAACTTGCCTCCAATATCACTAAAAGGGAAATGGGAACTTTTCGCGTCTTGAGTAGTTAGAAGCGCCGAGCGTTTTCTTGTCCTTGCTCTGCTGAAATGAGGATCTGTTCTTGAAACGAGAAGGCACATGGGGAACCGCCGCCGTGATCGCCATATTGGCGGTTGTCGGTATTTCCACCCACACTCCGAGCACCATTGGAGGCGGAGGTCTCCACGAGGGTGCAGCAAAAAGTGCCCCAGCTTCTCTTCGCAAGAAAAGCCAAGACTTGGAGCCGGGAGTGTGCACGGACCTCGAAGACTTACTGCGTTCCTTCTTGGGAACAGACCAAAATAATTTCACCGCTCCAGATTCCTGCTATGCGACCGTTGCAACCAGGAAAATAAACGTCAAGAGCGAGCTTAGAACTAAAGCGTCCCATTTGACGTTCGTCATAGCCACCGTTCCCGATCCTCTACACACCCATTTCGCCCTGCTGTTTGATCGCTTCGGCGAGGCCATTCAGCAAGCCGGACAGGACGAGGGTTTTGTCTACGATTCTTCCTGGCTCCCGTGGGAGACCGAGGAACAGACCTTCACCCATCTGAGCGATCAGGATGAGGCCGATGATCGCGAAGAGTCCCGCGAAGATCAGCCGGGCGTGATTCTATTCCGAAGAGATACAGCAGATTCAAACGTTTCCAAAGAAGGGGAGGTTGGATTTAAGGATGGTCTGGCGGTCTTTATAGTGGGCGAGGAAGCCACGAGCGGCATACATCGCTTGCAATTTGAACACGCGATCGAATGGGTCTCGAGGTTGGGCGGGTCATCCTTATCGATCCTCGGCCCATCTTTTTCCGGATCTTTTTCGTCACTTGCCCAGTTGCTTTCAAGCGACAAAGTTCACCGGGATTTGAACTACGCTGCGTATAACCCCAAGTCTTTAAATATCTTCAGCGGGGACGCCACCAGCAATTTGGCCGTGGAAAGGTTTACGACGATTTCGAGCGCCAATAAGCGGCTGACGAACTGGAATATCTCCTTTCATAGTTTCGCAGCCAGCGACGACGAGGTTCTGGGGGATTACTGCCGGTATCTGAACTCCTTGAACTCGACCTCTTCCAAGGATGCGAATTCTAACGATGCGAGGGTCGCATTTATTTCAGAAGACGAGACCGCGTATGGCTCGTCTTACAACCGGCCTGTCAACAATCCGGAAGATGAAACGACGTGCCCGCACGTCCTCCGTCTCTATTATCCTCGCGACATTTCAGCGTTGCGCGCCGCATACCAATCGCAATCGATTTTCACATCTGAATCTCCACAGCCGGCAAATCGTCCAAGGAGGAATTTGCCGAGCAATTTGGCAGATCCTGCCAATGAAGTCGACGACACAATCCCCTCGTTTGCGGGAAGTCAAACGCCGCTTTCGGAGGAATCAGTTCTGCTAGGCATTGTGGGCGCGCTCAAAGCCCATCACTCCCAATATCTGATACTACGATGCAGTAACACGCTTGATCCTCTGTTCCTGAGTGAGTTCTTTCGGCGCATGTATCCCGAAGGGAGAGTTGTCATCGTCGGTTCCGATCTCTTGTTCCTGCGGGAACGCGGCTCGACAGGAATCAGCGGGAATACGATGCTATCCAGTTATCCCCTATTACCTTGGGGCCAGGACTGGACAAGGTGGGCCGGTCCTGCGAGCGCGCAGAACGCAAGTGCACCCCACATTCATCGCGTCTTTGGTGAAGACTCAGTCGAAGGAACCTATATCGCCGCTCGCTTCTTATTACATGCATCACTGGGCGCATTCACCGAGCAGCAGATAAGGTCTCTTGACTCCACGAGTGGAGCGTTTCTCCCGGCGAATCCTTCTCCGGCCAATTTCGAGCTTCCGGACTATGCCGTTCCTTTTTGGCTGGCTCCGGAAAATTGCAAGGCGGCGGCGAGCAGTGCAGAATCCAATCCCACACGGGATCACAAAATAGACTCATCCTGTGACCAATACTTGCGGCCGGCGGTTTGGCTCTCAGTCTTAGGAAGGGATAGTTTCTACCCAGTGGCTGCATTCGCAAACGGCGATCAAGCGGTCTCGGCGCATCCTCCGGAGGCGAATGACCAATCCAAAGCCGGGCCCCGACAATGGCTGCAATTGTGGACGATGCCTCTGTCGATGATTTGCTGCTGGCTGGTTGTGGTTGTTCTTGCTCTGTTTCACGCCGCTTGCTGCCAGTGGCCCTCGTTCACCAGGAAACCCGCCTTCCGAGCCCACTTCGCCATGGCGACTCATCCTTACGGTTTGAGCCCGTGGCGTCATCGCATCTTCATCGCCATCGGAGCAGGTCTTTCTGGAACGGCAGGTGTCGTCTGCGCTCTGGGCTGCGGCGTTTTTTCCAGGACTCCCGTACCATTCATGTATCGCTCCTGGACAATGACCTGTTTTCTGGCGACCTCTCTGGTCGCGCTGTTGGCAGTCACTGCGAATCATGCCGCAGCTATAAGGCTCAAGAACGACGAGTCCGAGGGCGAGACCCATGCGTCTGCGGATTGGCTGACCTGGCAGGCGGCTTTGCCGGTTCTCATTTTCCTGATCGTGATGGCATTGTCTTACGGGTTCTACGTCCGGCCTATTGAAGAGGGCCTTATGCCAGCCAATCGCATTCCTGGCTACTGGCGGGCGATGAACATGACTAGTGGCGTGTCCCCGATCGTTCCTTTCCTGTGCCTACTGGGGGGGTTATACGTATGGTTCTGGTGTTCCCTTCACGGCCTGGCGCTTTTCGGCCCAGACCGCCCGCGGCTTCCCCAGAGCTCAGAACTACAGCTGAGGGAGACCGCAGACCACGATGCCGAACAGAAGAATTCTGCAGCACACAACGTGGTGCTACGAATGTTCAGCCAGGAGGACGCCGCGGATGGTACCGAGCAGTTTGCGTTGCCTGGATCCCGCGACCCTGCGATTCTTGCTGCCGTCATTTTTTCGGTGATCCTGGCACTTCTCTGGAAATTCGGAACCCCGATTCGAAGTCTGGGAGCTACGGGGTACGGAACCGTTTTCTGCGGCTGGCTCGGCCTGTGCTTCAGCCTCATGTTGGCTGAAGCGTGGCAACTATTGAGAACATGGAGCAGGCTGAGGCAGCTTCTGGTTTTTCTAGATCGCCTGCCGCTTCGCCGCACCTTGCAGGCTCTGCGCGGTTTTTCCTGGGGATCAATCTGGAAAATGGGCGGCAACGTACTGGAGGTGCGGTATAAGCTCTTGTCGCGGCAAGCGGAGAGCCTGAATCACCTACGAAAGTCGCTGGACGATCTTCCGCAACGGGCCGGCGATGAGGATTCCCTTGCCGCAAACAAGTGCATCACGGCCGCCAAGAATACGCAGGTGGCCCTGAAGGTATTCGCTTCCTGGTATTCGAAAAAATATAGCGACGCGAACGCCGGCAGTCTTCAATTACTAGAAAACTTCCAAACCAGCGTCGCGACTCTGGCTGGAAACCTGCTAACCAACATTCTGATTCCCGCCTGGCACAAGGAATCACGTTCGTTGATCGTCGAACCTTCGGATTCCGACAAAGACTCCCCGAGCAGATCCATCAGCGTGCCGTACTCGGATGTTCCAGCGCACGTGCGCAACGCCGAAGAACTGGCGTGCCTTCCCTATCTAGGCTTCGTGCAGAACATGCTGGGGAGGATACGCACGCTGGTTCTAGGCATCATCTGCCTCTTCGTGTCGGCGACGCTGTCGCTCGCCTTCTATCCATTCGATCCGCGCAACTTAATCAGTGGAGTGATGATTCTTATGTTCATCGTGCTCGGCGGAGTGATCTGCTACGTCTACGCAGACATGCACCGCGATTCCACTCTGAGCCATATAACCAACACGAACCCCGGCGAATTGGGCGGTGATTTCTGGTTCAAACTGATTGGCCTGGGAGTCGGCCCGGTACTCGGCTTGTTGGCCACCGTATTCCCAGGAATCGCAGACTTTCTGTTATCGTGGGTCGAGCCCGGCCTGGCGTCGCTAAAGTAACTACTTTACCAGCGAGGATGTTTACGGGCCGTCTCTTACATCTTAACCTCCGCAAAATCGCCGCCCCTACGATCAAGGGATCAAGGTTACAAATCTGAGTGACATCTGTCATCAAGCGGCGAACGTGCCAGAGCATCCGGTCCCTCACCGTGGACGCCTGGCATCATTACAAAAAGTGAAGCAATAAACGAATCTGCGTATTCACAAGATCCCGAAGGCATTAGATGTGACCGGGCTTGATGATGACTTCAAGCGGGTTTCGGAGGCCGCGGCAGAGTTGGGTCACGGCAGACGTTTTCATTGCTCAATAAGCTATTTTCCAAGTTCGCTCATCCGACGACACTGGCATAAATTCCGCCACGGTCGAGGGAATCGAGGCGGATGATGTGCCACTAGAGATGTTCTTGATTGACGGGTTGATGCAGCTATTAGGCCGCTTACGATGATTCGTTTGTTAAAACTCTTTTCGGGAATTGTTGGGAGAGGTCTGGTACAGTAGTCAGCCCATCCGGCTTCGTCGACATCGTTCTCCCCAATCGGAGGTTTCCTAGATCAACGCCCTTGCTGCGCCGACTCCTGTTTAGCCTCTGCCCTGATCTGCTCGTATACCTGCTTCCTCAGAAACTCCGCCACGACCTTCGCAAAGGCTGGATCGTTCATATAGCGAGCGAATATCTCCTGGTTCTGGTCCATGCGGTCGATGAACTTGCCTTCCAGGGCCTTGTCGAAGACGTACTTGAAGTTCTCCAGTGAATTGACCATCTATGAGATTGCGTGCGGCATGGACGAGGACCGCGCCGGCATGTTCTACGGCAACGTCTGGAAGAAGGTCATCATCGACCGCCCTGAACTTTGGATTGGAATTCGCTCCGACCCAACGTTTCCCCAACGGGGTATATCGCTCGGAGGAAAAACGGGTAGTGTCCTAGTTTGACAAATTAGGACACTGCCGAAAAACGTACTTCCTTGATAGAACCTGAAGGCGCCCCCCAGTTGCACGCCAGCTGCGGTCGCGCGAGCGAGAGCGTCGGGGAATATCGACAATTTGATGCCGACCATGATGTTTTTTTTGACTACAAACGAGAACACCCAAAATATATTGTTCCCCGCGTCGTTCTAGCGCTCTCCCTGTAGTGGGTCACACTAAAGCACCACTATCCGCTCTCCCTGTCGAAGATTTGCTGTTGCGTGTGGCGCGGGCGTCCCTCGCCCGCAGCCCAGGTCGCCCCAAGCTTTTGCGCTCCCGTTTGCCCTCTCGTGGCGCGAATACATTCTCGTTACCACGGCCTTTTCCTTGACGCAGGGCGTATAATGTTCCCGTTTTCCGGCCCCGGAATTGTCCCGACATTGACCCCACGCGACTTCCCCTGCGTGAGTGCAATTCATTAAGGAGTGACCATGCCCCCTCAGAAGCGGGAAGAGCTCCGTGTTGTGCAGGGCGATAAGTGGGAAGTTGTAGGAGCCAAGTCCACGCGCTCTCGTCGACGCCTGCAGTTTACTTCCGACGACACGTTCCTGAACCAGATCACAAAGTCGGGTCGCCTTACCACCGTTGATGTCAAAACCCTGCGTTCCCAGCCGAGGCGCGGAGTTCCGTCAACGCTCGACTTGGAGATGGAGGCCGACCCGGACGCCGTCTATCTGGTCATGGCCCGGCACGAGTCGGGAGCGATTCGTTTTTGTCCGGCCCTCGCAGATTGAACGGCGCAGCGCTGCGCGCGGCATGCTCTGCCTCACTTGGACCAAATCGCCGAACGGCTCACCTCCACTCAGTCCAGAGATCCGAATCGTACTGTCGTCAATCCGAAATCTGCTTGGCGGTAGCAAAAGGACGGTCTGTATAGCCAATGGCTTTGGCAAAGCGCAACGCCGCTGTGGCAATGCTTGCCTCGCTGTCATAGCAGAGGTCGGGGCCGCTATTGGACTAGAGAAGATCCCCGTTTTCCGAACGAGTCAGAGTATTGATTTCGGACGAAGGAAAGGGGAAAAGGGATGTCGAAGAGCAGGCACACGGAAGCGGAGATGATCGGATGATCGGGGCACCAAAGCAACTGGAAGCGGGGTGCAAAGCGGAGGACGGGCGCGGGGAAGTGGGTGAGTGCACCAGTGTAGGACGTGGTGTCGATAGGCGGATCAGCCATAATGTTGGCGGCGGATATTTTGGGGGATCGTAACTGTCGACATCTCAAATCCGTCTCAACCCCAGCAGATTATTCAGACAGTCGAGTAATTTCGATTCATTGCCTATGCCGTAGGCGTATTGGAGATCGGTGTCAAGAGGCGCTGGGCGGCGGATTGAAAAAAGAATTCTGTCGCCCTGGCTCAGATTGGTGGCTGTTCTGGTGGCTGTTGCCGACTGCCTCAGGTGCACTATAATGCGCTTCGGTGCAGAGGGCCGCGCTCAGCCACAATTCCGGAGAAGCCCGATTCCACTGGGCTTTTCATCGAGTTGCGTTCCGGTGCTTCTTGGTGCTCAAACACGGCAGAAGAGGCAAAACTCATTATGAGTCGCTCTAACCGCTGAGCTACGGGCCCGGATTTACTCACGTAAAACATTCTACAGCACCAAGTTGAGGGCGCCGGAAGGCGCGACGGCTGCGGCGTCCAGGCCCGGCGGATTCGTTTGCTACTTCGAGAGACCGGCCAGGGCTTCGCGGAATATTGCATCGAATGAGGCTGGCTTCTCGGCTCTGCCCGCGCCCTTGACTATGTTCGCCAGCACCTTCTCGGCTGCGGCGCGCTGGTAGCCTAAGTTGACCAGGGCGGAGAGAACATCTTCTTCGGTGGCGCTCATCGCGGGCATGGTTGGCGCCGATACGCCGGTGACAGCCGGCAGTTTGTCCCGCAGCTCCAGTACCATGCGCTCGGCGGTTTTTTTGCCGATGCCGGGGATTTTAGTGAGCCGCATGAGGTCGTTGCCGCGAATCGCTACCGCCAGTTCGTCGGCCGCCATCCCGCTCAGGATGGTGATGGCTAGTTTTGGTCCGATGCCGCTGACGGTGATCAGCTTCTCGAATAATTGCTTCTCTTCGGGACGGAGAAATCCGTAGAGTGCGATCAGATCTTCACGCACATGAGTGTGTACGTGCAGTGCGACTTCGGAGCCGCTGGCGGGCAATTCAGAAAA
>Ga0181525_10004803_pt1 | contig 10235 bp, 11 predicted proteins | sample PEATcosm2014_Bin_48_FD_121100 | JGI IMG/M metagenome (GOLD analysis project Ga0181525, IMG submission 121100) | Peatland microbial communities from MTU Mesocosm Facility, Houghton, MI, USA - PEATcosm2014_Bin06_10_metaG | ecosystem: Environmental > Terrestrial > Soil > Wetlands > Peat | place...
GAGGTGATGGCGGACGAAGAGAACGCCCAGTCCATCGCGCCCATTCTCGACGCCATGCGGCGCACGTCGGAGACCGCCAAAGCGGCCATCGAAAAAATTCTTGAGTCCCAGGGCACGATCGAAAAAAGAGCCGCACAAGCCGGCCGCTGACTATTCTTCGGAATCGGGGCCCGGTTCGTCGTCGGGGCCTTCTTCCGCCGGCACCGAATAGACGCCCTTCAGCCAGCGCGACAGATCGATATCGGCGCAGCGTTTCGAACAGAACGGCTTGAACTTCTCGGCCTGCGGCTTGCCGCAGATCGCGCATTTGCGCGTTTCAGGGGATGGCGCCGACATCGAATCCTTCGCGGGCGAATTCGCTGCGCGGTTCGAGCTGGACGCGGGCTGCGCCCTTGCGCGCCAGGCCCGAACGCACTTCTTCCCCATGACCTTCCAGCCACGCGACGATGTCGGGCGCCGCGCGGACGAGAATGGGTTTGCCGGGGGCTGCGGCCGCCTCGCGCTCGATCCGGCGCAGGACTTCGAAGGCGACGCTTTCCGTCGTGCGCGTGCGGCCGTGGCCGCGGCAGGGCCGGCAGCCTTCGGTCATGAGTTTGAACAGCGGATCGCGCAAGCGCTTGCGCGTGATCTCGACAAGACCGAACTCCGACATCGGCGAGATCTGCGTCGGCGTGCGGTCCTTTGCGAGGCTCGCGGCCAGAACGTCGAGAACCTTCTGGATATTGTCCGGCTCGTTCAGATGAATGAAATCGATCACGATGAGGCCGCCGATACCGCGCAGGCAAAGCTGCCGCCCGATCTCGTGGGCTGCTTCGAGATTGACCTTGAGGCTCGTCTCTTCGAGGCCCGTCGACGCGGTGAAGCTTCCGGAATTCACGTCGATCGCGGTCAGCGCTTCCGTGCCTTCGATGGTGATCCAGCCGCCTGCGGGCAACGGCACGCGCGGGCTCGTCAGCCGGTCGATCTCTTCTTCCAGGTCGTACATGTCGAAGAGCATTCCGGGCCCGGAGAAATATTCGATTTTCGATTCCGCATCGGGGATCGCGCGACGGCAATAGGCGCGTGCGGCTTCGAAGGCCGCGCGATCGTCGATCAGCACGCGCGTGGTCGACGCGTCGACCTCGTCGCGCATGGTGCGCTCGACGGGATCGAGATCGTGATAGAGCGTCGCCGGCGCAGTCGCACTTTGCCGGCGCGCCATCACCGGCCGCCACGCTTCGGCAAGTCTCTCCGCGTCTTCCTTCAGATCGGCGAGGCTCGCGGTCTGCGCGGCGCTGCGCAGGATATAACCCGCTCCCGGCACCAGCGTGCCGTTCGCAGCGCCCAGCATCGCTTCGCCCAGCGCAATCAGCCGCGCGCGTTCGCCTTCGTCTTCGATGCGTCGTGACAGTGCGATACCGGGCTGGTTCGGGACCATCACAAGGAGTCGCCCGGGAACGGTGACGTTCGCCGAAAGTCGCGCGCCCTTCTCGCCGATCGGATCTTTCACCACCTGGACGAGGATCTCTTCGCCTTCGCGAACGCAGTCGCTGATCTTGGGCGCGCGCTCGTCGTCGAAGCCCGGCAGGTCGGCAAGACAGCGCGCTTCGCGAGCGCCCAAAAAGCCCGAACGGTCGAAACCGACATCGACGAAAGCGGCCTGCATGCCGGGGAGCACGCGCTGCACGCGGCCCAGGATGATATTGCCGATGAGGCTATGGCCGTGACGGCCGTCGGCGCGTTTCTTCAGCGGCCCGTCTTCAAGCCCGATGATGCGCTCGAGAAAAATCTCCTGCAGCTTGCCGTCCTCGACGAGCGCAACGCGAATCTCACCGGCTCCTGCATTGATCAGGATTTCCTTTTTCATGGATCACATTCGTCGAATGACAGCGATGTCACGATATCACGAAATCGCGACGCCGCATCCCTTTAGAAGGCCGACCGTCTCGAGGAGCGGCAGTCCCACAACATTTGAATAAGAGCCGTTAACCTGGCGCACGAAAGTCTCGGCGCGGCCCTGGATGGCGTAGCCGCCGGCTTTGCCGATCCCCTCGCCCAGATGCACATAGGCGTCTATTTCGTCTTCGGTCAGTCTTTTGAATGCGAGGCGCGTCTCGACGAGCCGCGTCCGCAGAAGCCCCTCGCCCAGCAACGCAATCGCAGTAATGACAATATGTCGGCGACCCGAGAGCAGGCCGAGACAGTCCCGAACCTCCTTCTCCGTCTCCGCTTTCGGAAGGATGCGCCGTCCGCAGGCGACGACGGTGTCGGCCGCGAGAAAGAGGGCCGGTCCTTTGTCCCAAGCGGCTGCGACCGTCTCGGCTTTCGCGCGCGCCAGGCGTGAGGCATAGGCGCGCGGCAGCTCGCGGGGCCTGGGCGTCTCGTCGATGGCGGACGGCCTCACGGCCGCGGGCACGATCCCGGCTTGTGCGAGGAGCGCGAGCCGCCTCGGGCTCTCGCTCGCCAGCACCAAGGGCGGCGCAGGACTATTTGAAGCGATAGGTGATACGCCCTTTGGTGAGGTCATAGGGCGTCATCTCCACGAGGACCTTGTCGCCCGTCAGCACGCGGATACGGTTCTTGCGCATCTTGCCGGCCGTGTGCGCGATGATCTCGTGGCCGTTCTCGAGCTTCACGCGGAATGTCGCGTTGGGCAGAAGCTCGCTGACCATGCCTGGAAACTCAAGAAGCTCTTCTTTTGCCATTCGTCCTCTGGTGGCGATTTTGAGGGCCGGAGAATGCACCGAAAAGCCGGAAAAGCAAGGGAAAGGGGGTTCCCGTGCCTCTATCCCCCGATCTCCCGGCCATAACCACCGGCCGGCCCATCCCGCCCCGATCGGCGAGCCGCCATGGGGCTCGCCCACAAGAAGGATTCACCACAGAGGCACGGAGAACACGGAGAAAAAGATTCAACGCAGTGGGTTCGCGGTGGACGCTGTGGAACCGCGCGCGAAGCGCGCAGACATGTTCGTTGGAAAGAAGTGCTGCGCGCTGACGCGCGCGAAATCTCCTCTGCGTCCCCCGCGAACCCACTGCGACCACTGCGTTGAATCTTTTTCTTCTCCGTGCCTCCCGCCTACGCCATGGCTTCGGCGGACCAAGTGATTTTCTGGACCCGCCGTAGCTTTAGCGAAGGCGGGCCGTGGTGAATCTTTCTTAAGGCGCCGTCACGACCGCAGCGATTGACACCTCTCCTCGACTCATGCCAAATTTTTGGCATGACAAAAGGGAAGCCCTCCGAGCCGCAGGAGAAATCCGGCCACAGCCGCCGCGAGCGCGAGATTCTCGACGCGTTGTACAAGCTCGGCAAAGCCTCCGCCGCCGAAATCCGCGAGCAGATTCCCGATCCGCCGACCTACACCGCCATCCGCACGCATCTCTCGATCCTCGAGAAGAAAGGCCATGTGCGACACGTGAGCGACGGCACACGTTATATCTATGAGCCGCTGGTGGCGCGCGAACAGATGGGCAAACGCGCGCTCGATCAGCTCCTGCAGACATTCTTCGACAATTCCGTGGAGCGCGCCGTCGCCGCGATGCTGACACGGAAAGACGCCGCCATTCCGCGCGAAGATCTCGAGCGCCTGTCGCGGCTCATTGAAAAGGCCAAAAAGGAGGGACGATGAGTTCGCTCTTCGCATTGCGCGCGCTTCTGTTCGGAGGCGAGTTGTTGGCGGGCTCGGCGCTTATCGTGGCGCTGGTGATGATCGGCACATCGATGAAGGCCGCAAGCGCGCGCCATCTCGCCTGGACCTGCGCGTTCGGCGTGCTGCTGGCGCTTCCGCTCATGGCAACGATACTGCCTTCCGCATTCCACATCTGGTTGCCTGCGCCGCCCGCGCCCGTCGAGATGGCGAGCGATACGGCATTCGTGCCCGTGGTGCAGCAACCGGCGCCATCCGCGTTCTCGTTCGACACGGCAACGATCGCGCTGATGCTGGGCGCATTGTGGCTTGCAGGCGTCATGCTCGTGGCGCTTCGCTTTGCGATCGGCGGAGCGTGTCTCGCGCTTCTGAAACACAGAAGCCGCCCTTACACGCTGGCGCCGGGCGACGAGCCCAAGGTCAACGCGACCGCGCAGGAATGCGAGCTTCGTCTCTGCCACTCCGAAACGGGGCCGATCGTCTGGGGCATCTTCCGCCCGGTGATCCTGTTGCCGAAATCGGCGCATTTGTGGACGCGCGAGCGGATGCAGACGGTGCTGCTGCACGAGCTCGCCCATATCCGCCGCCGCGACTCGCTGACCCGCGCGCTCTCGCAAGCGGCGTGCGCGCTCTATTGGCCCAATCCACTCGTGTGGATGGCCGCGAAGGAGCTTCGCCACGAGGCGGAAATCGCAGCCGACGATGCGGTGATCGCTTGGGGCATCAAGCCGTCCGCTTACGCCGGCGAATTGCTCAAGCTCGCGCAGGAATTTCGCGCGCGCGAGCCCGCCTTCTCCAGCATGGCGCTTTTCATGGCCGAGCCTTCGGCCCTGGAAGCGCGCGTCCAATCGGTTCTCGCGCCCACGCAGGCGCGCAAGGGAGTGACGTCCATGGATGTTCTGAAAATCTCGGGCCTCGGTTTTGTCGCGGCCGCCGCACTCGCACTCGCCTGCCCGTCGCTCGCCCAGGAAGAGACGTCGCCCGCGCCGGACGCATCGGCTGTCACGGCATCGGACTTGCCGCCGCCCGCGAGCGCCGCTGCCGCACAGCCGTCGACCGAGCAGCAATCGGCGCAACAACCTCAGACCACTCCGGCCACGCAAGCGCGCAGGCACGCGTCGCACGCCGCTTCTGCATCCGCACGCACGATGGTGGCGGACGATGCACGGGCGGATGACACTGCGCCTGCCGCACCGCCGGCGCCCCCGATACCGGCAGCGCCGGTTGCCCCGGCCCTGCCGGCGGCGGACCAGATCCCGGCCGCGCCGCCCGCGCCACCGGCGCCCGCAAGTCCCGCCGCCGCTGCGACACCTTCTACGACGCATGTATGGGTGGACGGCCATCAGATTTGGGCCGACGGCCCGAACGTCCGGATCGACGGCAGCCACACCTCCGTCGACGGCCACAATGTATGGATCGACGGACACCGTCTGGACGACCCGAACTTCCAGCCCACGCCCGCCGAAAAGCAGCGCATGCGCGAGGACATCGAGAAAGCGCGACGCCAGGCACAGGAAGCGATGGACAAAGTGCGTCCCGAGATCGAGCGCGCCAGGGCCGAAGTCGAGGCGCACCGCGCCGACATCGAGAAGGCGCTCGCAACGCAACGTGCCGACATAGAGCGCAGCCGAGCCCAGGTGCGCGACACCGTTCGCGTGGCGCAGGCCCAGGCCGAACAGGCGGCACGAGACGGCGAACGCCGCCGCGTGGAGGTGGAGCGCGTCGGCAACGACCTGCGCGTGCGCGAAGAAACCTTTCGCGATACGGCCGTTGCGGAGGCGAAAAGCCACCACGCCGCGATCGAGGCCGCGATGGCCAAGGTCAAACCCGAACTGGACAAGGCGCTCGCGAAGATCAAGGCCGAAATGGCGAAGCAGCATGTCGACGTGCGGATCCAGGAACATCTCGACGAAGCGCTCCGCCACGCCGAACTCCGCATCGAGGCGAGCGACCGGCACGAGCATGAACACACAGGCGAACGCCGGATAGAAGTCCGCGAAGACCACCGGAGCGAAGATCCGAACACCGTGGTGACGCCGAATGCGGACACGGACGACGAGAAGTAAGGGGGCGCCCTACCCCCGCGCCAGCCGCGCGATATCCGCGGCCGTATCCCGGCTGATGTCCGGGCAACAGATCGCGAAGATTTCCGTGCCGTGGACCGTGCCCATCACCTGGCGGCCGCGGGCGGGGACGCCGGCGCGAAGCAGCATCCGATAGAACTCCAGCCCTTCGTCGCGCAACGGATCGCATTCGTTGACGCTGATGATGGTCGGCGGAAAGCCCTTCACGTCGTCTTCGGTGGCGAAGGCAGGCCAGGCGAGCGGGTTCTTCGCCTCGAACGCTTCGATGCCGTACCCCATGCGGCCGTGATTGTTGTGCAGGTCGAGGAGTATCCCGTTGTTCTCGGTCGATGAGGGATAGCGATCCTGCGGCCAGGCGCCCGCGATATAGGGGCACATCGCATAGAGCCCCTTGATGAGCCCGAGCTCGCCGTCGCGCTTGAGTTTCAATCCGGTCGCCAGCGTGAGATTGCCGCCGCCGGACTCGCCCGCGACGATGATCCGGTTCTTGTCGATGTTCAGCATGTCGGCGTGCGAGGCCACCCATTTGAGGCCCGACACGCAATCGTTCAGACCGGCCGGGAACGGCTCGACCTCCGGTGCGGAGGACGCGCGCAGGCAATTGCGGAAATCGACCATCGCGACCGCCACGCCTTGGGCCGCGATGATCTTGCCCCAGGCGCGATACATGCCGTCAAACGCCGACATCACCGCCATGCCGCCGCCATGGATGTAATAGACGCAAGGAAGCCGCTCCGCATTGTCGGGGCGGATGATGTTGATCTTGATGGTGTTGCCGTCGGGCTCGGAACGAAAGCTCACGGCGTGGATCCTGAGGCCGGCCGACGGCGCGACCTGCTCGTTGTCGACCATGTCCGTCATCGCGGTCATCTGCGCCGCGCGCGCCTTGCCTTCCGGCGAATTTTCCTCGGCCAGCAGCGCCTCGCGGTTCGGGGCATCCTTCTCGGCCGGAGCCTGGGGGAACGCGCCGAACACGGCCTTGATGCGGGGATCGATGCGCGGGTCGGTGGCGATCTTCGAGGTCATGGCGTTCTCCCGGGAATTGGTTTTGTGGGCCCGATTGTCCGAGCGGTTTCGGGAAAAGGCAAATCCCCACCCTCCCCTTGAGGGAGGGTCGAATAAATTTGCGAAGCAAATTTTTCGGGGAGGGGCTGTCCCCTGTTCACGGCCTGCCCCTCCCCGAAATTTGCATCGCTGCGCTCAGGCAAATTTCGACCCTCCCTCAAGGGGAGGGTGGGACCTCTATGCATCCCGCGCCCGGTCCACCGCGAAGCGGGCCTCGATCCGCCTGGCAAGCTCGTCGCGGACGGCGCGATAGGCGTCGAGGCGTTGTTCGCGCGAGCCTTCGATGGCTGTGGGGTCGACCGTCGGCCAATATTCGACCTCGACCGCCATCGTGCGCGTCAGCTCCATCGCCTTGTGATGCGCTTCGGGCGACAGCGTGATGATGAGGTCGAACGCGGTGTCTTCGAGATCCTCGAAGGTGCGCGGCTGGTGCTTGCCGATCTCGATTCCGATCTCGTCCATCACTTCGACAGCCATGGGATCGATGGCGCCCGCACGCGCGCCGGCGGACCTCACATAGACGATGCGTCCGTAGAGATGGCGCATGATGGCGGCGGCCATCGGCGAGCGCACGGAATTCATCGTGCAGGCGAACAAGGCCGCGCCGGGCAGCTCCTCGCCGTTCGGCCCCCGCATCCCCTAGCCCTTCAAATGCAGCACGCAGATGAGCGTGAAGAGGCGCCGCGCCGTGTCGTTGTCGACGTCGATCTTGCCCTTGAGGCGTTCGCGCAGGAGGGCTGAGGCTTCGTCGTGCAGCCCGCGCCGGCCCATGTCGAGCGCCTCGATCTGTGAAGGCGGCGCGTTGCGGATCGCCTTGAAATAGCTTTCGCAGACGAGGAAATAATCCTTGATGACGCGGCGGAACGGCGTCATCGACAGCATGATGCGGCCGTGCGCCTCGTCGTTCTCGCGGCGGATGTCGAAGACGAGACGGTTCTCCTCGATGCCGAGGACGAGACTATAGGGGCCGCCTTTCGAACCGTGCGGCGCGAAATGATTGGCTTCGAGGAGATCGTAGATGGCGATCTCGCGCTCCTGCTCGATCTCGCGTGTGCGCCGGACGACGGAGTGCTCGTCGAGGGTGATGTTGACGATGCGGAACGCGCTCGCGGTCATGCGGCGGACAGATTTTTAGCGCAGAGGACGCGGTGGCTGCGCAGAGGACGCAGGGTGTTCTTCGTGCGCGTCAGCGCACAACCCTTCTTTCGTGGACGAGAACAATTGCGCGCTTCGCGCGCGAGATGCCCCTGCGTCCACTGCGCAGCCACCGCGTCCTCTGCGCTAAAAATACCGGGAACAATCACGGCTCTTGCCTGTTCAGGCGCGCGGCGATGGAGCGGGCGTGGGCGTCGAGGCCTTCGGCTTCGGCGAGCGCGATCGCATCGGGGCCGAGTGTGGCGACGGCTTTCGGCGTGAGCCCGAGGAGCGTCGTCCGCTTCAGGAAATCGAGCACGGAAAGGCCGGAGGAAAAGCGCGCCGTGCGGGCGGTCGGCAGCACATGATTCGGTCCCGCGATGTAGTCGCCCATCGCCTCCGGCGTGTGGCGCCCGAGGAAGATCGCGCCCGCATGGCGCACGCGCGCGAAGAGGAGTTCGGGCGCCTCGACGGCAAGCTCGAGATGTTCGGGTGCGATGCGGTCGACGAGCGGGACCGCGTCTTCCAGCCTGGGAACGAGGATGATCGCACCGTGATCGCGCCAGCTGGTACCCGCGATCGCCTTGCGCGGAAGAAGCGCGAGCGCCCGATCGACGGCTTCGGCGACGCGATCGGCAAAACCCGCATCATCCGTGATCAGGATCGATTGCGAGGACGTGTCGTGCTCGGCCTGGCTCAGAAGGTCGGCCGCGATCCAGTCGGGATTGTTGGCCGCGTCGGCGACGACCAGAATTTCCGAAGGCCCGGCCACGGAATCGATTCCGACGGTGCCGAACACTTCGCGCTTCGCGGCCGCCACATAGGCATTGCCTGGTCCCACGATCTTGTCGACGGCCGCGATCGTGTCGGTGCCGTAAGCGAGCGCCGCAACCGCCTGCGCGCCGCCCACGCGATAGATTTCGGAAACGCCCGCGCGTTTCGCCGCGGCCAAAGTCAGCGGATTGATCGCGCCGCCGCTTGCCGGCGTCACCATCGCGATGCGCGCAACGCCGGCCACGCGCGCCGGCACCGCATTCATCAACACCGAGCTTGGATAGGACGCTGTGCCGCCAGGGACGTAAAGGCCGACAGAGTCGAGCGCCGTCCAGCGCCAGCCGAGCACGGCGCCCACATCGTCGGTGTAGCGCTCGTCGGCGGGGATTTGTCTGCGGTGATAGGCTTCGATGCGCGCCGCAGCGACATCGAGCGCAGCCAATGCCTTCTTGTCGCATTGCGCTTCCGCGGCCGCGATTTCCGCAGCCGTCAGCCGCAGCGTTCCGGCCGTCAATTCCACGCCGTCGAAACGCCGCCCGAGTTCAATGAGCGCCGCATCGCCCTTCGCGCGCACATCCGCGATGATCGCACGCACCGAGGCCGCAACGTCTTCCGCGGTCTCGCGTTTGCCGGAGATCAAATGATCAAATTGCGCCGCGAAGTCGGGCGCGCGCGTATCGAGCCGGCGCGCCACGGTCAGGCCCTGTCGTGGTCGGGGCGACCGAGGGCTGCCCACGCGCCGCTCACATCCGTAAGCCCCGCATTGATGCTTTCGACATCGAGGCGAATCTCGGCGCCGCCCGCAAAGACGAGCGTGATCGTGCCGGAAGGATCCTCGGCGCCGTTTGGCGCGAAGCGGATGGCGAGAAGCGAGACGACGGCGTCGGGCACCTCGCGCCGGAGATTGTGGGATTTGACGGCGCGGACATCGTCGAAATAAAGCCGCGCCCGCACGCGCAGGTCACCCTTCTTCTTCGTCTCTTCCCACTTGAAGCGGTTGAAGAGGCCGGCGAAGCGCCGCGATTTCGGCAGCCACACGAGATCCTTCACCTGGGCGACCGCATCCTGCAGGCGCGCGGAGATGATTTCGAGGTCCTCCGTGTCTTCGGCGGCGAGAGTCAATTCCCTGGACGTCATGCCGTGAGCCGTTCGACCTCCGCGCCGACGCCGGAGAGCTTCTCCTCCAGCCGCTCGAAACCGCGATCGAGATGATAGACGCGATTGACGATCGTCTCGCCTTCCGCGGCGAGGCCTGCCAGCACCAGGCTCACGCTCGCGCGCAGATCGGTCGCCATCACGGGCGCGCCTTTGAGCTTTTCCACGCCGTTGACGATCGCCGTGTCGCCCTCGACATGCACGTCGGCGCCCATGCGCATCAGTTCCGGCACATGCATGAAGCGGTTCTCGAAGATCGTTTCCTTGATGTGCGACGTGCCGTCGGCCACCGTCATCAGCGCCATGAACTGCGCCTGCAGATCGGTCGGGAATCCGGGAAAGGGTTCGGTTGCCGTATCGACGGCTTTCGGCCGTACGCCGTTTCTGTGCACGGTCAGGC
>Ga0181525_10004805_pt1 | contig 10233 bp, 10 predicted proteins | sample PEATcosm2014_Bin_48_FD_121100 | JGI IMG/M metagenome (GOLD analysis project Ga0181525, IMG submission 121100) | Peatland microbial communities from MTU Mesocosm Facility, Houghton, MI, USA - PEATcosm2014_Bin06_10_metaG | ecosystem: Environmental > Terrestrial > Soil > Wetlands > Peat | place...
AGAAGGGGCCGGGCCGAGAATCCGCTTCTCGCGCTTGTCCGGGCCGGGATCAAGAACGACTTTGAAGAAGTCGTCTTTCCTGAGTATCCCGAGCTGAGTGAAGGAAAACGTGCGCTGGAGCGCGCGGGCGCGAAATATGCGTCGCTGTCGGGCTCCGGGTCAACGTTGTACGGGCTGTTCGCTTCGAAAGAGGCGGCGCGCGCGGCGGTGGCGCGGTTGCGGAAGCAGGGATGGGCGGCGCAGGCGACGGTGACGCTGACGAGGCGGGAGTACTGGTCGGGGATTTTCGATTAGCGGCGGTCAGCGAATTTTTGATTGTTGATTTCTGATTGTTGATTGACAATATCTAGGAGAGTGTTGGTTGACCCGGTTTCAATCAACAATCAACAATCCAAAATCAACAATAAATTTACTGGGCCGTCGACTAATGGTAGGTCAAGTGCCTTTGGAGCACTTTGTCTAGGTTCGAATCCTAGCGGCCCAGCCAAGAAAACAGTTCTCAGTAGTCAGTTCTCAGTTCTCAGTTAAGAACTTGGACCGGCGCTGGGAACCAAGGGACTGAGAACTTCTTATGGCTACTTTGGTGACGCCGACCGAGAAGGCAGAGAAGACCGAGAAGAGCGTTCCTCCCACGCCGGAAGAAAAGCCGGAGCGCAAGCCGCGGCCAAGGGTGGATGAGAAGTTCAAGATTTTCAGCGGGACGGCGAACGAGCCGCTCGCGGACGAAGTTTGCCAGTTTCTCGGGATGCAGCGCGGGCAGGCGCAGGTGATCCGCTTCGCCGATGGCGAGGCGTATGTGCAGATTCAGGAGAATGTGCGTGGCGCCGATGTGTTCGTGATGCAGCCGACTTGCCGGGCCGCGCACGCAAATGGCGGGAAGAGCACCAGCGTTGACGAGCACTTGATGGAATTGCTGCTGATGATCGATGCGCTGAAACGCGCATCGGCACGGCGCATTACGGCAGTGATGCCTTATTTCGGTTATGCGCGGCAGGACCGCAAAGACAAGCCGCGCAGTCCGATTTCTTCGAAGCTGGTGGCTGATTTGCTGACGACCGCGGGAGCGCACCGGGCGCTGATTGTCGATTTGCATACGCCGCAGTTGCAGGGATTTTTCAATATTCCGGTGGATCATCTGTTCGCTTCGCCGGTGCTGGTGGATCACTTCAGAAAGCTGAACCTGCCGAATCTGACGGTGGTTTCTCCGGATGCGGGAGGCGTGGAGCGGGCGCGGTTTTTCGCGAAGAAGGTGGACGCAGCGCTGGCGATTGTCGACAAACGGCGCGTGGAAATGAACGTGGCGGAAGTGATGCACGTGATCGGCGATGTGAAGGGGCGGACCTGCTTGATTATCGATGACTTGATCGATACGGCGGGCACGCTGGTGAAAACCGCGGCGGCGTTGATGGAGAACGGCGCGACCGAAGTGTATGCCTGTTCGTCGCATGCGGTTTTGTCGCATCCGGCGGTGGAAAATATTGCGAAGTCGGTGATCCGCGAAGTGGTGGTCACCAATACGATTCCGCTCACCGAAGAGGCGAAGCGGGAGCCGAAGATTCGCGTGCTATCGATCGCCGGGCTGATTGGGCGGGCGATTCAGGCGAATCACGAAGAGACATCGGTGAGCAAGTTGTTTATTTAGTGAGTGTAGTGGTGATTACGGCGAACAGCAGGTTCCTCCGCTCCGCCGTCGCTTTGCTCCGGCTCCGGTCGGAATGACAAGATTTTTTGGATGGGAATAAATTATGGCGACGATTGAACAAAATGTTTTGGAAGCGCAGCCGCGCGAGGCGGGGACGAAGAATCATGCCCGCCGGGTGCGCCGCGAAGGCAAGATTCCTGCGGTGGTTTATGGCGCGAGCAAAGATGCGGTGCCGGTGAGCGTCGATCCGCGGCATGTACTGCGCATTCTGCGCTCCGACAGCGGGCATAACACGATTTTCGATCTCGCGCTGAATGGCGGCGAGCGCAGCAAAGTCATGATCGTGGATTGGCAATACGAGCCGATCAAGGGCCATCTGCTGCACATCGACCTGAAGCGCATTGCCATGGATAAGGCGCTGCGGGTGAGCGTGCCCATCGTGCTGCAAGGCACGGCGGAGGGCGTGAAGACCGAGGGCGGCATTCTGGAGCAGATACTGCGCGAGGTGGAAATCTCGTGCCTGCCTGGCGATATCCCGAGCCACATCGATGTCGATATCAGCGATCTGACTTTCGGCAAAGTGCTGAGGGTTTCGGACCTGCCGCACAATCCGAAGCTGAAATTTCTCAGCGATGCGAATCAGCCTGTGGCGCACGTGACCAGCGTGAAGGAAGAAGTTGTGGCCACGCCGGAAGCGGTGGCGGCGGAAGCGGGAGCTGTGCCGGCCGAGCCCGAGGTCATCAAGAAGGGCAAGACGGACACGGAAGAAGAGGGCGAAGCGGCTGCCGAGAAGCCGGAAAAGGGCGAGAAGAAGGCAGAGAAAAAGGAGAAGAAGTAACGCCGTGCCGACGAAGGGCTTCGCTGCGCTCGGCGGGACAGCCGAGGCGGCTGTCCCTACATGGGCTGTGCTCAATTCGGCTGTCCATGCATGGTTTGGGATGGTGGCGTGAAACTGATCGTTGGTCTGGGCAATCCTGGTGATGAATATCGGTTGACGCCGCACAACGTCGGTTTCATGGTGGTGGATCGCATCGCCAGCGAGCATCGGGTCGAGATCAGGAACCGGCAGTGCCGGGCGCTGACTGGGCGAATACAGGTTGGGGATGAACCGGTGCTGCTGGCCAAGCCCGAAACCTACATGAACTTGAGTGGGTTGTCGGTGCGGGAGTTGGTTGCGGAGTACGAGTTGAAGCCGGAAGCGGACCTGATCGTGGTGCAGGACGAACTGGATTTTCCGCTGGGCACGCTGCGGATTCATACGCGGCGGAGTTCGGCGGGGCATAACGGGATTGGGTCGATCATTGGGGCGCTGGGCACGCAGGATTTTTTGCGCATCCGAATCGGCGTGGCCCCGGAGCGCAAGATAGAGGACGGCCAGAGTTATTTGCTTTCGCCGCTTCGCAAGGCCGAACTGGCGGTGGTGGATGGAATGCTGGACACCGCGGCGGATGCGGTGAAAGCGATTTTGACCGAGGGTGCGGCGGCGGCGATGAACCGGTTTAACCGGAAAGAAGAAAAAGATTAGCCACGGATTTGCACGGATCAACACGGATAAGGCTTTCATATATTTCGGTTTATCCGTGGGAATCCGTGAATATCCGTGGCAAAGGATTTGGAGATTGCAATGAATCGTACTTATGAACTGATGTTTATTGTCCGGCCGGATATGGCGGATGAAGATCTCGAGAAGCTGATTTCGAACCTGGAGTCGACGGTGACTGCGGCTGCCGGTTCGATCAAGAGCATCGAGCGCATGGGCAAACGGCGGCTGGCGTACATGGTGCGCAAGTTCCGCGAGGGCGTCTACATTCTGATGACGATCGAGGGCGCGGGCACCGTGGTGCATGAGTTGGAGCGCCGGTTGCGTGTTACGGAGCCGGTGATCAAATTCCTCACGGTGCGCATTGACGAAGAACAGAAGCGGCTGGAGAAGATCAAGAAGCTGCGCGACGCCAAGAAAAAAGTGAGCGCCATGCCTGCGGCTGTGGCGGAGGAAGCGCCTGCGGAGCCGCCGGTGGCGGAAACCCCAGCAACAGCGTAAGAGCAGTACCTAGTACCTGGTACCCAGTGCCGAGTAGTGCAGAACGTGGCGTCTCGGGCCAGGCGAATATGGGTTTACTGGCAACTTGGTACTGGCAACTGATTTTAAAGGAGCGTTATGACTGATGAGATCAAAGCACCAGCGCCGGCAGCCGAGCGGCCATCGCGGCCATTTGGAGAGCGTTCCGGAGGCGGAGACCGTCCGCGCTTCGGTGGCGGCGGTGGAGGAGGACGTTCGGGGCCGGGAGGTCCGCCGCGCGAAGGTGGACGCAAGTTTTTCCGGCGCAAGAAAGTTTGCAAATTCTGCACCGAGAAGATCGCCGACATCAACTATAAGGATTACCGGATGCTCGGGCAGTTTGTGGCGGAGAGCGGCAAGATCGTACCCCGGCGTTTGACCGGTGTGTGCTCGCCGCATCAACACAGGCTAGCTGCGGCCATCAAGCAGGCGCGCAATATCGCGCTGCTGCCGTTTGCCGGAAGAGCGTCGTAGAAAAGCAGCTTCTAGCTTCTAGCTCCTAGCTTTGTCGTGCTGGAGTAGGGGCTTGGCTAGAAGCCAGCAGCTAGAAGCTAGGAGCTATCATGGAAGTCATTCTCAAAGAAGACGTAAGCAAACTGGGAGCGCGCGGCGATGTGGTGAAGGTTGCCGAGGGATATGGGCGCAATTTTCTCCTGCCGCGCAAGCTGGCCATTGAGGCCAATGCCGGGAACAAGGCCGTCATCGTGCAGATGAAGGCGGCGTCGGTGCGCAAGTCGGCCAAGGAGAAGACGCAGGCCGAAGAACTGGCGAAGCAGTTTGAAGGGCTCTCGGCTACGTTCCAGAAGCGGGCGGGCGAGCACGATCAGTTGTTCGGATCGGTCACCTCGGGCGACATTGCCGACGCCATCGTGAAGAAGGGAATCAACCTGGACCGCAAGCAGATCCAGCTCCACGAGCCGCTGAAGACCCTGGGCGAGTTCACGGTGCCGGTGAAACTGCACAAGGACGTGACCGCGCACTTGAAGGTTGTGATTGAGAAGGAAGTGGTGGCGGAGTAAGGTCTTTCCTCGCGCCCCCTTCCTCGCGCCCCCGACATGGCGTCACCAAACGCATTGCGCCGCATCTTAGCCAGAATGGCCAAACGCAGCAAGATGCGCCCCTGGCTTCGATCTCGACAACCAATCTTGTGGCAAGTCTGAACCGTCGAGGTATGCGAGGTACAAGAGGCCAGGGAAAAGCAGGAAAGCGAAGAGCCGCTTTCCTGATTTCCCGCAGCCACAACACTACCCAATACCCTCAGCTATGGTCAGAGGGCAAATCCACCTAGCGGCTCTCCCTTTGCCCCATAGCGAGCTGAGCCTTCAGCGTTTCGATTTCCTGGTGCTGGTCGGAGAGTTCCTGCTGCTGCTGCTGGACGACCTTGGTCAGCACGGCGACGATATCCATCGCGCTGAGGCCCTTGCGATCACCTGTCGCGACCAGGTCGGGCACATCTTCGGCGATGAAGCCGACGTGAGCCTCATCGTCGACCTTGTACTTGAAGGTGACCGGATCGAGGCGCGTCAGCGCGTCCATCGCCTGGTCCGTGCTCAGCGGGTAGATGTCCTTCTTGAATTCCCGGCTGGAAGCGTTGGTCCACACCCCGCCCGCCGTGACGTACGCCCCGGCCCCGGTCTCGATCGGATAGGAGGGTAGGGCGATTCCGAAGCCCACGTTTCCCGCGAAGTAGCTGCTGTTCGGGCTCCCGTTGTAGATCGACCATACGTTGTTTGCGCCGACCGGACAGTTGCCAGACTGGTTCGGCATCAAAATGTTGAGCGCCGCGCTGCAGGACGTGCCGGACGGTCCAGCGGCTGGCTGCCCCAACTCAAGTGAGGACACGACGTTGGCGTATCCCGACGTAATGTTCGGGGCCGGGATGTAAGCCCCTTCGGCGTAATTGCCGTAGCCGGGCCCGAAGTCGAAGTTCGGGACGACGTACACTCCGCGCAGGTACGCCTGGGCGTAAGAGTTCGACACCAGGGTTCCCTCGACGACCAACTGTGTTGCGGTGTAGAAGCCGGGCGTACCCTCGCCGACGGTTCCCTCGATGTCCACGCCCATTGTAGATGTTGCTAGCGCGCCCGATCCCGGTGCGCCATTTAAACCGACGGCTGTGTTAGACCAGCCGCTGGGCTTTGCCTGTTGAATGTTGGAAATGCCGAGGTTCGAGGGGCTCGTCCAGAGGGGAATGTAATTCTTCTTGCCCGCGCCGGTGATGGTGGGGGTTAGGGAATGCTGTTCATCGGCTGAGGCATCTGATTGACACAGTGCCCACGAACAGGTAAGGCAAAACAACAGAATACCGATCGCTCTCCAGTCCTTCATACAGTCTCCTTGGCGGGCAATTGCGCCCGCAGATTTGATTTTGAATTCACCGGGGAAACTACTGAAAGGGGCCCGAACGCCGGTCCGTGTGAGAAGTATTGGAGGACCGGCGAGCGAATCGATGCTCCCACCGTGGGCGACTTCGGTCAATGGCACTTCGGGCTAAGTTGGGGGCACCTTCGGATCATCATGCCTCACGCCCAGTCGCTGTTCTGTTTCCCGCTAACTCATTCCAAAAGAATCACCTAGGCCGCATAAATTCGCCGGGCAGCCTATAATTTCTGCTCACGGTTCCGCTGACTGCACGTCTATTCCTATGCAAGCCCGGGTACGGCATCGACACCGGGCGGTATAGGAAACGACACGAACATGCCGGCCGAGGTTTTGGCGATCACACTTGCGGTTGGTGAAGGGGCGCTCGCGAGGGCGAAGTATCGAGCCGAGAAGGTCAGCGGAAACGGAGTAACGGAGAAACAAGACCCCGCGCGGGGCCGCATGGCTGGGCAAGAACGCCGCATCGACGATACGATCCTCATCCGGGAGGCGCAACGCGGGAACCGCGCCGCCTTCGAGGAACTGGTGCGTCACTACGATCAGGCGGTGTTGCGGCTGGCGCTGCACCTGACCGGCACCGAGCACGACGCGCAGGACGTTTATCAGGACGCCTTCCTCAAGGCTTACAAGAACATTGGAAGCTTCCGCTTCGAGTGCTCGTTCTATACCTGGATTTACCGCATCGTGACCAATCTGTGCCTGGATCACTTGCGCAAGAAAACTGTGCGCAAGGAAGATGCGCCGGTGGCGAAGGACGGCGACGGCGGCGAGTATGACCTGCTCGATCAGGTGCCGGATGTGCGGGCGGGAGCGAATCCGGAGCGGGATTTGATGCGGCGGCAGTTGGGGGCGCGGATTTCGGGAGCGCTGGAAAAGCTGACGCCGCGCGAGCGCATGGTCTTTGAGTTGAAGCATTATCACGGGTTGAAGCTGAGGACGGTTGGAGAAATTTTGCATACCACGGAAGAGACGGCGAAGAATACTTTGTTTCGGGCTACACAGAAGTTGAGAGGGCAGTTGGCGGATATGAGGTAAGGCAAGGTTGCAAAGTTTCCAATGTTTCAAGGTTTCAAAAACCTTGAAACGTTGAAACCTCAGAAACCTTGAAACGAGGTTCATATGAAATGCGAATGGGTTCGAGAAAATATCACGCTGCATGTTTATGGTGAGCTGGCGGATGATGCTCGTCATGAACTGGAGCAGCATGTGGAACGCTGCGCCGACTGTGCCGCCGAGCTGAAGGCGGAGCAGGAGTTTCATGCGCTGCTGTCGCAGGAGCGGGCGGCGGAGCCTACGCCGAACTTATTGGCAAGTTCGCGCATGCGGCTGCAGGAAGCGCTGGAGACGGCGGAGCAGGGACGCTTCTGGCATCGGCTGGCGTTCGATCCAGCGAACTGGCTGCGGCAGGTGCGCTTCTCGCCCGCGCTGGCGTCTGTGATTCTGATTCTTGGATTCGCCGGCGGCGTGGGAACTTCTTACAAAGTATTCGGTCATCTGCAGCAAGGTCCGGCCGCTGTAGCTCCGACTCCCGCCGAGGCTTCGATCACCGGCATTCGCTCCGTCACGCAGGATCCGGGAACGAATCAAGTTGACATCAAGTACGACACGGTTTCTACGCTGGAAACGCAGGGGTCGCTGAATGATCAGCGCATCCAGCAGTTGCTGCTGTTTGCCGCGCGCAACAACTACAATTCCGGCGTGCGCATGGATTCCGTCGATCTGCTGACGCAGAAGCCCGATGTTTCGCAGGTGCGCGATGCGCTGCTCTATGCTCTGCGCTATGACACGAATCCGGGAGTGCGGCTGAAGGCGCTGGATGGTTTGGGCGGCTTTGTGAAGGATGATGTGCGGGTGCGCGACGTGGTGCTGGAAGCGCTGGTGAACGATTCGAATCCGGGTGTGCGCACTGAGGCGTTGCGGTTGATTGAGCCGGTCAAGGCGGACGGCAGCGTGCGCGGCGTGCTGATGACGCTGGCGGCGAAGGATCAGAGCCAGTACATCAAATCGCAGGCGCGAACCATGCTGGCGCAGTTGCCGGAGATTGATTAGTGGGTATGGCGATGCTGTCCAGAAAGACCTTAACCACGAAGGACACTAAGTAACACGAAGGGTTTGTCTTTACAGAAACTGAGGTGTTTATTTTGAAGCGTTCGCTACAATTCGCCGGCCTGCTGTGCGTACTGGCCGCGCCCACGGCTCTGGCAGTGGCGCAGGAAGCACCGGCATCTCACGAGGGCGTCTGGAGCCAGTCAACGTCGGGCACGCTGGCTGCGGCTCGAAACTTAAGAATCAAGCTGGACATGGGCTCTGTGGTATTGCGAGGCGGACAGCAAGCGGGAATTTCGTACGTCGTGCAAAGCCATTCTTATTCGTCGGAGAGAGATGCTCGCCGCCAGTTCGGGTCTTTCAAAGTCAATTCCTATGTGAAGGGCGACACCGCGTGGATCGTGGGGGAATGGGACGGCAGACGGCCGCGGAAGTTTGCCGGCGAGTTCGTGATTAACATTCCTCGCGATACGGCCTTTGTCAAAATCGAGACGGGCGGGGGCGGGGTGGAAGCGTCCGGGATTACCGGAGGAGTGGAGATTGAGAGCGGCGGCGGAAAAGTGAAACTCGATGACGTTGGGGGGGCGGCGCAGGTGCAAACTGGCGGCGACTCGATCGACGTGGGAACGGTGGGAGGAGATCTGAAGCTGGAAACCGGAGGCGGGAACATTTCGATTCGGTCGGTGAAAGGACAGATCCGCGCGGAGACCGGTGGCGGCAATGTGGTTGTGGTTTCCGGCGGGCAGGGCGCCGTGCTCGAAGCGGGTGGAGGCAACGTAGAGATCAAGCATTGCGGCGGCAGGGTGAAGGCCACGACCGGCGGCGGAAGTATTACGCTGGGCGACATTGACGGCCCGGCGGAGATAGAGACGGGAGGAGGCAGCATTCACTTGACGTCCGCGAAAGGGCGGGTGGGTGCGAATGCCGGCGCAGGGTCGATTGAACTCTACGGGGTGCCTTCGGCCCGGGTGGAAACTGGCGCAGGCGGGATTACGGTGAAGTTCATCAACACCGGCGCGGAGCGCAGCGATTCCATGCTGGAAACTTCCGCGGGCGACATCACAGTCTACTTGGCGCCAGATGTAGCGATCAGCGTGCGCGCCAGCGTGGACCTGGGCAATGGACACCACATCACTTCCGACTTCGCTGATATTCACATCGCTAACGAAGGCGGGCAGTGGGGTCCGCGGACGCTGAGCGCGGAGGGCAAGTTGAATGGGGGCGGTCCGGTGCTGAAGGTGCGGACCACGACCGGGGATATTTGCTTCAGGCGGGCGAAGCAGTAGGGAAGCCGGGATCGCTGCATCGCTGGCCCGAGATCCTTCGGTCGCGCAAAGGACGCGCTCTCCCAGGATGACAACAGATTGTTAGTGATCGATATTTCAGGAGGTTGGCCATGCGGAAACATCTTTTGACGACGATTGGTTTGCTGCCTTTGCTGCTTAGCCTGGCGCACGCCGGGCAACGATGGACGGATACTTCGCAGCCCTTCGGCATTCCCAGCGAAGACCCGGGGTCCAATTCCTATCTTGGTGTGGACATCGTGGATATCTCGGCCGACCGGCTGGGCGCTCTGAAGCTGAAGGAAGAACAGGGCGTCGAAGTAACGATGGTCGATCAGGACGCTCCCGCGGGCAAGGCTGGGATCAAGGAGCACGACGTCATCCTGACCATGAACGGAACGGCTATCGAAAGCAAGACGCAATTGCAGCGCATGATCCACGAAACCCCTGCGGGGCGCGTGGTCTCGCTGGGGCTGAGCCGCGACGGGCAGCCGTTAACAGTCAAAGTGCAGTTGGCGGACCGGCGCAACGAATTTTCTTTTAAAGGCATGAAAGACGAGGACTGGAGCAAGAATATTCATGTCGAGATTCCGCCGATTAATCTTCCGGAGTTCGATGTTCCGAACATTGGCGTGGTGGTGGTGCATTCCTCGATGCGCAGCGGTGTGATGGTGGAGAACCTGACGCCGCAACTGGGTGAATTTTTTGGCGCGAAGAACGGCAATGGGGTGCTGGTCCGGTCCGTGGAAAAGGGCAGTCGCGCCGACAAAGCCGGCCTGCGGGCGGGCGATGTGATCACGCACGTGGGCGACCAACCGGTC
>Ga0181525_10004806_pt1 | contig 10233 bp, 3 predicted proteins | sample PEATcosm2014_Bin_48_FD_121100 | JGI IMG/M metagenome (GOLD analysis project Ga0181525, IMG submission 121100) | Peatland microbial communities from MTU Mesocosm Facility, Houghton, MI, USA - PEATcosm2014_Bin06_10_metaG | ecosystem: Environmental > Terrestrial > Soil > Wetlands > Peat | place...
ATCGGTGGTGCCCGGATGCGCCGCGATGAAGTACGGGATCAGGTACTGCTCCTTGCCGGCCTCCTTCGAATAGCGCTCGAACAGCTGCTTGAACTTGTAGTACGCGCCCATCCCCGGCTTCATCATCTTCGACAGCGGGCCGTCGCGCAGATGCTCGGGAGCGATCTTGAGATAGCCCCCCACATGGTGCTGGGTGAGTTCACGCACGTACTCGGGCGATCCGACCGCCAGGTCATAGCGCACGCCCGATGCGATCAGCACCTTCTTGATCCCCGGCAGCGCGCGCGCCTTGCGGTACAGTTCGATGAGCGGCGCATGGTCGGTGTTGAGATTCGGGCAGATGCCCGGAAACACGCACGACGGCCGGCGGCAGGCACTTTCGATCTCGCGGCTGTTGCACGCCAGCCGGTACATGTTTGCGGTCGGGCCGCCCAGGTCCGAGATCACACCGGTGAACCCCGGAACCTGGTCGCGGATTTTCTCGATCTCGCGCAGCACCGAGTGTTCCGAGCGGTTCTGGATGATGCGGCCCTCGTGCTCGGTGATCGAGCAGAAGGTGCAGCCGCCGAAGCAGCCGCGCTGGATCGCTACCGAGAAGCGGATCATCTTGTAGGCCGGAATGTTGGCGTCGACGTAAAACGGATGCGGCCGGCGCTGGAATGGCAGGTCGTAGATCCAGTCCATCTCCTCGGTGGCCAGCGGTATCGGCGGCGGGTTGAGCCACACCTGCTGCTGGCCGTGCCGCTGCACCAGCGCGCGTGCATTTCCGGGGTTGGACTCCATGTGCAGTATGCGCGAGGCATGCGCGTACAGCACCGGATCGCCCGCTACCTGCTCGTACGAGGGCAGCCGGATGACGCTGCGTTCGCGATCGGCATTGCGCACCGCGCGCACAAAACGCACCACCTGCGCGCCGTCCGCTGCGGCCGTCGCCTGCCCGCGCGCCGGCGCCCCCGCCGGGACCTGCGCGCCGGCCGGGCCGTGCGTGGGCGCCATCGCATACGGATCGACCGGCGGCGCCAGCGCTCCGGGTACATCCAGATGCGTCGAGTCGATCTCGATCCACTGCTCGGTTCGTCGCCCGGCGCCGCCGTCGCGCGCGAGGTCGCGCACGAATGAGGTGCCGCGGATATCGGTCAAATCCTGGATGCGCTCGCCGGCATCCAGCCGCCGCGCGATCTCGATGATCTGGCGCTCGCCGTTGCCGAACACCAGCAGGTCCGCCTTCGCGTCCAGCAGTATCGAGCGGCGCACCTTCTCCGACCAGTAATCAAAGTGCGCGATGCGCCGCAACGACGCCTCGATGCCGCCGATCACGATCGGCACCTCGCGGAACGCCTCGCGCGCACGCTGCGCGTAGACGATCACCGAACGGTCCGGGCGTTTGCCGCCCGCGCCCCCCGGCGTGTAGGCATCATCGCTGCGCACCCGCCGGTCGGCGGTATAGCGGTTGACCAGCGAGTCCATGTTGCCGGCGGTGATGCCGAAGAACAGCCGCGGCGCACCCAGTGCCCGCATCGCGTCGGCGCTGTGCCAGTCGGGCTGCGCGATCACGCCGACCCGCAGCCCCTGCGCCTCGAGCACGCGGCCGATGATCGCCATGCCGAAACTCGGATGATCGACGTAGGCGTCGCCGGTCACGACGATGACGTCGCACTGCTCCCAGCCGAGCGCCTGCATTTCGGCGCGCGACATCGGCAGGAACGGCGCCGGCGCGCGCGCCCGCGGTGCAGCCGCGGCCACGGCGGCGGCACCGCCAGCGGGTGCGGGAGCAGCGGGGCGCAGATCGGGGGCGGCAAGCATAGCCCTTCATTATAGACCGCTGCGGCGGCGTCGACAGCGGCGGCGGCATCCGTACCTACCCGGGCGAGCCTGGCCGCTTGACCGCCATGGTAAAATCGCCCCCATCATGAGCGAACCTGCGCATGACGCGATCGTCGTGCGCGGCGCGCGTCAGAATAACCTTCGTAATCTCGATCTTGACCTGCCCCTGAACCAGCTGATCGTGGTGACCGGCGTGTCGGGCTCGGGCAAGTCCTCGCTGGTGTTCGATACCCTGTATGCCGAGGGCCAGAGGCGTTATGTCGAGACCTTCTCGCCCTATGCGCGCCAGTTCCTCGACCGCATGGACAAGCCGCAGGTGGACCGCATCGAGCGCATTCCGCCGGCGATAGCCATCGACCAGGTGAATCCGGTGCGCACCTCGCGCTCGACCGTCGGTACGATGACCGAGATCAACGATCATCTGAAGCTGCTGTACGCACGCGCCGCGCGCCTGCACTGCCGCCGCTGCGGCCGGCGGGTGCGGCGCGATAGCGCGCAGAGCATCGCCGACGCGCTGCCCGCCGCCACCGCCGGTGTGCGCGAGCCGCTGCTGCTGGTGTGTTTCCCGGTGCCGCTGCCGCCGAAGATGAAGCTCGCGGCGCTGCGCGCGGAACTGGAAAAGCTCGGCTATGTACGCATCCACCAGGAAACGCCGCGGCTGTTGACGGTCATCCAGGATCGCCTGCGCCTCGACCCCGCGGACCGTAGCCGACTGGTGGAGGCGCTGGAGGCGGCGCTGCGCGCAGGTCACGGCCGGGTCAGCGTGCACCTGATCGATGCGGCGGGCCAGGAGCAGCGCGTGCTGCGCTACTCCAGCGACCTGCATTGCGCCGAATGCGACCTGCACTACCAGGACGCGACCCAGGGCCTGTTCTCGTTCAATTCCCCGATTGGCGCCTGCGACACCTGCCGCGGTTTCGGTCGCGTGATCGGCATCGATTACGGCCTGGTGGTTCCGGACGACAGCAAGTCACTGGCCGCCGGCGCGGTGCGCCCATGGCAGACGCCATCCTACAAGGAGTGCCAGGACGACCTGCTGCGCTTCGCCAGGAAACGCGGCATCGCCACCACGGTGCCGTGGCGCGAGCTGTCGGAGCAGGATCGCCAGTGGGTGATCGACGGCGAGGGCCCGTGGGACAAGAAGGTCTGGTACGGCGCGCGCCGCTTCTTCGCCTGGCTGGAAACCCGCGCCTACAAGATGCATGTGCGTGTGCTGCTGTCCAGGTATCGCAGCTACACGCTGTGCAGCGACTGCCAGGGTGCGCGTCTTAAGCCGGACGCGCTGCTGTGGCGGCTGGGTACGCGCGCCACCGCTAGCACCGACAGCGGCGAGTTGCCGGGCCTGGCCATCGACCAGGTGATGCAGCTGTCGATCGAGCGCTGCCGCGCTTTCTTCGAGCAGCTATCGCTGCCGGCACCGCTCGATCAGGCCGCCGACCTGCTGCTCGGCGAGCTGCGCACGCGGCTGGCCTTCCTGTGCGATGTCGGCCTGGATTACCTGACGCTCGACCGCCAGTCGCGCACGCTGTCGGGCGGGGAAGTCCAGCGCATCAACCTCACCACCGCGCTCGGCACCTCGCTGGTCAACACGCTGTTCGTGCTCGATGAGCCGTCGATCGGCCTGCATCCGCGCGATATGCGGCGCGTGATCGGCGTGATGCAGCGGCTGCGCGACGCCGGCAACACGCTGCTGGTGGTCGAACACGACCCGCAGATCATGATCGAGGCCGATCGCATCGTCGATATGGGCCCGGGCGCCGGCGAGCACGGCGGCCGCATCGTCTGCTACGGCACGCCGGCCGAGGTCATGGCACACCCGCACTCGGCCACCGGCGCCTGGCTCGCCGGCCGGCGCCACCTGCCGGCGCTGCGGGCCGCTGACGTTGCCGACGTTGCTGGCGCCGCCGCCCCCGCAGCGGTGATCCGCCTGCTCGGCGCCTCCGAGCACAATCTCAAGCGCATCGATTTCGAACTGCCGCTGCATCGGCTGGTATGCCTGACCGGCGTCTCCGGATCGGGCAAGTCGACGCTGGTGCAGGATGTGCTGTACCCGGCGCTGCAAAAGGCCCACGGCACGCCGAGCGAGGCGCCCGGCGGGTTCGATCGCCTTACGGGCGCCGAGCTGATCGAGGCGGCGGTGCTGATCGACCAGACGCCGATCGGACGCACCACGCGCTCCAATCCCGCCAGCTACGTCGGCGCCTTCGATGAGATCCGCGCGCGCTTCGCCGCCGAGCCGGAGGCGAAGCTGCGCCGCTATAGCGCCGGGACCTTCAGCTTCAATTCCGGCAACGGCCGCTGCCCCACCTGCGGCGGCAACGGCTTCGAGCACGTCGAGATGCAGTTTCTGTCCGACGTCTACCTGCGCTGCGGCGACTGCGACGGCAGTCGCTATCGCAGCGAGACATTACAGATCCGTATCCATGGCGCCGACGGCCGCCGCTGCCATATCGCCGAGGTGCTGGCGATGACCGCAACCGAGGCGCTGGCCTTCTTCGCCGATCGGCCGGCGGTGTGCGCGCGCCTGCAGCCGCTGGTAGACGTCGGACTGGACTACCTGCGGCTCGGCCAACCGGTGCCGACGCTCTCCGGCGGCGAGGCGCAGCGGCTGAAGCTGGCCGGCCACCTGGCCGCCGCGGCGCAGCTGCGCACCAGGGCGCGCCGCGGCGGCGATGCCGCCGGCGGCAATGCCGGCGCCCGCGGCAAGCTGCTGATCTTCGACGAGCCGACCACCGGACTGCATTTCGAGGACATCGCGCGGCTGGTGCAGGCCTTCGGCCTGCTGCTCAAGGCAGGCCATTCGTTGCTGGTCATCGAACACAATCTCGACGTGATCCGCGCTGCCGACTGGGTCATCGACCTGGGGCCCGAGGGCGGCGAGCGCGGCGGGGAACTGGTCGCTGCCGCCACACCGGCCGATCTGGCGCGCGAGCCGCGGTCGCACACCGGCCGCGCGCTGGCGCAATACGCCGCGGCCAGCAGCGCGGCGGCACTGCAGTCCTCCGCGGTGACTGCCTATGCGCACGCCAGCCGCAGTGGCGCGGTCGCCGGCAGCGCGCTGCAGGTCGCGGATCGAGGCGCCACGCAATCCGTTGCAAACAACAGCGTGGTTGTAGTCGCGGATCGAGGCGCCGCACAATCCGTTGCAAACAACAGCGTGGTTGTGTGTGGCGCCCGCGAGCACAACCTGAAGAACGTGGACGTCGAGATTCCGCGCGACCGCTTCACGGTGATCACCGGAGTCTCGGGCTCGGGCAAGTCCACGCTCGCCTTCGACATCCTGTTCAACGAAGGCCAGCGACGCTACCTGGAATCCCTCAACGCCTACGCGCGCCAGTTCGTGCAGCCCGCGGCGCGGCCGGACCTCGACGCCATCTACGGTATTCCGCCGACCGTGGCGATCGAGCAGCGCGCCAGCCGCGGCGGGCTCAAGAGCACGGTGGCGACGCTGACTGAGATCTATCACTTCCTGCGCCTGATCTACGTGCGGCTGGGCACGCAATACTGCCCCGACTGCAACGTCGCGATCGCGCCGCAGAGTGCCGAGTCGATCGTCGCGCTGCTGCTGGACGAATACCGCGGCGAGACTATCCGTCTGCTCGCGCCGCTGATAGCGCATCGCAAGGGCCACTATCGCGAACTCGCCCGTTGGGCGGCCGCGCGCGGCGCGGGGCAGCTGCGGGTCGACGGAAAATTTGTCCCGACCGACCCATTTCCGAGCCTGAAGCGCTTCGTGGAACACACCATCGAGCTGCCGGTGGCCGAGCTGCTGTGCGCCCCGCGCCAGCAGGCCGCGCTGCGTGCCGCGGTGGACGGCGCGCTGGAGCTGGGCAAGGGCGTCGCGCACGCGCTCACCGCCGCCGGCACCACCCGGATCTTCTCCGCCCGTCGCGCCTGCCCGTCATGCGGCCGCGGCTTCCCCGAGCCCGACCCGCGGCTGCTGTCGTTCAATTCCAGCCAGGGCTGGTGTCCGGGCTGCTTCGGCACCGGCGTGCGCGTGGCGAGCTTCGAATCCGATCAGACCGGCGAGGAGGCGCAGTGGTCCGCGGCGGTTGCCGAGGCCGGCGCTGCCGATCCCTGCGAAGCCTGCCACGGCGCGCGGCTCAATCCGATCGGGCTGCATCTGCGCTTCCGTGAGCGCTCGATCGCCGAGCTGACCGCGCTGCCGATCGGGCAGCTGCGTGCGCAGTTCGGGCAGTTGCGGCTCGCGGCGCGCGAAGCGGCCATCGCACGCGACGCGCTGGCCGAGATCGGCAGCCGCCTCGGCTTTCTCGAGCGCGTGGGGCTGGGTTACCTGGCGCTCGATCGTGCCGCGCCGACGCTCTCGGGGGGCGAGGCGCAGCGCATTCGACTGGCCGCGCAGCTGGGTTCGAACCTGCAGGGCGTCTGCTACGTGCTCGATGAACCGACCATCGGCCTGCACCCGCGCGACAACGCGGTACTGCTCGACGCGCTCGACCTGCTGGCCGCGGCCGGCAACACTCTGGTGGTGGTCGAGCATGACGAGGAGACGATTCGACGCGCCGATCACATCATCGATCTGGGACCGGGTGCCGGCGTGCGCGGCGGGCACGTGGTCGCGGCCGGCACCGCGGCAGCACTGCAGCAGAACCCCGCGTCGCTTACCGGGCGCTTCCTGCGGCATCCGCTGCAGCATCCGGCGATGCCGCGCCGCGCCACCAACGGCCGCAGCGCCGCGCTCGACATCGACGCCGCCAGCCTGCACAACCTGCGCGACATCGACGTGCGCATTCCGCTCGGCCGGCTGGTAGTGGTGACCGGCGTATCCGGCTCCGGCAAATCGTCACTGGCACGCGATGTGCTCTACGCCAATCTGCGCGCACTGGTGGGCTCGAAGTCGCGTGTAGCGCTGGTCGGCGCGCGCGCGCTACGCGGTGCCGAGCAGATCGCGCGCGTGCTCGAGGTCGACCAGACACCGATCGGCCGCACGCCGCGCTCCTGCACCGCGACCTATGTCGGCTTCTGGGACGACATCCGCCGCGTGTTCGCCGGCACCAGCGAGGCGCGCGTGCGCGGCTATGACGCCAGCCGCTTCTCGTTCAATACCAGCGGCGGGCGCTGCCCCGAGTGTGAAGGCGCCGGCACGCGCACCATCGAGATGAGCTTCCTGCCCGACGTCAAGGTGCTGTGCGAGCGCTGTGGCGGCAAGCGCTTCGACCGCGAGACGCTCGAGATCCAGTGGCGCGGTCGCTCGGTCAGCGATGTGCTGGCGATGAGTGTCGAGGAGGCGGTGGAGTTCTTCGCCGCGCATGTGCGCGTCGCGCGGCCATTGCGACTGCTGGCCGATGTCGGCCTGGGTTACCTGACGCTCGGGCAACCCAGCCCGACGCTCTCGGGCGGCGAGGCGCAGCGCATCAAGCTGGTGTCGGAGCTGGCGCGGCTGACGCCAGCGCTGCGGGCGCGCCCCGGGCACACGCTGTACGTGCTGGATGAGCCGACCGTCGGGCTGCACATGGCGGATGTGGAAAAGCTGATTGGCGTGCTACATCGGCTGGTCGACGCCGGCCACTCGGTAGTGGTCATCGAGCACAACCTGGACGTGATGGCTGAGGCGGACTGGATCATCGACCTGGGTCCCGAGGCTGGTGCGGCCGGCGGCCGCGTGGTTGCGGCCGGGCCTCCGGCCGCAATTGCAGCGCGCCAGGCGCGCTCGCATACTGGCGCGGCACTGGCGCGATTCCTGCGCAACCGCGCAGCCTGAGGCAGTCATGGCCCACAACCTGGTGTGCTGGAAGTGCGGTGCCGACCTGGCGGCTCTGACGTTGCCGCTGTCGCGGCGGGATGAATGCGCGCGCTGCCGCGCCGAGCTGCACGTGTGCCGCATGTGCGTGGACTACGACGAGCATGTGGCGAAGAAATGCCGCGAGCCGATCGCCGAGGAAGTCAGCGACAAGACGCGCGCTAATTTCTGCGACTACTTCGCGCCACGTCCGGCTGCCTATATCGCGCCCGAGACCGCCGCCGCCGAGCGTGCGCGCGCCGAGCTGGCGCGGCTGTTTGGCGGCAAGTCCTGAAGCTGCACGTCCCGCGCTGCCGCCATGGCGATCAGCTGCCGAGCCGCTCCGACAGGCGCTCGAGCAGACGGCCCAGTCGCGAGGCTCTGTTCCTGGCCGGCTTGGATCTGGGCTGGCCCGAGCCCTGATCGTTGATCAGCGGCCCGCGCCCGTCGTCCATCTTCAATTCGCCGGCGCCGAGAATCTCCAGGGTTTCCTCGAGCGTCATCGGCTTGGCTGGCGCGCTACCCTTGACCGCACCGCTCTGCGTGCGCAGCTTGGCGCGCTTTCCCGTCGTGCCGCGCGCCACTCGCGCCGCGCCGCTGCCTGGCTTGAGAACCGGCGGCAGCGCGGGCGACTTGTCTTCGATGAATTCGAATTCTTTCTTCGGCGGCGTCGCCAGCACGATGGCCGGCGTCTCCTCGGGCGCCGCAGGGTTCAGCGGCGGTCGCGTCGCCGCGAGCCTGGCGCGCTCCCGCTCGCGCAGCGTCACCGGCACCACTGACACGGTTGCAAACTCCGAGCGCACGTAGTGTGCGACCTGCTTGGCGGAGACCGCATCGGTAAAGAACCCCAGTCGCACACCGTACCAGCGCCGGCCATCACGATTGCCTTCGGCCCCATACAGGGTGTAGGCGCTGAAAATGGCCAGCTGCGGCACCTGCGCGATATCAATCGGCTGTACCGACCACATCAATTGCACCGCGTAGCACGGCTTCTCGGCGCGCGGCGCGCGCGCAGCACTTGCAGCGCCCGCCGCGCCCGCCGCGCTTGCCGCGCCCGCAGCGCCTGCCGCGCTCGCGCCGCCTGTGACAGCCGCGCCACTTTCCAGAACAGCCAGCGCGCCGGCATCGCTGATCGGATCGGTGCCAGCGTCTTTGGCGACAACAGCCGGTGCGCTCGCAGCCGGTTTGAGTTCGGGGATCGGCCGCAGCACCGGTGCGTGCTCAGCGGGATCGTCGAGCGCCGCGATTGCCGCGCGCACCTCATTGAGTGAGCGCGCGGCGGCAACGTTTTCAGTCGCGCGTGCCCGGTCTGCCGGCAGGCGGCGCCCCTCGTCGGGAACCAGCGCCAGCTCGGCGATTTCCCGCGGCGCCGGCTCCGCTTCCGGGGCATTGAGCGCAACTGCAGCCGCCGTAGCCTGGTCGGGCGGCGCCTCGGCAGCCGTGCCCTGCGCTGCGGCGGCACGCAACCTCTGGCCGGGGGCCAGGCCCGCCCAGGCTCCCGGATAGATCTCTCGCACGATGTCGAGCAGCTTCTCGGCATCTTCCTGCGTATCGAAATACCCCATGTGCAGGCGAAAGCGCTCGCGCGACTCTTCACGCCGGCGCGAGACAAAAAATGTAAAGCGCTTGAGCCCGGCGTGATTGGGCGGCGTGAGCGTGACCGGGGAGGTCGACGAGCACAGGTTGATGACAAAGGCGTTGAGCGGCGCTGCGCCCGGCAGGCCGGCACCGGATGCATTCATTGCCGATTGCTGCTCGCGATGTGCCTTTTGCATTCGCTGATCCCCGAGGCCCTAGACTCGAAACAAACTGGCGGCACCCGGAAAGAGAAGCGCGGCTGACACGAGCTGCGACGTCGCCCGTGTGGGAGCGATCATCGGCTCTGCGGCAACCCCGCTATCCCTACCATGCTTCGGGACCGGTGGCTTTGCGTCCCCGCCTTGCGACAGGTTTGCCCTTAACGTTCGATTTTGAGTCTGACACCTTTCGACGACAGGTCAAGGCAGATATGTCCGTATCTTCACGGGGTCACGTGATTCGGACTGCAGGACGAGAATCTGTCAAATGTACAAACGCCGGCGTGCCCCCGCCAGCGCTGGCGCATCAGCCGACTGCGCGCCGCAGCAACGCGGTGGAGCCGCTGTGCTGGGCCAGCCGCTGGCTGATGTCCGCGACATTCAACGGTCGCGCCAGCACGAAGCCCTGCGCCACGTCGCAGCCGCGCTGGCGCAGATAATCCAGCTGCGCCAGCGTTTCAACGCCTTCGGCCACGACCTGTCGGCCGAGCGTGTGCGCCATGTCGATGATCGTCGCCAGCAGCGTGGTCGCCTGGTGGTTGTCGGGCACTTCGCTGATGAACGAGCGGTCGATCTTGATCGCATCCACAGGATACTGTCGCAGGTAATTCAGCGAAGAGTAGCCACTGCCAAAGTCGTCGAGCGCTACGCGCACCCCGAGCGCCGCCAGCTGCTGCAGTGCCTGCCGCGCCTCGTCATCGGCGAACACCGCTTCCGTGACTTCCAGCTCGAGCAGCTTCGGCGGCAGGTCCATGCGCGCCAGCGTGTCGCTCACCAGTGGCAGGAAATCCGCGGCGCGCAGCTGCTGCAGCGCGACGTTGAGCGCCAGACGGCCCGGAGCAATACCCTCGTCGCGCCACAGCGCCAGCTGGC